>OUWB011207471.1_pt1 | contig 35594 bp, 32 predicted proteins | sample 1779821 | NCBI WGS metagenome assembly OUWB01 (sample SAMEA3914806, study PRJEB12502) | metagenome | biome: forest; material: soil | place: Canada | collected 2011-08-03 | depth 0.1 m
TCGAAGTTTTGCAGGCCGTAATAGTCGGCGGGACGGCCGAAATAGGCCACATAAAGTTCTTGCACGAGGCTGCTGTAGCTTGCTGCAGTGGTCATTGTTCGGCTCCGGGGTCAGATGAATTCGAGAATATAGGGTGATTTTTTCTGTCTGCACAGTAAAAATTACCTAATCTGACGGATAGTGACACAAGTTAAGCAACTTTTGAGGCTCCACCTCTGACTTTCCGAACAAATTAACACTTATGTCGCGATTGAAACACGAGGGAGCGGCGAGGCCAATCCGTTTCATGCAGGTTCGACCATTCGGCGTCGGCAACCGGTCGAACCTCGGAACAGCGCCCTGGTCTCCAGTACGATCTGTTGAACGTCATATTGCTTGATGGCACACCACCCATCAAGCACCAAAAGTAAAGCGGCGGCAATGGTCCAGATAAGCCCGCTCGTGCGCCCCGATCAGCTCGACCACGCTGGACCAGAGCCAGGACGGCGCCTTGAGCGTCTTGGTGTGATTGCGCAACAGCTCGCGACGCCAGCTCAACCGCGTGGCGGCGTCCATCTGCCTGGCATGCGCCCGGCCCACGATCTGCCCGAGGAAGCGGGCGGCGACCATCGCGTCGTCGCTGCTCAACTGCCCGATCTCGATCTTCATGTCCTGCGGCAGCAACTCGCGCACGAACACCGGCCGATCCAGGATGCGCGAAGCGATCATGCGCTTGCCCAGATGCGGCGCGAGCCGGCGCGCGCCTTCCAGCACCCGCATCGCGTTATCGCGCGGCATCTTGACGTCGGCGTAGCGGGGCGCGAACGTCTTCGCGGCCTCCTTGATATCGATCAGATACATCGTGTCGTCGCTGGTCTTCTTGCCGTCGAACTTGACCAGCACCGCATAGCGCAGCAGACCGAGCGAACTGCAGCCTTTGCGCCAATACGCCGCATCGACCACCTTGATCGGCAGATCGGCCCCGTCCGGGCGCAGCGACGCTTTCAGGTCCATGCAATCGTCGTGCGCAAACAGCGCGGCAATGGCCGTCTTCTCGTCTTTCTTCAAGGGCCAGAAACGCTTCCCCAGCGGGATTTCCGGGCTGACGCCGCCCAGGCGTTCATTGGCGAGCTGTTTCCACGAACGAGCCACGGCTTCCTTCATCACGATCTTCACCGCACTCGGCCGCGCCACCTCGCCCGCCGGATCGCCCGAGCGCCGGAACGCCAGTTCGTACCCCTTCATCAGTTCCTCAAGCATGTGCGCCGTGGTGACGCCGGGCAGATTGGAGTCGCGCGACGACATCGCCAGCGACAGGCCGAGCCGGACCAGATCATGCGTCGGATTGCCGATCACCGTCTGGTCGAGATCGCGGATCTCCATCGCAATCTTGCCGCGGGCATTGGCAATCGGCCCGATATTGCCGGCATGGCAGTCGCCGCAAATCCAGATCGCCGGCCCCTCGGGCAATTTGCCTTCGGCGGCGTCCAGCCATTCGTAGAACTTGACGGTGCTGCCGCGCACGTAGGCCTGCGTCGATTGTGCCATTTTCAGATTGCGCGCGGCACGGAGGGCTGCGGCACGCTGCGCCGGGCGGGCGTATTCGATGGTTTTTTTCTTCATGGATTGTGATCGATTTGTGAGGCAGCCGTTGCCGGCTACCGTTTCAGGTTGCTACCTTTGGCTGCTGCGGTAGTCGTTTCAGGCTGCTGCTTTCAAACCCTCACTGCCCCAACCCCGCAGCCACCAACTGTTGCTCCACATACTGCGCCAGCAGCGTATGCATGCGCGTGGTCAAATGCAGATCGTCGGCGAACATGTAGGTCTGGTCGGCGTTCGGCACGATGTAGGTCAGCGGCGAACACATCAGCGCCGAATCGTCGGGCGTGGTGCTGGGGTTGCAAGCTTGCGCAGTGTTGGAGACGACGAAGCCGTTGGCCTGGTAATTCGCCAGGATCTGGTTGATCCAGGTGTAGGTATCGACCTCGATCACCTGGCCGGCCACGCCGCTTGCAGCCAGTTGCGCGTCGAAGGTGCTGTTGAACAGTTGCGACAACTGGTCCAGGTTGGCGCCGCCATCGGATTGGGCGATGCCCTTGGGCGAGTTGCCGATGTCGGGCACGTTGAGCACCACCACGTGCGTTGCGCCGTTCTGCACGATCTGCGCCACCAGTTGCGCCAGCGTCGTGGCGGCGGTCTGCACCGTCGTCGTCGCCGTCGGCGGCGTGCCGGCGCGCAGCACGTCGTTGGCGCCGGCCCACACCAGCACCAGTTGATTGGCGTTGAAGCCGCCGTAGGTTTGCAGATAGCTCGCCACCTGCTGGTTGACCGGCATTTCCACGTCGCCCAGCAGCGCGACCAGGAAATCGTTATCGACCGACGGCGTGGCCACCGTGGCGCCGCCCTCGGCATAGCCGAATCCGCCGTGCGGGCTCAGGGAATGATCAAGGCTGATGGTGAAGGCGGCGCTAATCGAGCCGCCGTAATATTGCGCGATGTCCTGCGTCCACACCTGGCCCGGATTGGTGGTGAAGCGCCCGCCATTGACCGGACTGGCGATCGGCTCGTAGGTGCCGACGTCGGACAGGCTGTCGCCGAAGGAGACCACCTGAAAATCATGCTGCTGCGTGGTGGAACCGCCGCCCGATCCGCCATCGCCTCCGCCGCCGCCGCCGCATCCACCGAGCGCACCGAGCAGCAGCGCACTCGCCGCCAGCAGCAATGCCGACCTGCTGCGAAGTTTATTTCCTGCAAGATTCATGATAGCCATCCAATCCCGGCGCCTGCAAACGCCGGATAACGTGGCGGCGAAACCGTACGCCATTGCTCCAGCATTTTCATCATAGTCCGCTTTTCTCCGGTTGACTGCTGTGTTCGACATCGCGGCGAGGCATCCGTTCGCGCCGACGCGAAAACAGTAACGGAAGACCAGGAGACGGGGCCGCTCGCGTCATCGTCTTTATCACCCTTTTCCTGTTAAATACCGGCAGAAAAGCCGAAAAAAGACCATGAAAAGCCGACGGCGGTGGAAGTGGAGAGCTGGCGATGCTGCGGCCGTCAACGGGCTGCCATGAGGCGACCTATGCGAAACCGGCATGGCGCGCGGCGGCATGCAAAACACCATCGCAGCATTTTCCGCCGCCCGTCACAAACGCAAGGCGTGCGCCGCGACAGCCATCGCGGCGCACCCGTACCACCGGCCGCGCTACTTGAGATTCAACTCCTGCTTGCAGGCGTACATCGTATTGCGGGTCATGGCACCATGTTTAATCGAGTCCTGCCCAATAAATGCCGGCTTTTATGCTCAACCATCATTTTTTGCTTGCGCGTTCAGGACTGTGGACGTGATCATAAGGGTATCGCGTCGCACGACGCATACCCGGAGCACCGAATGGCAAGACAAAAGAGCGCCTGTAACAATAACGTAGCGGTGACGTAGCAATGGCACGCATCCGCAGCATCAAACCTGAATTCTGGACTTCAGAACAAATCGTCGAATGCTCACCGCATGCCAGGCTGCTGTTCATCGGCCTCTGGACCTTCTGCGACGACAATGGCATCCACCCTGCATCCTGCAAGCGGCTGAAAATGGAGATCTTCCCCGGCGACGATTTCACCGAGCGCGACCTCGACACCATGATCGGCGAACTGCTGGCCAGCGGCCTCGTCGAGCAATACTCGGTGGCAAACCGCGACTATTGGATCGTCACCGGCTGGGCAAAGCACCAGAAAGTCGACAAACCCACCTACCGCCATCCGCCGCCCAACTGCGAAGAGAAAGCGAAGAATTCGCCGACTTCTCCCCGAATGCTCGCCGATGAATCGGCCACGCCTCGGGTACGGAGTCGAGTCGAGTCGAATGGAGTCGAGTCGAATGGAGAGGAGTCGAACCACGAGCCCACCCTGTCCGGCAAGCCGGACGCCACCGCCGTCCTCGCCTACCTCAACGACCGCACCGGCAAGCAATTCCAGCCCGTCAAAGCCAACACCACCCTGATCTCGGCCCGCATCGCCGAAGGCGCCACGCTGGAGGACTGCAAAGCCGTCATCGACCACAAGGTCGCCGAGTGGGCTGCCGACCGGAAGATGGCCGAATACCTGCGCCCCGCCACCCTCTTCAACGCCACCAAGTTCGCCCAATACGCAGGCGAACTAGGCAGCGGCGGCGCAGCGTCCAGACGAGGCGGCAGCGCCCTCCCCATCTGGGAGCAATGATGCACGGACACCGCGCCATCATCGCCGCCCGCATGGCCGGCTACAAGCCCACGTGCATCGTCTTCGAAATCGGCTTCCCCGCCGTCACGCCGAGATACGTCTTCGAAGACCCCGAACATGCGCTTGCAACCAACCAGCACGCCAGAGTCGTCATCACCGAGACCGAGGCGTGGGACACCTGCGACCTGCGCTTCGTCACCGGCTGCAACGTTCAGGTCCACGCCCGCCGCTGGAGCGACGACCTCACCCGCCTGGGCGAAAAGCTCGCCGCCGACGGCGCCAAGGCAATCGCCATCGCCAGCCCCTACAGCCCCGAAATCCTCCATTACCACCAAGGAACCTGGCATGCATACCTCACATGACATCGCAGGCGTATTGCAAGCCGACGACATCGACTTCGCCGCCTACCTGCACGACACCGAGCCCGCCGAAAAACTGCGCCGCGCCGTCGACTACCTGCCCGACGTGCTGCGCCTCCTGGCGACCAGGGAAGAGCGCCCCACCCACCCCATGCTGCCCTTCGCGGGAGCCCGTGTCGGCTTCGCCCCCGGCGAAGTCACCCTCTGGGCCGGCTTCAACGGGTCGGGCAAATCGATGTTGACCGGCCAGGTGCTGACAGGCATCGCCCAGGCGGGTGAGCGCATCTGCATCGCCAGCTTCGAAATGAAACCCGCCAAGACGCTGGCCCGCATCAATCGCCAGGTGTTCCGCAGCGCGCAGCCGACAGAAGAACAAGTGCTTGAATTCTTCCACACCACCGACGGCGCCATCTGGCTCTACGACCAGCAAGGCACCGTGCAGCCGCAACGCATGCTGGCCGTCATCCGTCACTGCGCCGAAAAGCTGGGTTGCCAACACATCGTCATCGACAGCCTCATGAAATGCGTCAAGGGCGACGACGACTACAACGGCCAAAAAGACTTCGTCGACGCCCTAACCGCCGCCGCCCGCGACCACAACATCCACATCCACCTGGTGGCCCACCTGAGAAAAGGCGAAGGCGACGAACGCCTGCCCACCCGCATGGACATCAAAGGCAGCGGCTCCATCACCGACCTGGTGGACCAGGTGCTGATCCTGTGGCGCAACAAGGCCAAGGAACGCAAGGCGCAGCGCGGAGAAGCGCTGGCGCCGGGGGAGCCGGATGCGGTGCTGATTTGCGACAAGAACCGGAATGGGGAGTGGGAGGGACGGGTTAAGTTGGGGTTTGATTCGGTGGGGTTGAGGTTTTTGGAGGTGTGAGGGGGTGGTTATTCATGTGAGGGCAGACTGTTATTTGATCGGGTCTGCCCCATAAATGCGAATTCGTTACATGCGAAGCTGACTCACAATTTACATTATTGTAAATCGCATTGATGTATAGTTAATTGCAAGTCAACAGGCCAGCACTCGATAACTTCTTATCCCAAAGTGAGGGATTTCCCAAATGCCGACAACGAGAAATATTTTAGGCCACATTAGGTTCGAAGAGGCTGTTGGAAACAGGACCTGCGATGTTAGCGAAAAGCACCTCATTGGGCCTGGAGAAAAGCACCTAGCTTACGAGAAAGTTCAAGGTCAGCGAATAAATATTTGCATGGCGTGCGCTCCCGCTATTATTGCTGCGGCGCAGGCGCACCTTGCGATGATCGAGCAAGAGTTAGGTCAGTGATTGCCATTCGAGTGAAAAATGCTGTCCTCCATTACATTAAAATTTACCGAACATGAAGAACTAATGCTTCCGACAAGGGGCATCATTGTTTTTTGTTGGCCCAAATAACTCGGGAAAAAGCCTCGTTCTTAGAGAAATCGAAAGCATATTCAAATCTCGATCTCCTTTGGATCATGCTTTAATACTGAAAGATTACGATGTTCAATGGTTAGACGAAACCGAACGCGATCTTATGAGCTCACACTCGACTTCCAAGCCAAGCAGATCCCACCCTACAGCGCCTGTCCGCATTCGCTCACGGACAGCTCGGGTGCACCACCATAAAGTCCTCGTCCCCTTTGGGCTCTTCCCCGGTGAGTGGTTCCTTCTGGTAAAACGCATCCAGACCGCCACACGCGTCGTGCAGAAAGACCTTCAGCTTTTGAAACGTGGGGAAATCGGATTGCGGCCTTGCATCAGGGTACTTTTTGCAAAAGGCCGGGCCCGCGTCTCGAAGACATTGGTCCAGTTTGCGTTGGGCGCGCTTGATGCGTTTGCCGAAGCCGGAGAATTCGTGCACCGTCGCTTCTGTCACGCATTTGCCTGCCGGCGCTTCGAAGGAGAGTACGTTGCCGGCTTCTTCGCGCACTGGCGGGTAATAGAAATATCGTTCCGAGCTGGCGTCTGTTCCGCCCATGTGGTGAATACCAGGGAAGAATGACTGAATGTCTTGCAACGTGATGCAAGTGAGCTTGTCGATACCGTAGAAGATCACCGTGGTTTGCGTGTCGTTCTTTGCCACATGGGCATACAGGATGAGGTCGTCGTCCGGCAAACCAAACCGCTTGGATTCAAAATACTTGACATTAACCTTGGTCCCCTTCGCGTGCGGGTCCACACCGGCGACGAAACCATTGCCACCATTGGGCTTCCAGTTCCCGGTCGAGGCGTAGCCTGGCTCGCCCGCCTCAAACCAGGTCTTGCCTTCGGATGTGTATTCGTCGCGTTCGAATGACTTGGCAAAGCTTTCCATGTGCGAAGGCCCGGTCGTCACTACGCTTTTGTTGAACGTCACACCCAAGATGGCGCCGACCTTAGCAGGGTCGGTCAGGTCCTCAGTATCGGCCAGGGTCTTGAGCATGTCGAGGAACCAGGCTTGCCGGCCCTTGTCGGGCGGTGTGGTATTGGCCTTGGATTCGGCGTGGACGCTGTGCAACAACAAGCTGCACAAGGCTAACAGCATGAGGCTGAAGAGGGATATGCGTTTCATCGAATGGCTCCATGTCGAGTTCCAGAGAAATGGCTTGTTGCCACATCGCATATGGGGTCGCTATGGGGTCAGGTTGGATTTCCACCGAGACGGCAGCAATCTCCGCTTGGCCCCTGGGCGAAATAAACGCACACCACTTTAATGTGCAATTGCAGAATGGTTAAGATAACGATAAGCAAGGGTGGCAGTTCTGTCAACCGAAATCAGAGTGAGGGGACAAACGCGCGCTCACGGCGCGTGGCGCCGCCCACCTCGCGCCCTACTCGCCATCCGCCAACTAGCCGCCATTTAACGTAGCTACAAATATCCCTTGCAACAAGCATTAAACGTAACTACAATAAATCAATGGAAATCGAATTCGATCCGGAAAAGGACAAGAGCAATCTGTCCAAACACGGCGTGTCGCTGGCTGAGGCCTCTCGCCTGGTGTGGGATGAGGCGCTAATCAAGGTTGACGATAGCCAGTATTACGGCGAGGTGCGGGAGATCGGTTTTGCGCCGATTGAGGATCGTTTGTATTGCGTGGTTTTCACGGACCGTGGCGATGTGCGCCGCATTATCAGCCTGCGCCGGGCAACCAAACAAGAGGTGAAATATTATGTCGAACAAGCGTAAATTGGTCATGCCGAGCGATGAAGAAGACGCTCGAATCAAGGCGGGCATTGCGGCCGATCCGGACACGCATGAACTGAGCGCGGCGGAATTCAAGCAGTTGCGGCCGATGCGTGGCCGGCCGGTTGGCAGCGGCACGAAGGTGCAATTGACGGTGCGATTCGATGCGGATGTCATCGACTCTTTCAAGCTGGCTGGGGATGGATGGCAGACCAGGATGAACGATGCATTGCGTGATTGGCTTAGGACGCATCGGGTTGGTTGAATGTGAATGGCAGCGGTGGGTCGCGTTGGTGGAATAACTTCTAATGCGGGTAACAATCGCGCGCCTACGGCGTGTGGCGCTGACCGCCTCTCGGGCAAGGTCGCGCGAAAAAGCAAAGCGCATTTCGCCGCATATCACCCCAGTGTGTTGACAAGCGAACCGTGCAGCAACCAAGCGCCCCGAACGCTCAACGATACCGCGCCAAAATCTCTTCAATGGCGTTCTTGCCCGCCAATTGCTGTATCGCCCGGTTGATCTCGTCGATTGGAATCTTGCTGGCGGGCGAAAAGCCGCAGCTGGCGCTTATTTTCGTGATCGGCAGCCTGGCGAACCTGGCGAGTTCGGGATGCAGTTTCTGCTGGTAGTCCAGGGTCATTTGATCGACGACGGCGTATTGCACATGCCCGGCGAGCAGCTTGCTGATGTTCAGCGGCATGTTCGGCGCATCTTCGCGCTGATAGTTGTCCCTGATGGCGTCGAGTTCGGGGTATTTGTAGCCGAGCACGAGGCCGATCGTTTTTCCGGCGACGTCTTCCAGGCGTTTGGGCTTGGGCATGTCGCTGCTTGAGACCAGGAGGATGTCGTTGGGAATGACGGGGGCGCTCCAATTCAGCGCCGTTCCTACCCATTCCGGCCGAATGTAGCAAACGCCGTCGACCACACCGTGCTGGAGCGCGGCGTCGAGACGCTTGCGCGGAACGACGATGTATTTTGCCTTGCGATGCATTGCCGCAGCGATGGCGTCGCCGAGGTCCTTCAGGATTCCCTGGGTGGGCTGGTAATCGCGAAATTCCGCCAGCGGCATAGCGTTGTCGTTCGACATCCCGAATACGATGTCCGGCTCGGTGCCTTGCGATTCGACGCTGTTTGCTGACGTCGGTGCTGTCTGCGCCGCCTGCGCGATCGACGCATGACATGCCATCAGCGCTGCGAGGCAGGAGAAGACGGCATTGATCAGCCTTGGCCGTGTCGATTCAAGCATGGGCAAATGCTGCCAGCAAACCCTTCTTTGCGCAAGCGCAACCGGGCTGCTTGCGTGTGCACATATGGGGCAGATTCGACTTGCCAACTATCCGCTCGCTTCTCTCAGCAGGCGCAAAACGAAAAGCCCCAAGCGAATGCTCGGGCTTTTCTATTTTGGAGAGGGACCGAATCTTCTCCTTAAACCCTCATGAATAGCGGGTTTTCACGTTTTAAATATGTGAAGCGCGCCCCAAAATACCCCCAAGGAATTTCCCTTGTTTCGAAACCCATCGAGCATTCAGGAAGGCGCTGGCGTTGCGCGCCGCCCATTGCAGAGCTCCCAGCAAAAATCGAGAAATACCTCGACTGCAGCCGGCGGCAAGCGCCGCGAAGGCCTGATAGCGTAGAGCGGAAAAGTCTCGCCCGGCCAATCCGGGAACAGCTCCACCAGGGCGCCGCTGGCAAGCTGATGCGCCACACTGAGCGACAGAACCTGTGCCACCCCGGCGCCGGCCGCGCACACTTGAATCAACGTATCGGCGTCCGTTAGTGTCAGCCGGCCGGTCGTTTCGATCACCAGGACTTCTCTGCCGCGATGAAACTCCCACGGAAACGGTTTGCCATTTTGCGCATCGAGGTATTGAATGCAATCGTGTGCGGCCAGTTTTCCGGGTGTCGCTGGGCGCCCATGTTTCTTGAGATAGGACGGCGACGCCACCGTCAGCACGCGGGTTTCGAGCAGCAGCCGCGAGGTCATGCTCGACGGCGGTTGCGGACCGAACCGAATCGCCACGTCGATGCCTTCCGTCACCAGGTCGCCCGCGTCCTGGGTTTGCGCAATGATCAGATTGAGTTCCGGGTAGCGCTCTGTGAATTCCGCCAATCTCGGCGCCAGTACGTTGCGGGCAAACACCGGATTGAGGCTTACCCGCAACGATCCACGAACCGTCACCGCCGCGCCCGACACGACATTGGCCGCATCCTCGATGCCGGAGAGATGCGGTGCGGCCAACTCGTAGAGCCGGGCGCCTTCGCCGGTCAGGTGCAGCGCGCGTGTCGTGCGATCGAGCAAGCGTACACCGATGCGCGCTTCGAGCCGCGAGATCGACCGGCTCACGCCTGAAGCCGATAACCCAAGCACTTCGCCCGCTCGCGTAAAGCTGCCGGTCTCGACGACGGCCGCCAGCACACTCATTCCTGCAAGCAATCTTCCGTCAAAGCTCATGGGAACCCCTCTTTTGACTTTTAGCATAAATCTTTTGCTTACCGCTATCTTAATCAAAAATCGCGTGGGCCGTATATTCCCATCAACGACGCGCCACCGCCCGCCGTAACCGACAACCCCACTTAATGGAGCTCACCATGTCTGGCACCGAATCTGGCACCGAAAACACTATCCTTTTCAAGGGCGGCACCATCGTGACGATGGACCCCACCGTTCCCAATCTCGCAACCGGCGATGTCTTGGTCGTTGGCGACCGTATTGCGGCCATCGGCCCCAACCTGCAGGCCGATGGCGCCGAAGTCATCGACGCTGGAGGCAGTATCGTCCTGCCCGGCCTGATCGATGCCCACCACCATGCCTGGCTTGGCGTGATGCGCCGGATGATGCCCGACGTTGACGATCTGTTCGCGTACATCGATGTCGTGGCCGAGACCCTGGGCGCGCATTATCGTCCGATCGATATGTATTTGAGTACCCGGCTGACGGCGGTTGCTTCGCTCGACGCCGGCATTACGACCATCATCGACGCCTGCCACAGTTCGCGTAGCCCTGAACACACCGATGCCGCGCTCGATGCATTCGACTCGGTCGGCATCCGGGCACTGCACATGGTCGGCGCGGCAATGGACAAGAAAGCGTCCGCTGCGCATCTGCCGGGGGACCTGGAGCGTCTCGCACTTCGCTGGAACGGTAGCGAATCCCGAGTGCGGGTCGGCCTCTTCGGTCAGTTCAATCTCGACTGGTGGAAAGTCGCACGTCGGCTCGACATGCAGATCCTGACCGAGTTCATCGGCGATCTCGCCAAGCTAGGACCCGAATTCACCGAACCGGGCGTGCTGGGTGCACACAACATCTTCAATCATTGCACGCGTCTTCCGCAAGAGACATGGAAGCGCTTCGCCGATACGGGTGTGAACGTCACGGTCAATCCCCGCTCGGACGCGCTGTTCGGTTTCGACGACGAGAACTTCGCCTATCAGCAAGCGATCGATCACGGCCTGAAGCCGGCGCTCGGCATCGACCTCGACACAGCCTTCGGCAGCGATCTGTTCGGCGAGATGCATGCCTTGTTCGGGCAGCAGCGCTCAGCCATGCGCTATCGCCGCTTCCGCGGCGAGGCCGATGCTCCGGCGCCGATTTCGGTCGAGGCGGTGCTGCAAGCCGCGACGATCAATGGCGCCCGCGCTGCCGGCCAAGAACGCTCGATCGGCTCGCTGACGCCGGGCAAGCAGGCCGACATCATCATGGTGCGCACCAACGGCGCGGCGGTCTTCCCGGTGAATAACGCCATCGGCACCATCGTCCAGGCCGTCGAACGCGCCGATGTCGACACCGTCATGGTCGCCGGCCAGTTGCGCAAGCATGCCGGCAAGCTGATCGACGTCGATCTGGCGAAGCTTTCGTCTGAAGTGACCGCTTCGCGTGACTACCTGCAGGGCGCGAGCGGTTACCGGCCCGGCCTGTTCGGGACGTCGGCTTCCTCACCGAACCGGTCCGCCTAAGTGTGTTGGTCCGCCCTTCCTTGGGCGGCCACTCATCACCATTCATCACCATTCATCGCAACTATTGATCTGGAGTTCATCATGTCATCGCTTACCATGAAGGCGACGGGCCAAGCCGAGGCCGCGCCGGCCCACCTGGCCCATCCATCCCTCGCTGTCATCGCCATGCTGTTCTGCGGTTACCTCGCCGTCGGCCTGCCGCTTCCCGTCATGCCGCTGTTCGTGCATGACAAGCTGGGCTTCAGCAATCTTGTCGTGGGGTTGGTGATCGGGATTCAATTCCTTGCCACCGTCCTGACCCGCGGCTACGCCGGTTACGTGACCGACCATCACGGCGGCAAGCGCTCAGCCTTGCAGGGCGCCGCCTTCTGCACTATCGGCGGCCTGCTCTATCTGGTCGCCACTGCCCAAGGTCTTTCGCCGGCAGCCAGCCTTGCCGTCCTGATCGTGGGCCGCCTGATGGCCGGCCTCGGGGAAAGCCAGTTCGTCACGGGCTGTGTGTCCTGGTCGATTGCCTCGGTCGGTCCGCAACGTGCAGGGATGTCGATGTCCTGGACCGGCATCGCGATGTTCGCCGCGTTGGCGATCGGCGCCCCCATCGGCATGAGCCTCTATCAGCAGTTGGGCCTTCCGGTTGCGATGGCTTCCTGCATCGTCGCGCCGCTGCTCGCAGTCTGCATCGCCTTTGCCGCAACTTCGTACGTGTCGCCGGCCGGCCATCGGCTGCCGTTCCATCACGTGATCGGCCAGATCTGGCGCGAAGGTTTGGGCTTGATGCTGCAAGGCGTCGGGCTGTCGGGGCTGACGGCGTTTGCTTCGCTTTATTTCGCGATGCGCGGCTGGAGCCATGCCGGGCTGGTCATGACGGCGTTCGGCATTGGCTTTATCCTGATGCGCATCGCGTTCGGCCACCTGCCCGATCGCGTCGGCGGCTACCGCGTGGCCCTGTGGTCGCTTGCCATCGAAGCCATCGGCCAGGCAGTGCTGTGGGTCGCGCCGATCGAGATCGTGGCGCTGGCGGGCGCGTTCGTCACCGGCCTTGGCTGCGCGCTGGTCTTTCCGGCGCTCGGTGTCGAAGCGCTCAAGCGCGTGCTGCCGGCCAATCGCGGCAGTGCGATGGGCGCGTTCGTCGCCTTCCTCGACATTGCCTATGGCATTGCCGGGCCTGCGGCCGGCCTTGTTGCCGGCCAGTTCGGCTACGCTGCGGTCTACCTGCTCGGCGCGGCAAGCGCAGTTCTCGGCATGGGCGTTACCCTGATCAACCGCCACGCCAAAGGTTAAACATCACATCCTCGGAACCGGTAACATCCATGTCACCGGTTCGCCATCCAATCCAGGAGAATCAACATGGCACGTATCTTTATTTCCGGCTCGTCCACAGGCCTCGGCCTCATGGCGGGCGAACTGCTCGTCGCACAAGGGCACCAGGTTGTTTTGCACGCCAGGAACGCCGCCCGCGCCGATGCTGCCCGGCGTGCGCTACCCAAGGCCGAAGCCGTCGTGGTGGGCGACCTTGAAACCATCGCCGGCGCTAAGGCACTTGCCGCACACATCAACGAACTCGGCCGCTTCGATACGGTGATCCACAATGCCGCCGTCGGCTATCGCGAAGGCCATCGCCTCACCGCCGACGGGCTGCCGCATGTCTTTGCGATCAACACGCTGTCCGCCTACATCCTGACCGCGCTGATCGAAAAACCGAAGCGGCTCGTCTATCTGAGCTCCGGGATGCACCATCATGCCGATGCCAATCTCGACGACATCCTGTGGCGCCTGCGCCGCTGGAACGGCTCCGACGCCTATGCCGAAAGCAAGCTGCACGATGCCATGCTGGCGTTCGCGATCGCCCGCCTCTGGTCCGATGTCTCTTCCAATGCGCTTGAACCCGGCTGGGTGCCTACCCGGATGGGTGGTCCCGGCGCGCCCGACGACATGGACCAGGCGCATCGCACCCAAGTCTGGCTCGCCGCCAGTGACGATCCAGCGGCCCGGGCGACAGGAAAATACTTCTACCACCTGCGCCCGCTCACGCCAAATCCGCAGGCGAAGGACGTTGCTCTCCAGGGACGGCTCATTGCGCTCTGTGAAGAACTCGCCAACGTCGGTTTGCCGACTTAAGCACTGGCTGCTTGAAAGGGCTATAAAAGGACCATAAAAGGACTATCGCAGTGCCATCAATCATTGCCGCGAGAGGGAGGCCGAATCATCGCGTTGGCTGCGGGCGCTTCGGTGCGCTCTGCGGCAGTGACGGACGGAAGCGCCATCCCATCCACAAGCGCGTCCGCCTTGGCCCCCGTTGTAGTCAATACGGCGATGACTGGTTATAAATGATCGCGAGGCTGACAATCCTGCCGTCGCGAACACTGAAATAGCTCGACATGACCAGCTCGCCGGGCGGCAGCCTGGATTTGTCGTAATTGCCGTCATACGCGGCCCTGACGATGATGTCGCCGTAGTGATCGACCACCTCGCGCACATCGATCGTCACCCTGTCCCCGACCATTTCGTGCTTCACCCATCGCCTGATGGCGTCGGTACCCTTGATCTCGCGGCGGTTGTCGTTGACGTAGGCGTCTGGTGCAAAGGTGGCGACGATCGCCTCGGTGTCGAAGGCATTGACGGCTTTGATGTGCTCCGCAATGACGCCGGTGGGTAATGTTTTCATGTCCGATTGCTCCATGTGGTTGGCGGGCGCTGTGTCCCGGAACACTCAGCTTGGCGGCTCCCGTGGCGGGAGAGTCAAGCGCCTCCTGCCGGCTTGACTCTCCTGCAAGGGGAGGGTGTACACTTGGCCCATGCGTTCCTTTCTGGCAATTGGCGATTTCGCGCGCGACGCATCTGAGCATCAAGACGCTGCGCCACTATCATGAGACAGGCCTGCTCGCTCCGGCCGAGATTGATGCGCAGACCGGCTACCGCCGCTACACCACCGATCAGATTCCTGCCGCCCAGGTGATACGCCGCTTCCGTGCACTTGACATGCCGCTGGAGGAAATCCGCGCGGTTCTGGCCGCGCAAGATCTCGATACACGCAATGCGTTGGTGGGTGCACACCTGGAGCGCCTGGAAAGCGATCTCGCACGCACGCAGAGCGCAGTTGCTTCCTTGCGCAATTTGTTGCAGCGGCCAACGCAATCGGCCTCGCACATTGAACAGCGTAGTGTCGACGCCGTCACCGCTGCCGCGATCACCCAGGTCGTCGATGTGAAAGACGTGTTGGCCTGGTATCAGGGGGCATTTGCCGAACTGTATGCCACCCTGGCCGCACAACACGTGCAGCCGATGGGACCGGCGGGCGGCATCTACTCGAACGCCCTGTTTTCGGAGGCGCGCGGAGAAGCCACCATCTTCGTGCCATGCGCAGCGACGGTGCGCCCGATGGGCCGGATGGTGCCGTTCGTGGCGCCCCAAATCGAATTGGCCACCATCATGCATCTGGGCCCGCACACCGACATCGACCTGGCATACGGTGCATTGGCCACCTACGTGTCGCAGCACGCACTGGCAATCGAGGGGCCGCTGCGCGAGTATTATCACGTCGGCCCTCACGACACGGCCGACGCAACGCTTTGGCGAACCGAAATCGGGTGGCCCGTTTTTCAGACTGCCCGATAGCGTTCCGTAACTACTGCCTATGTAGGTGCTACCATCGCACTTCGGCTCGCAACGCGACAACAATTCCCGCCTTGAGCATCAGCCGTGGGGGAGGTGCGAGTTCGCCCTGTTGGATACTGAGGGAACGCTGGCGCGGATCGGCCGGCCTAGCCGGCTAATCGGTTGACGCGCTCAGCCGGCACCGAAATTGGATTGTCAACAGACCGACAGTGGCTGGCGAGGTTATCCAAGGTTCCGGAGGAAGACAACGAAATGCCAAAGCCCGCAGCAATCGAACTCAAAGTGCACCTTCCTGCCAGGGACTTCGAGTTATCGAAGCAGTTTTATCAGGACATTGGCTTTACGTTGTGCTGGAGCGACGGAGGTCTTGCCCTCCTTCATTACGGCCCTCATGGCAAGCATGCTCTTCCTGCCTTTTTGTTGCAAGACTTCTACGTTAAGAAATTTGCGGAACACCTTCAAATGCACCTGCTGGTGAAAGACGTAGACGCTTGGTGGGCGCAATTTCAAGCTGACCGGATTGCCGAAAAATATGCCGTGCGAGCAGAACCGCCCGAAGACAGGGAGTGGAAAATGCGGGATTTCACATTTTTTGATCCGTCCGGAGTACATTGGTGCGTCGCACAGCACATTGAGTAAACACGTAACCCCGCAACGGCAAACGTGTTCATCGCGTTGTTCATGAGGTTGGCTGCATCGCTATGACGGCCATGCCGGCGAGAGCCAAAGCAGCCCCGGCAAAATCCCAGCGCGTCAGGGCAATCCCTTCGACCACACGCAGCCAAAGCAACGCTACCACGATGTAGACGCCGCCGTAAGCCGCGTAGGTACGGCCTGCCGCAGCGGGATGCAACGTCAGTAGCCAAGAAAATACGCCTAGCGACAATGCTCCCGGCAGTATCAGCCAGTCCGATTTGCCTCCCCTTACGGCGAGCCAGGGCAAATAGCAGCCCAGAATCTCGGCTACTGCCGTTACGAAGAAGAGCGCCATTACTTTTAGCAGTTCCATCATTTTCATCCGTAAGTCGCCATATGCGGCGCACGGCGCTAACTTAACAGAATTCTTGCGTTGGTCTCGCCATCGAGGTTGTACATATTCACCCTGACGGGCAATCAATCGAGCACCCGAACAATGCCTGGAGCCAGCGCGAATCAGGAATATCACGGCCGAAGACAAAGTGAGATTTATCGAGACCAGGGAAAGCTGTGCCTGATGCGCAGACAGACACCGCCTTCCCCATGGACTTCCCTAAACAGGCTTAAATCTACTACCCCACGCTCTGGATAGGGTTCTCGCGCATCCAAAGCGGGGAAAACGCCGCTACAACCCGATCAAGGTCTTTGGCTCCAGGTACGATTCCAGACCGAGCATGCCGTACTCGCGGCCGACCCCGGACTGTTTATATCCGCCGAACGGCGCCAAAGGATCGTGCTGCAGCGTGTTGATCATCACTCGCCCGGCCTGCAGCCTCGCCGCCACGGCCTTAGCCCGTGCCGGGTCCGACGACAGCACGTAGGCGTGCAGACCGAAAACCGTATCGTTAGCCATGGCTATCGCTTCCTCGTCGTCGCCATATGTCAGGATGGATAGAACGGGGCCGAAGATTTCCTCTTTGGCGATGGTCATTTGGCTGCGCACATTGGCAAATACCGTCGGCTTGACGAAATAGCCCTGCTCCAGCCCCGCGGGGTGCCCCAAGCCACCCGCGATGAGGGTGGCGCCCTCGGCCAGACCGAGCCCGATGTAGTGCTGTATGCGTTGGAACTGATTGTGATTGGCCAAGGGTCCGATGACGGTAGTCGGGTCGGCCGGGTCACCCACCTTCATCTGCGCCACCGCCTCTTTCACGGCCTCGATGACTTCCGCCAGGCGCGACTGGGGCACCAGCAAGCGGCTCCCCGAGATGCATGCCTGCCCGTTATTCATGAACGCCGCATTGAGTGCCAGAGGAACGGCCTTCGTCAAGTCTGCATCGTCCAAGAGGATGGTCGGGGATTTTCCGCCCAAGGCCAAGTGGACGCGTTTCATGGATTCGGTCGCCGCGCGCTGGATGATCTTGCCCACGGCTGTAGAGCCGGTGAACGAAATCTTGGCAACATCCGGGTGCGTGCTCAATTCCGCACCCACGACGTCGCCGCGCCCGGTGACGATATTGACGACGCCGGCCGGCAAGCTTGCCGCATGGATCGCTTGCGTCACGATCCTGTTTTGTATCGGGCTCAGTTCGCTCGGCTTGATCACCGTCGTGCAGCCTGCGGCGATAGCCATCGCCAATTTGCTGCAGATCGACCCGGCCGTGCTGTTCCACGGCGTGATGAGGGCGGCAACGCCAACGGGCTCCATCATCACGGTCGATGTACCCATGATGCGGGTGAAGCCGTAGGCTTCCAGCGTCAGTGCAGCGTCAAGAAACGATTGCGCCGCGAAGTGCGAGATCCAGTTGGCCCGCGAGTAAGGTGCGCCATATTCTTCAATCGTCGCATCGCGCAGCGCATCGCTGCATGCCAGGACGGCAGCATGCAGCCGCTTCAGCATGGCAACGCGATCGGCGACCGTTGTTTGCGCAAATGCCGGTAGCGCTTTCTTGGCCGCTGCGATGGCGCGACGCGTATCCTCGGCATCGGCGAGGGCCGCGCGTGCGAGAGGCATTCCCGTGGTCGGGTTGATGGTTTCAACGGTGTCGGTGCCGTGCGGTGTGACGAAGGCACCGTCGATGTAGATCTGATGGATGGTTTGCATGATCGCTCCTAAGTTTGCCCGGACTATCCGAAGCCATGCATGCAGTGTATGTTCGCCCCATTGATCTGATAAGATAGACAAAAATTGATGCTTTATTGCGAAAATCAGGATAATGCAAAAATCCGGTCTAGTCGGCCTGGAGGCGGCACTCGCCGTCGCCCGATGCCACAGCTTTCGGCGCGCCGCCAATGAGCTTGGCATCTCGACGACGGCCCTAAGCAATGCTGTCGCGGGTCTGGAGGCACGGCTCGGCGTTCGCTTGTTTCACCGGACTACGCGCAGCGTCTCGCTGACCGAGGCTGGCGAGCACTTCGTGGCCCGAATCACACCGGCCTTATCTGAGATTCGCGGCGCCATGGAGGAAACCACTCTCCATCGCCTATCGCCCATTGGCACGCTCCGCATCAACGCCTCGCTGGGCGCTGTCCGCATGGTGTTTGCGCCGATCGTACTGGCTTACCTGAGCCGCTACCCCGATATGAAGGTGGAGATCGTGACCGAGGGGCGGATGGTCGATATCGTGGCCGAAGGGTTCGATGCCGGAATTCGCCTGAGTGACATGGTGCCGCAAGACATGGTACGCATACCGATCGGCGGTGATCTCCAGATGGCTGTGGTGGGTTCGCCTGCGCACTTTTCACGTTATCAAATCCCGGCTTCGCCCGCCGATCTTGCCCGCCATCCCTGCGTGCGCGCCAGGTTTCCCAGCGGTGCGCCGTCGCGCTGGGAGTTCTCCCATCATGGCGAACCATTGAATATCGAGGTCGGCGGACCGCTTACGCTCGATGATCCGGGGCTGATGCGCGAAGCCGCCTTAGGCAGCGCCGGCCTGGCCTATCTGGCCGAATGGTATGTACGTGACGACTTGACGGCAGGGCGGCTGGTGCGCGCACTGCAGGACTGGACGCCCAGCTATCGCGGCCTGGCGCTTTACTATCCTCCCGGCAGGCAGCTACCTGCTGGACTGCGTGCTTTCGTTGATCTCATCCATGAACTTCGCGAACGGCATGCACTTTTGTGACAACCGTCCTGTAGTGTATTTGCTTGGCGTCGGTTCGCCATCTTCTCGGCCGTCATGCGAGTACGTTCCCGCTTTGCTTCGCCAGGATCTGCGTCTTCTGCCTTGAGCTTGCGCCCCGCGTCCCGTTGAGCACGAGCTTGGGCAATGGTCACTTCCGGGTATTTGCCAAAGGAAAGCCGACTCCCGCCCTTGTCGCTTCCCGTAGCGCATTCGCCAGTGCTTCTTGCCCGTAGGGTCTACCACCAGAAATAAGCCCTGGCCATCGCCTGTCAGGTACTGGCTTGGCCTAGCTGAAAGGGTCGCAATGCGTTCGTCGGTGAGCGGTTCGGGGATTTTGGGCACTTTGACGGTATCTGATTTTTGTCGGTATTTCCGTCCGACAAAGGTACCGTCAAAGATTTGGGATGTCAATGCACCCGCTGGGACGTTCTGAAACAAAAAACCCGCATAGAACTTAGGTTTTATGCGGGTTTCGGGACCTCTTGAAGCTACGTGAAACTATGTTTTGGCGGAGAGAGGGGGATTCGAACCCCCGATAGGCTATGAACCTATACACGCTTTCCAGGCGTGCGACTTAAACCACTCATCCATCTCTCCTGAATTTTGTTTCGCGCCGACAAGTGCTTGGGTCGAGCGAAGCCGATGATTATAGCAAGAAAATCAGAGGCTTGGCGAGGTTTTGGCTTAGGGGAACGATTAAAGACGTGGCTTTTTTGGCAATTCCCTGTCCGACTGCACTGCTCTCAGCACCTGAATCGTTGATCACTATCTTGGCAGCATGGGGTCGGGTAAACTGTCCGGCATGAAACCGGTCCGCGAGCAATTCAGTGATTCGATCGGGTAGGATAGGTACCATTCATAGATGCCGAGGCGGCGCGCCATGGCATCGAAGTATGGCCGGTCGCGATATCGGCATGCCATTCTTGCCGCACCCTCGACATTCGTACGTTGGGGGTAGCGCTCGGTTATGACGTCGAATCCTTGCTTGATCATGTTCCAGTCGGCCGCAGCCAATTTGGCGGGGGCGACATGGGTATAACGTATGCTCAGGTAGCCCCAGTAAACGCGCGCGTAAAATTCGAGTCCGTCCTTTTCCGGTAGATGTTTCTGCGCCCTTCTGATCAGGTCGTCGATTGCCGCGTAGTCGCCTCCCCATTGGGGTTGCAGGAATTGGGCGGCGGTCACGTAAGCTGGGACGTAAGACGTGGCATGCTCGACCATGTCGGCATACAGGTTCTGGCGCTTTTCTTTCGGCCAGTCGGCAACGGCGGCAACTTCCGCTGCCGAGTTGTACCAAGCGGGATTGGTATAGCGCACAGGTGCACTGGCCCGGAGCGTCTTGTCAGCTTCTTTCACGTAACGTTGGAACAGCGGCCATGCCTTGGAATTGACTTCGGCGGCAAGGTCGCTGCCGCGATAAAACCATGCACGATTGATCGAATACCGGATTCTGGCGAGCGGCAAGATCATCGAATGCGGGTAGCGCTCGGCCCACGCTTTCAATTTATCGTCGATCACGGCCCAGCGCTGGTCGCCTTCTGCATAATGCTCCGGATCGGCTGATGCACAATCGCAGTCCTTTTGACCCTCGATGCGCCACTCGGCGGGCCAATCAATTCTCATTGCGCCATCGAGAATAGTCATGAATATGTTTATTGTCGACTTGCCGCTGGAAGTTTTGCCGGGATGATCGATGTAATCCTGACCCAACTCTTCCAATGTCTTGAAGTCCTCGTCGCGCCAGGCGTTTTGCACCTGCTTCCACAAAGTCTTGCGCAATTCATTCTCACCCGCATCCGGCTTAATGTCGGGCTTGACCGCGCCGGTGTCCGGTGTGTCCTGGGCAATGACCGGCGCTTGGATGCCGATTGCGAATATCAATGAGGATAACAAGAGAGATGCCAGTCGCATGTAAGAGAGATGCCAGTCGCATGTCTATCGTATCGGCCGTGGAATTGAGCGCGATCTTACTATATGGAATGCTGTTAACAAAACACAATCTGCCGGAGCGGGACACGCAAAAGAAAAACCGGAGTTCGGCTTGGCCGCGCTCCGGTTTGTTCGATGATTTGCCGCGATTGCTGCGCCGCTATTATCTCTGTTTTTATTGCGCTTCCTTCAACTGCTCCAGAATCGCCGGGTTTTCCAGGGTGGAGACGTCCTGGGTGATTTCCTCGCCCTTGGCCAGCACGCGCAACAGGCGGCGCATGATTTTGCCGGAGCGGGTCTTGGGCAGGTTGTCGCCGAAGCGGATTTCCTTGGGCTTGGCGATGGGGCCGATTTCCTTGGCGACCCAGTCGCGCAGTTCCTTGGCGATTTTCTTGGCTTCGTCGCCGGTGGGGCGCGGGCGCTTCAAGACGACGAAGGCGCAGATGGATTCGCCGGTGGTTTCGTCGGGCTTACCGACCACGGCGGCTTCGGCCACGATGGGGTTGGCGACCAGGGCCGATTCGATTTCCATGGTGCCCATGCGGTGGCCGGAGACGTTCAATACGTCGTCGATGCGGCCGGTGATGGTGAAGTAGCCGGTTTCTTCGTTGCGGATGGCGCCGTCGCCTGCCAGATAGGTCTTGCCGCCCAACTCTTCGGGGAAGTAGCTCTTTTTGAAGCGCTCAGGGTCGCCCCAGATGGTGCGGATCATGGAAGGCCAGGGGCGCTTGACGACGAGGATGCCGCCGGTGCCGTTGGGCAGGTCGTGGCCGGATTCATCGACGATGGCGGTGGTAATGCCGGGCAGCGGCAGCGTGCACGAGCCGGGGACCATGGGCGTGGCGCCGGGCAGCGGGCTGATCATGTGGCCGCCGGTTTCGGTTTGCCAGAAGGTGTCGACGATGGGGCACTTTTCGCCGCCGATGTTTTTGTAGTACCACATCCAGGCTTCGGGGTTGATCGGTTCGCCCACCGAACCCAAGAGGCGCAGGCTGCTGAGGTCGTATTTGCTTGGGTGATGGTCCGGCGCGGCGTCCGCTGCCTTGATGAGCGAGCGGATGGCGGTGGGTGCGGTGTAGAAGATGGTGGTCTTGTGCTTGGCGATGGTGTCCCAGAAGCGGCCGGCGTTGGGGTAGGTGGGGATGCCTTCGAAGACGATCTGCGTGGCGCCGACCGCCAGCGGGCCGTAGGCGACGTAGCTGTGGCCGGTGACCCAGCCGATGTCGGCGGTGCACCAGAACACGTCCGCGGGCTTGATGTCGAAAGTCCATTTCATGGTCAGCATGCACCACAGCAGGTAGCCGCCCGAAGAGTGCTGCACACCCTTGGGCTTGCCGGTAGAGCCGGAGGTGTAGAGGATGAACAGCGGATGTTCGGCGCTGACCCATTCGGGCGCGCATTCGGCCGATTGCTTTTCCACCAGCTCATGCAGCCACAGGTCGCGCCCGGCGTCGAAGGCGACGTCGCCGCCGGTGCGGCGGTAGACGATGACGTTCTTGATGCTTTCGCAGCCGCCCATGGTGAGCGCTTCGTCGACGATGGCTTTCAGGGGCAGGTGTTTGCCGCCTCGCACTTGTTGGTCGGCGGTGATGACGGCCACAGCGCCGGCGTCGATGATGCGTTCCTGCAGCGATTTAGCGGAAAACCCGCCGAACACGACCGAGTGCGTCGCGCCGATGCGGGCGCAGGCTTGCATGGCGGCCACGCCTTCGATCGACATGGGCATGTAGATGATGACGCGGTCGGATTTCTTGATGCCGATCGATTTCAGCGCATTGGCGAACTTGCCGACGCGGGTGTGCAGATCGCGGTAGGTGGATTTGGTCACAGCGCCGTCGTCGGCTTCGAAGATGATGGCGGTCTTGTCGGCGTTGCCGTTTTCGAGGTTGCGGTCGAGGCAGTTGTAGGAGACGTTGAGCAGGCCGTCGTCGAACCATTTGTAGAACGGGGCGCTGGATTCGTCGAGCGTCTTGCTGAAGGGTTTGTGCCACGCCACGTTTTCCCGCGCGAGCTTGGCCCAGAAGCCTTCGTAATCGCGTTCGGCTTCGGCGCACAGGGCGCGGTAGGCGTCCATGCCGGATATGGCGGCGTGTTTGACGAATTCGGGGGAGGGATCGAAGATGCGGTTTTCCTGCTTCAGCGTTTCAATCGCGGACATGCTTGTCTCCAGATTTGGTGTGTTGTTGCCGGTGATGCTAAAACTTATGACTTACGAAAGTCTTACACAAATTTCATGGCCGTGCAGGCCACTTGCGACATTTCAGTGCGCTTTGTAGGTCCGCTTGCATACCGGTTGACAAGGTTTTGCTTTGCCAACCCTCATCCAATTGTGACTGTCCCAATACCACTATAGTTTGATCTTGATCGTTTTCTTGCCGGATTTTGCCGTGTTTTGGTACGAACGGGCGTACGATTCTCCTCGTTGCAGCACATGGCTGCCCTCTTATATCCGTCGTCCCCGTGAAAACGGGGGCCCAGGAGCGCCACGGACGAAGGTGTTAAGCCTGGATCACCTCTTTCGAGGGGATGACGGGATTAATGAACGCTGTTACTGAGTGGGGGCATGGGCCCAAAAGTTGGTGCGGTGTAAAATAACGCCATTTCCCGCGCGCCCACACCTCCCGAAGGGCGGCTCCGACGCGCCTTGATGTTTTCCTTATCACTGCACAGCCATGACCACAATCATCAAACAAGACGACTTGATCGAATCCGTCGCCGCCGCGCTGCAATACATCAGCTATTACCATCCGGTCGATTACATCCAGCATCTGGCGCGCGCCTACGAGGTCGAGCAAAGCCCGGCGGCCAAGGATGCGATTGCGCAGATCCTGACCAATTCGCGCATGTGCGCCATGGGCCACCGCCCGATCTGCCAGGATACGGGCATCGTCAACGTGTTCATGAAGATCGGCATGGATGTGCGTTTTGAAGGCTTCAAGGGTTCGATTGCCGACGCCGTCAACGAAGGCGTGCGCCAGGGTTACAACAATGCCGACAACAAGCTGCGCGCTTCCATCGTGGCCGATCCGCATTTCGAGCGCAAGAACACCAAGGACAACACGCCGGCCGTGATCCACATGGAAGTGGTGCCGGGCAACACGGTGGACGTGCAGGTCGCGGCCAAGGGCGGCGGTTCGGAAAACAAATCCAAGTTCGTGATGCTGAATCCTTCCGATTCGCTGGTCGATTGGGTGCTGAAGACCGTGCCGACCATGGGCGCAGGCTGGTGCCCGCCCGGCATGCTCGGCATCGGCATCGGCGGCACTGCCGAGAAGGCCATGATGATGGCCAAGGAAGTGCTGATGGAAGACATCAACATGTATGAGTTGCTCAAGCGCGGGCCGCAGAACAAGACCGAAGAATTGCGTATCGAATTGTTCGAAAAGATCAACCAGTTGGGCATCGGCGCGCAGGGCCTGGGCGGCCTGACGACGGTGTTGGACGTGAAGATCATGATGCATGCGACGCATGCGGCGTCGAAGCCCGTGGCGATGATCCCCAACTGCGCCGCCACGCGCCACGGCCACTTTGTGCTCGATGGCTCCGGCGCGGCCTACATGGAGCCGCCTTCGCTGTCCGAATGGCCGGACGTGGAATGGCAGCCTGATACCAAGCTTTCCAAGAGCGTCAATCTCGATGCGCTGACGCCCGCTGAAGTCGCCTCGTGGAAGCCGGGCGACACGCTGCTGTTGAACGGCAAGATGTTGACCGGGCGCGATGCCGCACACAAGCGTATCCAGGACATGCTGGCCAAGGGCGAGCAACTGCCGGTCGATTTCACCAATCGCGTGATCTATTACGTCGGCCCGGTGGACCCGGTGCGCGACGAAGTCGTCGGCCCTGCCGGCCCCACCACGGCCACGCGCATGGACAAGTTCACCGGCATGATGCTGGAGAAGACCGGCCTGATCGCGATGATCGGCAAGGCCGAACGCGGACCCGTGGCGATCGAGGCGATCAAGCAGCACAAGTCGGCTTATTTGATGGCCGTGGGCGGCGCGGCTTACCTGGTTTCCAAGGCAATCAAGAGCGCCAAGGTAGTGGGCTTCGGCGACCTGGGCATGGAAGCGATCTATGAGTTCGATGTGAAGGACATGCCGGTGACGGTGGCGGTGGATGCCGAGGGGATTTCGGTGCATAACACCGGGCCGCAAGAGTGGCAGAAGAAGATTGCGGCGACGATTGGGAAGATTCCGGTGGCGGTGGAGTAAACCTATTTCGTGCATCGACGACTTGATAATGTGAGTCCAAAGCGATGTCGGTCAAGGCAATCTACGACAGCGTACGTCACCCCTCGCCCGCAGGCGGGAGAGGGACGGGGGTGAGGGGGTTCGCAAGAATGACTACCGTCAAAATTACACTACTCTACTAAGCATAGCCTCACGATCATGTTTGGTCTTCGCAAGGGCAGCCAAGTCGCAACGCCCCTCACCCCCACCCCTCTCCCGCCCGCGGGCGAGGGGAGTTCGTCAGCCTGATCGCATCGTGCCGTCATCCATTCACGCTAAGCAAAACCAAGGCCCCATCGGCATCTTCGACTCCGGTCTTGGCGGCCTCTCCGTCCTGCGCCACATTCGCAACGCCCTGCCCCACGAAGACCTGCTTTACGTCGCCGACTCCGGCTTCGCGCCCTATGGCGGACGTCCCGAGCATGAAATCGTGGCGCGCACCGTTGCCGTCACCGAATTCCTGCTCGAAAAAGGCGCCAAGGCGCTCGTAGTTGCGTGCAACACCGCCACCGCCGCCGCCATCAAGGGCGTGCGCGATGTGCATCCCGATCTGCCCGTGGTCGGCGTGGAGCCGGGCCTGAAGCCCGCCGCCGCGTTGACGCGATCGGGCGTAGTGGGCGTCATGGCGACCGCGTTCACGCTCTCGAGCCAGAAGTTTGCCCGCCTGCATGGGCAGATCACGCAAGCCACCGGCGTGCGCTTCCTGCCGCAGCCCTGCGTGGGCCTGGTCGACCTGATCGAAAAGGGCGACCTGGACGCACCTGAAATCGCGGCGATGGTGGAAACATACCTCTCACCGTTGCTGGCACAAGGTGCCGACACCATCGTGCTTGGCTGTACGCACTACCCTTTCGTGCAGCACTTGATCGAGGCGAGCATCCACAGGGCACTGGTCCACGATGTGGCCATCGTCGATACCGGCGACGCGGTGGCGCGCCAACTCGTGCGCCTGTTGGCACAACGCGGCCTGCTACGCCAGGATGAACATGCCGGCACGACTGAAGGCTACGCCACGGGCGCGGCCTCCCAGCTTGCATCGGGCTTCACGCATTTGCTCCAAATACCGGCCAAGGTCAGCCAAATCACGCTGCAGGACGCGCTTTCGCTGGTAATGAACGCCAACCCGAACACCAACCCGGCCTGAAATCACCGCAACTCGGACCCGCGGCCGCATTAAACGCCGCAATATTGCCAGAACCCGCAAAACCTCGTATAATTGCCGACTCACTTGCACCTCCTTGGAAGTGCATAGCGTCAATGGTGGCCGTAGCTCAGTTGGTAGAGTCCCGGATTGTGATTCCGGTTGTCGTGGGTTCGAGCCCCATCGGTCACCCCAAAATATAAAAGCCAGTTGCTCTCTCCCTGCAACTGGCTTTTTCTTTTGTGCGCGCCGACCCGGCCTGAACTTCCCGGTCCTGCATTCTCCCCCTCGATTCCTGCACCCTGATCCCACCGAATTGCAGTTCATCGCGCGCCGGTTGTGACGTTGCAGGGCGATCCTTAGACTCGTCGGCATGCCACATGATGGCGACACTCGACGAGGAGACCCCAATGAACAAAGCCCGTACCGGCGTGTACGCCGGCCTTGCGCACGCCGCCCTGTTCGGCTGTGCATGTTTCGCCCTGACCTCGCCCATGAGACCGGCGCTCGCGGACGAGGCGACGCTCGCGCCACGGGAAAACATCGTCACCGACGGCGTTCCGCCGATTCCGGCCACGCTGGCCGAGCGGGTGCGCCGCTACAGCCAGGCGCGCTTCGCGTTCCAGAGCGATTGGCATCCCACGCGGCGCGAAATGATCATCTCGACGCGCTTCGGCAATACCTATCAGGCGCACCTCCTCACCCAGCCCGGCGGCGCGCGCACCCAGCTCACGTTTTTCACCGAACCTGTCTACGGCGGCACCTATCACCCCAACGGGGCCGACTACATGCTGTTCCAGCGCGATGTGGGCGGCGGCGAGTGGTATCAATACTTCCGCTACGATTTCGCAACCGGCGACTCGACGCTTTTGACCGATGGCAAATCGCGCAATACCTCCGCGCGCTGGGCCAAACACGGCGACCAGATCGCCTATATGTCTTCGCAGCGCAACGGCAACGACATGGACCTGTGGACCATGAATCCGGCCGACCCCAAGAGCGCGCACCTGCTGGCCCAGATCGAAGGCGGCGGCTGGGACCCTGAGGATTGGTCGCCCGACGACAAGAGCATCGTCGCGCTCGAAGGCGTGTCGGTCAATGAAGCTTACCTGTGGCTGGTTGATGCCAAGACCGGCGCCAGGACCGAGCTCACGCCGCGCCACATCGCCGAGAAGGTGGCCTACGCCGAGGCGCGCTTCGCGCAGGACGGCCGCGGCGTCTACGTCACGACCGACAAGGATGCCGAATTCCTGCGCCTGGGCTACATCGACCTGGCGACCAAAAAGCTGCGCATCCTGACGCCCGACATCAAGCACGACATCGACGAGTTTGCGGTCTCGTGGGACGGGCGCACCATCGCCTATCTTGCCAACGAAGAAGGCTTCTCGCGCTTGCACCTGATCGACGCGGCCAGCGGCGCCGAGAAACGCGTGCCGGATATCCCGGTCGGCGTGATGAGCGGTCTGTTCTGGCATCGCAACAACCGCGACCTCGGCGTCAGCCTGCAGACCGATCATTCGCCAAGCGATGCCTATTCGCTCGACGTCGCCACCGGGCACGTCACACGCTGGAGCGCAAGCGAAACCGGCGTAAACCTGAGCAGCCTGCCGCCGGCTCGGCTGATCCACTGGAAATCGTTCGATGGGCGTGAAATCTCGGCGTTCCTCTATCCGCCGGCGCCGCGCTTTACCGGCAAGCGCCCGGTCATCGTCGACATCCATGGCGGCCCCGAGGGCGAAGCGCGCCCCTGGTTCCAGGAAGAACTCAATTACTACCGCAACGAACTGGGAATCGCCATGCTCTTCCCCAACGTGCGCGGCTCGACCGGTTTCGGCAAGACCTTCTCCAAGCTCGACGACGGCATGCTGCGCCAGGACAGCTATCGCGACATCAACACGCTGTTCGACTGGATCGCCGCCCAGCCCGATCTGGATGCGGAGCGCGTGGCGGTCGAAGGCGGCAGCTACGGCGGCTTCATGACGCTCTCGGTGGCGGCATTTTATCCCGAGCGCATCCGCTGCTCGATCGACGTGGTCGGCCCGTCAAACCTGGTGACCTTCCTGGAAAATACCGAGGCCTACCGGCGCGATCTGCGCCGCGTGGAATACGGCGATGAACGCGATCCCAAGATGCGCGAATTCCTCGAACGCATCGCGCCGATGAACAATGTCGACAAGATGAAAAAGCCGATGCTGGTGGTCGCCGGCAAGAACGATCCACGCGTGCCTCTCTCCGAAAGCGAACAGATGGTCGTCGCGCTGAAGAAGCAGAATTCACCGGTGTGGTATCTGATGGCCAAGGACGAGGGGCATGGCTTCTACAAGCAGGACAACATCGAGTTCTACAACTTCACAACTGCCGCCTTCATCGATCAATGCCTGCTGAAATAGTCTCGGCTTGAAGCGAGGAAAAGCAGGACCAATCGGCCAGGATGCGAACCTGGCCGAAGCAAAGCCGGTTGCCTGCGCGACCGGCTTTTTTCTGCAGCTGCGGCGCACCGACTCAGATATAGCCCAGCTCCAACCCGCGCAGCACCGCACGCACGCGGTCGCGCACGCCGAGCTTGGAGAGGATGCTCGACACCTGGTTCTTCACCGTGCCTTCGCTGGTGCCGAGCACGTCGCCGATCTCGCGGTTGTTGAAACCGCCTGCCATCAGCGCGAGGATTTCGGTTTCGCGCGGGGTCAGCGCGTCGGGGGTGTCGAGGCTGGAGAACGATGGTGGGTTGTGTTCGCGCACGCCCTTCAACACGCGCTCGGTGATGACGGGGCGGAACAGGCTGGCGCCGGCAGCCACGGCGCGGATGGCGTCGGCCAGGCGCTCGAGCGAGATATCCTTGAGCAGGAAGCCCTTGGCGCCGCGGCGCATCCCTTCGAGCAGGGCGTCGTCATCGTCGAACGTGGTCAAGAGAATGCAGGGCGGCATGGCACCCGCTTGCTGCAAACCTTGCAGTACGTCGATGCCGGAGCCGCCGGGCATGCGCACGTCGAGCAGCACCACGTCGGGCCGTTCGCGATGGATGACTTCCAGCGCCGACGCCGCGTCGCCCGCCTCGCCTGTTACGCGGATGTCTTCGGTCAGGTCGAGCAGGCCGCGTATGCCGCTTCTCACGAGGGTTTGGTCGTCGACCAGCACGGTACGGATCATGTTTGCTCTTGCAGGTTTTCCCGCGGCGCGGGAATGCGGATGACGATGCGGCAGCCCTTGCCTGATTCGACGTGCATGCTGCCGCCGTGGCTCCGCACGCGGGAACGGATGCCGCGCAAGCCGTTGCCTTCTTGCTCGTCCCGCATGCCGGCGCCGTCGTCGGCGATGACGAGTTCGAATGCCGCAGCATCGCGGCACAGTGTGATGGTGAGCGTTTCGGCCCCGGCGTGGCGCACGGCGTTGGTGAGGCCTTCCTGCACGCAGCAATAGAGGCTGTGTGCCAGGCCTGGCTCGACCGGGGGCAATTCGTTCACTGTGAGGGTCACGCGCGGCTGCGGCACGGCCTCGCAGAGCGCACGCAGCGCCGCCGACAGGTCGGCTGCCTGGGCCGCTTTATCGCGTTCGATCGCGCCGCGTATGCTGGCAAACAGTTGGCGCCCCGCTTCGTGCGCCACACCGACCGATTGCGCCAACTGCGCGCTGCTGTCGTGCAGCCCGAGGTCGAGTTGGCGATTCAAGGCTGCCAGGTCGCGGTCCAGTGTTTCGCTCAGTTCGCCGGCGATGCGCAAGCGCTCGGCCACGCGCACGGCTTCGCCAAGGCGGCGCCGCGCTTCATGCAGCTCGCGATTGGCGCCGGCCAATTGCGTGCGCTGGCGCGTGACGGTTTGTGCGAGCCGGCCGGCGCCGAAGAATAGCGCCAGGTCGCGCAGGATCCTGAGCGGGAAGTACCAAAGCGAAATGGTGCCCACCGCCGAAAAATCGGTCCAGCCCGCCAGGTAGGGTCCGACTGCCGCCACCGATGCCGCGACGACGATGCCGAACCAGAGCAGCGCGCGGCGCTGCGGCAGGCGATAGGCTGCCTGCAGCAGTACGGCGTAGAGGTATTGTCCGTGCCAAACCACCGCAAGCACGATCTGCGCCCACCACAGCAACGCGAGCTTGCGTGACGAAGGTTCGGGCCGGGTCTTGTTGGCGTTCCAGAATGCCAGCGCGAACAGGCCGTAGAACATGCCCCATGCCAGCGCGTGAACGGTGCGCCAGGCCGATTCCGCAGACGCTTCTCCGGGCAGCAAGAGCGCCATCAGCCGTTTGCACAACGGATAGATCGATTCGAACGTCAGCCTGGGCCAGCCGCCGATCCAGATTGCCGCCTGGTCCCAGCTCAACCCATATAGACAAGCCGCCACGCCCAGCCAGGCGAACAGGTCGGCATGGCCGCTGGCGCGTTGCCAGGCGGGTGCGGGGGCAGCGGCTCGCTCCGGCGCGCCGCCTGTGCCGGCTTCGCGGCTGACTGCCACGCGCAGCTTGGACAGCACGGCGCCGGCCAGCGCACGCGCCTGGCGCACGGCATCGGGAATGGCGTCTGGCGCAGCCGCTGCAGCCTTGGCCTCAACCCCGGCCTCGGCCTTGCGCATGCCCAGGTCGAGATGCAGGTTGATGGCGGTGAGCTGGTGGCCCACGCTATCGTGCAGGTCGCGCGCGATGCGCACGCGCTCGGCATCGCGTTCGGCGTCGGCCAGCTCCTGCTCGGTGGCGCGCAGTTCGGCATTGGCTTGTTCCAGGCGCGCGCGGCTTTGCCACACCAGATAGGCGATATGGCCCATGCCGAAGACGATGCACAGGTCGCGCACCTGGTAGCCCAGGTAATAGGCGGCCGTGAACGGATCGAGGCTGTGCATGCCGGTCATGCCGAAGAGGAAAGGCAGGTCGGCGAGGATGCGCATGCCGATCAGGCCCGCCAGCGCCGGTACGGCCCTGCGCCATTCGTAGTAATAGGCGATCTGCGCCGCCACGCCCAATGTCAACTGGCCGTCGCCGATCAGGGTGGCCAGGGCTTGCAGCGCGAGGAGCCAGGCAGTCTTGCCGGGCTTCGGTGAGGCGTCGCGGGTGCAGGCCCAGAAGGCGGGGACGAAGACCACGTATTGCAGCAGCCACAGCACGGCGTAGGTTGGCGCCATCGCCTGCAGATAGCCGTCGCCCGCAATGGCGTGCGCCAAGGGCTTGACGATGGCCACCAGGGGTGCGGGGGACTGGATCGTCGCGCCGCCGGCCCAGATCGTGGTTTCTTCCACGGCGAGGCCGAAGGCGCACATGGCAAGGCCAAGCCAGGCGGTCAGGCGTAGCGAAAATCGGGGGAGCGGCAGAGACGGCGCTGGATTGGACATGCGAGACGATTGTAACGGCATGCGGGGACAAAAGTGGTATCACGCGACACCACATCAAGCATGGCCCGCCGCACCCGGATGAGAAGAGAGAGGTAATCCGGGTGCGGCACCATGCTTCTTCCCCCTTGGAAGAAACTTGGCACCTTATGCGCCGTCAGGGCGCATAGATGAGCGCGCTGCGACTCGCGTCGCTGCTGCGCAATTCGATCGCGAATGACTTGTCGCCGGAAGAATAGCCCAGCGGGGTCATGATGCCGGTCAGGGCGCCGTTCATGGTGCAACCGGAGCCGCTGACGGTAGCCGTGACGTCGAACAGGCCGGTTTGCAGATGCTGTGTGACATTGCCGCTGAAGGTGCAGTATCCGACGACAACGCTGAAGCTGCCATCGGCGCCAAGCGTCAAGCTAGTGTTCGTCGCGACCGGCATGGCGCCGCCGGTGGTACCGACCGCCACGTTGTATGTGCCGGCCCATTGCGCCATCGTGATCGGCACGCCGTAAAGCGTGCGCGCATCGCCGCTGGCATAGGTCAATTGCGCGGTTGCCTGGGCGGCGTCCTGGAACCGTGGGTAGACTTCGCTGAGCGAAAATCCACCATCCGAGAACGTGACCGTGGCGTTGCCCGGCACCAGCTCGCCGCCGGAATAGTCTTCGTAATCGAACAGGTTGACGCTGGTCGTATAGGCGCCGCCGCTACCGACATAGCTGCCGTATTCGAGGCCGGATGTGGGCGTGGAATCGATCACGGCGACGTAGTATTCGCCGGTTTCGAGGATCGTGTAGAACTCCGTGAAGCCGCAGGCATTGGGGCAATTGGCGTTGTAAATGCCGGCGTAGGGGAAGCCGGACGCGGGTGTCGGCGTTGGTGTCGGCGTTGGTGTCGGCGTTGGTGTCGGCGTTGGTGTCGGCGTTGGTGTCGGCGTTGGCGCCGGTGCGGGTGCGGGTGCGGGTGCGGGTGCGGGTGCGGGTGCGGGTGCGGGTGCGGGTGCGGGTGCAGGAGCCGGCGTCGACGCTTGGGAAGGGGATGGCGTTGAATCACCGCCCCCGCCACAGTTCGCCAGCCCAAGGCCCAGCAATGCCAGGCACCCAACGGTATGCAATTTCATCATTCGCCTCGTCTATTGGTCGGTTATGCGCTGATCGGATTCGCGCGTTGACTGGATTCTTGCTCAAGCCCGAGGCCGGCACATGTGCCGAAAGTCATGTCCCCGGCACTTTTTTGCATTCCGTCCCGATTTCCGTACCGTCTCGGATACCTTCAAGACAGCAAACCGCATGGATACCGAACAAGGCGATAGCGCCCTGCCCTACCCCGACACCTTCGCCCTCCATCTGGCCCGGTAATACGCCGCCAGGAAGGGCTTCCAGGCCGAGGTGGTGCCCGAGGCGCACGCGCTCGTCGATGCCTGCGACATCGTGCTGACCAAGCGCGACGGCTACGCGCTGACGATGTTATGCATCGTCTATGCCGACAGGCGGCCCGGCGCGCAATTCGCGCTTGACGCCGACGCCCTGCGCAACATCGCCGATGCCTGCCTCAAATACAACGGCCAGGTGCATGGGTAGAAGATGCCGGTGTCGGTGATCGTGATCGAGGTCGGCAGCAGGATCGATACGGGCGAAGCGTGCGAACGGCTCGAGCAATACCGGCGCGCCAGCATGACCCGCAAGCTCGTGCTGGCTGCCTATCTGGTCGATACGGCGCAGCGCACGGTCTGGATCAACCGCCAGCGCTTCCTGCAATTTGCCGCGAAACGCTTCATCGAGAACCTGCTGAGCAACCCGCACGAGACGTACGAACAGTTGCGGGAAGCCTCGCAGGGACCGGTCTTCGGTCCGCATGGTCCGCCGTAGCTGGCATTTGCCCTGTTGGCGGTGATGCTGGCCGTGTTGGTCATCGAGATCCTGCAAAGCATCACGCCGACCAAGGGCTTGTTCGAGATCAGCGTGCCCACGCTGGTGGCCCTGGGCGGCAGCAACCGCGCACTGGTGATCGGCCAGGGCGAATGGTATCGGCTGTGCAGCGCGATCTTCCTGCATGGCAGCGCGTTCCATCTGCTGTTCAACGGCATTGCGATGTACATGGCCGGGCGGGCGCTGGAGGGGCTGGTAGGGCGCGCGTGGTTCGGCGCCATCTTCGTGCTAGGCGGCCTGTGCGGCAGTTTCATGTCGTTGGCGCTCAACGCGCCGGGGATGGTCTCGGTCGGCGCGTCGGAGGCGATCATGGCGCTCCTGGCGGCGGCCTACGTGTGCAGCTATCGCTATCCCGTGGGCGGCAGCCGCACCAGCGTGCAGATGACCTTGCTGCAGTTGCTGATCCCGGCGCTGCTGCCGCTGACCGTGATACGCGGCCAGCATATCGACTTCGGCGCGCACCTGGGCGGCGCGCTCGGCGGTGCGGCATTGGGCTGGCTGCTGCTGAAGAACTGGCCCAGGCAGCGGCCTTATCCGGCCTGGAACAAGCTGGCAATCGGCATCACGGCCTGCAGTTTGGCCCTGTTTGCCTGGAGCGCCATGCCGCTGTCGCAAACCTATCAGAGCTACGCCGACGCCGCCAAGCTCATGCCCGACGAGGCGCAGCCCAAGACCGACACCGACCTGCGCCCCCGGGCCGATGATTTGGCGACGCGTTACCGGGCGGACCCGCGCACGCACCTCTATCTCGCGCTGAACATCCTCGGCAAGCACGACCTGTCGCAGGCCGAAGGAGAACTGCGTGTGGCACTGTCGAAGAAGGCCATCCTGGATACGCAATTCCGCCCGGACCTGACGCGCCACCTGCAGGCGTTGCTGGCGCTTACCTTGCTGGGCGAAGGCAAGAGCGACGACGCGCGCGAGCAAGCCAGGGCAGCCTGCGCCGGGGCGCAGCCCGACGGCCAGAGCGAGGTCGATACCATGCTGCGGCAAAGCCGCCTGTGCGAAGCCACGCCATAAGGCCGTGTGCATCAGAAACAGCGATGGCCGCGCCGCCTTGGTCAAGCGGCGCTCGTGATATGCTGATCCCCATCTTCCCACCAGACGAGCCGCTCTCATGACTGCCGCCAGCGCCTTCCTCTCCATCCTCGCCGCCCTGCTGCTCGGCGCCATGAGCCCCGGCCCGAGTTTCGTCATCGTGGTGCGCAACGCCATCGGCCTGTCGCGCCGCGACGGACTGGCTACCGCACTTGGCATGGGCGTGGGCGGTGTGCTGTTTGCCGGTGTCGCGCTGGTCGGGTTGTACCAGGTACTGGCGGCGGTGAGCTGGCTATATATCGGCTTGAAAATCGCGGGCGGGCTGTATCTGTTTTACCTTGCTTCGCGCATCTGGCGCGGCGCCGCGCAGCCGTTGTCGATGGAGGAAGGCGCCGACGTCAAGCAAGGCGGGAAGCTCAAGTCGTTCTGGGTCGGACTGTCGACACAACTATCCAATCCCAAGACGGCGATCTACTACGCCAGTATTTTTGCCGCCTTGCTGCCGCAGCATCCGCCGCTATGGTGCCAGCTGGTGCTGCCGCCTTGCATCTTTGCGATTGAGGCGGGCTGGTATACGCTGGTGGCGCTGGGCTTTTCCAGCCGCCGCCCACGCGCGTGGTATTTGAAGATGAAGACTGGCGTGGATCGCATGGCGGCGGGTGCGATTGCGGTGTTGGGTTTGCGTTTGATTTGGAAGGCGCCGCAGGGTGGGCTTTGATTAAGTTTCAGCGCTACATAGACTCCCCTCTCCCGTGAGCGGGAGAGGGGTTCCAAGCCAGGGCTATCGCACCAAAACCTGTTTACATTCAATGAGTTAGGAAGTGGGTTGTAAACGGAAGAAAAATGGCGTTTACTCTGTTCTTTGTACAGAGGGAGGCCATGGAAGTGGAAGTTCGATTCGAGACCTGGAAAGATTGCTTTGAAACGTTGTCTGACCCGCGCGTGGTGGGGCGAACATCGCACCGCTTGCTCGACATCTTGTTCCTGACCTTGTG
>OUWB011206516.1_pt1 | contig 35530 bp, 36 predicted proteins | sample 1779821 | NCBI WGS metagenome assembly OUWB01 (sample SAMEA3914806, study PRJEB12502) | metagenome | biome: forest; material: soil | place: Canada | collected 2011-08-03 | depth 0.1 m
CCCGCTTCGCAGGGGAGGAGAGGCTCAAATACAAAAACGGCCCCGTTTCCGGGGCCGTTTTCTTATCTTCAAAGGGGGCACATGGGGGAAAGCTTGTTTCCCCCATGATCTTAATTACGCTTCCTCGCGGACGCGCTTCTTGCGGAAGGACGGGTTCAGCGTCGCCTTGCGCAGGCGGATGCTCTTCGGCGTCACTTCGACCAGTTCGTCGTCGGCGATATAGGCGATCGCCTGTTCCAGGGTCGGACGGCGCGGCGGCGTCAGGCGGATGGCTTCGTCCGTGCCCGAGGCGCGGATATTGGTCAGCTGCTTGGTCTTCATCGGGTTGACGTCGAGATCGTCGAGACGCGAATTCTCGCCGATGATCATGCCCATATAGGTCTTTTCGCCGCCACCGACGAACATGGTGCCGCGTTCCTCGAGCTTCCACAGCGCGAACGACGAGGTTTCACCGTCGCCGTTCGACACCAGCACGCCCTTGCGGTTCTGGTCGATATAGCCCTTGTAGGCTTCGTAGTGCGAGAAGACGCGGTTGAGCACGCCCGAACCGCGCGTGTCGGTCAGGAACTCGCCCTGATAACCGATCAGCGAGCGCGACGGCGACTTCAAGGTGATGCGCGTCTTGCCGGCGCCCGACGGGCCCATATCCTTCAGCTCGGCCTTGCGCGCCGACAGCTTTTCAATGACGACGCCGGTATATTCGTCGTCGACGTCGATGACCACGTCCTCGATCGGCTCGAGCTTTTCACCCGTTTCCGGATCGATCTGGAAGACGACTCGCGGACGCGAAATGGCGACTTCGAAGCCTTCGCGGCGCATGTTTTCGATCAGCACGCCCAGTTGCAGTTCGCCGCGGCCGGCGACTTCGAAGGCGTCCTTTTCCTCGGTTTCCGTGACGCGGATGGCGACGTTCGATTCGGCTTCGCGCAGCAGGCGTTCGCGGATGACGCGCGACTGCACCTTGGTGCCTTCCTTGCCGGCCAGCGGGCTGTCATTGACCGATACGGTCATCGAGATGGTCGGCGGATCGATCGGCTGGGCCGGCAGGGCTTCGGACAGGCTCATGTCGCACAGGGTGTCGGCGACGGTGGCTTTCGACAGGCCGGCGATGGCGACGATGTCGCCGGCTTCGGCGCCCTCCTCGACCGGCTGGCGCTTCAGGCCGCGGAAGGCCAGAACCTTGGTGATACGGCCACGTTCGATTTCATTGCCGTTGCGGTCGAGCGCGCGGATGGCCAGGCCCGGGACGGCCTTGCCGGCGGCGATCTGGCCGGTCAGGATGCGGCCGAGAAACGGATCGGATTCGATCAGCACCGACAGCATCTGGAACGGCTCGTCCTTGCGGCTTTGCGAGGCGGGCGGCGGCACGTGGTCGACGATCAGGTCGAACAGCGGCGCCAGCGTATCGTTCGGCTGGTTCATGTCCAGCGTCGCCCAGCCGTTCTTGCCCGAAGCGTAGATATGCGGGAAGTCCAGTTGCTCGTCCGTCGCGCCCATGGCGGCGAACAGGTCGAAGGCTTCGTTGTGGACGCGGTCGGGATCGGCGTGCGGACGGTCGACCTTGTTGAGGCAGAGGATCGGACGCAGGCCCAGCTTCAGCGCCTTGCCCAGCACGAACTTGGTTTGCGGCATGACGCCTTCTTCGGCGTCGACCAGGATGACGCAGCCGTCGACCATGCCGAGGATGCGTTCGACTTCACCGCCGAAGTCGGCGTGGCCCGGGGTGTCGATGATGTTGATGCGCGTGTCGCCGGCCTTGCCGTGCCACAGGACCGAGGTGCACTTGGCGAGGATGGTGATGCCGCGCTCGCGCTCCTGGTCGTTTGAGTCCATGGCGCGTTCGACGGTGGCTTCGTTGGCGCGGAAGACACCCGACTGGGCCAGAAGCTGATCGACAAGAGTGGTCTTGCCATGGTCGACGTGAGCGATAATCGCAATGTTACGCAGGTTCATATGGGCCTTTGCATACGACAAAAGCCTCTCATCCCGAGAGGCTTGAAACGGGGGTCAATTGTTTGATTTGCGCCGCATATAACCGATTCAGCGGCTTTTTGCTAGGGCCGGGCCGAAAATAGTTTCGCGGGTGCGAAGGGGTAAAGGGAATCGCTGTCCTTGGCGGACTATCGAGAAATTTCGCCACTTGAGATCGCCCGAACTATTTCATCGCAAAATTCTGCGTCAGAACGTCCAGCAATCTGCCGGCACGCGTAATCCAAGCTGCCTTCCCAATATAGACCCAATTTTGGGTTAAAAAGGCCGATATTCTTTATATTATGTTGGCGAAATGGGTAATTCAGTGCGCAATAAGTTATGACTTGTCTAAGATCTTGACTACGAAACAGCCTCTTGACTGACTTAATTTCAAATAGCGTATCTGATACCAAAATATCCCCTTCAGATGCATCAATAAATCCACATCCTTTAAATATTGGCCTCGATACGATTAACCCCATGTCCTTGAAGAATTTGTATATTATTCCATAAAGCTGATTAATGTCATATTTTTCATCTGCACTATAATCCTGCGTAATATCTACTCCCAATCGTTCAAAGGGAGCCATCTTTGTAAAAGTTTCTTTTTTTGCAATCTCAATCATATCTTTCTGTAAAGGAGGGGACTCCCCGCGCCGCTTAAGATGTTCGACGGCCAATGAAAATGCATATTCAGCAACAATAGCACGCCTTCCAGGCTGACTCTTTTCCTCTATCGGCGCGTTGAATCTTTTAGACTCGGCCAAGTTTATTAGCCTTATGAAATTCTCGCACATTGGCGCGTGCGAATGCCAGAACGCGTTGTAGGACGCGGCGAATTCCGAAGCGTCGATCACAGCGGAATTTCCCAATTAGCTCGATTGGCCTTTTTTCCCGACCACTCCATGACAAGCTTTTCGAACGGATTTAGTTCATCCCGAATATATTTCCGCCAATGATCGCCTTCATCCTTGAGCGTATATGATGCCGCGATAAAAGCCCTACGCTCCGCGCCAGATATCTGTCGAAATCTATTGCGTAAATCGGACACCCAATACCAATCTCCCCAATTTGCCAAAATGATGATTATGTCACGCCGGATTATCGGAGATGTTCGCTCTTCATATAATTTATGCAGTAGCGACTGGTTTTCTGTGGTATTTGCCTGCGCCAGAACGCGCAATGCGTAACTTAAATGGACGTCAACTCGAAAAATGTGAGTTTGACTTTCAATCAAACTACGTAACTTGTCGATAAGTTCGTTCTGCGTTTTCGCGGCCAAGGAGCTATATACCTGCCCAAGCATTGTCAAAACTGAAGAGTATATGGGGTATAAGACGTCGCAATTCTCTAGTATGGAGAGGACAGCGTCATTTTTCGAGCGATCATCAAGATACTGTATCGCGGATACTACCTTCTTAGCCAGAGCTGTATGAACGCGGCTCTTAGCAAGCTCCTCCTTCAATATTCCGATTACGTCAAATCTACGTATTTCAGTCTTCAATTTTTGATAATCTTCCTTGGCAGTTGCGGAATACGGGTCGAATCTCAAGGAAAATCTCAGAAATTGACCAAGCTGATTGTGCTGCTCTGCGGCAGCTTGACCTTCGTGTTCGGCGTCAATCTCAGTGGCGACAGTGGATATAGGATTTGTGGATATGAACTCCGACGACGTCATTATCCGCGTCTTGGATTTCTGAAGAGAAAGGCCCTGATTGTCGAATAGCTTTTCAGAGATAAATATGAGATTCTTATAGGCTTCTTCTCGAGAATCCGCGAACATATGAAAATCATCTGCAAAACGACAAAATTTAATTCGAGCGGCGACGAGCAATCTGTCGATCTGATTGATTGTTAATTCCGAAAGCAAGCGGGCGGCTGGGCCACCTACCGGAAGGCCGAACGAGCGCGTATTCGAGAAATTACTCAAAAAATCCATCAATCGTTTAGGGTATGGCGTTTCTCCCGCTACTTGCTTTAAGGCGTTTTCCAATCTGTGGTGCCCCAATCTCGGGTAAAATTCGGAGATGTCACATGCAACGACAAAGCCGTGCTGCTTTGACAGATCTATTGATCTCTCCATAAATTGATACCACCCGTAATTTCGGTCGAATAAATCCCCCGTCGCCTTGTTTGGCTTATACCTGTATGAATATACTGTATTTTCGCCCTTTGGCAATCTGGCTGCTTCTATTTTCGTTGCCAGGGCGATCACACAAGCGAGGAAATACACATTCCAAATCGGGTCTATTTGCGTCGCCCATCTAAACCCCGTGTATGACACGGGTGTTAGTGAGCTAATATTTAAAGGCGAATATCTTGCAAGGTATTCATCAAAATTATTGTCATATTCATTTATTAAATCCGCCACCTTTTCTTTCTCGTCGAAAATAATTCTGTTTTCGAAGGGGAAAGGGAATATGTCCGTGTCGCCGTGTTTTATAACGTTCTCTATCGCCTTATTCGCGGCGCTTCTAAATTGGTCTTTATTTACCAAATCCGTTCTCCCACAGAGACATTGGCCGATCACTTAGGAAATAGCGACTAAAACCTGAATTTGCAAATCTAGCTGTCGGCACAATGGAGAATTGAGTTCGAGAATCTCAAAATCTGCGTTTTCGCCGCGCACCACTTCGCCGATGGTTTTGGGAAGATGTATGGGCCAAGGTCGGATGTCCGGCAAACGCGACAGCCTTGCAGAGGCCATCATGTCGCTCAGCGCCTTGATCGAGGTCATATGGTGGCTGCACACGCGCTTGGACTTGTCAGCGAAGACCAAGGACGTGATGGCAGTCGCCCCGGATCGCGCAAAAGAGCCCTCCTGCCTGTTCCTCGATGAGCTGAATGCCCGTTGGCAGGTGGCGCAGAGGGCCTTCGCTGAGCGAATTCGCTCGGCCTTCTCCTCCCCATTTTTACAAAATGGGGAGGAGAAGAGAGCCGCGAGCCTCGCCACACCGCTTCCCCCCCGCTGACCTGACAGCCCGGCCATTTCCGCGCGCCGTGGCACATTTCCTGCTTGTCCCCAGCCAACAATGTCATTCGCCGCGGGTTTCAATCGCTGTTAAGATGACCTGGACATGGCTTTTCACAATCGCGCGAATGCGCGAACCATTGATTTGGTAAAGGGACCAGATGAGCCGGGGGCGCTTTTCTCCAGTATTCGGGATCGCCGATGAAAGCGGCATGATGCTGGTCGACGCCCTTATTGGCACACTTATCACCGCCCTGTTCATCGGCGTCGCCCTGGCCGGCCTGTCCCTGTCGCGCACAAGCCTGGACGTGGCCAGGGAACGGACCCGTGCCCTGGCCGGCCTGCAAGCCCTCATCGAAGCCGCCCCCGCCTGGCCGCACAGCGAAACCGGATCGGTCAACGGCTTCGCGGCAACTGTCCGCGTCACCGAGGACCGTTACGGCCCGCAGAGTCTCTGCCGCATCGATGCCCGCCTCACTTCGGCGCGGACGGCGCGCAGCTATAGCCTGCATGCCGCGCGCTGGTGCGTCGCCCATGACGCGGCGAAGGACGCCCAGAGCTCATGACGATGAACCGGCTCAAATCGGACGACGGCTTTACCCTCATGGAGGCCGTGATGTCCCTGATGGTGGTCAGCCTGTCGCTGGCCGCCCTGCTGGCCGTCGGAAACCTGTGCGCCAAGGCGCAGAAAGCCGTGGCCGCCGAAAAGACGGCGTCGCGCGCGCTGGCCGATGAGCGGACGCGCCTGACGACCGCGCTGGCCGCCGTGGAGCCCGTCACGGAGACCGGCTTTGTCGGTGGCGACCAGGCGCTGGCGCAGCTCCACGACAAGGCCGTGACGGTCATCTATACGGCCCGCCCGGGTTTCCATATGCGCTATGTCAGCGCCAGCGGCGTCGACGATCACTGGCCCGGTAATGCGACCGGCACTGTTCAAGGTAACGCCATTCAGCGCCGCTTGCGCGCCGTCATCCTGTCCGACAGCAAGGGCGCGCCGGTCATCGTCGTCCGGCTGCGCGCCGACCAGTCGCAGGCCTGCCGCTTCGACCCGGTGTCGCAGACCTGCCGCGAGGGCGGCGCATGAACATGACCCAGCCCTCCGCCGCCCGCCCCTTTACCCGCGTCGTCGTCACGCCGGCCGGCTGGCCCTGGGACCAGGCGCGCATGGCGCGTCTCGAAGCCCGGCATACGTCGCCCGTATCCGACGTCATGATCGGCGACGATCTTCATATCGTCGTACAGCGGCTGGGGCTGTGGAAGCCCGGCACCGACGGCCGGTTCGTCGCGGTCTATCTGCGCGGCAGCGACATGCGCGCGGGCCAAACCCTGACGGTCGAGGTGCAGGGCCAGAGCGTCAAGATCGCCTTGCCGTCCGCGGGCGGCCTGTCCCCCCTGTCCGATCGCACCGCCATTCTCATCGCCGGCCTGATCGTCGCCGCCTGCCTCGTCGTCCAGGTGGACCTCCTGTGGCAGCGGCGCCAGGACGCCGATGCGCGGCTATCGGCCGTCGAGGCCGTGGTCGAGCGCCAGAGCCATGACGCCGCGCAATTGGCCGCCGCCCAGGCCGATGCCCAGGATTTGGCGGCCATGGGCGTTCACCCGCACACGGTCGACGACGTCGTCCAGGACCTCAATACGATCAGCGTCGCCCGCAATGCCGATGCGCGTGTCCAGGCTTTCCTGTGGGATGACGGCCATTGGGCGATCGAGGTCAGCGGAACCAACCCGCCCGTATCCCTGGAAGGCTTCGACCTGGAACGCTCGCCGGCGCCGATCCGGCCCGACGTGTGGCTATGGACGCCCGCCGATCATTCGCGGGACGCCCGCTGATGGAACCGTCAAACCCGCCCCCTTCCGCCGCGCGCCGGTGGTCCTTCGCCCTGCCCCTTACGGCCTGGGCGGTGATGGCCGCCGTCGTGGCCGTAACCCTCCTCCTGTTCGAACTCGGCCGCGCGCCGCGATCGGACCAGCGCCTCGCCGATGTCGAGCAATCGCTCGCCACCGCCGCGCGCCAGACGGCGGCGGCCGGCCAGGCCGGCGCCCGGCCGGCCCCGACGGTCTGCGCCGGCGTGCTCTATCCCGGCTATCGCGACCAGTTGAACCGATCGCTGGCGACCTCGGGCATCGAGGTCGTCGACCTGTCCGTCGGCGGGGCCACCGGGGGCGGCGAAGGCGTGCCGCTCGACGCCTATCCTGTCCGCCTGATCGCCCGCGGCAGCTATGTGTCCGCCATTTCGGCCCTGTCGATCCTGGCCCGGGCCCAGCCGTCCCTGATCGTCGATCATGTCGCGCTGCGCAACCAAACCAGTTCGGTGAACCTCATGCTGGAAGGACGCGTATTTTGCCGCTCTCGAAAATCCAGCTGATCTGCCTGGCCGGCGCCGCCTCGGCCGCGGTCGCGACCGCCGCCTTCGCCCTGGTCGATCCGACGGTATCGGATGCCGACCGTGTCGCCCAAGCCGGCGTGACGGCCGGCCGGCTGTCGCACAGACTGAAAGCCCAGGCCGTCCATGCCGAGAATGTCAGCTGGCTGATGCAACAGCCGATCTTCATCATGTCGACCGGACCGGCCGCTTATCACGAGAAGGCGCTGGCCGTCGCCGGCATCGCCATCACGCGCGGCCGCCGCGCGGCGCTGGTCGCGATCGACGGCCAGGCGCCGCGCTGGCTCCAGGTCGGCGAAACGGCCGGCGACCTGACCCTGATCGACGTCGGCATAGACGGCGCCACCTTCGATACGCCCGTCGGCAAACGCATCGTCGGTCTCTCAACGCCCCCGCCCACACCCGCCGATACGGCCACGGCGGCAACGCCCCAGACCCGCCCCTCCGGCGCCTCAAACGCCCCCAGCAACGGCCTCGATTTCTGATGACCTTCATGAAAAGACATGCGCGCCTGTTCGCGATCGCCGCCACGGCGGTGCTGATCTCGGCGTCCCCGATGGCGGCGACGGCCCGTACGCAAGCGCCCTCCAGCGCCGGTGCGCAAACCTTCGCCTACGCCTTTCAGGACGCGGATGTCACCCAGGTGGTGCAGGAGATCCTGGGCAACGGGCTTGGCCTCAGCTACCGGGTCGACCCGCGCGTCACCGGCCGCATCACCTTCCGCATCGACCAGCGCTTGACGCGCGAGCAATTGCTGGCGGCGCTGGAATCGACCCTGTCGCAATACAATATCGTCATCGTTCATGACGGCGGCACCCTGGTCGTTCGTCCGCGCGACGACGCCCAGTCGGGCCTGGCGGTGAGCGGCGCCATGCCCGCCGCGCGCGCCGGATATCAGGTGCGCGCGATCCCGGTGCGCTATGGCTCGGCGACCGAAATCGCCAAGGCGCTGGAGACCCTGTCGCATGAAAAGCTCGTCTTCTTCAGCAGCGACAGCCTGGGCCTGATCGTGCTGGGCGGCACGTCCGAGGAACTGGAAAGCGCCGCGCGCAGCATCGAGGTCTTCGACCAGAACAGCCTGAGCGACGCGCGCATCCGCTTCTATCCGCTCAGCCACAGCGACGCGACGACGGTCGCCGGCGAACTCGGCCAGATCCTCGGCCAATCGGGTATGAGCGGGATTCACATCGCGCCGATGAAGCGCCTGAACGGCGTCTTCGCCTTTGCCCGCACGCCCGAAGTCCTCGACCGGGTCGGCGAATTCGTCCATCGCCTCGACGTACCGTCGGTGGATCCGACGCTGCAGGTCGCCGTCTACCAGCCGCGCGGCGGCACGGCCGAAAGCCTGGCGCGCACCCTGAACCAGGTATTGGGCCTGACGTCGGCGCAGGATACGAGTACGTCCCTGTCGCTCGATACGCCGCGCGCCACGGCCACGGGATCGCCGCCTCAGGGGCAATCCGCCGACGCCCGGCGACCGGCGGCGACGGACACATCGGCTGCGACCGAAACCGCCGACGCCCCCGAGGCGCGAGGCGGCGGCGACGCCCGCGTCATCGCCGACCGCGACGCCAATGTCGTTATCATTTCCGGCCCCGAAGCCCTGCGTGTGCGGGCCCTGGCGATCCTCAACGATATCGACCGCGAACCGACCCAGGTGTTCCTGGAGGCGTCGATCATCGAGGTCACGCTCAACGACGAATTCAGCTTCGGCGTCGACTGGTCGGCCCTCAAGGGCGCCGGCGCCATCAGCAATTTCACGTCCGACGTCACCAATTTCCCGACGGCGGCGCCGGGCCTGACCGTCAGCTATCTCAAGAGCGACATCCGCGCGGCGATCACGGCGCTCAGCAGCCATTCCCGCGTTCTGGTGCTGTCGGCGCCCAAGATCACGACGCGCGAAAACGTCCAGGCGACACTGAAGATCGGTGACGAGGTGCCGATCATCACCCAGACGGCCGAATCGACAACCGTCGACAATGCCCCCATCATCAACTCCGTCAGCTACAAGGACACGGGCGTGATGCTGCAGGTGACGCCGCACGTCCTGGCCGGCAATCGCGTCGCGCTCGACATCGTGCAGGAGGTCAGTTCGGCGGAGAATACGGTGACCTCGGGCATCGATTCGCCGACCATCCACGAGCGCAACCTGCAAAGCTCCCTGATCTTGCCCGAGGATACGGTGGTGGCGCTGGGCGGGCTGATCAGTTCGTCGCGCCAGGCGGACGACACCGGCGCCCCAGGGTTATCGAGCGTGCCGTTTCTGGGCAACCTGTTCAAGTCGCAAAACAAAACCAATGCCCGCACCGAACTGATCGTGCTCCTGAAGGCGCGCATATTGCGCCACGACGACGCCTTCAACCAGGTGCTCGCCAACCTCAATGCGGACATGAAGGAACTGTCCGCCACGGGCATGGTCAATGTCCCCTAGAGCGGAATGCGTTCGGACGGCAACGCGCGCTCAGCGCATTTTGCGAAAAAACGCAAAATGTCCGATCGCGCGCGACGATGGCTATGCGGCGCTGGCCGCGCTCATCCTGACGGCCGTCCTGTCGCTGGGCCTAGCCGCTGCCTTGTCGGCGGCGCAGACCGAACGCATCCGCTCGGTCCGCGCCTTCACGGCCGCCGACCGTGACGAGGCGATGAACGAGGCCATCATGCGCTTTTCCATCGACCGCCTGAACGGACACGACGCCACCCCCGCCGCCTACCGCATCCGCGCCTTCGACGTCACCGTCTCGGGCGAAAGCGAGGCGCGCAAATGGGCCGTCGCAACCGCCGGCAGCCTCAGCCAGGATGCCTTGCAGCGGCGTAGCCGGGCGCTCGCGCTCGCCGACGCCCAGGCGCTGGCGGCGCAGGCGCTTGCCATGCAGCAGGCGCAGGGCCGGATGATCGGCCTGCCGCGCAACGACTGCTTCCGCCGCCTGTTCTCGCCCTATGGCCGGGCGCAGCCGGGCGATGGCATCCCCCCGGCGCAAGCGCCGCGCACCGGCGAGGTGTGGCGCCTGCGCGCCGAAAGCGGCCCGGACGTGCGCGAGGTCTATGCGCGATTCATGGGTGACTCGCGCCAACCCTATGCCATACTTTCCGAAGAGACCTTTCCCCGCCTGCAGGAACCGACATGCGCCTCGTAAAGCCCGCCACCCTCAGGAACGCGTTTGAGGACGAAGCCGGTTACACCCTGACCGAAATGCTCATCGTCATCCTGATCATCGCGCTGATCGCGTCGGTGCTGACGCCGTCTCTGCTGGGACAGTTGTCGCGCGCCAAGGCCAAGACCGCCGCGCTTCAGCTCGATACCACGGCGGCCGCGCTGGTCATGTTCAAGGAGGATGTCGGCCGCCTGCCGACCAGGGCCGAGGGCCTCAATGCCCTGGTCAGCGACCCGGGCGTCTCCGGCTGGACCGGCCCCTATGCCAAGTCCGACAAGGCGATCAAGGACCCGTGGGGCCGCCCCCTGGTCTATACGCCGGCCAGCGAGGATGAAGCGACCCTGACCTGCCTCGGCGCCGACGGCAAGCCGGGCGGCACGGGCGCCGACGCCGATATTACCGTTCCGGTGAAATGACATGCCGCAGGTCGCGCTTCCGGCCACGATCCTGCTCGGCGCCCTGGGGCTGGCGTCGGGCGCCACCGCGGGCGCTTTCGGCGCGACCCTGGCCTTGCGGCACGCGCAGGGCCTGCAGGCGGTCGCCGGCCGGTCGCGCTGCGACGCCTGCGCCAAGCCGCTCGCCTTTGCCGAAACCGTCCCGGTCATAAGCTATCTGGCCCTGGGCGGACGTTGCCGCGCCTGCGGCGGGCGCATCGATGCCTTCCATCTGTGGGGCGAAGCCGGCGGCGCCGTCCTGCTGGCGCTCATCTTCGTCGCGCGCCCCTTTCCCTTATGTCTTCTCGAAGGAGCGCTCGCGGCCGTCCTGGGATGGCTGGCCCTGGTCGACCTCAAGACGCACACCTTGCCGAACCTCCTGGTCGCCACGGTCGCCGTCACGGCCGCGGCGCTCGCCTGGCTGAACGACACTCTCTGGCTCAATCTCGCCCTGGCCATCACCATGCTGCTGGTGTTCGGCGGCGCGGCCCTGGGATTGCAGCGCCTGCGCGGCCGCACCGTGCTCGGCATGGGCGACGTCAAACTGATCGGTGCCCTGGCGCTGTGGCTCGGCGCCGACATGCCGCTGGCCCTGGTCGCGGCCAGCGTGCTCGGGCTCGTCCAGATCGGGCTGGGACGCGGGCGCGACCGCGTCATTGCCTTCGGGCCGCCCTTGATGGCCGGCAGCCTCTTCATCGGCCTGGTCGTCATGCCGCAATTCCGGTTGCTGGAGCTCTGAGATGGAGACGACCCCCGATATCCTCGACTATCTCGTGGCCGCCGGCCGGATCAGCCCCGAGGCCGTCGACCGCGCCCGCGTCGTCGCCGCGCGTTCGAACCAGAGCATCGCCGCGGCGCTCAACCAGCTGGGCCAATTGTCCGACGACGACCTGGCGCGCGCCTATGCGCATGTCAGCGGCGCGGCGCTATGGGACCCGGAGGCCGAACCGCCGCTCATCGAAGCCGCCGACATGGGCGTGGGCGCGGAGTTCCTGCGCAAGGTCCGCGCCGTGCCCTTGCGTATCGAGGACGAGGTTCTGGTCGTCGCCGCCTGCGATCCGTTCAATACCGAGATGCTGGAAGGCCTGCGCTTCGCCACCGGCCGCGCCTTGTCGCTGCGCGTGGCGCGGCTGATCGATTTCCGTACGGCGTTCGACATCGTGCCGGCAAAGGCCGACGGCGCCGACGTCGATGAACGCCGTATCGAACGGGACATGGCGCTGGTCGCCGACAATACCGCCGAGGGCCTGGCGGTCGACCTCGTGGCGCAGGCTTTCGCCGCGGCCGTCGAGCGCGGCGCGTCGGATATTCATTTCGAGCCGCGCCGCCACGACCTGATGATCCGCCTGCGCATCGACGGGCGCCTGACGGATCTGCGCGGCGTGCCGGCGGACCTGGCCGGGCCGTGCGTGTCGCGCGTCAAGGTTCTGTCCAACCTCGACGTCGGCGAGCGCCGCCTGCCGCAGGACGGCCGCGCCTCCCTGATCCACGCCGGCCGCGCCATCGACGTGCGCGTCGCCACCGCGCCCACCGTGTTCGGCGAGACGGCCGTGCTGCGCCTGCTCGATCGCACCCGCTCGCCGCAGGACATCGACTCGCTGACCCTGCCGCCCCCGGTCGAGACGCTGCTGAAGCGCGCGGTGCGCACGCCCCACGGGCTGTTCCTCGTCACCGGCCCCACCGGCTCCGGCAAGACGACGACGCTCTACGCGCTGCTGGCCGCCTTCAAGGGCTCGGGCAAGAAGATCCTCAGCGTCGAGGATCCCGTCGAGCGCCATTTCGACCACGTCTCGCAGACCCAGGTCCATCCGCAGATCGGGCTCGATTTTCCCACCTGCCTGCGCGCCTTCCTTCGCCATGACCCCGACGTCATCCTGGTCGGCGAAATCCGCGACAAGGCCACGGCCGCCGTCGCCGTGCAGGCCGCCATGACCGGGCATCTGGTGCTGGCCTCGATCCACGCCAATACGGCGCCGGCCGTGACCTCGCGCCTGCGCGACATGGGGATCGAAGCCTATCAGCTGGCCGCCGCGCTCAAGGGCAGCGTGGCGCAACGCCTGGTGCGGCGCCTGTGTCCGCACTGCAAGCGTGAGGACGCGCCGTCCGAGGCCCTGACCGCCTTCGCCGCGCGCCTGGGATCGGCGGTTCCCGCGCGCGTCTTCGTTCCCGCCGGCTGCCCGCGCTGTCACGGCCTGGGCTTCGCCGGCCGGCTCGCCCTGGCCGAGGGCCTGTGGGCCGACGACACCGTATTGCACCTGATCGCCACCGATGCGCCCGCCGACGCCTTGCAGGCGCACTGCCGGGCGCACGGCTACGCCACGATGGCGCAGGACGGTCTGCGGCAGATCGCGCTGGGACAGACGACGCTCGACGAAATCCTCACCATGGCCGAGAGCTGAGCCCATGCCGGCGCCCCGCATCTTCGCCTTCAGAGCCGTCCAGCCCGACGGCAAGACCCGCCGGGGACGGATTACCGCGGCGGACGAGACCGACGCCTATACCCGCCTGCGCGCCGACAGGCTGTCGCCGGTGTCGCTGAAGGAAGCGTTTCCCGCGCCGCCGGGCAACCGGCAAGGGCCGGGCGGGCGGCGGCTGCGCGAGGCCGAAATCGAGGCCTTCCTGAGCGGGCTGGCGGTCCTCCTGCGGTCCGGCGCCGACATCCGTACGGCGCTGAACGTCCTCGGCGAAGGCCACGCCGGTATTCGCGCCGTCGCGCAGAAGGTCGTCAGCGGCGCCAGCCTCGAAGCCGCCGCGGCGCCGCTATTCGGCGCCGCCGACACGCACCTGGCGGCGCTGATCGGCGCGGGCGAAGGGCGCGGCGACTTGCCGGCCGGACTGGACGCGGCCGCGCATCTGATCGCCACGCGCAGCAAGATTCGCGACCAGTTGATCGAGGCGCTCAGCTACCCCGCCTTCGTGCTGGTAACAGCGATCGCCGCGATGCTGGTCATTCTGCTGGTCGTCATTCCGGCGATCGCGCCGCTGCTGACCGACACGCAACACGAACTGCCGCTCTATTTCCGCGTCGTGACATGGCTGAGCACCGGGCTGCAGACCGGCTGGCCCTACCTGGCGGCGGGGATCGCCGCCGGCGTCCTGGCCTTCGTCGCGGGATACCGCTACGGCGGCCTGCGCCGCCATCTCGAAGGCTGGATGCTCGACGGACCGCTTGGCGCCGTGGCGCGCCCGATCGTTTTCGGCACCTATGCCAGGACGCTGGGCGAGATGCTGACCCGCGGCGCCAGCCTCACCGAGGGCCTGAGACTGTGTCAGCGCACGGTCGCCAATTCGGTGGCGCGCGAGCGGCTCGACGCGGTCGCCGCGGCCGTGCGGCAGGGGCGGCAGCTCAGCGAAAGCCTGCGCCTGGTCCGGGGCTTTCCGATGCCCCTCATCAAGCTATGCGAAATCGGCGAAGCCTCCGGCGCGTTGGGCGCCATGCTGGCCCGCGCCGGCGAACGCGAGGAGACGGCGGCGCTGGCGCGGATCGGCCGGATCTCGAAATTGCTGGGGCCCCTGCTGATCATGGTCCTGGGCGGAATGGTCGGGCTGATTATGGGCGGCGTGCTGACGGCGCTCACCGATATCGGGGGTGTCGCGGGGCAATAATATTGCGGTGCGTCTACTATCACATTCCAAGTTCACATAGATTCCGGGAGCAGATCGGCATGTAGCCGGCAGGGTCAGTGCTTGCCGTTCATTAAGATTTCATTAATGCTTTTCTTGACGCTCAACCGGGACGATGCTACCCCTTGGTCAGGGTATTTCAATCACCCATTCGTGCAGGGGAAACGATCATGAAAATCAAAATGCTTATCATGGCCATCGCGGCCACATTCGGCCTTGGCCTCGCTTTCGCCGCGCCATCGCAGGCGCAAGCGACGCGGACCTGGGTGTCAGGTGTCGGCGACGACGCCAATCCGTGCTCGCGTACCGCGCCGTGCAAGACCTTCGCCGGCGCCATTTCGAAGACCGCGGCGAGCGGCGAGATCAACTGTCTGGATCCGGGCGGCTTCGGCGGCGTGACGATCACCAAAGCGATAACCATCTATTGTGATAGCGTTGAGGGCGGCGTTCTGGTCAGCGGCACGAACGGCATCACGATCTCCGCCGGTCCCACCGACGTCATCGTACTCGACGGCCTGGACATCGAAGGTATCGGCACGGGGCTGAACGGTGTGAGCGTGACCTCCGCCTCGACCGTCGTCATCCGCCGCACCCTCATCCACCAGTTCACCCAAAGCGGCGTCAACGTGGCAGGCCCGGCGGGCGCCAAGGTCGTTGTTCAGGATTGCTATATTTCGAACAATGCTTCCGGCGTTAACGTTCTGGGTACGGCGGGCGCGGCGAATTCGGCCGTGATCGATCGGACCACCATCGAAACGCACACGACCGGTGCGATCGTTGCCGGCGCCGGTTCCACCGTCGACCTGTCGGCCACCAGCCTTATCGGCTCCGGCCAAAAGGTGAAAATCAACAACGGCGGCATCGTGAATTCATACGGCAACAACGTCATTCGCGGCACGTCGGATCCGCTGACGAGCACCCTCCCGCTGCAATAAGCGTTTCAACGTAAAAATAGTCTGCGCGCCTGCGCCATAAGCCGCAGACCGATTTGAGCCAAGCTAGCAGGACCCGCGTGCTCGATAAGGGCGCGCGGGTCTTTTTGCGGCGCCTCCGGTTCGGCGGGGGCCATGTTTCCAGGGAAATCCGCTTCCTCCGGCGGTGGCAGGCGGGTCAAGGGCTCAAGGCCGGTAAACTGATGTCGCACCGGCAAGCGCCAGTGCGCGATCGCCGAGTAAAAACGCGTGACGAGATCGAGCTTGTGACGCGCGACATCGACCGGAACCGGGGCCCAGTCGACGCCTTCGGTCTGGCCGGCCGCATAAATCGGAATGAGCGCGGCCAGGGAAGACAGGCGTTCGCGATCGGACACATGCCCGGCTTCGCTATTTTCGGGATAGAACATCACCACGGGGATGCCCATGGCGATGGCCGGCAGCGCGCAATGCAAGAGGCTGGTGACGATCAGCCGCGCCCGCGTCCGGTAGAGGTCAAGCAACCCTCGGGCACGCTCCATGTTCCGGGCAAAGTCGGCGTCTTCGACGTAATGCGAAACGAAGCGGCTACCCGCGAGGTCCGGCGGCAGCCAGGAGAGAATGCGGTCGTCGCGCGACACGACGAATACCTCTGTCTGTTGTTCCGGCGCATATTCCCGCTTGGGGAGGGACAGTGTCAGACAGTGGCTGAGATAGACCTCGCGGCCGTGCGAATGCAGCAGGTCGTACGTGTAGGTATCGCGGCAGCCGACGGGCCCATGGGCGGAATAGTGCGCGAGCGCGTCTTCCGCCAGCAGCCGGGGGCATTGGTGCAGACGGATATGGAACCCGATATAGACCGGATCGAGCAGCGTGTTCGGCGGCCATTCGGCGGCGTTGGTCTTGAACCAGCCGTTGAGCACGATCGGATAGGGCGCCCCCGCCGCATCCAGACCGGGGCATGAGCCGATCTCGTTGTCGCGATCGATATGGATCGAAGGCGGAGACGACACGCGCTCGATCAGGCGCCGCGCCGCCAGAATCTGAATGTGGTCGCCGAGATTGAGTGTCGATACGCTCAGCGAAGCCAGTGGCCGATCGGGGCCCGGGACGGAGGAGACCGGCGTCACCGGCTCCGGTAGCGGCGCCAGCAGCCGCGTCACCAGCGATCGGGCCGTCGCCAGAGCGGTATCGTAGCGGTAGGTCAGTTTGGACAGGGCCGGCAGATCGTCCATCAAGGCGGCGATGCGGGCGTCGTCCTCAAGCAGCAGCCCGGCATGCTGCATCCCATGGGGGCCGTCGGCACTGATCTTGGGGACGCGGTCCCAATGGCGCCTTACCTCAGGTGAGGTATCGTACAATGTCCCCAGCAAGTAGTGGAACCAGAAGTAGGCGTCCGGCGCCATACGGTCGCGCCAGTAGCCCAGCGTCGCCGCGTGCCAGTGCATGACAATGGGATGGTTCTCCCGCGCCGCCAGGAACCAGCTCGACACCAGGCGATCGGGCCCTGGGCGGCTGAAGGCGAAGAAGCCGTCCTTTGCCGCCTCAGGTAACCAGTCGTCGAGCGGACGGTGGCATTGGACGGTGGCATCGACCCACACGCCGCCGTATTCGTGCAGCAGGCAGATACGGACGATGTCACTGAGCGCGGCCGGGCCGACGTCCCGGCCCTCCAGGTCGGGCAGTTCGATGTAGCGTTGCAGGGTGGTGGCGTCGAGCACGCGGATATCCCAGCCGGGATTGTTCACCTGCCAGCTGGCCAGGCATTTGCGTACCAGCCAAGGCGCGTCGTCCCAGCCCTGAAACCACAGAATCCAGATGATTTTGTTTATCACACGGCCTCCGGAATGCGCCGGCCAAGCCAATGGCGGCCTTGCGCTCCGAATCCGGCGGGAAAGATAGAAGCGGAAATAGCGATCTCCAAAACAGATATGGCAAAATCCATGGGCAGTGTCGTCGACCTCACGCGCCGCATAAGGCTAACGCCAATCGATCGGCCGGGTATAGAGCATACCCTAATCCAGCTGAAAAGAGAGATGAGGGTACCGGACGCCGAAACCGACCGGGTCGAAAAGGTTGAATCGCCCCCTCCCGTTCGCTGTGGATACCCCGCCTCGGCCGGAAAGACCCTCTGGAAAAGTCGGTAATTTCTGGTATGGCTGAACACGTGAGAAATCAGGGGCTTCAACCTCGTCTCATTAGGAAATACGCCAAAGGCTCGGGGGCTCGATTGGGGGACAGAACGTCTGGCATCGACACATTGTCCGAGCGCCAAAAAGAGATTTTGCGGCTCATCGCCCGCCATCTGCAGGCGAAGGAGATCGCGCGCGTACTCAACATCAGCGAAAGCACCGTCAAGACGCACACCGACACCGCGCGGAAACGGCTGGGCGTGGCGACCAGCCGCGACGCCGCGCGCCTGCTGGTCGAATATGAACTGGCGGCGGGCATTGCCCCGCAAGGCCTCGCTGCGGGCCTCCTCCCCGGGGCCATCCCCCTCGCCCAGCCTATCCCCCTTGCCCAGCCTATCCCCCTTGAAGGAGGATGGCCGCCAAGGCCGATAGCGCAAGGGCCGGCGGATGCTTCATTGTCGGGGCATGAACAAGCCCTTCACACCGAACTCGCCCTATCTCATGGTCCACTGGAGCGATCTGGAGACCGCCTGGCGGATGCTGGCCTCGCCCGAAAAGCAGGCCCAGATTACCGAAACCCTGAACGCCGTACAGACGCTGAACAAGAGCGTCGGCCCGGAGAAGGCGGTCTTTACGATGATCGCCGCAACGGCCTGGCTGACGGACGACACACCGCCGGACGGACCCGATTCGAACGAAGGCTGGCAGGCCTAAACGTCTGGCAGTGGCTGGGCCTGATCGTAATCACCGCGATCCTGCTGCCCATGCTGGCCGGCGTCCTCATCGAGGCGGTCTTCTCCACGATGCAGGCCATACACCAATTTAAACGCTGACCCGGACGCCCGTCGCCCGGACGGCGACGGACGGGCCGGCGTTACCGGCCCATGGAGCGGAGAGTATAGTAATGAAGAGAGTAGACATGGTGCGCAGCGGCACGAAACAACTGATTACCGCTGAAAACGCCGTCGAGACGGCGCTGTGCGAGGTCGCGGCCTTGGCCAGCACACTGGGCCGGATGCGGTTGGAATCGGATATGTCGTTGATGTACGGTCAGGACGCCATGAGCGCCCTCGTCGAATCGATCGCCATGCTGTCCAATGCGCGCGGCGCGATGATCAAGGCGCATAGCCATCTGGACGGCGTGAAAACGCAAATGGGTTGCCGTACCGTGATGGAAGGCGGCGACGATAGCACGAAACCGGCCGGGGATTCCACCCAAGGCCTCCTGGTCGTGGCCTCAAGAAAGCGCGAGGCCGCCTGACGGGATGACAATTGAATTTATCTGGGCCTGGGGCGGCTTGGCGCTCGCCACCATCGTTTGCGTCGCCGCCCTCATATGGGGAGGATCGACGGAGCGCATGATCGCGATCACCTTGTGGGTAGCGTGGGTTGTCAGCATTCTCGTTGAAACCCATGGCCCCGGTCGCCCAGGTATTCTGGTCATCCTGATTGATGTCTTTGTCCTGTTCATATTCATTGTCGTGTCGCTCAAGACTCGACGCCCGTGGACCCTGTTCGCCGCGGCAAGCCAGGTCGATGATGTGGCGTCACATTTCGGGGCGCAACTGCTGCATTACGGGGTCTACAGCTATATTACAGCGACCGGCATCTGGGGCGGTTACTTTCTTATCGGCTGCATTGTCGCCGGAATTCTTGGCCACCAGACGCGGCAGGGACGAGCGGTCACCCCCCTCAGAGCCGCCTGACGGATGCTGATTCTGGAACTCTGGATGTATGGGGGGCTGCTTATGGCCACCCTCGTCTGCGCCGGCGTTTATGGGTGCGGCGGCCCGACCGAACGTGTCGGCGCCGTTACGATATGGATCGCGTGGGTTCTTAGCCTTCTGCTGCAGACACATGGGCCACATGGTCCAGGCATCTGGGTCGTGCTGGTCGACATCGTTGTCCTGGCCATCTTCGGCGCCGTATCGTTCAAAACGCGGCGCCTTTGGACATTGTTTGCCGCCGCCTGCCAGCTCGACGCGGTCATGTCGCACTTCGCGGCGCAACTGACGCACTTCCAACTTTACAGTTACGTTGTTGCATTGGGCCTGTGGGGCGGACAAGGCATGCTCGCGTGTCTGATCGCCGGCGCCGTAGGGTACCGGCGCCGATTGAAGCGCACAAGCGCGCTGAAGGCCGCCCGTTCGCCGGCGGCGCCATAGGCTGCCGGCGAACGCTCAAGCGGCAGGCTTCAATGGCGAATACCTAAACCTTTTCGGCTTCGCGATCGGTGACGATCGCCCGCACCACCGCGGCGATGCTCTTGCGCGTCGCGATCGGCAGCTTCGGGAAATAGGTCGCCATTTCGGCGCCTTCGGCGGTGGCCAGCATGGCCAGGGCCGTCGAATCGCCGTTGCCGTCCTCGCCGGGGGGCTGAGTCAGGCCGTCGAAGAAGAAGCTGACCGGAACGCCGAGCGCGCGCGCGACCTCGAACAGTTTCGACGCCGAGACGCGGTTCAAGCCGCGCTCATACTTCTGGATTTGCTGAAAAGTCAGCCCGACAGCCTGGGCGAGGGTAATCTGACTCATACCTATGGCCTTGCGGCGGGTTCGGATGTTCATACCGACGTGGCGATCGGTAGGGTGGGCTTCACCTGGGGTCAATCTACGTAGTCCTTAACTATACTCGCGGGATGTGGCACGTCGGGCGCGGACACGCGGGGTAGCATATTGATATAAATGCCATGCCCGGTATAGGCGCGTCCCTTCACGACTGTATCTCGTCCGTTCCTAAATCCCCCGCCCCGGGAAAGTTTCATAATAACCCTATACTTACGCAGGACAAGCCCTGGATTTCGGTTTGGGGACGCAACGCCCGGTCGGGGCGGTCAAATGTTTGACACCATTCGCGCCTTAAACGTTCAAAGGCGCCGCACGCCGTCGTGAAACAGCACCCGGTCACCGTCTACCTTATACGCTTTTAACCGCGCCGCGGACCTGTTCACATCGCGTTCAGCATAAGACACCGTAAATAAGCGAACCTAAAGGGAGATACACAATGCCTCGCACACTTTCGCTATCATCCGCTTCGCCGGTGGTGCTGCTTGCCGCCTGCGCCGTCCTTGCCGGATGCAATCCCGCGCCGAACAGCGCCGACACCTCGTCCAGCAGCAGTAATTCCGTGGCCCTGGCCATGCCCCTGACCAGCGGCCCGGCGACCTCGATCGCCCCGGCGCCGGCGGCCAGCGCCCTGCCCCCCGCACCGCCGGTGCGCATCATCCACGTCACCCAGCCGCAAGACAATTACGCCTATATCGAGCGCGCCGACGCCATGAGCGACGCCTTCGGCGATGCGCCGCCCGACTATGGCTACGACTACGGCTCGACGCGCCTGTGGGCATGGCACGGCCACGACAATTCCGTGCGCCTGGTGGAACCGATCGGTGGCGGCAACCGCTATTACTACTACCAGCCCGGCGCGTCCTATCCCTACCTCATCCGCGACGCCGACTATACCTACGGCTATGACGACGGCCAGCTCGTGGTCATTTACGACAGCGAGGGCCGGCCGTTGCCGCCGCCGGAATTCGACCGCTATTCCGACCGCGCCGGGCGCGAACTGGCCCGGGCGCAAGCCGTCTATGCCGCGTCACAGAACAGTCAACGCCAGCAGGTCGCTGCTGCCAACTGGGCCGCGCGCCGCGCTCAGATGGACGCCGCGCGCAATCAATGGCAGGCCGAGCAGAACCGGGACGCCGACTGGCGCGCCTACCACGACCAACACGAGGCGGAACAGGCCGCCTATTGGCAGGGCGAACAGGCCCATCGCCAGCAGGAGTCGCAGGCCTTCAATCAGTGGCAGCAGCAAGGCTATCAAGGCGCACCGCCGCCGGCGATCGGCCAGAACCGCGGCGCCGCCATCGTGACGACGGCGCTGGTCGCCGCGGCCGCCGGGGCGATGATCCAGCACAATGCCGACCAGCACAAAATGCATGAACAGCAGGAGCAATTGCAGGCGCAGCAGCAGGCTGAAGGCAATCAGCAGCAGCAACAGCAGGCCGCGCAACAGGCGCAGTTCCACGCCCAGCAGGCCGGCGCCGCCCAGCAACAGGCGCAGTTCCACGAGCAACAGGCGGCCGCAACTCAGCAGCAGGCGCAACTTCACGAACATGAGGCCGCCGCAGCCCAACAGCAACACAATGCGCAGCAGGCGCAGTTCCACGAGCAGCAAGCCGCTGCCGCCCAGCACCAACATGCCAACGAACAGGTGCAAATGCATCAACAACAGGCTGAGTTGGCGCAACAGCAGCATGCCCAACAGCAGGCGCAAATGCATCAGCAGCAGGCCGCCCTCGCTCAGCAGCAGCACGAGCACCAGGCGCAACTGCACCAGCAGCAGGTCCAGGCCGCCGCGGCGCATCAGCATCAGGCTCCGCCCCACGTACCGCAACCGGCGCCAAATCACCCGGCGCCGCAGGCCAACGCCAAGCACCCGGATGACAAGGATCCGCACCACCATCACGACCACGACCACCCCAACGGGTAGTCGGCGGCGGATGTATTTTGCGCTGGAGGTCGCCGCCATCCTGACATAGGAACGACGGATGACTTCCGAGATCGAACCGTTCCACGCCATCGAAATCAACCGGCTGGCCCACGCGCTCAAGGCGCAGGGCCGGTCGGTTATTCATATGGAATACGGCCAGCCGTCGACCGGCGCGCCCAAGGCCGCGATCGAGGCCGCGCATCGTGTGCTCGACAGCGAGCCCGGCGGCTACTGGAGCTCGACGCCGCTCACGACGCGGCTGGCGCGGCACTATCGCGACACCTATGGCGTCGAGGTGACGCCTGACCAGTTCACCCTGACCTGCGGCGCCTCTCCCGCCCTGGTGCTGGCACTGATTTCCAGCTTTTCGCCGGGCAATCGCGTCGCCCTGGCGCGCCCGGGCTATGTGGCCTACCGCAACAGCTTAAAGGCGCTCAACCTCACCGCCGTCGAAATCCCCTGCGGCGCCGACGTGCGCTTTCAATTGACGGCCAAGGCGCTGGACGCGCTCGATCCGGCGCCCGACGGCGTCATCATCGCCAGTCCGGCCAATCCGACCGGCACGATCATCGGCGCGGCCGAGATGGCCGCGATCGCCGAGGTCTGCCGCGCGCGCGGCATCCGCATCGTCTCGGACGAGATCTATCACGGTCTTTCCTATGTCGAACCGGCGCGGTCGATGCTGGAATTCGCCCCCGACGCCCTGGTGATCAACAGCTTCTCGAAATATTTCAGCATGGTCGGCTGGCGTCTGGGCTGGCTTTTGTCGCCGCCGGATCACGTCTCTCGCGCACGCGCCTATGTCGGCAACCTGTTCCTGACGGCGCCCTGGCTCAGCCAGCACGCCGGCCTCGTCGCGCTCGACTGCCACGAGGAATTGCAGGCGAACATCGCGGTCTATGCCCGCAACCGCCGGCTTTTGCTCGACGCCCTGCCGGCCCTGGGTCTGACGACCATCGCCCCGCCCGACGGCGCGTTCTACGTCTATGCCAGCATCGCCCACCTGACCGACGACAGCCTGTCGTTTTGTCGCGACCTGCTCCTCGACACCGGCGTCGCAACCGCGCCGGGCATCGACTTCGATCCGGTGGAGGGCCGCCGTTTCATCCGCATGAGCTTCGCCGTCTCGACGGCCGAGACCGAGGACGCCATCGCACGCATGATCCCGTGGTTTGCCGCGCGGAATCCTGGCGTCTAAATGCGCCAGATGATGCCAGGCTGAAAACCGACGCCTCCGGCGCAAATAAACCCCACCTCAAAAATCAAATGATGCCAATATGTTACACCGGCAATGGGGCTGAAAAATCGTCACATAAGTGTCATCTTGTCATCGTAAATGCCGGCCTATAGCCCATGGCCGGGACGCCTTCCCTCCCCGGCGCTTTCCCTCCGGATTGGACGCCCCGATGATTCGCAAACTGCTCCTCGCCACGGCCCTGACCGTCTTCACCGTCTCCACCCTGCCGGCCGCGGCGCAGATGGCCGAGGACAAGGCGCCGAAAGCGGCCTCCGCGCCGGCTCTGTTGGCCCCCGACGCGTTGCGCCCGCAATGGCTGCTGCCGGCGCCGCCCGCCGACGATTCGCTGCAGGGCCAGGCCGAACTGGCCGAGGTCAAGCGCATCTCCAGCGAAGCCAGCCCGGAGGTGAAGGCCGCCGCCGACAAGGACGGCGCCACCGAGAATGTGACGTTCTTCGCCGATACCGTCCCCGGCTTCGACGTCGCCAAACTGCCGGCGACCAGGAAGCTGTTCGACGAGGTCGCCAACGAGGAAGAGCAGCGCACCAAGATCTTCAAGACCTATTTCGCGCGCAAACGCCCCTATCAGCGCGATGCGTCGATCTCGATCTGCGCCAGCGAAGGCCAGGGCACGACCAAGCCGAACAGCTATCCGTCCGGCCATACCACTCTGGCCTTCAGCATGGGCATCGTCCTGGCCAATCTGATCCCCGACAAGTCTCAGGCCATCCTGGCCCGCTCGAAGCTCTACGCCGAACACCGCATGGTCTGCGGCGTGCACTTCCGTTCGGACCTGGTGGCCGGTCAGTCGCTGGGTACGGCCCTGGCCCTGAAGTTGATGGAAACGCCGGCGTTCGAAACCGATTACGCCGCCGCCAAGGCGGAGCTGGTTCAGGCCGGGCTTACCAAGTAAGGCGGCAGCCGCAGACAATAGGCTATACCGGACGATTTAGCAGCACTCACTCGTGAGCGTTGCTAACATATTGCTTTACTTTAGTTTTTTCTTGAAATCCGGCGCGAACGGCATAAGCTTTTTTCTTTCGGAGTCAAGAGGAAAGAGATGCGTGTATCCCGCGAGTTCGAGCTTCAACTGAAAGGCTACGGCCTGACCACCGCCCATATCCTGTACCGCATGCCGGACTTCCATTCGGTGCTGCAGACCTTCGTCTGGCAGGACTACGACATCGCCCCGGACTTTCCGGCCATGATGAAGTTTCTCGATTTCTGGCGCGACACGCTGGACGGGCCGCTGCACTCGGTGCGCTACGCCCACCGCCGGCTGATCGGGCCCGGCGAGTGGCGCGCCGTCGATGGCGAGTTCCGGCTGAACTGATCGCGCCCGATCACACCAAGCCGTCGCCGTGGATCTTCAATGCGATGCCATAGTCATGCGACGCCGCCTCCGGCACCGTGACGTGCAGCCCGGCGTCGTCCTGACGGAAGGTCAGCGGGTCGGTCGCACCGACCGCTTCGACGCGATGAACGGTGCCGCGGCGGGTCGCCAATGAGGCGATATCGACCGTGCCGCCCGGCCGGCCGAGCGTGATGGCGTAAAGCGCGCCGGCGCGCGTGGTGAAGCGGATATCGGCGGCGGTGAAGGGGTGCGCCTTGCCTTCGTTCAGGTGCCCGGCCTGGACCTGGGTCGGCCCCTCGCCCGACACCGTCCATGGCCGGCTGGCGAAGATCGCTTCGCCGAAACGCCGCGTCCACGTGCCTATGCCCTCGACGATGGCGCGTTCCTCGGAATCGATGGTGCCGTCGCCGCGCACCGGCACCGACAGCATCAGATTGCCGTTCTTCGAGACGACGTCGCACAAGCGGTGCACCACGGCGTCGGCCTTGACATAGGACTTGTCGATGAAGCGTTTGCGGTTGTAGTGCCAGTCGCCGATGCAGGTGTCGGTCTGCCACGGCAGCGGATTGATGTCTGGCTTGAAGCCGCGCTCGACGTCCTCGACCACCGCCGGCTTGTGGGCGTCGGGCAGGTTCTTGCCGTTGACCACGACGTCGGCGGCGCCGTGCCAGCCGATGGCCGAATTGTAGTAGTGGGCGACGATGTCGAGGCCCGCCTGCCCCAAGGGCAGGCCGGTATTGTCGAAATAGACCATGTCGGGCCGGTAGCTGTCGATCAGGTCCTTGCAGCGCAGATACCATTGCCGGACGAAGGCCGGATTGGCCAGAGGCGGATCCTCGCTCCACACCCGGTCGTGCGCGTCGTGCCAGGCGTCGGCATCCTTGATCGACGTCAGGCCGTCAGGACTTTTGTAGTCAGGCATGGGCATCACCGCCCCGGCATAGAGTTCCTGCGGATCGAGGCCCTCCCACCACTTGCCGGCGCCGTCGTACTTGGTCAGCTTCCAGGCGTCGTAGCGTTGGCCCGCGCGCGGCCCTTCCGGGTCGTAGCCATAGGCCACCTGGAACCAGTGCCAGGCGTGGGCGGAATGGTTGGACACGGCGAATTTCAGCCCGCGCTCGCGCGCCGCCTTGGCCCAGCCGGCGATGATGTCTTTTTTCGGCCCGACGCGCGTGGCGTTCCAGTCGTGGAACTTCGAGGCATAGGTGTCGAAATTGTCGTGGTGATTGGCCAGGGCCATGAAATAGCGCGCGCCGGCGGACTTGTAGAGGTCGAGCAACTCGCCGGGATCCCAGGCGCCCGCCGTCCACAGATTGTCGATCTCCATAAAGCCGCTGTCGGCGGGATGGCCGTAGGTCTTCACATGATGGTCGTATTGCGCCTGACCTTGCAGATACATGTTGCGGGCGTACCAGTCGCCCTGCTCCGGCACGCATTGCGCCGACCAGTGGGCCCAGATGCCGAACTTGGCGTCGCGGAACCAGTCGGGCGTCGTGTAGCCGGCGGCCAGGGAGTCCCAGGACGGCTTGAACGGCCCGTCGGCAATGGCGCTGAACGATCCCGGCTGAGCGCCCGCGGTGTGCGGCAAGGCGGCAACCGCGCCCATACCCATGGCTCCGGCCAGGAGGTCGCGTTTCGTCGGCATGATTTCCTCCGTGATTTTGGGCGCACTGTCGCGCCCTTGTCAGACAATTACAAGTCATGAAGCGAAGACATTTCCCCTGGCGCGGGACTTGCACATTTGAGGCGAATATCCGCCTCCAGTCCCGGGTCCGCACACCCTATGCCTTTCGATTCCCTCCCTCCTTCCGACAATCGCATCCTCGTCATCGGCGGCGGCATGGCCGGCTCGCTGCTGGCCCTGGTCCTCGGCCGGCGCGGCCTGCCGGTCACCGTCATCGATCCGCGCCGCGATCCGCCGGCTATGTTCCGCAACGAAAAGCTGGGCATTGAGCAGATCGCGTTGCTGAAGGATCTCGGCGCGCTTTCCTGCTTCGAACGCGCGTGCTGGCCGCAAGACGCCTATGCGGGCATGGACAAGCCCTCGCTGACCGATTGCGGCGCGCCGCACCAGGTCTGGCTGAAATCGGTGCGCGCCGCATGGCCGGAAAGCGTCACCTTCGTCGAAGGCACAGTGGCGAGCATCGAGGCGGACGGCGGCACACCGTCGGTGACGCTGGCCGATGGCGAAACGCTCACCGGCCGGCTGATCGTCCTGGCGTCCGGACACATGCATCGCCTGCATGAAAGCCTCGGCATTTCGGTACGCATGTTGAGCCAGGCCCACTCCGCCTGCCTCGGCTTTTCCGTCGCCGGCGACCGCTTCGTGCCATCGCAGGTCCACCAGGTGCCGTTCGGCCGCGGCGTCGGCTATGTCAGCATCTTCCCCATGCCGGGCGAGACGCGCGTCAACCTGTTCAGCTACCGGCCGCTCGACGATCCCTGGACGCGGCGCATGGCGCGCGATCCCTTGGGCGGCCTGGCCGAGGTGTCGCCCGAGGCGGCGCGCGCGCTGGAAGGCACAAGCGTCGTCCGCCGCTGCGAGGTGCGCGGCATCGATCTCTACGCCACGGAGGGCCACCGGCGCGCGGGCGTCGTGCTGATCGGCGACAGCTTCCACGCGCCCTGCCCATCGTCGGGCACCGGCATGTTGCGTATCCTGAACGACATCAAGGTCCTGGCCGATACCCACCTGCCGCAATGGCTCGCCACGCCGGATATGGACGCGGACAAGATCGCCCGCTTCTACGACGACCCGGCCAAGGTCAAGCTGGATGCGCGCTCCCTGGGCGGCAGCCTGCGCGGGCGCGAATGGGCGGTCAATACGGGGTTGAAGTGGCGAGTCCTGCGCGCGGCGCGCACGCTGAAGCAAAAGCTCGCCGCCTGATCCTCGGCGCCAGCGTGCCGCCGGACGTCGCCACTACGCCGTTGCCGGACAGGGCGCCGGCCTATTCGTCGTCCACGGCCTCGCAAGGATCATTGTCCTGCTCGATAAACGGCAGGACCGTGATGTAGTTCGGATCGAAGTTGAGTTTCTTCAACTCGTCGATGGCATCTTCATGGCCGGCCTCGGCAGCCTTTTTGATCCAAAATCGGAACCAGCGCCGATTGCCGCGCGGCACGTAGTGCATCGCCAGGTTCCATGCGGCAGAAGGCTCTTCGTTACGGAAGGCGCGAACATACCAATAGATTGCCCTCAAGGGCCGGCGCGGTTCCAAATGGTCATCCATCAACGTCCCCAGATGGATTTGCGCTGCGGAATGCCCCATCCGCGCCGAAGTCTCATAGAGCGGCACGGCGGCGTCGAGCCGTCCCTGCTCCCACAATTCAAAGGCTTGCCAGCATAGGGTATCGGGCAAGTCGACGACCTCACTCATACGCTGTCGACCACCTCTGCACGCCCCAATAGGGCCGCTTTCAGTTTTGACCTGTCCAGTTCACCTTCCCAGCGCGAGATGACGACGCAGGCGACGCCGTTGCCGACAAAGTTAGTCAGGGCGCGGCACTCGCTCATGAACTTGTCGATGCCCAGGATGATGGCCATACCGGGCACCAGGGCCGGGCTGACCACGGCCAAGGTCGCGCCGAGCGTGACAAACCCGGCGCCGGTAACGCCCGAAGCACCCTTCGACGTCAGCATGGCCACGGCCAGGATCGTCAGTTGCTGCTGCAGGGTGAGCGGCACGTTCATCGCCTGGGCAATGAACAGACAGGCCAGCGTCATGTAGATATTGGTGCCGTCGAGATTGAAGCTGTAGCCCGTCGGCACGACCAGGCCGACCACCGGCTTGGAGCAGCCCAGCCGCTCCATCTTCTCCATCAGGCTGGCCAGCGCGCTTTCCGACGACGAGGTGCCGAGGATGATCAGCAGTTCGTCCTTGATGAACGCCAAAAAGCGCAGGATGGAAAAGCCGCACAGCGCCGCGACGATGCCCAGCACCCCCAGGATGAAGACCAGCGACGTGACGTAAAACGTGCCGACCAGCGCGATCAGATTGCCGAGCGCCGAGGCGCCGTACTTGCCCAGCGTAAAGGCCATGGCCGCGCCGGCGCCCAGCGGGGCGGCGCGCATGATGATGGCGACGATGTCGAAAATGACGCGCGAGCCTTCCTCGACCAGGGCGCGCACGCCGGCGGCACGATCGCCCAAGCGCATCAGGGCGAAGCCGCAGAGCACGGCGACGACCAGGGTCTGCAACACGTCGCCATTGACCAGGCCCGACAGGAAGCTGTCGGGGATCAGCTTGAGCAGGTCCTCGCTCATCGTCTCGTGCGACCCGCCGACGGTGTATTTGGCGACCGCCGCGGCGTCGCCGTGGACGCTGAGCCCCAGCCCCGGATGCAGCACATTGCCGGCGATCAGGCCCAGGGCCAGGGCCACCGTCGACAGCACTTCGAAATAGAGGATGGCCTTCAGCCCGACGCGGCCGACCTGCGCCGCCTGGCGGACATGGCCGATGCCGGACACGACGGTGCAGAAGATCAGGATGGCGATCATCATCTTCAGCAATTTGACGAAGCCGTCGCCGATCGCCTTCATCCACGGCTGGGCGCCGATCTGCGGCCACAGCAGACCGATGGCCGCGCCGATGACGATACCGGCGATGACCTGGACATAGAGGTGGGAATAGAAAGATTTTTTCATAGGGCGGAAGGCGCGATGACGATGTCGAGGTCGCTGAGGCCGTCGATCGAGACGCTCAGCCGGTCACCGGGCACGACCGGACCGACGCCGTCCGGCGTGCCGGTATAGATCAGGTCGCCGGGCTCCAGGCGATAGAAACGCGACACATAGGCGATGACGTCGGCGATCGGCCAGATCATGTCGGCCAGATTACCCGACTGCTTGACCTCGCCGTTCTTTTTGAGGGTGATGGCGCCCGATGTCGTCAGGGTATGCGTCGCATGGATCAGGCCGATCGGCGCCGATTGCTCGACATTCTTGCCGGTGTCCCATGGCCGGCCCTTTTCCTTGGCGGCGTTCTGCAGGTCGCGGCGAGTCATGTCGAGGCCGCAGGCATAGCCGAAGATGTGCGCCGCCGCCTCGCGCGGCACGATATTGTGGCCGCCCCAGCCGATGGCGACGACCAGTTCGGCCTCGTAGTGGTAGTTTTCGGTCTGCGGCGGATAGGCGATGGCCGAGGGTAAGGGGGAAGAATCCGGCGGCACCACGGCTTCGGCCCATTTGGTGAAGAAGAACGGCGGATCGCGATCGGGGTCCGAGCCCATTTCACGCGCATGGGCGGCATAGTTCCGCCCGATGCAGAAGACGCGGCGCACCGGAAATCCTTCGCCGGTATCGACCGGCACGATAACGGGTGCTTGAGGTTCAAAGGCCGGCTTCATGGTACTGTCCTGTCGATGATGCATAATTGCCGGGCAATCTATTCGGGCTTAAGACTTCGGGCAATGATTCATCACCGCCCCCTCACCGCCGCCGAATGCCGCGCCCTGCCGCCGGGGCTGCTGGCGGTCGTGCCCGCCGGCGAAGTCGTGCTGATCGCCCGCCATCATCCCCTGTCCCTCGTGTCGCAAACCCTGCGCGGCTATGCGCTGATCGTGGTGCGCGGCCGGCGCATCTTCTGGCCAGGCCTGACCGCCGATATGAGCCAGGATGCCGGCCGGCTGTCGGTTCTGGCGCACGAACTGGTGCATGTGTGGCAATACGAGACCGGGATGACGCTGCTCAAATATGTCTGGCGCGACGTCATCCTGCGCCAGGGACGCTACCGCTATCGCCTCCAGCCCGGAAAGGCCTTCACCGCCTATGGCTACGAACAACAGGCGGCGATGCTGGAGGACTGGGTGCGCCTCGGCGCCGGCATGAATGTGCATTGGGGCCACGGGGTGGAAAGCGGCGCGCTCGAAGCGGTCGTGCCGTTTCTCGAAGGATGATGCGCCATGACCGATAATTCGCCCGATCTTTGGCGGTCGCGCCTGCCGCGGCCGCAACCGTCCGGCAGCAAGTACGACCGCGGCCATGCCGTCGTCCTGGGCGGCCCCGTGGCGCAGACCGGCGCGGCCCGGCTGGCGGCGCGGGCGGCATTGCGCGTCGGCGCGGGGCTGGTGTCGGTGGCGTGCGATCCCTCCAGCCTGATCGTCTACGCCACCGTGCTCGAGGCGGTGATGACCCAGGTGGTGCGCGACGTCGACGCCTTCAGCGTCCTGGTCGGCGACGCGCGAGTCAAGGCGGTGCTGATCGGTCCCGGCGCCGGGCTTATCGACCGCACGCGCGACTTCGTCCTGGCGGCGCTTGGCGCGCACAAGGCCTGCGTGCTCGACGCCGATGCCCTGACCGTGTTCAAGGAGGCGCCGGAGGCGTTGTTTTCCGCCATCGCATCGCCGGTCCTGCTGACGCCGCACGAAGGGGAGTTCGCGCGACTATTCGGCACCGTCACATCCCGTGAAGCCGATGCCATGCGCGCCGCCAAAACCTCCGGCGCCGTGGTGCTGCTCAAGGGCTCGGATACGGTCATCGCCGCGCCCGACGGCCGGCTGGTCGTCAATCGCGCCGCGCCGCCGGACCTCGCGACCGCCGGTTCGGGAGACACCTTGGCGGGGCTGGCGACGGGACTGATCGCCCAGGGCATGGAGGTGTTCGACGCCGCCTGCGCCGCCAGCTGGATCCACGCCGACGCCGCCCGACGCTTCGGACCGGGCCTGATCGCCGAGGATCTGAGCGAACAGATTCCGGCCGTGTTGCGGGATCTGTTTTAGCCGAGCGTCAGGCTGATGAAGATAACCCCGGCAACGACCAGGCTAAAAGCCAGGCCGGTCATGATCCACAGGATCAGCGATTTGACGATCGCGCCCAATATCGACGAGCCATAGGCGCCGCGCAGTGTCGAGAAGAAGTTCCACAAGGTCCACAAGGCGGATATGCCTTGCCACGCAGGCTTGGCCGGCTCCGGCAGCGCCAGCCCAAGGGCCGCGGTCAGGAAAATGAACGACAGCAGGTTCATCGCCACCAGCAGGTGGTCGTAGAGATAGAACCGCCGCCCGTCCTTGCGCTTGCGAAGGTACAACAAGCCCAGCGACATGCCGACGATCGGCAGCAGCAGCAGGGCCAGCCGGTGTCCCCAAGTGAACACCGCGGCGAAGAACTTTTCCTTGTTGCTCAGCGCACGAACGAGGTCGTCCTTCAGCCATTGCGGCTTGAGGTTCGACTTGGCGACGAGGCCGCCCAGAAGACGGGCGTCGTCGTCGGTCATGGCGAAGAGGTTGACCTGATGGACGACCATCTTGCGTCCGGTCGCCTTGTCGATCGTCGTGGTCGTCTTGGCGCTCTGCAGCTCGCCGGCGTGGTTGCCCAGCATCTCGCCGAGATTGCCGTCGTCGCTGTCCGAAACCGAAGCCGAGGCGGAAGCGTCAGTGCTCACGTCCATCATGACCGGCGAGACGTTCGACGCCGCGGCCACGGGCCCCGCCGGCGGATGCAGGCGCTGCTCCTCGGTGACGTGCTCGGCGACCAACATGAAGATCAGCAGGGCCACGAGGAAGATGCGAAACGGCGGGATGTGGCGCGCCATGCGCCCTTCCATAAGATCGCGCGCCAGCTTGCCCGGCCTGAAGAATAGCGGTGGCAGGGTCGTCCACAGCCGGCCGTCGAGATGGAACAGGCCTTCGAAGACCTCGAGGATCAAGTGGACGATGGTGCGGTGATGGGTATCGGCGTCCTGGCCGCAATGATAGCAATACTCGCCCTTGAGTTCGGTATCGCAGTTCAGGCATTTCTGGCCGGGGGCCGGCACGAAGGCATGGCCCTTGTTGCGGCGAAACCAGCCGCGCCATCCGTCCAGCCCGAAGAGTTCCAGTTCGCTCACGGCCGCCCCACAAAAATCAGCCCGCCGCGAGGTTGTCGCGGCGGGCTCGATTTGTAAAGTGGTTTCCGTTGTATCGGGCAGTGTCTAGATCGGACAGACGGCACCCGTGCCCTTCAAGCCGCAATAGCCGTCGGGATTCTTGGCGAGATAGCCCTGATGATAGTCCTCGGCGAAGTAGAACGGCGCCACGGCGTCGGCCGGCGCGAAGACCTCGGTGGTGATCGCCCCCAAGCCCCGCGCCTTCATCTCGGCCGCGAAGGTGTCGCGGCTCGCGATCGCCGCGTCATGCTGCGCCGGGGTCGATGGAAAGATGGCCGAGCGGTACTGGGTGCCGACATCATTGCCCTGGCGGTGGCCTTGGGTCGGGTCGTGGTTTTCCCAGAAGGTCTTGAGCAGGCTGGTGAAGCTGACGACCTTGGGGTCGTAGACGACCAGCACGCCTTCGGTGTGGCCGGTGGCGCCGCTGCACACCTCCTTGTAGGTCGGGTTCGGCGTATAGCCGCCGATATAGCCGGCGGCGGTGACATAGACGCCCGGGATATTCCAGAACAGGCGCTCGACGCCCCAGAAACAGCCCATGGCGAAGACCACGGTCTCCAGGCCGTCGGGATAGGGGCCCTTCAGCGGTGTGCCCAGGACAAAATGATGGCTTTCGGTCGGTATGGCTTCGTCGCGGCCTTTCAGGGCCTGAGCCGGGGCGATCATCTGGGTCTTGAGAGCGGTTTGGCCAAACATGGCGAAGATCCTTTCGGTTTGGGACCAGTTATACGGTGTTGCCGCCGATATGGTTACAACAAACACCGATCGAAAGGGCGCGTCTTCCGCAAAGCGCTTGATCAGAGCTTGAAGTAAGCCTTGGTATTTTCATGGACAGCCGGCGCGTCAAGAATGGCCGCCTCGCTCATCCACTGCATATGCAGATGCTGGTCATCCTGCCGAATGGCGAGACGCGCGCCGATCGGCACACGATAGCCAAGCACGACATAATGTGTTCCGAAATCCGGGTCGTTGAACGTGTTGGTCTCGTAGCGGTGCTCGAAGACGCCGGGAAAGGTCGCGTCGGATATGGACCGCGACAGGCCGGTTTCACCCATAAGCAGCCGGTGGAAGGCGTCGGCGAGGGTTTCGCCCTTCCTGATGCGGCCACCGGGCACGAACCAGAACCCTTTGGCCGGCTCGTTGGCGCGCTCGCCCACAAACACCTCCCTCTCGGCATCGGTGACGATCAGGTCGATCGATACGAGTGGCGTATTGCGGACGACGGCCTTGAAACTGGAGGCGTCAAAGTGGGGCGGGGTCATGATGGCTCCGGTGTGGCAGGATCGGTCGAATGGGTTCGGCGTCACGTCCGCGGACTGCGCGCAAGAGACCTCATCGGAGTGTGGCTGAAATCCATCGCATGGACAAGGATCGCGAAACCGGCGGCGATGCAAATTGACCGCCTTCGGATTGCAACATAAGTTAACGGCACAATTCAGCGATGAATATTAACGGAGGGGCGTATGTCGATCTTGAGGCGATGGGCGTGGCTGCTTCTGGCCGGGTTGATGGTATCTCCGGCCTATGCGGGTTGTCAAAACAGCCCGCAAATGCAACCGAAATCCAACTTCCCTCCGATGGTCGGACGCCTTTTGTTGCATTGGTGGACGGTCAATCCGAAGGACGGTACGCGCGAGGTCGGCACCGGCCAGATCGGAATGTATAATTTCAGCCAGCAGCGATATTATTCGATCAGCACGTCGGCTTGGGCTCAAGCAGGCATAACGGACACGCTTAATCCATCGTTTAGTCCCGATGGACATTGGATTTTGTTCATGGCGCAGACAAACACGCTGGCTTGGAACATCTACATGTACCGGTTTGGCGGCACATCGCTGCCCGTTGCATTGACCACATCAACCGGTGCAACCCGCAACGAAGATCCGAAATTCAGTGCCGACGGCAAATATATCGTCTTCAAGCAGACGGTCGCAAATTACGTCCACAACATCGTCATCGCGCCGCTGGCTTACAATGCCAATGGGGTGCCCTACCTTGTCAACCTTCAGAATGTGACGTCGACCGCGTCACACGTTGAAAATTCCATGCCCTATCTGTCGGCGGACGACAGCACCGTCTATTTTGTCCAGGGCGACGACCGCGTCGTCGGGGGGACGGACCAGCAGATACTTTACAAGTCCACCAATACGTCCGGCGACGGTCAGCCATGGCAAGCCGGCGGTAATTACGGCGCCTGGTATCCGATCGTGCGAGACGACGGATACGTCTATTTCGCCTTGCGGACGCTTGCTGCCGATAACAGCGTGCATGACCGAATCAATGCGAAGATTTCCAGTACGGACACGCCGACGGAGCTTAATCTGAACGATTGCCTGAGCGATAATAACGATCCGGCCGCGGTGAACGGTACAGGATATGTCTTTTTTGCCTCCACCGAGACGGGGCACTCGGAACTCTATCTGGGTGACTACTATTCCGGCCGACGTTGGAACCTCAACCTATTTGGGCTGAACGCCGATCCCACGGTGGCTTATGGCGGCGCGAGTTATCGCTAAGCGGCGGACAGAGAGGGATTGACTGCGTCGAACGCGCGCTTTGCGAGAGCAAAGCCGCTTGTTTGGTTGCGCTACCCTTCGCCGAACTCGCACTTCGTGCTCGTTTCGAACCCTCTGCTCGGGTTCACATCCCGATGACCGTTACCAAACAAAAAGGCGCCCCAAGAGGGACTAATGCGGTTCAGTTAAGCAGGTTTAAGTAAAATTTATCAGCCAGGATGGTGATTCGCTCATCATTCTGGCTTTGTCTTATGTCATCCCGTATTGGACATCATGCTGATTTATCGGCACTTTCTCGTTCTCTTGACGCGGCTTGGATATCCCAGGCCTTAGCGGTTACGGGCAAAGCCAGTATCCGTCGTCGCAAGCTTCCGGCGGAACAGGTGGTCTGGTTGGTCATAGCGCTTGCTTTGTACCGTCATCAATCGATCCCGGAAGTGGTGGCGCATCTTGATCTGGCTTTGCCAGATGAAGTGAACCCGGAGATTGCCAA
>OUWB010000611.1_pt3 | contig 35317 bp, 34 predicted proteins | sample 1779821 | NCBI WGS metagenome assembly OUWB01 (sample SAMEA3914806, study PRJEB12502) | metagenome | biome: forest; material: soil | place: Canada | collected 2011-08-03 | depth 0.1 m
CAGGCTCCTCGCACGAGCTCGGGCGGGCAGTCGCCCTTGCCGAACGCCGAAGCGTTCGGAAATCTATAATTACGAGGCCTACCCGGCGAACAGCGTCGCCCATAAGGCGAGGCCTGCGACTTAATCCACAGAAGCCGCGAAAAAGCGTCAGGTGGGGCTTGCGTACCCGCGTGAACCCTTGCTATAGGGCGCCCCTCCACGGCTAACGTTCCCCGATAGCTCAGTTGGTAGAGCATTCGACTGTTAATCGAATGGTCGCTGGTTCGAGTCCAGCTCGGGGAGCCAGCCGTGTTGAGAGCCTTGAGCGCCAACTATGCTCGGCTCATGCCATTCCCTCGCCGATCAAATCCAGCAAGGCCTGCACCGCCCGGCTGCGGTAACGCGCCTTGTGCCGCAGGCCGTAGAAGGGCCGTGTGCCGAGATCGACCGGCAAGGCGTGTAATGCGCCCGCGGCGATTGCCGGCGCGACGACCAGGGCCGACAGCGCGGCGATGCCGGCGCCATGTTCCACCGCCGTGCGCACGCTTTCATTCGACGGCAAGACCAGCGCCACATCCAACAGAGCCGGATCGATCGCGAGTCGCCGCAAGGCCTCGTCCAGCACCGACCGCGTCCCCGAGCCCGCCTCGCGCAACACCCAGCGCGCGGCGCGCAAGGTGTCGGCATCGACCGGCCTCTGGGGCGCGGCCGCCTGAACCAAGACCAACCGGTCCTCACCGATCGGCCATAGGCCGAGCACGGGATCGTCGACCGCGCCCTCGACAATGCCGAGTTCGGCCTCGCCTTCGCGGACGCGCGTCGCCGCGATCTCGGTATTGGCAATGGCCAGGTCGATCGTGACCTGTGGATAGCGCGCGTGGAACGCGGCGAGAATCGGCGGTAGCCAATAGGCGGCCGTGGTCTGGCTGGCCACCAGGCGCAAGACGCCGCGCCGCATGCCGGCCATATCGTCGAGCGCCTGTTCGGCCGTGGCTGCGCGCGCCAGCACGCCCCTCGCCTCCTCCAGGAACAGGCGGCCGGTATCGGTGAGGATGATGCCGCGACCGACGCGGTCGAACAGGCGTACGCCGTGGCGCGCCTCGAGCGCGGCAATGGCCGCCGACGCCGCCGACTGGGTGACGTTCACCGCCCGCGCGGCCGCGGTCATATGTTCGCGCTCGGCGACGGCAACGAAGATGCGCAACTGCTCTAGAGTCATAACCAATCTAGTATCACGATCGATTTGACAAAAACAATGCGTTGGAATGGTTGATTGTGAAACCGTATCACGGCGGTGAGAGGACACCGCCATGAACCGTTTCACGTCTCTTGCTCCGGGCCTGCTGTTATGCGCCGCCGTTACCGGCATCGCCTATGCCGTCGAAGCTATGGAACATGCGCTGTTCGGCCGGTCGTGGCTGGAGGCGCTGGTCCTGGCCATAGTGATCGGCACCGTGGTGCGCAGCCTGTGGACGCCGCACGCCCGTTGGCTGCCCGGCATCGGCTTCAGCGGCCGGTGTCTGCTCGAAGCCGCCGTCGTCCTGTTGGGGCTGTCGCTCAATGCCGCGTTGATTCTCGCCCATGGCTGGCCGATCATCGCCGGCATCGCCGGTGTGGTCGTGACGGCCATCGCACTGAGCGTGGCGATCGGCCGCGGGCTGGGCCTGCCGCCGCGCCTGGCGCTGTTGATCGCGTGCGGCAACTCGATCTGCGGCAATTCGGCGATCGCCGCCGTGGCCCCGGTCATCGGCGCCGATAGCGACGAGGTCGCCACCTCGATCGCCTTTACCGCCGTGCTCGGCGTCGGCGTGGTTTTGGGCCTGCCCCTGCTCGGCATGGGGCTTAACCTGCACGACGCCGGCTATGGCGCCTTTGCCGGCCTTACCGTCTATGCCGTGCCGCAGGTCCTGGCCGCCGCGGCGCCCTTGGGGGCCGTCGCCCTGCAGACCGGGACGCTGGTCAAGCTGCTGCGCGTGCTGATGCTGGGGCCCGTGTGCGTCGGGCTGTCGCTGGTCGCGCCCAAAGCGGGCGGAGACCGGCCGAAGCTCGGTCACCTCGTGCCGTGGTTCATCCTGGGCTTTCTTGCCCTGTCGGCGCTGCGGTCATTCGGCCTCGTGCCGGCCGTGGCCCAGGCCCCCGCGGCCACCACCGCGTCCGTGCTCACCGTCATGTCGATGGCGGCGCTCGGCCTCGGCGTCGATATCCGTAGCGTCGCCCTAGCCGGCGGCCGGGTCATCGCCACGGTCGTGCTGTCCCTGGCCTGCCTCGGCGTAATCAGCTTCGGCTTGCTATCGATTCTGAAGCTCTAGTAACCGCTCATGCTGAACGGCCTGTCGGATGGCTTGGTGGCCCAATGGGTGTTCGGCTTGGCGCCCATGACGAAGTTTAACGTGCCGCCAGCCTCGATTTCATCATGTGTTATATAGACGCGATTCAGCGGTTTGCCGTTTAGTAAAACCTTTACCACGTAAGGATTTTTATCCGACAAATTGTCCGTTCTAACCTCAAACGTCTTGCCGTTGGGCAGGTTTAACCGGGCATCCGACACAAAGGGGCGGCCGATGACATACTGCCCCGAGCCCGGCGTGACGGGATAGAAACCGAGGCCTGTAAAGATCAGCCAGGCCGACATCTGGCCCAGATCGTCATTGCCGACCAGGCCGTCGGGCGTCGGCGCATATTGGCTGTCGACGATCTGCTTCAATCGCTCCTGGGTGCGCCACGGCGCGCCGGCATAGTCGTAGAGATAGGCGTCGGAATGGCTGGGCTCATTGCCGTGGATATATTGGCCGATCAGGCCGGAAATGTCCTCGGACTTGGAATAGTCGAGCTTTGAATCATCGTAATTGAACATGGCGTCGAGCTTGGCGACGGTCTTCTTGTCGCCGCCCAAAAGCTTGATCAGCCCGCCCTCGTCCTGCGGCATGAACCACGAATATTGCCAGGCATTGCCTTCGGTATAGTCGCTGCCGTAATCGATGGCGGTCGGATCGAAGGGGGTGCGGAATTCGCCGGTCGACAGTCTGGCGCGCAGCCAGCCGGTCTTGGGATCGAAACTGTTGCGCCAATTGGCGGCGCGCTTTTCGAACTGAAGGGCGACATCGGTCTTGCCCATTTTCCGCGCCATCTGGGCGATGGTCCAGTCGTCGAAGGCGTATTCGACGGTCTTGGAGGCGGCTTCCGGCTCCTTGTCGATAGCGACATAGCCGAGTTTCATATAGGATTCGAGGCCGCCATAGGGGGCGTAGGTCGCCGACTTGATCATGGCGTTAAGCGCCGCCTCGGCGTCTATACCCTTGATTCCCTTAAGATAGGCGTCGGCGATCACCGGCACGGCGTGATAGCCGATCATGCACCAGGTCTCGCGGCCCTGGTATTGCCAGATCGGCAGGATGCCGAACGGGCTATCCTTCTGCGAGGCGATCAACGAGTTGATGATATCGGCATTGTCCTTATCCGGCCGGATAATCGTCAATAGTGGATGCTCGGCGCGGAAGGTGTCCCACAGGCTGAATGTGCTGCGGAAGGTGAAGTCGACCTTATGGATTTCGTTGTCCGTGCCGCGATAGCGGCCGTCGACGTCGCCGGCCACCGACGGCGCCAGCAGGGCGTGGTAGAGCGCGGTGTACAGGTTCTTTTTCATGTCCGCCGGCGCGTCGATATCGATGCTCGACAAGGCCTGCTGCCACGCGGTTTTCGTGGCGGCGCGGACGGTGTCGAAGGTGGCGGCCGTCGGTGCCCCCTCGCCACCTTCGCTGTTCAGATTGGCGATGGCGCCGGCTTCGTCGACACTGGAAACGGCGACCTTGACGGAAAGCGGGCCGCTTAATTGACCGAAGTCGAGTCGCGCCACCAGGGCGCGGCCGTCGCGCATCTGCACGTCGTCCGTGCCGCGGCCCGGTCCCTGGAAGCCGTGATAGACGACGTCGGTTTCGGTATCCATGAAGGCGTGCGCTGTCAGCGGCGCCGAAAAGCGCATGGCGAAGAACAGCTTGCGGTCGGGCGCCCAGCCGCGCGTTTCGCGTGAGCCGGTGATCGTGCCGTCGGGCCAGAGGCGGACGGTCGACCACAGCACCTTGCCGGGGTAATTGTAGATGCTGGTCCTGAGGTCGACGATCAGATGCGCCGCCTGGCCCGCCGGGAAGGTATAGCGATGCACGCCGATGCGCGTGCCGGCGGTCAGTTCGGCGCGCACGCCGCTGTCGGACAGCGTCACCGCATAATAGCCGGCCTGGGCCGTTTCGCTCTTGTGGTCGAAGCGCGAGCGATAGCCGGAGCCGGGCTTCAAGGGATCGCCCGGCTCGGTCGGGACGCTATCGCCGGCCACCGGCATGACCAGGACATCCCCCATGTCGGAATGGCCGGCGCCGGAGAAATGGGTATGCGAAAAGCCCATGATCGTCGGGTCTTCGTAGCTGTAGCCCGCCGCGACCGCATAGCTTTGCTTGAAGGGGCGGATGTCGGTGTCGGGGCTTAGCTGCACCATGCCGAACGGCGCCGTCGCTCCGGGATAGGTATGACCGCCGCCGCCGGTGCCGATCATCGGATCCACCGAGTCGTATGCCGAGGTCTGGGCGTGAGCGCCGCCGGCGCCAAGCGCCAGAGCCAAAGCCAAAGCCAGACCACTTACCGCCTTGCGCATGTTCGCCTCCGTTGCAACGGAAACCATGTGTTCCATAGGAACGCGGCCGACGCAAGCGACGCGGCTCACCTCCGCTCTGCGTTTTTATTTTTACGCGGACCATGCCTCATTTCCGGCTTAGCCGGGATATCGCACGATGAGGCCTGTTTCAGGGAACTCACACCATGACCGCCTCCATCCGTAACGCCTTCTACGCCCTCATGCTGCTGCTGGTCAGCGCCGTCCTCGTCGGCGTCTATTTCGACCGGCCGCGCGCCGACGCCGACGCGCCCGCCGCCGCCGCGACCGAGGACAATGCCTATGCGCCGCAGCCGACCGACGGTCCGGTGACCGACGCAAAGCCCGAGTCCGTCAATCAAGCTTGATACGCGCTCAAGCGCCGCGCGGGGCCGTGCGCTCAGCGCCGCATGAGCTCGTGCGGGCAAGAAACGCGAAGATTGGCGCCCTTGCCTCACGCTTCGCGTTCGGAGATCAGGCGTAGCCCGTCGGCACGGCCATTTCGTCTTTGAGCGTTTCCATCGAGATATAGGCCGAGACATCGAACAGCTCGATGCGGCTGACCAGGCGCTTGTAGATGGTGTCGTAGTGGGCGACGTCGCGCACCACGATCTTGACGATATAGTCGAGATTGCCGGCCAGGCGATGGCATTCGACGATTTCGCCTATGCCGCCGATCGCCGCGCGAAAGCGGTCGAGCCAGTCGGCATTGTGGTGCGCCGTCTTGATCAGGCAAAAGACCGTGGCGCCGACCTGCATGCGCGCGCGATCGAGCACGGCAACGGAACGGGTGATATAGCCCTCATCCTTCAGGCGCTGCACCCGGCGCGAACAGGCCGATGCCGACAGATGCACGCGCTCGGCCAATTCGCTGAGCGGCGTGTCGGCGTCGCGTTGCAGCAGGTCGAGAATCTTGCGGTCGCGATCGTCGAGCATGATTGCCTCCATTTGTACGATCTGGCTATTATGCGCGAAAATATTGCGCAAGTCGTGAATAACAATCCATAAAACGCGCGCCATTTGTGAAGATGACGCCTTAGAGTAACCTTTCCTCTCCTGCAAAGCGGGGGAGGTGGCATCGCAAGCCCGCGGGGCGCGTCGATGACGGAGGGGGCCAGCGCCGTACCTAGGCCCCCTCCGTCGCGGAGCTTCGCCTTCGGCTCGCATCCGTGCCACCTCCCCCGCTGCGCTTCGCTTGCATGGGAGGAAAGGCAAGAAGGAATTTCACATGCGCAAGATCGGTCTGTTGGGCGGGATGAGCTGGGAAAGCACCGTCACCTATTACAAGCTTATCAATGAAGGCGTCCGCCAGCGCCTGGGCGGGCTGGCCTCGGCCGATATCCTGATGCGCTCGCTCGATTTCCGCCAGGTGGTGGCGCTGCAAAAGGCCGACCGGTGGAGCGATGCCGCCGCCCTGCTGGCGCGTGCGGCGCAGGGCCTGCAACGCGCCGGCGCCGACTGCGTCCTGATCTGCACCAACACCATGCACCTCGTCGCCGACGATGTCGCCTATGCCTGCGACATTCCCCTGATCCACATCATCGATGAGACCGCCCGCGCCATCCGCGTCGCGGGCCACAGCCGGCCGCTGCTGCTGGCGACGCGCTACACCATGGAACACGGCTTCTACGCGGCGCACATGGCCGACCACGCGCTCGACGTCGTCACGCCGCAGGCCGACGACCGGCTGATCTGCCACAACGCCATTTTCGACGAACTGTGCCAGGGCGTCGTCACCCGGACGGCGCGTCAGGCGCTTATCGACATGACCGAACGCGGCAAGGCGGCCGGCGCCGACTGCGTCATCCTGGGCTGCACCGAGCTGGGCCTCAGCGTGGCGGCGGACGATCTTCCCCTGCCCGTCTTCGATTCGACGCATCTGCACGCCGCCGCCGCGGTCGATTTCGCCCTGCGCTTCGCCTCGGCGGAAAAGACCGACCTGGTGGTGGACGGCGCCTTTATTTGAGCCGGTAGACATCCGCGCAGGTCATGATACCGTTATCACGACCGCCGAAATGGCGGCGGAGGAAAGGCTCATGTCGTCCAGCGTCATCAAATGCGTCGCCGTTCTGGCGCTGCTCGCCGTGCCCGCATCGGCCCAGACCACCGCGCCTGACTGGGCGCAGCCCGGATCGGCGACGCACGTCCAGGTCGCGCCGCCCGCCGATTTTCACCGCCCGCCGACGACCAGTCTGACCCCGATAGGGATTTTCGACGGCCAGAGCGATGTCGGCAGCGCCGTGGTGCCGGGCTCGTCGAGCTATGACGCGGCCAAGGGCGCCTATACCGTCACCTCGGCCGGTTATAACATCTGGTATACGCGCGACGAGTTCCGTTATTTATGGAAAAAGATGTCGGGTGACGTGTCGTTGGCCGCCGATATCGCCTATCCCGATCCGAACGGCTATGGCGACCGCAAGGCCGTGCTGATCATCCGTCAGAGCCTCGACGACGATGCGCCGGAAGCGCTGGTGGCGCTGCACGGCGCCGGCATGATTCATATCGCCCGCCGGCCGGAAAAGGGCGCGCGCGTCCGCGACATGGAATACCGCATCGGCTCGCGCGGCGATCTGCCCGGCGGCAAGTCTCCGGACAGCCTGGTCACGGCGGTTGCCCAGCGCATCGGCATCGAAAAGCACGGCGACGACTTCCAGCTCTATGTCAGCGTGGCGGGTGAGCCCATGCATGCCTTCGGCCCGCCGATGCATCTGCACCTCGACGGGCCGTTCTATGTCGGTATCGGCTTCTGCTCGCATCTGCCGGACAAGGCCGACACGGCGGTGCTCAGCCACGTGGTGCTGGAAAACGCGGCGGGACAGGTGCGGTAGGGGTCGGGGGAGTCTGGCGACAGCGCTCCCGAAAGCAAGACACCCCTCCATTCCCCTTCGCCAAGGCTTCGGGGAACATGCCCCGCGCGCGGCATGCTACCCATAGCTTTAGCGGCGGGTGGTCCACCTCCCCGGTCAAGTCGGGGGGTATGAATTGAAGCGGCACACGAATCTCCGATGCGCAGCATCGGCAAGGCCGACTGGCCGCCGCGCACGTTTGCGCGAGCCCGGCGGCGTCTGAACCCGTTTAATGCGCGGCCTTGGCGGCCTTGGGCGCGAAGCCGGACTTCAGCGCGCCCATCGCGCCGATGATGCCGAAGGCGACGATATAGAGCATGAAGATCTGCACGATGGTGGACAGGTGGCGGACATCCGGCCACACCGGCTGATGGCCATTGAGCGTCGGCCACAGGGCCGGAACGAGAAGGGCGATGGCCAACGTGATAAAGGCCTTGCTGGCCAGATGCTCAGCCTTGGGCTGAAACAGGCCGATCAGTATGCCGATGATCAGCACCGGCAAGGTATTGGCGGCGCTGAGCGCATTGGACATGCCGTCGCCGAGGCTGAGAAAAAAATTCCAGATGTCGTTCATGGTGGAGATCCCTAAGAGCTGTTGCCGGATACGCTTAACCACTGACACTTGCGCGTTAACTGTACCTAGGAAGCGATAGATGAACGCCAGATGAACAACTCGTTCATCCAGCGGCGGCCAAAACGCCTGGCCGCGGCCTTTTGCCTCGTAAATTCTGTGGCTTTGCCCCTGAACAAACACAAAGACATCATATATAAAGGACCGATACGGTTCTGCATTCGCATTCAGCTTTTCCTGGGGTTTCGCCATGCTCCGCTACGACGCCATCGCCACCACGCCGGCCTCCGACTACCCGTTCCGCAATCTGATCGGCGCCGGGATTCTGCCGCCGGAGCTGGAATCGGAGATCGCGAAGGACTTCCCGCAGATCGACAAGACCGGCTTCATGCGCCCTGAGGATTTCCCGATGGGCCCGGCCTTCAAGGCGTTGCTGGCCGAAGTGCGCTCGCCCGAATTCGCCAAGGCGATCGGCGACAAGCTGGGCGTCGAGCTGGTCGGCAAGCCGTCGTGGGTGACGGTGCGCAAATGGTCGGCGCTGAAGGACGGCCGCGCCCATACCGACGGCGCCGACAAGTTGGCCTCGGCGCTGATCTATCTCAACAAGGATGGCGCGAGCGGCGGCAATCTGCGCTTCCTCGAAGGCCCGGACCAGGACGGCCCCGGCACGGACGAGGTCAATCCGGGCTATGGCCACTTCATCGCCTTTCCGCGCCTCGACAATTCCTGGCACGGCCACACTTCGTTCGAGGGTGAGCGCCGCGTGGTGCAGATCGCCTGGCTGGTCAGCGAGGACGCGGTCGCGCGCAAGGCCAAGCGTCACGGCGTGACCGAATTCCTCAAGAAGCTGTTCTCGTCGACCAAGCAGAACCAGCCGGAGATGATGTAGGACCGCCAGCGACGTTTGTGTGTCAGCGGAACACCACGGTCGACTGTTCGCCGCCCCCGGGCAGATGCCACTCGATACGCCAGCCGTCGGGCGTCACCGTCATCCGGTCGCCGGTGGCGGCATCCGCGCCGACGACCTGGACGTCGCGCCGGAACGAGTCCTTGCCCGCCTGAACGATCACGGTGTCCGTCTGCGCCACGGGACCCGGCGGCGGCACCTGGGTGGCCGCATTGAAATTCCCCTGATGATCGCTGCGAACCAGGGCGCGTATTTCATTATTGACGATCACCGTCACCTCGGCGTCCGGCGCGACGCGCCCGGATACGGCAAATGCGCCGGCCGCGTCGTAATCGCTCGTCGCCACGCCTTGGACCACGCCTTGGGCCACGCCCGGGGCTTGCGGCCGCAGCAGCCGGCTGGCGGCGCCCGGCCGCAGCAAGGCCGCACGCTCCGGATGATCGGGCGGCACGAACAGCCGCCCCTCGGCCTGGCGCGGCCGGCCGCCGTCGTCGACGATAATGTCGTAAAGCCCGCCGCGGGCGGTCGTCGGCACTTCGGCGTGGAAATGCCCCTGAGCGTCGGCCGTGACGCCGACCGCCTGCCCCCCCCCCTTCAGCGGGTCGGCGAAGGCGAATCGCACCCGGCTGTCGGCCGGCGCGTCGCCGCCGACCACGACAAAGCCGGGCGCGCCGCCTGTGACGGCGGTGATCGCCGGTGCGTGGGTATACCCCTTGGCCTCAAGCGCCGCGGCCTCCTCGGCGGCGGGATCCTTGGGCGCCGGATGCGACGGCTGGCAGGCGGCCAGCAGGCAGGTCGCGGTGGCCAGCATTGCGCCGATGGCGAACGGAAACGGACGGGACAGCGGGATCATGCCTCGATCTAGATGCTTTCAAGGGCAGTGGGCAAGGGTTTGCCGGCCTTTGGGGCTTACATAGGCGAATAAAAAGTTTTACGCTTTCACATTGAGTCCGGCCGAGCGTGTGTGGCCGGCCGGAGGCTCGACGACCCAATGCCCTTGTCTAATCACAATATGTCCAATCACAATATGTCCAAGCATAATATCAAATCCGTCTGCGTCTATTGCGGCTCGTCCTTCGGCAATGACGAAGTGTATCGCACCGCCGCTCACGACCTGGGTCAGGTCCTGGCCGGCGCCGGCATCCGCCTGGTCTATGGCGGCGGCGGCGTCGGGCTGATGGGTGAAGTGGCGCGCGCCGTGCATTCCGCCGGCGGACAGGTTCTCGGCATCATGCCGCAATTCCTGCGTACCCGCGAAATCCTGTTCGACGATGTCGAAACGCGCGTGGTGCAGACCATGCACGAGCGCAAGATGATGATGTTCGAGGAATCCGACGCCTTTGTCGTCGTGCCGGGCGGGGTCGGCACGCTGGAGGAGGTCATCGAATTATTGTCGTGGCGGCGACTCGACCTGCACAAGAAGCCGATCATTTTCCTGAATACGCACAATTTCTGGGCGCCGTTCTTTGCCCTGATCGAACACACCCAACAGGCCGGCTTCACGCCCGACAACTTCCGCCGCACCTATGTCAGCGTCGATACGGTCGAAGAGGTCCTGCCGGCGATCATGGAACTGAAGACCGTCGACACGAACGTCGATACGCGCAAGGTGGTGTGATGTACGCGCCACCGGCCTTCGTCGAAGCGCGGACGGATGTGCTGTACGACCTGATCCACTGCCATCCGCTGGGCCTGCTGATCACCGCGGGCGCGGGCGGACTTGTCGCCAATCCCCTGCCGTTTCAACTGGTAACCGAAGGCGACGGCGCGGTGTTGCGCGTCCATCAGTCGCGCGCCAATCCGCAACTGGCCGATCTCGACGGCGCCGATTGCCTGGCGGTGTTCCAGGGGCCGCACGCCTATGTCTCGCCGTCGTGGTACGCCACCAAACAAGAGACGGGCAAGGTGGTGCCGACGTGGAACTATATGATCGTCCAGGCGCGAGGCCGGGCGCGGCGGATCGATGACGCGGCGTGGCTGCGCGCTCAGGTCGAGGCCCTGACCCAGGCCCGTGAACAAGGCGCCGCCGAACCGTGGTCGGTCGACGACGCGCCGGCGGATTTTGTGGCGGCGCAGCTTCGCGGCATCGTCGGCGTGGAAATCCCCGTGACGCAAATGGACGGCAAGTGGAAGCTGAGCCAGAACCGCGCCGAAAGGGATCGCGAAGGCGTGGTCGCCGGGCTGGCCGCGCGGGGAGACGCGGACTTGGCCGCGGCGATGGCCGCTCTCACCTCTTGACGCCCGCGCCACGCGGTTCCAGGATGCCGGTATGGGGACGCTGACGAGACGACATATGATGACGACCCTGGCCGCGGGCGCGGTGGCGGCGGGCACGGCGCGGGCGCAGGCCCCGGCCGGTGACATGCTGGCCGTGCGCGGCACCCGGCTCTATGTCGAGGACACCGGGCCGAAGGACGCCCGCGCGGCGCGGATCCTGGCCGCCTCCGGCGCCCCCGCGGCCGTTTTGTGGGGCAAGTTCGGCGAGGTCGGCGGACAATTGGGCGCGCATCGCGACGACCTCTATACCCACCAACCGGCCTTGCACGACTTCTTCGGCAAGATGATCGCGGCCTCGGGCCTGCCGAACGAGAACTGGGCGCGCGGCGGTCACCAGCAGAGCCTGCTGAATGCCGACCCCGCGCTGTTCGAAGACCATCGGCCACTTCTGGCGCGGCTGAAAATGCCGTCGGTGCTGTTCAAGGGCAGCTTCGACCACGTCACGTCGGTCGAGCAGATCGAAGCCATGGCGGCGGCGCCCGGCGCGCGGCCGGTGCGCTTTTTCGCCAACAGCTCGCATTTCGTCCATGTCGAGGAACCCGACGCCTATGCCGCCGCCGTGCGCGATATCGTGGCTGGCTGATGGCGAAGACCGAGACCACCCATTTTATCGACCGCATCGGCTGGCTGCGCGCCGCCGTGCTGGGCGCCAATGACGGCATCGTCTCGACGGCGGCGCTGATCGTCGGTGTCGCCGCCAGTCCGGTCGGCAAACCCGCCTTGATCCTGACCGCCGTAGCCGCCCTGGTCGCCGGCGCCATGTCGATGGCCGCCGGTGAATATGTCTCGGTCAGCAGCCAGGCCGATACAGAAGCCGCCGAGCTGCGCCGCGAAAAGGCCGAACTTCAGGCCGATCCCGATGCCGAAATCAACGAACTGCGCGACATCTACATTGCCCGCGGCCTGACGCCCGAACTGGCCGCCGAGGTGGCGAAAGAACTGACGAAGGCCGACGCGCTCGCCGCCCACGCCCGCGACGAGCTCGGCATTTCCGAGGTCAGCGTCGCGCGGCCTGTCCAGGCCGCGATCGCGTCGGCCCTGTCGTTCAGTTGCGGCGCCTTCATGCCGGTGCTGGCGACCTGGCTCAGCCCGCGGCCGCTGACCTTGTGGGTAGTGGCCGCGGCGTCTCTGCTATTCCTGGGCGTGCTGGGCTGGCTCGGCGCCTGGGCCGGCGGCGTCAAACCCTGGCGGCCGGTGATCCGCGTCACCTTCTGGGGGACGGTGGCGCTGGCCGTCACCGCCGGCATCGGCAAGCTGATCGGCGCCAGCGTTTGACGTCTGCTAAAAAGTCATATTATAATATAATATAAACTTCAGGCAGGAGATCGCTATGCGCGCAGGATTGGCGGCGACGGGACTGGTATTGGCTCTGACGGCGGGCGCGGCCCATGCGCAGCGAACAGCCGACTACGCCTATGGCGCCGACATGGGTTGGGTCACGCAGGAAGAACAGCAGGGTTTCAACTTCCACGACGCCACAGGCCGCCGGGAGGATCCGTTCGCGCTGCTGAAAGCCCAGGGCATCAACGCCATCCGCCTGCGCGTCTGGGTCAATCCTGAGGACCGCTGGAACGGCAAGGCCGATACGCTCGTCAAGGCCAAGCGCGCCCAGGCCCTGGGCCAGCGCATCATGATCGACTTCCACTACAGCGACACCTGGGCCGATCCGCAGAAGCAGATCAAGCCGAAGGCCTGGGCCAACGATACCGAGGCCCAGTTGGAACAGCATGTGGCCGATCATACCACCGAGGTGTTGAGCTATCTCAAAGCCCATGGCGTCGACGTCAGCTGGGTCCAGGTCGGCAACGAGATCACCAACGGCCTGTTGTGGCCAGAAGGTCACTTAGATGGCGGCGACACCAAGCATTGGGCCAATCTGACCGCCCTGACCAACCGTGGCTACGACGCCGTCAAGGCGGTTTATCCCAATGCCCAGGTCGTCATCCATATCGACAATGGCTGGGATGATGCCAAGGCCAAATGGTGGCTCGATAATTTCTTCGCAAATTCCGGAAAAATGGATATTGTGGGCCTGTCCTACTATCCCTTCTACAGCAAGACCAAGGACTGGAACCAGGAAAACCCGCACCTCGGCCAGACCATGACCGATATCGTCACCCTGTACCACAAGCCGGTGATGGTGGTCGAAATCGGCTTCCGCGCCGACCAGCCGGATGAGGCAAAGGCGATGATCAGCGACGTCATCGCCCGCAACAAGGCCTTAGGCGATATGGGGCTCGGTGTCTTCTACTGGGAACCCGACAGCCCGGGGCCGATGCATTATCCCATGGGCGCCATGACCGATGACGGCCGCTTCACCGCGGCAATGGATGCGTTCAAGCATTAGGCGCGCGTTCGCTAAACCTCTGATGGCTTGCGGAAAATCCGCCAGGCTGCTTATATGACGCCAACCATATAGGGGCGGCCAGCGCCTCGGGTGAGGACAACGTCATGCAAGCTCCTTTTTTGCAAATCCCGCTTTTTCGGCATACCGGGATTGCAGGGATACTCATCGCGACCGCTGTTTCCCTGGCCGCTTGCGGCGGCGGCGGCGGCGTCAGTGCCGCGCCGCCGGCGCCGCCGGTCGTCGCGGCCTCGGCGACGCCGACGATCACCGCCCAAAATGCCCAGAACAGCGCGGTCGTCGTCACTCTGGCCTCGACCGACACCGCCGCCACGATCTATTATACCACCGACGGCACGACGCCGACGACCAGCAGCCAGGTCTATGAGGCGCCGTTCCTGGTAGCGTCCTCGCTCACCGTCAAGGCCATCGGCGTGACACCGGGCCTGGCGCAAAGCGCGGTACAGTCCAGCACCTTCTCGATTTCGTTGGCCTCGGGCACACTGGTGTGGTCCGACGAGTTCACCAATACCACCAGCGCGCCGATTGCGCCCGACGCGCAGACCTGGGGCTATGACACCGGCAATTCGGGCTTCGGCAACGCCGAGCTGGAAACCTACTGCGCCTGGGGCAGCACCACCGCGCCGTGCGACAGCAACAGTCCCAACGCCTATGTCGGCACCGACAATGTCCTGCACGTCGTGGCGCGCCAGCCGTCGCCCGGCGTCTATACCTCGGCGCGCCTGAAGTCGCAGGGCAAGTTCAGCTTCCAGTACGGCCGTGTCGAGGTCCGCGCCAAGGCGCCTGAATATCAGGGCTTTTGGCCGGCGGTCTGGTCGATGGGCAACAACATCGCCACGGTCAACTGGCCGGCCTCGGGAGAAATGGACATACTGGAACGCGTCAACGGCCCGCAGACGCCTGACGTCAATTTCGGCTCGATCCACGGCACGGGCTTTACCGGCAGCAATCTCGGCACGACCTTTTCGTTTCCGTCCGGCCAGAACGCCGGCGACTGGCATACCTACGGCATGATCTGGAAGCCCGGCAGCGTCGCCTACTATGTCGACGACCCCACGCATCCCTATGCGACCTACACCACCGCCAGCCTGACGGGCTTGCCCGGCGCTGTATGGCCGTTCGATGGGGGCCAGAGCAATTTCCTGCTGATCAATCTGGCCGTCGGCGGCAGTTGGCCGGGCGCGCCTGACGGAACGACGGTCTTCCCGTCGGAACTCGATGTCGACTATGTCCGCATCTATACCAACTGACAGCGGCGTTTCGTTACAAAAGCGACATAAATTCGCATCTGAAATTGAAAATTCCACTGGCAGGGTCGCGCTTTACGTGCGATGCCGGATTCGCTGAGCCGTGGGGGCAAGGCTAAGATTATCGGGGACTGAAATCCTATGAAAAAAATGATTCTGCTCGGGCTGGTCGCCAGCCTGAGCCTGGGCGGCTGCGCGACCATCACACGCACCGAGCATGACGCATGGACGGTGGACACCACGCCGGGCAGCGCCGCGGTGAAGACGTCGAACGGCTTTGCCTGCGACGCGACACCTTGCACCTTCCGCATCGAGCGCAAGGCCGAGTTCGACGTGACGATCACCAAGCCCGGTTACAAGTCCTGGACGGGTCACGTCACCCACAAGGTATCGGGCGCCGGTGGCGCAGGCATGGCCGGCAACGTCCTGGTCGGCGGCCTGATCGGCGTCGTCGTCGATTCCAATAGCGGCGCCATGTTCGACCTGGTGCCGAACCCACTGACCGTCACCCTTGAAAAGGCCGACGACACGCCGATGGCCGGCGCCAAGCCGGTCGCCGTCGATGGCGTCGTCTATGCGCCGGCGACCGCGCCGGCTCCAACCGTTCCGGCGCCGGCTGTTCCCGCTCCGGCTCCGACGGTTCCGGCGCCCATCACTCCAGCGGCTCCTGCGACCACCGCCAAACAGTAACCTCTACCGAATGACCATCGGATCGGAATGGCTTTAGATAGAATAGCCATTCCGATCTACGTCTTGCTACGCTTCGGCGATGGCGGCGATCGACACTTTCAGACCCGGGATCTTCGCCGGCAGCTTGGCGCCCTGGCGCGCCGGCGGATCCGAAGGGAACCACTTCAGCCACTCTTCGTTCATGCCCGGAAAATCGTCCTCGTCGGCCAGGACGACCGTCACGCTGACGATCCTGTCGAGCGAACTGCCGGCGGCGTCGAGGATGGCGGCGATATTGGTCAGGCATTGGCGTGTCTGTTCCTGGATCGACACGCCCTTGATCTGGCCGGTCTGCGGATCGTGCGGCGCGGTGCCCGAAACGAAGACGAGTCCCGCGGCCTTGACGGCTTGGCTATAGGCCGCCGGCGGCCGGGCGGCGTTGGGCGTAAAAACGATCTGACGCGGCATGGAAGCTCCTTCGCTATTCGGTGCCGATAGTGCGGATTGGGTATATCCCCCGGCGTTCGACTTGGTTAAAACATGCCCTCGGAGGCGTGTCATGTCCAAACCCATTGTCGGCGGCGGTCCGAAGAAGGTACTGTATGCCCTTCAGACGGTGACGCGCATCGGCCTCAACACCTCCGCCAAGGCCCTGACCGCGCATAATACCTGCAAGGCCTGCGGCCTCGGCATGGGCGGCCAGAAGGGCGGCATGACCAACGAGGCCGGCGAGTTCCCGTCGGTGTGCAACAAGTCGATCCAGGCTCAGTCGACCGATATCCAGCCGGGTATTCCGCTGGAGATTCTCACCCACCCGCTCGACGATCTGCGCGAACTCGACGGCCATGAGCTCGAACACCTCGGCCGCCTGGCGACGCCCCTGTACAAGCCCGCCGGCGCCGACCGCTTCGAAGGCATAGGCTGGGACGCGGCGCTCGACCTGGCCGCCGCCCGGCTGGCGGCGACGGCGCCCGACCGCAGCTTCTTCTACAGCTCGGGCCGCTCGTCGAACGAGGCCGGCTTCATCTTGCAACTGCTGGCGCGCGCCTATGGCACCAACAATGTCAACAACTGCTCCTACTACTGCCATCAGGCGACCGGCGTCGGGCTGAACACCACCATCGGCACCGGCACGTCGACGGTTGAGCTCGACGATCTCGACCGCTGCGACTTCATCCTGGTCGTCGGCGCCAATCCGGCATCGAACCATCCGCGCTTTATCCATAAGCTCAAAGGCGTGCGCGACCGCAGCGGCGAGGTCGTCATCGTCAATCCGGCCAAGGAAGCGGGGCTGGTGCGCTTCGCCCTGCCGAAAAACCTCAAATCGATGGTGACCGGCGGCGACTGGATCGCGTCGGACTATCTGCAGCCGCGCATCGGCTCCGACCTGGCCCTGCTGAAGGGGCTGGCCAAGGCGGTCCTCGGCGCCGACGCGGCCGACCATGGCTTTATCGCCGCCCACACCACCGGCTTCGGCGCCTTTCTCGCCGATATCGCGGCGACGCCGTGGGCGCGGATCGAAGCCCATACGGGCCTGGCCCAGGCCGAGATCGAGCGCGTCGCCGGATTGTACGCCCGGGCGAAATCCGCCGTCATCGCCTGGGGGATGGGCATCACCCACCACCTCAACGGCTGCGACAATGTCGAATATATCGCCAACCTGGCCCTGCTGCGCGGCCAGATCGGCCGGCCGGGCGCCGGCCTCCTGCCGTTGCGCGGCCATTCCAACGTCCAGGGCATCGGCACCATCGGCGTCAAGCCGGTGCTGGCCGCCGAGGTGCTGACGCGCATGGAGGCGGCGTTCGGCGTCACCCTGCCGCGCGGGCCCGGCATGGATACCATGGCGGTGATGCAGGCGGCGCACCAAGGCGAGATCGACGCCGCCGTGCTGATGGGCGGCAATCTGTTCGAGGCCAATCCGGACACAAAATGGGCCGTGGAAGCCTTCGACCGCATCGGCTTCAAGCTGTACCTGACGACGACGCTGAACCGCGGCCACGTCCACGGCCTGGGCGACGGCGAGGCGCTGATCCTGCCGGTGACGGCGCGCGACGAGGAATGGCAGCCGACGACCCAGGAATCGATGTTCAACTATGTCCGCCTGTCGGACGGCGGCATTACGCGGCTCGACGGGGTGCGCCCGGAAAGCGATATACTCTGCGACCTGGCCAAGCGGATGATGCCGGACTCGCCGATCGACTTCACCGCCTTCAAGGTCCACCGCACGGTGCGCGAAGCCATTGCCCGCATCGTGCCCGGTCTGGAGGACCTCGCCGATATCGACGTCGCCCGGCGCGAGTTCCATGTGCGCGGCCGGTTGCTGCACACCCCGGCCTTCCATACGCCCGACGAAAAGGCGCGCTTCGTCGTGCGTCCGCTGCCCGAGGCCGCGCCCGAGGGGCTGACGCTCACCACCGTGCGCTCGGAGGGGCAATTCAACACCATCATCTACGAGCGCACCGACACCTATCGCGGCGGCTTCGACCGCTGGAGCGTCATGCTCAACGCCCTCGACCTCGCCGCCCACGGGCTGAAGGACGGCGACACGGCGACGGTGGAATCCGATCACGGCGTGATGGAGAACGTGACGGTCCACGCCTTCGACATCGCCCTGGGCGCGGTCATGGCCTACTATCCCGAAGCCAATGTGCTGACGGGCACGATGGTCGATCCGCGCAGCCGCACGCCGGCCTTCAAGGCGACTCCGGTACGGCTCAGGGCATCGGGCGGTTAAGGATCCCGCCGCACGGCTCGATGATTATACACATCCTATATGCGGAAAGGGGTACACCGGTCGCGTCTCACATTTACAGAGAGATTGCGCTTCGTGCCCGGTTCGACCTTTTCCGCGCCCCCCCTCGCCTACAGCGGCATGTGGGTTCCCCTGATCACGCCCTTCAAGACGGGAGTCGTCGACTATGACGCGGCTGTGCTCTTCGTTCGCCATCTTGTCCGCTCTGGCGTCCACGGCCTGGTGGTTTGCGGGACGACGGGCGAGGGATCGTCTCTTTCGTCTCGTGAAAAAGCGCGTCTCCTAGATGCCGTCGCGTCATCCGTCGATGACCACATCCCGATCTTCATGGGCCTTGAGGGCGCGAACACGGCGAAGATAGTCGCCGAAATCAACGAACTCGGCGACCGGCCGGTCGCAGGCTATCTGTTGCCGGCGCCCAGCTATGTCCGCCCTAGCCAGGAAGGCATCTACCGGCATTTCATGGCCGTGGCCGATGCCGTCAGGCGGCCGGTGATGATCTACGACATTCCGGCGCGAACCGGCGTCCAGATGCGTATCGAGTTGATCGAACGGCTGCGCGCGAGCGGCGACTTTCCGGCGATCAAGGCCTGTGGTCTGTCGGCCGAGCGGCTGAAATCGCTGGCCGATATCGACGGGCTCGACCTCATGTGCGGCGATGACAGCTGGATCGGCCAGGCCCTGAGATCGGGCGCCCGCGGCGCCGTGGCGGCTTCGGCCCAGGTTGCGCCCCGCCTGTTCGTCGAGGCCTTCGCCCAGGCCGCTTCATCAGGTATTGACGGCGCGCCCCAGCCGTTCGACGCGCTGGCGCCGCTTATCAAGGCTATGTTCGACGAGCCCAATCCCGCGCCGGTCAAGGCCGCGCTCGCCCTGCAAGGCTGGACGGGCGAAGACCTGCGTTTGCCGATGACGCCTGTCAGCGACGCCTTGCGCGAAGGCCTGCGCACGATATTGCGCGACCTTCGGCTGCTCGGCGGCGAAGCGCCAGGTATCGCGTCGGGGCGCTTGAAAGCCGGCTAGATCCAAACGTCGAAACACAGCAGGGGGCACCGATGAACGACAAGGATGGCCGGCCGGACCCGGACAAGCTGCTCAGCCTCGTCAATCGCGAGCGCGCCTATAACGGCCGCGGGCGCCTGAAAATCTTTTTCGGCGCCGCGGCCGGCGTCGGCAAGACCTATTCGATGCTCTCCGAAGCCCTGCGTCTCAAAGACGCGGGGCGCGACGTGGTCATCGGCATCATCGAACATCACGGCCGGGACGAAACCCAGGCGCGGGCGGAGGGCCTGCCCATCCTGCCGCGGCTCGAAATCAATTACCGCGGCATCATCCTTCACGAGCTCGACCTCGACGGCGCCCTGGCGCGCAAGCCCGGCCTGATCCTGGTCGACGAACTGGCGCATACCAATGCACCCGGCGCCCGCCACCCGAAGCGCTGGCAGGATATAGAGGAATTGCTGGCCAACGGCATCGACGTGGTGACGACGCTCAATGTCCAGCACCTGGAAAGCCTGAGGGACATCGTCGCCAAAATCACCGGCCTCTGGGTTAACGAGACCGTGCCGGACAGCGTTTTCGACGCCGCCGACGAGGTCGAGTTGATCGATCTGCCGACGGAAGACCTGCTGCGGCGCCTGGCGGAAGGCCGTATCTATGTCGGCGAAGGCGCCGACCGGCGCGCCGCCGAGAACTTCTTCAAGACATCCACCCTGGGCGCCCTGCGCGAACTGGCCCTGCGCGTGATGGCCGAACGCGTCGATGCGCAAAACGAGCAATTCACCGCCGCCATGGGGCTGGAAGACACCCCCATAGGCCATAAGATCCTCGTCCTTGTCGGCCATGACCAACTGTCGCAGCAACTGGTCCGCCAGGCCAAGCTCATGGCCATGCGCGCCAAGGCGCCCTGGTCGGCACTATATATCCGCACCGATCGCCACGACCGGCTGAGTGCGAAGGCCCGGCAGCGTGTCGAGGACCATCTCAAGCTCGCCGAAAAACTGGGCGCGCAAATCGTCCGTCTGTCCGGGGCCTATCCGGTTACACAGATCCTGCTTTACGCGCGTATGAACGGTTTTACACGTGTTGTTGTCGGCTATCGCCCTATGCCGGCCTGGCGCAGACTATGGCGGCCGTCCCTGGCACAGGCGCTCGTCGAGACAAGTGCGGGCATCGAGATTTCGACGATCACCCCGGACAAGGTATCGGGCCGCGGCGGCGATGAGGTGCGGGCGTGGCGTTCGCTGGTCTCCAAGCCGATCGACTATATTTCGGCCGCCGGTGTCGTCGCCATCTGCACGCTGATCGCGGCGCCGTTCCGCGATCATACGCCCGCCACCAATCTCACCTTGATCTATCTGACGGGCGTGGTGTTCGTGGCGTCGCGCATCGGCATGGGACCGTCCTTTCTGGCCTCGATCCTCAGCGTCCTTTCATTCAACTACTTTTTCACCCGGCCCTATTACAGCTTCGCCGTCTACGACACCTATTACTATGCCACCTTCGCCTTCATGCTGACGACATCGCTGCTGGTCGGCTCGTTGACGGCGCGCCAGGGCCAGAACGCCAAACTGGCGCAGAAGGGCGAACAGGAGACGCAGACCCTCTATGAACTGGCGCGCGGCCTGTCGGCCGCCCGCGATGTCGCGGCCATGGCCGATGCCGCCGTCGCGCGGTTGGGCGCGCCTTACCGTGCCGCCGTTTCGATCTGGATGCCGTCTTCGTCGGGCCCGCGGCAATATCCGGCGCCCCTGACCCCCGCCGATCTCAAGGAGACGAGCGCGGTCCGCTGGGTGCTCGATAACGGGCAAATGGCCGGCCGCAACACCGACACCCTGCCGTCGGCCAGGGGGCTGTACCTGCCCCTCGTCGCCGGCGACGCCACCTTGGGCGCGATCGGGTTCTTGCCGCGCGACAATCGCCGCTTTACCGGCGCCGAAATCCAGGCGTTCGAGATCTTTTCGAGCCTGGTCGCCGGGGCCCTGGCGGCGCGGCGCCTATAGGCTTCGAGCCGAATCGCGCCATAGCCGGGGCGATATTTCCACGGCGAAAAATAGCAGCCGCATTGCCGCCGCCGACTCGCCCGATAGTGGAAACGTTCTTCCCATCTCCGCGAGGTTTCAATGAGCCGGGCGCCCGACCTTCTGGCCGAGCTCTTTGATATTCGGCCGCCGGCGACCCGCCCGGGCCCCTGGCTGGTCAAGGCGCGGCAACTCGCCGAGGCGCATCGCCCCGCCGAGGCCTTGATGGCGGTCGAACGCGCCCTGGCGCTCGACCCGCGCGCCCTGCCCGCCAGAAGCCTGAAGACGTCGCTGACCCAGGCGATCGAGGCCGCCGAACCCAGCCTGACCCGGCTGGAGCTGGCGGCGGCGCTGAAGTTCGAGAGCGCGGCGGCGCAACTCGAACTTGCCTTCGCCTATGCCGGGCGCGACCGGCTGCGCGACGCCGAACGGCAGTTTCGCCGGGCGCTGGCGCGCGATCCCGGCCTGGCCGAGGCGCACGGCGGATTGGCGGCGCTATATCTGCGCGCCGAACTGCCCGATCGCGCGGAAGCCCAGGCCCTGGCCGCGGTGGCGCTAGATCCGGCCAATGCCCTGGCCTGCCAGACCCTGTCTACGCTCAGCGACCGCGCCGGCAAGCCCGAGGCGGCCGAGGCGTGGCTCGACCGGGCCTATGAAGCGCAAGCCCTGTTCCACGAGCCGGCGCCCGAGCCACGCGCCCGCGTGCTGGTGCTGGCGACGCGCGCCCAGGGCAATGTGCCCTATCGGTTCATCATGCCACCCAAGCTCTATACGCGCTACGTCTGGTATATGGAGCACGCCCGCGACGACCAGGTCCTGCCTGACTACGATGTCGTCTTCAACACCATCGGCGATCCCGACCTGTCCGGCCCCAGCCAGGCCGCCGTCGCGGGTTTCGTGGCGCGCAACGACCGTCCGGTGATCAATGACCCTGGGCTGGTGCAGCAGACCTTTCGCCATCTGATCCCGGCGCGGCTGGGCGATATCGACGGTGTCGTCGCGCCGAAGACCGCGCGCGTGACGAACGGCCAACGCGGCGCCGGGGCCCTGGCCCGACGGATCGAGGCCGAGGGCTTCGCCTATCCCGTGCTGGTGCGGCCGTTGGCCTCGCACGGCGGCGTCGGCCTTTCCCGCGCCGATACACCGGCCGAAGTGGCGCAGATCGAGACGCGCCTGGAGGGCCAGGATCTCTATATCACCCAATATGTCGACTACGCCCTGGCCGACGGCCAATACCGCAAGGGCCGCATGATCTTCATCGACCGCCGGCCCCTGCCCTATCACTGGGCGATTTCCGAGCGCTGGATGGTCCACTACGAAAGTTCGGATACACCGAAAGAAAACAAGGCAGGCGACTGGCGCCGCGTCGAGGAAGAACGCTTCCTGGGCGATCCGGCCGCCTTTCTCGGAAACGCCGCCATGACGGCGATCGGCGAGATCGGCCGCCGCCTCGATCTCGACTATTGCGGGCTCGACTTTTCGATCCTGCCCGACGGACGCGTCCTGGTGTTCGAGGCCAATGCCACCATGCTGGTCCATCCCGAGGACGCCGGCAGCGCCCTGGGCTACCGCAATCCGGCGGTCGAACGCATCGTCGAGGCGTTCCAGGCGTTGCTGGCCCGACGCGCGGCTTTGTAAGTCCCGTTTCGGCGATGACCGCGCACCCGATCCAGCGCCGGCGAGCCAGGCCGTTGCCAAACCCGCCCGGGTCTTGCCAATGCCGCGCCTCCATTAAGATGATCACAGACATACTATAGCCAATAGAGCCACCTTTTTGTGACCGGAGCGGCGGTTTGCGAAATGTCAGCGCTGTCATTTACCGGCTCTCCTTGGGGAGGAAGAGCAAGCACGCGAATTAAATAACCAAAAACGAAATACTTATTCTAATCGTGAAAACGAGCACTCTCACAATGTGACATTTGATAAATAAACCCGTGAATTGATTTTATATGAATAAGATGATAGCGTTGTCATAGTTGCGCCAAAATGTGTAGATACTTTTGTTCAGTCGCCGCACGCGAGGACAAAACGTCGAGGGACGTCTATCTGCCGGGGGGATTTTGTGAGCTTTGACACCACAGCGAATTTGACAAAAGACATCGCACGGGAGGCGGCGGAAGCCTATCTCGCTTCCAAGGCCATGCTGAATGTCCGCGGCGCCAATGTTCAGATCGCCGCGGCGCATAACCGAAAAATTATCCTGCAATCCTTGCGCACCCTGAAGACCGCGGAGCGCAGCGATCTCGCCGACATTACCGGCCTCACCACACCCGCCATATTCAAAATCGTCCGGGAGCTTCTGGACGAAGGCTTGGTCATCAGCCCCAAGACCCGGCGGGGCGCCAAGGGACAACCCGCGGCCGTTCTGGCGATCAATCCCGACGCGGCCTTTGCCGTTGGCATCAGCCTCGAACAGGATCACACCCTGCTCATGGTGATGGACTTTGCCGGCGATGTCCGCGGCCGTCGCCGCCTGCCGGGAACGCGTCCCGGCGCGGCGCCCCCACAAGGCTTTTACGCCGGCCATATGGCTCGGCTTCTCGACGATCATGCCATCGACCTTGCAAAGGTCGCTGGGATCGGCATCGCGACCGGAGACGCCAGGACATTCCCGGCCCTGGCGGATATCGGATCGACGTCCGGCGCGCGCTTTCACTTCGCCGGACGCGAATTCGCCGGCCTCGCCGGCCGTCCGCTATATGTCGAGGACCGCGCCATCGCGGCGGCGCACGCCGAAGCCCTGTTGAGTCAAAGCTCGGCTTCGGAGCCATTCTTCTATCTTCATCTGAGCGACCATCTCGGCAGCGCCCTGGTGGTCGACGGCCACGTCATGCGCGGAAACCTCAATCGACGCAATGCGCCCGCCGCCTTGCCGCAGTTGAACCCGTTTCGATCGAGCCGGACGGACCTCGGCAAGAGGCTCGGCGAAACGATTTCCCTTCCGGCCTTTCTGCAATTCCTAGCGGACCGCGGCCAAGCCATGTCGACGCTCGACGATATCGACCTGACCGATAACAGCGTCAATGACACGGTCGATGAATGGATCGGCGTCGTGGCGGACCTGCTCTACGTCCCGCTCCTGTCGATGTTTTGCTGCCTGAACCTTGGCTCCATTCTGATCGGCGGGCCGTTTCCGCGCGAAATCATTACCCGCCTCTGTCTCGGGCTCAACACCCGGCTGTCGCTCAATCTGGGGCTCAACTGGAGTGAAATGGCCGTAAAGCCAACGACGCTGGGCGGCCTCGCCCCGGCGCTCGGCGCGGCGCTACTCGCCTTCGACGACAAGTGGTAACCGGTGCGTCATTTGCGACACGGGCTGTAAAGTATCACCGCGACCGGCGCAGACAAAAGTTGAGAAGCGAACGTTGTTATTATAAATAGTTAACGACGTGGCTTTTGGGGGCTGACACAGGCAAGCCCGAACATGAAAAAACACACTATCTACCATGACGGCCCGGTTGGTCTGGCTTTCGCCAAGTCGACAAGCCTGCCGACTCTGCGTGCGGCCTATTCGGACCGCACCGCCGCGCTCATGGCGGCCTTGTGCCAGGACGCCTATATTCCGTTTGAAACACTCACGAAGCGGCGAAAACGCGGCGTGGCCCTGAAGATGCTTCCGCAGGGCGAAGCCCAACTCACCGAGGAACTGGCCAAGGGCGGCTTTACGCTGGCCAAGCTGTTCAATGTCGACGACGTACAGGCCTATCTGGCGCTGCGCAGCGATATCGCCGTCCTGGCCTTTCGCGGTACGGTGACGTTTCGCGACTGGTGCACCGATCTGAACGAAGGCCTGGTGATGCTTCCCGACTATAAGGGCCTGCGCATACATGGCGGGTTCTGGAAAGCGTTTCAGACCGCCCATCAGGACATCGAAGCGACGGTGAACGCGCAGGTCCCGCCCACCCTGCCCCTATATGTTACCGGTCATTCTATGGGCGGCGCCCTGGCGCAGATCACCGCCATGGTGCTGGAGCGCGACAACCTCGCCGCCTGCTATACCTTCGGCTCGCCGCGCGTGGCGACGGTCAATTTCGACCGCGACGTGAAATGCCCGCATTACCGGGTGATCGACGGCTGGGACCTGGTGCCGGGCGTTCCGCCGCCGTTCGGCCGTTACCGGCACTCGGGCGACCCGCGCCTGCTCGCGCCGAAGACTCATCCCCAGGAGGCGCTGCGGCGCGACCGTCTCGTCCTGGCCAGCTTCTGGGTGAATGTGTGGGCCATGCTGGTGTCGGTGATCTCGCGGCGGCTGTCGATCATCGACGACCACATGATCTGGAACTACCGGCGCCAGCTCGACCCGATCGCCCGGGCGCGCAACGGCGGGCATGGCGGCGTGACGCCGCCGGGCAGGGGAGCGGGCTGAAGGGTCGGCCTCGGGCCGTCGCAGATCGCCACCCAATCAGAGTCCCAGCGGCCGCCCCTCTTCCCTGCCGACCGCCAGCCAGTGATGATACCCCGACTCCAGGTCTCCGGCCCGGACCCGCTTGTCGATATCCGGATTGGCGGTGAGATACGAGCCTTCGTGAAAGTCCGGATAAGGCGTATCGGCAATGTCGAAATAGGTCCGGATCGCCGTCCCGACGACGTCGCGGACGACCTCGGGCAGGACGTGCAGGCAGTCCGCCTGATAGGCTTTCGAGTGGTCACGCACGGTGACCATTTCGAAGCTCGGAAAATAGTCGACGTCGTCGTGCCGCCGGCAGAACGATTCCGCGGCCACACGCAGGACGGCCTTTGAAAGCGTATTGGCCACGCCGATATCCTTGCCCGAAAACGTGGTCGACATCGGCACCGGCGATACCGTGACCAGCATGCGCACATTCGGATTGAAGCCCTTGACGATGTCGCGGAAGCGTTCGAGCTGCGCGATGTTTTCGAGCACGTCGGTCGAATGGAATGAATAGCGTTTCGACGTCTTGACCTTGTGATAGGACGGGGCGACGTTGAGCCACACGCCCAGATCGTCGTCGCGCCAGACCTCGTTAAGCCCAAGCGTCAAGACCACCAGATCGGCGTTCGCGATCCTCGGGAAATATTGTTCGGTCACATATTGCCTGCGTTCCAAACACCGTTCGAGCGGCACCACGACCATGCCCGGCGCCAATTGCAGGTCCAGCCACCCGCCCTTGTCCTCGCAAAAGGTTTCCTGGAAATCGAGCGGCGAATGGACCAGCCATTCCAGATCCTGGGTCATCGCATGGGTGGTAAACTTGTTCAGGTATCCGTTGGGTCGTGACGGCCATTCCTCGATCGGGCACGAGGCGCGTTTCGACAGCACGTCAAACCCCTTGAGGATGAAAAACTCCTCCACGCTCCGGGCAAAACACGAGCCGATGCAAAATATCTTGCTGTCGCCAGGCAGGACAAATTTGGGCCGATGGGTCAGATCGACACCGCCTCCGGTAAAGCGATCCGTCTTGCGGTCCCAATGGGCGGCGTCATCGCCGAAAACGCGTTGAAAGGCTGCTTGCGCATCGTCGGATTGAAAGGACAAGAGACCCTCTTCGAAACAAAAAAATGGTAGCCACCACGACTATAGACGGTGCGGCAAGGAGGGTAAATGCACGGATTGCGGTTATCGATTGTCTATTGGGCATGGAGGTCAACGTCCCCGAGGGCAATTACGCGAGGGCAATTACCGAGAGGGCAATTACGGTGCGAGAGGGCAATTACGAATTACGGGAATTACCGGGAATTACGCGGGAATTACCGGGAATTACCGGGAATTACGGTGACATAATAATGGACTGCACCCCTTGTGTGAGACCCAATAATTTCGGGGACAAGGCTTCGCAATGAGGAGCCCCAATGAGAAAGATTCGTGTTTTAACGAGTGAGGAGAAGGAGGCGCTGGTATTGCGCCTTGATGCCGGAGAGGCGGTTTTGTCGCTGGCAAAGGAAGCCGGCGTCCTTCGTAAGTCGCTGTACGAGTGGCGTGCTTGGTACCGCCTGGAGGGGACAGCCGGTCTGAATCGCAAGCGTGGCCCCAAACCTGGCAGGCGCAAGGCGGCAGAGGAGGCACAGCCTTCGGGACCGCAGGCCGAACTTGCCATAGCGCAGTCGCGCATCGCGGAGCTCGAGCGCCTCGTCGGACGCCAACAGGCTGATCTGCATTTTTTTCGCGAAGCCTTGCGGTCATGGGACGAGATGCGCCCGCCCAACGGCGTGACTTCCTCTTCGCGGTCATCGAAAAAATGACGCGCCAGGACCGGCAAGGCGAAACGATAAGTGTTGAACGGCTGTGTGCCGTCGCTGGCCTTTCCCGCGCCAGCTATTACCGCTGGCTCGAACCCAAGTTGTCGGCACGCGAAGACGCCGACCTGCTTGATCATATTCAGCGCCTGGCGCTGCAACGCCGGTTTGAAGGCTATCGGCGCATCACCCGCCGCTTGCGAGAAGACGGCGCCGTCGTCAACGCCAAGCGTGTGCTCCGGTTGATGCGTGCGTGCAACTTGCTGAGCTTGCGTCACCGTCCCTTTGTTCCGCCGACAACCGATAGCCGTCATCCCTATCCGATCGTGCCTAACCTGGTCCGTGGCTTGGTCCCGACGGGACTGGATCAGTTGTGGGTCGCCGACATCACCTACGTGCGGCTGGCCGAGGCGTTCGTTTATCTGGCCATCGTTCTCGACGCCTTCTCTCGCAAAGCCGTTGGCTGGGCGCTCGACAATCATCTGGAGGCGCGACTGGCTGTTCAGGCGCTCAACATGGCAGTCGAGGCTCGCGATCCAGCGCCAGGACTCATCCACCATTCCGATCGGGGCATACAATATGCGTCGGCGGAATATGCATCCAGGCTTACCGAGCGCGAATTCCAACGCAGCATGAGCCGGGCGGGAAACCCTTATGATAACGCCAAGGCCGAAGCTTTTATGAAAACACTCAAGACTGAGGAGGTCGACGGAAAGGCCTATCTAAATCTCGATGATGCCCGGCGCCAGATCGGCGACTTCATCGAAACCGTCTACAATGCCGACCGACTTCACTCCGCACTCGGATACAAGTCACCCATTGCCTTCGAAGACCAAATCAGAAAAACTTCAAACCCAGCAAAGGATGACTTGTCACCAAATTAGACTGTCTCATTCCAGGGGTGCACTCCAATAACCTGTCACCGCAATTTCCCGCCGGCGCCAGCGACGATCTGTGGAGCGCCATAGCGCCGTGCTGGAAACGCATCGCCGGCCAGGACACCCTCAGCGTCACACTGAAAATCACCTTTGCAGCCAATGGCGGCTTGTCCAAGCCGCCGGTGATCGTGCGCGACGACAAGGCCCCCATCACACCGCAAAGCCTGCGCTCCGAAGCTCTGGCTATGGCCGCCTTGGCGCAATGCGGCGCCTATCCGATGGCCGCCAACAAACAGGGCGTGGAGGTCAACTTCCCGAGGCCAGAATAAAACGGCCCGCCCCGTTTCACCACCCCGTTAACCTTCTGTTTCCCATATTGAGGCCAAGTTATCGCAACAGGGTCGAATTCAAAAACGGGGCAGTCGCGTATGATCACCAAGGTGACGCAGTCCATTCGCGCCAAGTTCGCGCTGGCTTTCGGCGTTCTGATGGTTCTTTCCATAGCCACCGGTGTCTTTTCGATCTACAAGCTGAACGAGGTCTCGGCCATCGGCCATGAGCTCGAAGGCGAAATCACCGCCGCCGCGACGCTGGGCGACCTGGCGCGGACCTCGCAGACACTCAGCACCCTGTCCTTCCTCGAACACTACGCCACCGGGCCGCAACGCGACGGTTTCGCCCGCGAATCGGCCGCGGCGCGCAGCGACTTTTCGCGGTCGTGGAGCCGCTATGGCGGCATGGTGTCGGGGGGCGAGGAAGCCCAGCTGGCCGCCAGCCTGCGCAAGGCCTGGCAGCATTTCCTGGCCGTCCAGGAGGAAGTCACCGACCTCGACCGCGCCGGCCTGAGCGATGTCGCGGGCAATGTCCTGATGACCGACCTCAATGACGACCGCCAGGCCTTCTATGCCGCGGTCGCCAAGGTCCAGACCTATCGCCAGGGCGTCGCCGCGGCGGCGTCGGCCAAGGCCGCGCGCGTCAATGCCTCGGCGCGCCTGTGGATCATGATCGCGCTGGGTTCGCTGACGGCGCTGTGCGTCCTGGTCGGCTGGACCCTGACTCTCAGCATCACCGGCCCTATCCTGCGCATGACCGATGTCATGCGACGGCTGGCCGACCAGGATACCGATGTCCGCGTCACCGACACGGGCCGCCGCGACGAGATCGGCGGCATGGCCGGGGCGCTCAACGTCTTCAAGGACCAGTTGCGCGAAGCCGAAGGCCTGCGCGCCAGTCAGGCCGCCCTCGAAAAGGACATGGAGCGCCAGCGCCGCGCCGAGATCGCCCGCCTGGCCCAGGACTTCGAGGACGCCATCGGCAATATCGTCCACGCCGTTTCGGCGTCGGCCGGCGAGTTGCAGTCCTCGGCCCAGACCCTGTCGGCGGCGGCGGAACAAACCAGCGCCCAGTCGGCGGCGACGATGCGCGGCGCCAACCAGGCGGCCGACAATGTGCGCAGCGTCGCGGCGGCCATCGAGGAGTTGTCGGCTTCGGCCCGCCAGGTCGGCGAGCAGGTGTCGCGATCGGGCAGCATCGCCGGCACCGCCGTCGATCAGGCGATGCGCGCCCGCACCGTCATGGACACCCTGCGCGACGACGCCGCGGAGGTCGAATCGGTCGTCGATGTGATCAACGCCATCGCCCGCCAGACCAATCTGCTGGCGCTCAACGCCACCATCGAAGCGGCCCGGGCGGGCGAAGCCGGCAAGGGCTTCGCCGTCGTCGCCAGCGAGGTCAAGGGGCTGGCCAACCAGACCGCCCAGTCGACCTCGACCATCGGCCAGTCGATCGAAAAGATGCAGACCTCGACCGGTCAGGCGGTCGACGAGATCGGCCATATCGAACGCACCATCGCCGAGGTCAACGACATCGCCGCCGGCATTTCGGACGCCGTATCGCAGCAGGAACAGACCACGGCGGAAATCGCGCGCAACATCCACGAAGTGTCGCAGACCACCGCCGACGTGACGCGCAGCATCAGCGGCGTCACCCAGGCCGCCCAGGACTCGAGCGCCGGCGCGATGCGCGTGCTCGACGCGGCGCAAGGTCTGGCTCGGCAGTCAGACCGGCTGAAGGGCGAAGTCGAGAATTTCCTGAACCGTGTCAGAGCCGCGTGAGGATGAAAGCCATGAAGACATCAGTGCTGTTCGGCATCGTATCCCTGGCGGCGCTCTGCGTCCTGCCGCCGGCCGGTGAAGCCGCGGCCCAAGCCGCTACCAAGACGAAGATCTATGTCTCCATCGCCAAGACCGACGACCGCTTCATCGATATTCTGCGCGAGGCCATCACCAAGGCCGGCAACGCCGACCCGGATGTCGACCTGACCGTCGCCATCGCCAATAATGACGGCCCGACCCAGTTGAGTCAGGTGCGCGACGCCATTGCCGCCCATGCCGGCGCCGTGATCCTTCTCGGCGTCGACGGCAAGACCGAGATCGCGGCCGGCGACATGGCGGCCAAAGGCAAGACCCCCCTCGTCTTCCTCAACCGCCGCCCACCGCAGGATCAATTCAACGGGCCTGTGTCGATCGTCTCGTCGAACGACCTGGTGGCGGGGCGGCTGCAGATGCGGCTGATCGCCGACAAGCTGCACGGCGCGGGCAATGTCGTCATCCTGCGCGGCGAGGAAGGCCATCCGGCAGCCATCGAGCGCACCGAAGGCGTCAAGGAGATCCTGGCCAAGCAGCCGGGCATCCATCTCGTCCAGGAAGCGACAGGCAATTGGAAACGCGATCAGGGCGAGCAACTGATCACCCAATGGCTGGCGTCCGGCCAGCATATCGACGCCATCCTGTGCAATAATGACGAGATGGCCATGGGCGCGATCAACGCCCTGAAGAAGGCCAATATTCCCGCCGGCAAGGTGCTGGTCGCCGGGGTCGACGGCACGCCGGACGCGCTCGACGCCATCCGCAGCGGGTATCTGACGCTGTCGCTGCTGCAGAACGCCAAGGCCCAGGGCGAGCAGTCGCTGGTCGACGCCAAGAAGTTCGCCGACAAGCAATACGCCGACGTCTATGACTGGGTGCCGTACGAGCTGATCCTGCCGTCGAATGTCGAGCAGTATGCCAAGGCCAACTAATGTCGTGATTTCGAAGGTCGTACGACTTTGATAGCGAGTGCTATACGAACTTGGAAATCAAAAACGACACTAGAATCATTAGGTTGCCAGTGTCCTATTGATTCTGAAATTCGCCTGAGACCGATATCAAAATCGAGCGAATTTCAGAATCAGGACACTAGGGTCTGTGGGGATGCGCGCTACCGGAAACGCCATCCCGCCGCGGATTTCGGCCAGGCCGGTCAGCCCGGCGTGCGGTCCGTCGGCTTGGCCTTCGTGATCTCCAGCTTCTTCTCCTGGAAGGCCTCTTCCGACGACGGTGTGATATTCGGCCGTGCAGCGATAATGCCCATGCCGATGGACTGGATGACGTAATAGGTTTCGCCCTCCTCAACCTCCAGACGCAGGGTGTCGCGGGCCTCGAACGAGATGTTGTACTCGTGGACGCCCGGGTCGGTCACCTGCACGAAATAGGTGCCGTTGGTCAGCTTCCCGATCCCCTTGTCACCTTCACGCACCGAGAAACTGACGGCCATTCCGACAAAGCGGGACGGACGGAAGAACACGATCTGACCCTTGCCCGGCGGCGGCGGCGGCACATCATTCAGTTTGGCCACCACCGGCGGCGCGGCCACTGACGACGCCGAAGAGGAAGATACGGAAGAGGCGGACGAAGACGAAGAGGAAGACGAAGAGGAGGACGACGCGGCCGAGGCCGATGTGCTCGAGGCCTGAACGGCATCCGCGGGTGCGGCCGTTTGCGCCTGAGACGCCTGCGTGCCCAGCGCGGCGAAGGTAAAGGCGAGCGCCATGGCAAGCGCCCGGTTCGAACTGAATATCTTCATTTTCATCCCCTTTTTGGTGAGTTTATTGATGGCTTTGCGCCGCCGAAGACGACGATGCCGCGGCGTCCTGCGGTTTCGGCGCCGGATCCACGGTGGCGGCCGGCGCCGCCGGCGTCGCACCGGTCGCGTCAGGTACGAAATCGACGGCGAGCTTGGCGCGCGCCTTGGTCCCTGGCTGGACTTCCATGTCCCCACCGGTTACCGCAAGCCCGACGATGCCAAAAGCAATACCGACCGCTACGGACGCGCCTGAATTGTCGTCCGCTTTCAGGCCCAGCCTCAGCGCATGGATGGGAATCTGTCGGCCTTCGAATTCGAGATAGCGGGCGGCCAGCACCAGTTTGCCCGGCTTGCCGCCCATGCCCGGCTTGCCGGCGTCGACTACCTGGCCCTTGCCCGGGGTCCCCTCGGGAATGACGATCGCATCCTTCAGCGTGACCGGTTCAGCAAGCCTGAGATTGAACCAGTCGTCGCGCTTGGCGGTCTTGGTCGACACCAGGTCCGTGATCTCAACGACGATGGATGTGCCTTTGGGAACGACGGACTCTGGCGCCGGGACCACTGCGGGCGGGGCCGAATCCGGCAATGCCGGGGGATTTGTCTCGGTCTGAAGCGCCGTTTGGGGCGCGGCCTGCGGCGCGGTTTGAGCGATCGCGACCGTCCCTACAAGGCAGAGCAGCCCGACGGCTGCACCTGCAAACACCACACCGCGCATGATCGAATCCCCCCAACTCCGGATTGACCCACCTATTTCCAGAGCACCAGGGAATTGATTACCAGAATTTTTCGTCTTTGCAATCCGTACCCTGATTCCGCCATTTTTCGGCAAACGCCGGGGTGCTCGACGGCCGCGGGCCGATGCGGCTCACTCGAACAGCGTCGCCAGGCCGGCCAGCTCCATGTCGGCGGCCTGGGTACGGAACACCGGCACGGCGGTGACGTAAGCGGTGCGCGGGCCCTTGTCGAGATAGCGCGCGCGGAAGACGTCCTCGTTGAAAAGGTCGCCGATCATGTCCATCAGGGCGCCGGTCAGATAGACGCCGCCGGTCGCCCCCATGATCAGAACGATGTCCGATGCCATGGCGGCCAGCCAGCCGGTCATGACGTCGATCGCCTCCTGCGCTCGATCCGTGCCGGCGCGCGCGGCGTCTATGATCTCGGCGGCGCTCATGGCAAAGGACGGCTCGTCATCGATCGCGTGCAGGGCATACCAGATGTCGGACAGGCCGGCGACGGAAATGCCGGTTTCGCGCGACACATAGCCGTTCTTGGCGCGCATGGCTTCGACCAGACGCCATTCGCGCTCGGTCTTGACCGCGAGGTCGGAATGTCCCCCCTCGCCGTGCAGCGCAGTCCAGCCGCCGACGCCGTCGGACACCAGCGACGCCAGGCCCAGGCCATGGTGCGGGCCCAGTACGGCGATGACGCTGTCGTCATTGACCTCGCCACCGGCGATCTGATGGCGGTCCGAGCGCCCGAGGCGCGGCACGGCCAGGGCGCGGGCGACGAAATTGTTGAGGAAATTGACGCGCTGGACGTCGGCCAGGGCGCGAATGTCGTCGCGGCCGAGCTCAAAGCTGACGCCTTGCAGATAGAGGCGGTCGCGATCCTGCCAGCCGCGCGCCGACATGGCGACCGCGCTGGGGGGCGCGTCGAAGATTTCGGCCAGGTAGTGGCTGATGGCGTGATCGAACTCGGCACGGCTGGCGCTCGGATAGCGCCGGATGTGCTCCGGCCGGCCGCCGTCGCGGGTAGTGGCCAGCGACATCACCGGTGACAACGACAAATCACACAGCAGGACATGTGTGCCCATGCTCGACTCCCAGTATGCCGGCTTCTCGGACCGGTTTTGCGTCATGTATGGCGCAATAAGGATAATAAAGTCGAAAAGCGATAGGGGATTTGCTGTCTCCCCCTGACATGTGCTGCGGGCGTCGAGACCTCGCGGCACATTGACATGTACGAAAGGTATCGTATATACGAAAGCCATCGTAGATGCTTTTGGGGAGACCATTCATGCAGCTCATATCGCGACGCGGCATGCTCGCCGGGATGGCTTTGATCGCCGCGCCGGCACGGGCGCAGGTCGTCTCACCGGCCGGGCGGGCGCACATGGCCGCCGCCTACGACGAAGGCATGGGCGCCTTTGTCATCTACGGCGGCTATGTCATGGTTGGGCCGACGCCGCGGGCGACCGGCGAACTGTGGGGCTGGAACGGGGCGCAATGGCGCCTGGTGGCGAATACCGGCACTGCCCGCGTCGTCCCTGGACTCGCCTATGACAGCCGGCGCGGGCGCCTGGTGATGTTCGGCGGGTTCGGCGACGATGAACGCAATAACGGCACGCTGAGCGTGTTGGATGGCAATGCCTGGAAACCACTGGCCGACGACCCCACCATGGCGCGCGGCGGCGCGGCCATGGTCTACGATCGCCGGCGCGACCGCATGGTGATGTTCGGCGGCCGCAACGGCCAGATCGAGTTGGCCGATACCTGGGAGTTCGACGGCGAAAAATGGAACCAGACCTGGATGGCGGGGCCGTCCCTGCGCGATCCGACGGCCATGGTCTACGACTCCGATCGCGGCGTCTGCGTCCTCTATGGCGGATTTCGCCCGCTGGCCGGGTTGCACGACACCTGGGAATGGGACGGTCATGCGTGGCGCGCCATTACCGAGGCCGGTCCCGGATCCCGCGCCTGGCCGGGCATGGCCTATGACGCCCGGCGCAAGCGGACCATCCTGTTCGGCGGGGAGGATGAGAACGGCCACTTCTTCAACGACACCTGGGCGTGGGACGGCAAACTGTGGTCGAAGGTCGCCGACGACGGTCCGCCGCCGCGCATCCAGTTCGCCATGGGCTACGACCCCGCACGCGACCGCATCGTCGCGTTCGGCGGCCAGGGCCTGCACGGCTATCTGGCCGACACCTGGGAATTCGACGGGACGCGCTGGCTGGACGTATCGCCGAAATAGTGGCCGGCTCTACGCCTTCAGCCGCTGGGCGATCTTGTCGCGGCCGATCAGGAAGCTCAGCGCCCCCATGTCCGGACCGTGATCCATCCCCGTCAGGGC
>OUWB010001365.1_pt3 | contig 35117 bp, 33 predicted proteins | sample 1779821 | NCBI WGS metagenome assembly OUWB01 (sample SAMEA3914806, study PRJEB12502) | metagenome | biome: forest; material: soil | place: Canada | collected 2011-08-03 | depth 0.1 m
TGCTCCAGTTCCTCGGGCGCGATCCGCGCCAGCACCGTCGGGTTGCTGATCTTGTAGCCGTTGAGATGCAGGATCGGCAGCACGGCGCCATCGGTGACCGGATCGAGGAACTTGTTGGAATGCCACGAGGTGGCTAGCGACGCGGTTTCCGCCTCGCCGTCGCCGACGACGCAGGCGACGATCAGGCCCGGATTGTCGAAGGCGGCGCCGAAGGCGTGGCTGAGCGAGTAGCCCAGTTCGCCGCCTTCGTGGATCGATCCCGGCGTTGTCGGCGCGACGTGGCTCGATATGCCGCCAGGGAAGGAAAACTGCTTGAAAAGCTGCTTCAGCCCGGCCTCATCCCTCGTGACATTGGGATAGACCTCGCTCCACGTGCCCTCCAAATACACATTGCCGACGATGGCCGGGCCGCCATGGCCGGGACCGGCGACGTAGAACATGTCCAGGTCGTGGGCCTTGATGACGCGGTTCAGGTGGACGTAGATGAAGTTCTGGCCCGGCGTCGTCCCCCAGTGGCCGACCACTAGCGGCTTGACGTGATCCAGCCTCAGCGGCTCACGAAGGAGCGGATTGTCGTAGAGATAGATCTGCCCGACGGAGAGATAGTTCGCGGCCCGCCAGTAGGCATCGATCTTGCGCAGATCGTCGGGGGCCAACGTATTCTGGCCAAGTGTCGAGCCGACGTCGTGACGGCGCGGCTGCGTGTCGTGAGGGGCTAATTGATCCATCCGCCAACCATAGTCTTGCCCGGCAATGCGACATAGGGTCGGAAATTACTCATATTCTGCGGCCCCCGGTGAAGCCATGGTTCCGACGGATCCGTCAGGCGGTGTTCGAGAGCTTCTACCTTTGCCGGCCGGCGTCTATGGCGATCCGCGGCGCTGAACTGGGCGGTCAAAATCCCGCGATCAGTTCGCTTGCAAGCCGCGCGCGCCATCGAAGCGATCAGAACGCGCTTTGACGCGAAGCCGCCGTGGTCGGCGGCTATACCGACGCGCTCGGCTGGGCTCATCGACCGGTAGCCGGCAGGGCCAGGGCGGCTGTCGACGCAGACCAGACTATGGCTTCGAAATCGTTGACAAGGAGACTTGCGCGTCCCACGAGGGCACCGCCTACGTTAGGCAGTGCCAGGATTTCTGTGGCATTGCTTACGTTGACCGACCCGCCGTACAGGATGCGCGTCTCGTGACTGTCTTTGCCCAGGCGCGCGGACAGGGACCGCCGGATGTGCGCGTGCATGTCCACAATTTCCCTATTCGTCGCGGCCCCGCCCGTACCGATCGCCCACAACGGTTCATAGGCGATCGCAATTGACCGGGCGGTCATGCCGAGCGGAACGCTGCCGGCGATCTGATCGGCGCACACGGACAGGGCATTGTCGCTTCGACGTTGGGCGGCGGTTTCTCCGATGCAGATGACGGCCAATAGTCCGGCACGTTGAGCCGCCTTTGCTTTTGCCATGACGATCGAGTTGGATTCCCCGTGATTTTGACGGCGCTCGGAATGACCGACAATGACGGCGGACGCACCATCATCTTTCAGCATTTCCGAACTGGTATCCCCGGTGTGTGCGCCGGAAACGTCCCAATGACAGTCCTGACCGCCGATGGCGATCGAACCGCCCGCGGCTCGAACCGCGCGTTCGATCAGCGTCGCCGGAGGACAGATCATTATATCGACGGCAGGCCGGCGGGTCTTTACCTTGCCGGCCAGGGCTGCGATCTCGCGAAGTTGCGCCTGCAGGCCGTGCATTTTCCAGTTTCCGACAATCAAGGGCCGCATTTCGTCCTCGTTTCCGAATCCAATTCGAAGTGCTCTCCCCCCGAATTTCGTAAAGCCGGCCTCAAGCGCGCCATCGCCCGCAAACCCCAACTTCCATCAAGCGAGAAGCTGGAGTTCGGGGCTCGCATTTGGAAAAGCTCATAACGGCTTGAGCGGTGGGTATCGAAGGCCGGAGAATCGGCCGGAGACGACCTCACATCCCAGGCTGTTTGAGTAAGGTGATTTCGACTCGACGGTTGGACTGTCGACCGGCGATGGTGTCATTCGTGGCCACAGGCTTGTTCAGGCCTGAGCCGATGGTCGAAATGCGGGTGCTGCTTACCCCGCCGGCCGACAGGATGGCCTCGACGGCGTTAGCGCGATCCAGTGACAATTGCTGGTTATAGGCCGCGCCGCCGACGTTGTCGGTATACCCCTCGATGCGTACATTGGTGTTCGGACTGAGGCGCAGATAATTTATGAGGGGTTGCAGCCGGTTGACGCCGCCGGAAAGAAGCTGAGATTTGCCGGTCTCGAAACTCACGTCCTGAAGAACCATGGTCGAGCCAAGATCGGTGTCCGTCATATGGTAGTCGCGCAATTGGTCCTTGGCCTGGGCGAGTTGCTGGTCCTTGTCGGCCAGTTGGTCGTTCTTCCCGGCGATCACACGATCCTTCCCCGCGATTTCTTGATCCTGACTCTGCAATTGCTGATCTTTTTCAGCCAACTGCTGGTTCTTGCCGGCAAGCTGTGCCAACCCGGCGAGCCTCGTATTGTCTTTTTCGACTTTCGCCTCCTGGCCGCGGGTTTCGGCGAGGTCGAGATAGGTCTTGCCCATCACAAGCTGATGCTCGGATTGCGGCTTGTCGTCGTTCGCCCACGCCTGCTGCGCGGCTTGAAGCGCAGTTTTGGCACTGGCCAGGTCACCTTGGCCGCGGTCGGCGATTTCCTTGTCGTTATAGTCGGCGGACAGGCGGCCTTGCGCATCCGCAATATGAGAATTGGGCGGGATTGACGCGCATGCTCCAAACGTCAGAAGCGCGGTCCCCAGCATGAATGTCGTCGATATCCGCAGTGTTGAAATCGGTTTGGTCATCAGAATATTCCTTATTGGGTGACGGCGGGCGCGCCCGCGGAGGCGACCAGGTTTTCATGACTGACTTGCAATGCAGCCAGGATCGCCTTCTCGCCGGTCAGGGTCGCCAGCAGCGCGGCTTCGTCGCCAAGCATTTCCGCCGTGTCATATTGATTGGATCTTAAAGCGGCACGGGCATCGACGAGCCTTTGCCGGGCCATATTGAAACTCTGGTCGCCGTTTTGCCCGGCTTGGCCGGCCTGGGAGGTGACCATTTCGATCTTGGCGTCGGCACGGCTGATCGCGGCCTTGGCTTCCGTCTCACCTGCGAAGGCCGGGGTGCAGACTGAGGCGACTCCGAGGATCGCCAGAATCGCGGCGAATATCGGATAGCTGCGCCGAGGCAGACCGTTTTGTGAATTATGGGGCATGGAAGATCGCTTTCTGCCGTGCACCTTTTCGGCGCGGGCACAGGACTTCGCTTCGATGGAAGCGGACTGCTAGACAGACTACAGGCCTTTGCTCGCGGTGCGCAGGATCGGAAACTACTCAATGTCCTCGACCATTTGGCCACGCCCAACGTATTCGAAGAGGTGTGCCGGTGCCTTTCGCGCCGCGTTCAGTCGTAGCCTTGCCTCGAGGCATTTCGGACTTGGTCTTGGCCGGCCGAAAGGCTGCCGGGTGGGTAGTTTCCGAGGCTGTTGCGGCCAATGACCACGGTCTAATGACGACGAGAAGATAAATCGGCCTGTTTTTCGGCTCGGCCCTCGTGCGGCAGGACAAGCAAATGGCAGACACGACCCGGACCGCCGCATTCGCGCCGGACACACGCCATGGAGAGGCCCGCTCGGCGATGGACCTGTCCGGAATCAGAGGACCGGGCTTCGAGTACCTGCTTGACGCGGCACAACGTGGCGTCCTGTTTCTCGACCTGCTGCGTCGGCGCGGCAACGAAGAAATCGAGATTACGTCGCGGCCGTTGGCAACGGTGCTGCGCTACGACCACGAGATTCTCATGAGCGGCCTGTCGCTGCAGCGTCCGATGAATTACGCGCTATCGCGGATCGTGCCCCCGGCGGATGTCGTCATCGATCCCGTCAAGCGGCCCGTGGTCGTCGTCGATCCGCGGGCCGGTCAGGGCCCCGGCATTGGTGGTTTCAAGGCGGAGAGCGAGATCGGCGATGCCTTGCGCGCAGGTCACGCCGTCTATTTCATCGGTTTCAGCGCCGTTCCGGCACCCGGCCAAACCTTCCTCGACGTCGTCGAGGGGCAGGTCGCGTTCTTCGAGCATGTCGTGCAACTTCATCCCGATGCGCCGCGTCCGTTTGCCATAGGCAACTGCCAGGCGGGTTACCAGACCTTGATGGTGGCCATGCTGCGCCCGGATCTGTTCGGGCCCTGCCTCGTCGCCGGCTCGCCGATGTCCTACTGGCAAGGCGAGCACGGCAAAGACCCGATGCGCTACGCTGGCGGCATGTCCGGCGGGAGCTGGATCACCACCCTTACCAGTGATCTCGGCAACGGCATCTTCGACGGGACCTGGCTGATCCTCAATTTCGACAAACTCAATCCCTCGAATTGGTTATGGGGCAAGCAATACGAGGTCTACGCCAATATCGATACCGGAGCGCAGCGCTATCTTGGATTCGAGAAGTGGTGGGGCGACTTCATCGAGTTGAACGGCGGCGAACTTCAATATCTCGTCGACAACCTGTTCATCGGCGACAAACTCGCCCGCAATCAGCTGAAGTCCGATGCCGGCACCGTGTTCGATCTTCGTAACATAACCTCGCCGATCATCGTGTTTACGTCGACGCAAGACAATATCAGCCCGCCACCTCAGTCCCTCGGCTGGATCGTAGATATCTACGCCGATGCCGCGGATATTCGCGCCAATAATCAAACCATCGTCTATTGCCTCAGCCACAAGGTCGGTCATCTCGCCATCTTCGTTTCCGGGAAGGTCGGCGCCAAGCAGGATGAGGAGTTCATCGAGATGATGGATGTCATCGATTGCCTGCCGCCGGGGCTCTACGAAATGGTGCTGTCACCGAGACCCGCCGAAGTCCAGAAGGACGGATTCATAACGGGTGATTGGATCGCCCGCTTCGAAACACGGTCACTCGACGATATCCGGGCACTGGGGCGCAACGGCCCGGAAGACGATCGCGCCTTCGCGACGGTCGCCAAGGTGTCCGAGATCAATCAAGCGCTCTATCGCGCCTTCCTCCAGCCTTGGGTGAAGGCTTGCGCCAACAAGCCGATGGCGGACATGGCGCTTGCGCTGAATCCGCTTCGGCTCAGCTATACGATGTTCGCGGATGCCAACCCATGGATGGCGCTATTCAAGGTTTGGGCGCCCGAAGTGGTCGAGGCGCGCCGACCCGTCACGGATGACAACCCTTATGTCCAGTTGCAAACGGAAATTTCCAGTCGGATAGGCAAGCGACTCGATGTCTACCGCGCGGCGCGTGACACGTTGACCGAGAAGACGTTCTTTCAAATCTATGGCTCGCCCTGGCTGCAGGCGTGGTTGGGAATCGGCAAGGACAATGAAGTCCGGCCCAAGCCGGTAACGACGTCCGACAGGCTGGCGGCGCGGAACACGCAAAAAGACGTCTTTAGGGCAAGGGTCGCTGTCGGGGGCTTCAACGAGGCCTTGACCCGCGCCGTGCTCTACGTCGAAGCGGCGGAGCACGCCCTGGATCAACGGTGCGCCCTGGCGTTCAACGTCGTCCGTCATCAGTTAATGGGGCTTTCGCTGGCGGATTTCAAACAGATGGTGCGGGATCAGTTTTTCATCCTGCAATACGCGCCGGATCAGGCTGTCGAAGCCTTGGCGAGCATGGTCTCCAGCACGGATGACCGGAAGTCCTTGCTTGCGCAGGTCCGGTCGATCGTCGAGTCGGATGGGACCACGACGCCTGCCGAGCAGGAACGCCTGGCGCTCCTGGCCCGGACCCTGGATCAACCGGCAACCCGAACAAGGGCCCAGGTCAAGCCCACCCTCGAAGCGGCATCGTTCTGACGTGGAGGCGTGCGCCATGACCTCCGTTCAAGGCAAGACATTCGATGAGATCAAGGTCGGCGACCAGGCCACGACGCACCGCACCTTCCAGGCGCGCGATCTTCGCGCTTGGGCCAACGCGTTTGGCGACGTCGCGCTATTGGACGGCAGTTCCGATATGCAAGACACCGCCGGCGTTGTTACTGCCTTGTTTACCGGGTTGGTCAGATCGGCTTTGCCCGGACCGGGCGCGCACGTCCATTCCATTGCAGTCGACACCGCCTGCGCTTTACCGATCGACGCCATTTTGACGGCAACCGTCACCGTCCAGGAAAAGCGTGCCGACACAGGGCTTGTCGTTCTCCACGCCCGCTGTTCGGAGCCAGGCGATCGCACCGTGGCGACGGGGGTATGCGAGGTGAAGCCCACCACGGTGCTCGTTCGCAGCGATGTTCAGGCGCACCGGCTCGACGGCCTCCTCGAACATTGTCTTGGCCTCCCGCCGATGACGACAGCGGTCGTCCACCCTTGCAGTATCGAAGCCTTGTTGGGCGCGGTCGAGGCCGCGGTCGCGGGTCTGATCGTGCCGATCCTTTACGGCCCGCCTCGGCAAATGCACCAGATTGCTGACGCCGCGAAGCTGGATATCTCAGCCTATAAGATCGTGGCGACAGAGGATGCAGAAGACTCCGCGCTTCAAGCCGCCATGGCCGCTGGCGCAGGCGAGGTGAAGGCCTTGATGAAGGGGAGCCTCGATACGAATATCCTGCTGCACGCGGCCATGCAAAAGGAAGCAAAACTACGTACCGGCGGCCTGCTGAGTCATTGCGCCTTGCTTTCGGTGCCCAGCTATGGCCGGCGCTTCGTTCTCACCGATGCGGCTCTAAACATCGCCCCCGATACCGACCAGAAGCGCGACATCGCACAGAACGCTATCGACTTCGCCCGTGCCATGGGTGTCGAGGTGCCCAAACTCGCGGTGCTGGCCGCTGTTGAAATGGTCAACACCAAGATGCCCGCGACACTCGACGGCGCCATCCTGGCCAAGATGAATGATCGGGGACAGATCACCGGCGGCATCGTCGATGGCCCCCTCGACCTCGATGCCGCGGTCGATGTCGAGGCGGCGAAGACCAAGCACATAAAGTCACCCGTGGCGGGCGTCGCGGACATCCTGCTGGCGCCCAATATAGAAGCCGCCAACATGATCTATAAGAACCTCGTCTTCATGGCCGACGCCCAGACGGCCGGACTTGTGGTCGGCGCGCGGGTGCCCGTCATCCTGACCAGCCGCGCAGATACAGCGGCGTCAAGGCGGTTTTCCGCCGCCGTCGCGGTCTTGTACGCAGAAGCTCAAAAAGGCGACACTGGGGCGAGGATTGCAGCCTGGGTGCCGGGCCGATGACCGATGCCATCCTTGTCATAAACGCCGGATCGACCAGCCTGAAATTCGCTGTCTACGGCGCGGACCCGTCGAATGCCCTGCCGGTTTTGTGTCGCGGCGAAATCGCCGAGATGCAGGACGGCGCGCGGTTCACCGTTGTGGACATGACAGGCAAGGCGTTCGGCCGACGCGACTGGGGCAAGGGCCATGCCATAGACCATAAGACGGCCCTGCATTTCGTCGTCACCTGGCTCGAAGCGAACATCGCCGGATTGAAGATCGTCGCTGCCGGGCACCGCATCGTCCTGGGCGGAGAGCGATTTGACGGCCCCGCTCTGATCGACGGCGGGGTGCTGGACTATCTCGACGGCCTGTCGGCAATGGAGCCGTCGCACCAGAAATTCAATGTCGGCGGTGCGCGCGCCATTGCGGAAGCTTTCACGCAATTGCCGCAGGTTGCCTGCTTCGACAATACGTTTCATCGGACCATGCCCGAGGTGGCCCGGACCTATGCCCTGCCGAAGGACGTCCGCGCCGCCGGCGTGCGGCACTGGGGCTATCACGGTATCTCCTTCGACTATATTGCCAGGCAGATGGCCAGAACGGCGCCGGAGGCGCGCCGGGTCATCATGGCGCACCTCGGAGGCGGGGCCAGCCTGTGCGCCATGCTGGATGGCAGAAGCATCGAGACGACGATGGGGTTCGCCGGCGTGTCCGGCCTGACGATGGCGACGCGGTCGGGCGACGTGCCGCCGGGCGTGTTGTTCTATCTGTTACGCACCGGGCGGTTCGATGCGGCCTCCCTTGAGGACATGCTGTACAAGCGCTCAGGGCTGCTGGGTCTGTCAGAAACTACAGGCGATATGAAGACCCTACAGGACAGCGACGACCCGCGCGCCGTCGTCGCGGTCGAACACTTCGTCTATTCCATGACGAAATATGCCGGCGCCTATGCCAGCGTGCTGGGTGGGCTGGATGCATTTGTCTTCACCGGCGGCATCGGCGAACATTCCGCCAAGGTGCGCGCGGCCCTGGGCTCCAGGTTGGCGTGGCTGGGCGTCAAGATCGACGACGACGCCAACGCCGCCGACGCCAATTGTATTTCCACCCCGGACAGCCGCGTGTCGGTCTGGGTCATCCCCACTGACGAAGAACTCATGATCGCCCACCACACCTGGCAACTCGTCGGGCATGGGCAGGCGGTGGCCTAGCCACGCCGGAAAGAAGGCTTCCTATGTCTGCATCATCCGCGAAAGCGAAGACCCTGCCTGGCAAATCCGCGACCGCCGGTGACCAAAAGGCGGGTATCAAAAAGGATGACCTAAAAACCCTGCCCATGGCGGAGATTGAAAAGCGGCTCGGCTATTCGGTCGATGGCCTGACGGCTTCAGAAGCGTCGAAGCGGCTCACCCAGTATGGTGCCAACGAAATCGAAGAGAAGAAGGTCAATCCCTTTCTCAAGTTTCTGGGCTATTTCTGGGGACCTATCCCGTGGATGATCGAGGCGGCCGTGGTCCTTTCCGGCGTTGTCGGGCACTGGCCGGATTTCTTCATCATCCTGCTGTTGCTGGTCGCCAATGCGGTCGTCGGCTTCTGGGAGGAGCGTCAGGCGGGCAATGCTGTTGCCGCGCTGAAGGCCAGGCTGGCCATCAAGGCGCGCGTCAGGCGGGACGGCAAATGGAGCAATCCCGCCGCCCGAGAGGTCGTGCCGGGGGACCTGATCCGTCTAAGCCTCGGCGACATTGTACCGGCGGATGCCCGCCTGCTCGACGGCGACCCGATTGAGGTCGATCAATCGGCCTTGACCGGCGAATCCCTGCCCGCGACGCACAAGTCGGGCGACGCCGTCTTTTCCGGTTCGATCATGCGCAAGGGCGAGATCATGGCCCTGGTCTATGCGACAGGCCAGGCCACCTATTTCGGCAAGACGGCAAGCCTGGTGCAGACCGCCCATACGGTCAGCCATTTTCAGCGCGCCGTGCTCAAGATCGGCAATTACCTCATCATGTTGGCAGTAGCACTGGTGGTGCTCATTGTCGCCATAGCGACGGTACGTGGCGATCCGATCTTTTCGACCCTGCAGTTCGCCCTGGTGCTGACCGTCGCTGCCATTCCGGTCGCCATGCCGACAGTTCTGTCCGTGACCATGGCGGTGGGCGCGCGTTTGCTCGCCAAGAAGCAGGCGATCGTCAGCAAACTCGTCGCTATCGAGGAATTGGCAGGCGTGGACGTATTGTGTGCCGACAAGACCGGGACGCTGACCCAGAACAAGCTGACGCTCGGCGAGCCGTTCTGCGTGGGGAAGGTCTCGGGCGAGGACGTCATCCTCAATGCCGCCCTGGCATCGCGAGCCGAGGACGAGGACACCATCGACCTGGCGGTGATCGGCGGCCTCAAGAAGGATCAGGACGTGAACACCTATAAGATCGAACATTTCCAGCCGTTCGACGCCGTCCACAAGCGCACCGAAGCGACCGTCAAGGGCAAGGATGGCAAGGCGTTCAAGGTGACCAAGGGCGCGCCGCAGGTCATCTTGGCGCTGACCAAGGATGCCGCTGCCGTCAAATCGGCAGCCGAAAAGGCGGTCGATGACTTCGCCAAACGGGGTTTTCGCGCCCTGGGCGTGGCGCGCGCCGAAGGCGAGGGTCAATGGACGCTGTTGGGCGTGCTGCCTTTGTTCGACCCGCCGCGCGACGACGCCAAGACCACGATCGCCGCCGCCCGGGACATGGGGGTCGTCATCAAGATGGTGACGGGCGATGCCTTGGCGATCGCCCGCGAAACCGCCCAGACCCTGGGCATGGGCGCCGATATTCTGGACGCGGCAAACCTCGGCGATTCCAAACGCAAGGAGACGACCAAGTCGATCAAGCAGATCGAAGACGCCGACGGCTTCGCCCAGGTCTTTCCCGAGCACAAGTTCCATATCGTCGACGTGCTGCAAACGCATGGCCATATCGTCGGCATGACAGGAGACGGCGTCAACGACGCCCCGGCTCTAAAGAAGGCCGACTGTGGTATCGCCGTGTCGGGTGCGACAGACGCGGCGCGCGCTGCGGCGGCTATCGTGCTGCTGACCCCGGGACTTTCGGTCATCATCGACGCCGTCAAGGAGAGTCGGCGCATTTTTCAGCGGATGAACAGCTACGCCATCTATCGTATCGCCGAGACACTTCGCGTCCTGCTTTTTATGACCCTGGCTATCCTGATCTTCAACTTCTACCCGCTGACGGCCGTTATGATCGTCATGCTGGCCTTGTTGAACGACGGCGCCATCCTTTCGATCGCCTATGACAATGTCATCTATCGCAAGAAGCCGGAGGCGTGGAACATGAGGGTGGTTCTCGGAGTCTCGACTGTGCTCGGCGTATTGGGCGTGGTCAGCGCTTTCGGCCTGTTCTGGCTGGGCGAGCGCGTCTTCCACCTCGATCGCGCTCATATCCAGACACTCATGTACCTCAAGCTTTCGGTCGCCGGCCACCTGACGATTTTCCTGACCCGGACGCGCGGGCCGTTCTGGTCCATTCGTCCAGCGAACATCCTGTTGATGGCCGTGCTGGGCACACAAGCCGTCGCGACACTGATTGCCGTCTACGGCTTGTTCATGACGCCCATCGGCTGGGGTTGGGCGGGCTTCGTGTGGGGCTATGCGCTGGTCTGGGCGTTGCTGGCTGACCGGGTCAAGCTCGTCGCCTACTGGGTTCTCGATCGATTGAAGCCCGTGCCGGAAAGCAAGGGCAGCCCCAGGAACAAGGCGAAGCCCAGGTCCCCCGACGCCTTGGCATCGGGGGCCACGCAATGAGCGGTGGTACCAGCCTGGACATCAAATCCTGCGGGCCAGGGTGAACGAGAAGATCGATCTCAAGTCTTGGCCCACCCTATGCGACCCGGCCGCCCGTCAAAGGACGCTTACAAAAAGCTGCTGGAAGCCCACGTCGAACAACTCAGCGCTCAGCAGCAGCTTCTCTATGCGACGAACGAACACGCCATCCTCATCATTGTTCAGGCTATGGATGAGGCTGGGAAGGACGGCGCCATTCGGCACGTCATGTCGGGCGTCAACCCGCAAGGATGCCAGGTTTTCAGCTTCAAGCATCCCAGCGCCACCGAGCTTGAACATGATTTTCTTTGGCGTACGACCCGTGACCTCCCATCGCGCGGACGCATCGGCATCTTCAATCGCTCCGACTGCGAGGAGGTCTTGATCCTTCGCGTGCATCCCGAATTGCTGGCCGGCGAGGGGCTGGCCGACAGGCCTGAACATGACGATAGGTTCTTCTTTGCGAAGCACCGGGTCATATCCACTGCAGGCCGCACTCGGACGAGTAGCGGTGCGAATTGAGTATTTTCCGAGGCTACGCAGGGGGACCGCCTGCGGCTTATGGTCAGGCCCGATCAGGCCCAATGGGTATGCAGACATGCAAGCCAATCCATCCGACGATGTTCAAACCCATGGATCCATGGATGCGAGCGCGCAACTCAGAAGCTATCATAGCTTCATGATTGGTCTTCGCTATGTTGCGCTCACCACTGTCGTATCGGTCACGTTTTTGATCATAACGTTTTGCACGGCCGCTGGGTTGGGCGCAGGCTTGTTCATCGCCGCCGTTGAAATGGCTCTCGGCCTTTATTTCGCGAAGGATCGAAAGGGCAGTTCATGGCAGGCCGACCTTGCCGATTTGATCATCACAACAGAGGTCGAAAGCGGGCACGCGATAGAGAGTGGCGTCAAGGTATATCTCTTGCAATCCGACTTGGCGGTTGTCGGCACCGCTAACCAGACTCGTCCGCATCTTTCGACGGCCGCAACAAACACAAGCGTGTCTCGCACCTTGGAGCAATCCCAGGAAATCAGCGCACCCAATCCCGTGCCCTTGGAAAGCATCATGCAAAATCAGCCTCCGACATCCGATCAGGCTCGCATCGAGGCCGACGACGGCGTGCACCGAACAGTGACCCAGGCTCGGGGCGGTGTCAGACGCGGCGTGATCAAGGTTCTGGGAATCTCAACCCTACTGGCTGTCATCGCGATGGCTGCGGTCTGGTATTTTTCGGCTCGTCCAGTGGGGCCATCGACATCGCCTTCTGCCGCTCCCGCGCAAATGCCGCAACCGACCGCATTGGCCAGCAGGGCGTGGGATCTACGCCACCTCGGCGCAAACGGCCTGGAGAAGTGTAAAGCCTTCCGATTGGTGCTCAAGCACACAACAGCAGCTCAAGCTGTTGGAGGCGGTTCGATCTCCGCCGGACAAGTCAATCGGCTCCAAACCGAATTGAACACTGCGAAACAGATGCCTCCGGTGTTGCTGACGCCGTTTCAATGCGGCGTCCCGCTGTAGCATTTAATGAAGGCGCTCTTGCCTGCGTCGGGTCGCAGTAGGTCAGCCGGCACGTGGGTGCCGCAGAGCGATCATGTTTGAGACTTGCAGGGCAAATAACCTCGACCCCATTAAGCTGCGTAATCTCGGAATAACGCTCTTTATCCTCATCGCCGTTGGGCTTGGGAGAGGAGGCCGGATCGAGCGCTTGGATCGGTGCACCCACCAGCCGCGTTACATGTCGGACCATTGCCGAGGGTCGGTCCGATCCAAGATGATCGATATCGCACCTAAACCCATTTTCGCTTCTTGGTTGCCTGTAGAGGCCCTCCACTTCTCTTGCAACAAGTTAAAGGAAAGAACGCCATGACCATTGCCCAACGACCCGGTGGCTCGCAGCAGCGCCCAAGCCCGGCTATAGACCCTGATATCAACACCGTCGCGATTCCACGCCCAGCCAACGAGCTTGACGGCAAAAGCATATTCAAGAAGTCCGAGATTAAGATCAAAAGAAGGAAATGAACTATCTCGCTAGCATTGGCTTCTCGAGGGGCGCCGCCTCATTCTTTCAATGGCCTGCGTAGAATCCGAGCCTGCATAAGCCCATCTGCGACTGCTAAACTCTTCCAGCTCAACATATTCCAGCCGTCGAGACCAGAATAGGCGCCACTGCGCTCGACCAGTTCAAAGCGTCAAGGTGAATGGATTATGCATTACTATTGGAATGACTGGTTTTTCGGATGGGGCTGGATCCTGTGGTTTGGATTCATCATGTTGATATTTTCAGGCATCGGAAATTGGGGATACTCATATAGCGCGCATAGAAAATTCGACCTGCCGCGCAAAAGCGCTCGGGATATTCTGGACGAGCGATATGCCCGCGGCGAAATCACTCGCGAGCAGTACGTCCAGCTGAAATCCGATATCGTCAGCGACTAGAGGCGCGAAGTCCGGTGCTTGGGGCCTCAAAGGATTCACGCATTCTGACCGCCGATCGCAATCGAACTATCTCGTGGCGGCGCCCATGCAACGCCTTTCCAGAGCGGTATTGACGGCGGCCAAACCTCGAAGTCGTTCGCGGATGGTTGCTCCCGTTCCAGAATCGACATGATTTATCTGGGAGCAACCTTCCTTTTCCAACACGGACGGCCGTCGTCCGCCTGCTGAGCGGCGGTCCTTGGGTCCATTCGGCGATACGATGGAACGATCGGTTCACGATGCCACGCTTGCCGGTCTCGGCCTGGTTCGGCACATGGTGGCGCTCAACTCGCGTCGGAAGCTGAGTGGGACGGGGCGGCAGCGCGAAGTAGACGCCCCGGCGGACAGATTGCTGCGCGCCCCCTCCGTAAGCTCGGGACCTAGGCTTCATTAACGGGCGGAATCACTCTGTGCGAGTGAGCGCCATGGGCGTGCGCCGCGCATTGTCACTCGTCGCAACTCCGTCGCTTTCAGCTTGGTGTCGCGGAAGTCCCTTGAACTCGTTGTTGCTTCAACCCACGCGCGGGGGGCATGTAAGGGCACTCAGGAATTGTCTATCGCTGAGGCCGGGGAGCGGCTCGCGCCCCTTAGAAAAAAAAGTAGCGGGATCGCGCAAAACACGACCAGCATAAGGATGTGGAAGACATCAATATAGGACAGCATCTCGGCCTGCCGTACCATGGTGCGATATAGCAGTGCTGCCGCCTCGGAGGGGGCCTGTGCCGCCACGCGACCGTGATCGATCAATCCGTGAGTGGTTTCGGCAAGGCCCTGAACAAAATTCGGATTCAACGGGCTTAGAGTTTCGACCATGCGGGCCTGATGGAACTGCTGGCGCTGGGCCAAAAGGGTCTGAACCGAGGAAATGCCGATCGTTCCCCCCAGGTTTCGGGCAACATTCATCATGGCGGAGGCTTGGTTACTGTCGCTTGGCTGTAAGCCGATATAGGCCATGGTCGTGATCGGGACGAATAGAAAGGGCAACCCAACCGACTGAAACATTCGGGCCATCGCGGCCGAGGTGAAGGACATTTGCGTATCCAGATGGCTCATGTTCCAGAGCGACAAGCCGAGCACGATGAAGGCAAAACCGATTAGAAAACGGGGATCGATCCGACTTGAGAGAATGCCCGTTACCGGCATGACCGCAATGGTCGCAAGGCCGCCGGCTGTAAGTGCCAAGCCCGCTTCGGTGGCGGAGTAGCCCATGACCTGCTGCAAAAGCTGGGGAATGAATTGGGTCGTACCAAACATGATCACCCCGGTAATTAGGAGGAAGAGGGTCGAGATAGCAAAATTGCGCTGCCTGAACAGACGTATTGGGACAATAGGATCCTGGCGGATCAACTCCCTAGGGATGAAGAGACCGAAAGACAGGCCGGATATGATTGCGCTCGTCAGAATAAAGGGACTGGAAAACCAATTGTCGGTTTGACCACGGTCCAATGTGACTTCTAAAAAGCCCAAGAAAAGGGCCACCAGGATAAAGCCTGCGAGATCGACTCTCAGTCCGTTTTTCAGAAGGCGTGTCCGGTCATCCTTGAGGGATTGGGGTTCGTCAACAAAACGATGGACGAGCGCCAGTGAGAGGATGCCTACCGGCACATTGATCAAGAAGCACCAATGCCAGGAGAAGCTGTCTGTGATCACACCCCCGATCACCGGGCCGATCACCGGTCCGGCAATGACGACAATTCCATAGGCGGCAAAGGCCATTGCCCTTTGTTTCGGTGGAAAGGTATCGACCAGCATCGACTGCTCGATTGCCGCCAGCCCACCGCCGGCCATGCCCTGAATAACTCGCGCCGCGATCAGGATCGTCAGGTTAGGGGCCAAGCCACACAAGAAAGAGGCCAGGGTAAAGAGCGCGACCGAAAGCATGTAATAGCGTTTCCGGCCGATCACATTGGCCAACCAACCGGACACGGGAATAATGATGGCCGTGGAGGCTAGAAAGCTTGTCGTCACCCAGGTGGCTTGATCATAGCTGACGGCCAGGGCCCCGGCTATATGGTCCAAAGCCACGTTGGCGATGGAACTGTCGAGGACGGTCATAAAGGTCGCGATGGAAATAATGCCGACGATGGACCAAGGACTGTGGTTGCCAGCGACGGATCGCGCGTTTGTCCATGGGGACGCCGCGGCCGAATCTGCGGACTCGGCCATATTATCTTATTCTCACAGTCGGCTCGACGGACATGCCAGGGCCCAAAAGGCACGCGCCGACTGGCGGGTCGATAAGGATTTTGACGGGTACCCTTTGGACGACCTTTACGAAGTTGCCCGTTGCATTTTCGGCGGGCAATATGCCAAACGCTTGGCCAGCTCCACGTTGAATGGACTGGATGTGGCCTTTCAACGCCTTGCCTGGGCACGCATCGACGTGAATGGATACCGTTTGGCCGGATCGCATATGGGCCAACTGGGTCTCCTTGAAATTGGCCGTAATCCACAGGTCAAGTGGCACTATGGCCAATATCTGGGTGCCGGGCTGGACATAGTTTCCAACTGCCGAGGAGTCCTCGGTGATGTGCCCGGCGACCGGCGCACTTATTTGGTCATAGCCTAGCGTGAGGCTTGCGGCATCGATCGTGGATTGGGCGACGCCGATCTGGTCAGCGCTGGCGATGACCAGGGTCGTATTGGTTTGGATCTCCTGCGCCTTGTCTTTGGCGGCTTGGGACAGTGCCTCGCTTTCAGCCCTTGTCTGACTGGCAAGAGCTGTGGCCTGGTCGACCTCCTGACGGGACACGGCGCCTGGGGTATGGCTTTGCAATGCCAGATAACGCGCGGATTGACGCGCTGCGTTATTGGCGATGGCCTGCGACGCGGCGAGATCCGCCAAGGCCTGACGATAAATCGTTCGGCTTTGGGCGACGTGTTGGCGCGCGATAAGATTTTGGGCCTCAAGCTGTGCTCGCTGTGCCCGGGATTGAGCCAATTGGACGTGATTCTGGGCCGAATCAATCGTCACCAGCACTTGATTGGCCGCAACCAATTCATTGTCCTTGACGAGGAGGTGGGAAATGACGCCCGAGACCTGAGGCGCGAGGCGGACAATATGAGCGTCAATATAGGCATCGTCGGTCGATTCAAAATCCCGGGACCGGAGCCAAAAAAAGCCACCCAGTCCCGCCAAAACAATAAGTGCAACCATTCCCAGACCAAGGAGTAGAGTTGATCGCTTCCGGCGCCTTGGATCGCTTTTTGAGTCCTGTTGCCCGGGGAGGGGCGCTGGGGCCGATGGTTCTACTGTTTCCGGTTTTATGTCCGGCGCTTGCTCTGACCGGGTCGAGCGAGCTGACAGACCTTCGCGCGGGAATAGGTCTGTGACGGGAGACAATGGAGCGCTCTCCTTTGGCATTGTCAGTTCCATAACCGAGATGAATCGGACGACGAGCGGCCCATGAAATTCCCTTTCGATGCCCGATAGGGCCAACTGATCTGGTCATCGCTTGGGGGACCGATCCGCCCATAGACGATCTGACGATATTAGGATGGTCCAGCCGACAAGGCGTAGGGTCGGAAACTACCTATTTTTTGGACCGAAGCCCGACGGCTTGTCCTGGCATACCGGGCCGTAGCTGATTTCCGCCTTGCCGCCGGCGTTTATCAGGACCATTGCCGCCGCTCTGGCGGCGGTTACGGCCTGCTCTTCTTCCAGATACTCGCCATTGAGCCGCCCGTCTTCATCGACGCGCCATCCGGCGGGCGTTCGTATGATTTCAAATAGTATGGAACGCTCGTTTTCAGGTCCAACGACAAGCCCCGAGTTTTGGACTATCGCGTCAGGCTTTGCGGTCGCACTGGTTGGCGTTTTCACGCGACTTTGGCCGAGTGGAAGGCCGGCCGCGAGGTTGCCGCATTGTTGTTCTCGTTGTCCTTTCCGCGATGCGTGGCTTGTAGAGCGATCTTGTCGAGGGCGTTTTTCAGACGCGATGCCTTCTCTTCACTGTCGACCGTCAAGTCGGACGGGGCGAAAATCCTGGAAGCCGACGCCTTATCGGCGCTGTAGCGATGCTTGCTTTTTCAAAGAGCCGATCGTTTTTCATTGGGAAAAGCGTCGATACGACCATGAGCCTGACCGCGCTTGACGGCCTGGCCATGGGGACGCGGTGGCGCGCTTGACCCTGGAGCGGTCATCTACATGATTCGAGACTTGGGTATGGAGGGTGGTGAGGTCGAGCAGGCGCTCTATAACCGTTCCGGCCTACTCGGCTTGTCGGGTATCAGCAACGATGTCGAGGTTCTTCTGAAGAGCAGCGATCCGCGGGCGGTCTTCGCGCTCGACTATTTCGTCCTGAAAGTGGCGCGGTACGCGGCGATGATGGCGGTTTCCCTGGGCGGGCTCGACGCCATTGTCTTTACCGGCGGGATCGGCGAGCATGCGCCGGCGGTGCGCGACGCCCATTGAGTCGATTGCGTACATTCCGAGCCTGTGTGGCGCGACCGCCCTGGCCTAGCCTTGCCTGACAGCTCCAGCAAAGGGGCGCGAACTTCATTCAGGAGCGCTTCGGATGTCCTTCTTCCATGCCGTACTTCATATCGATCATCACACGGCAAAAGTTCTGCAGTTCGACGCCAGGCAGGTCGAGATCGAGACGGTGTTCGAAAAGTTCGCCTATACGCGCCAGCACAACAGCGAGGTTCGTACCGAGCACGAATTTTTCACCGAGGTTTGCAACGCGTTGGCCGGCATCACCGAGATACTGGTTGTCGGCTCGCATATGGCGCAGGCCGATTTCCGAAGAAACATCGAAAAACATCATGCCCTTGTCGCCAAACGGGTTGTCGGCTGGGAAACGGTCGACCATCCGACCGACGCGCAACTGGTCGCGTTCGCCAGACGTTATTTCGTCGATCATGGACGAGAGGCCGGGCCGCCGCCGGCGTAATCGCGGGAAGCCTACATGGCACGTCACGCGATCTGAAACCGACGGAAGAGCACCTGTTTGATCGCGTCCAGGACGAAGGCCAGGCCGACGGTGGCGATCAGAAGCCCGGCAAGAATCGCTATGGAAATAGGCTGCATCAGTATGCCGTTCACCGCCAGAAGGCCGACGATCGACAGATCGGCGATCGACGATACGATGAGCCAGCGTCCGGGAACCGAACTCCAGATATGTTGCCGTTCGCGGGCGATGTAAAAGACGGCCTGGCCGCTGAATACCAGGGTCACCACGCAAAAGGTGCGGAGGGTGGGAATGTCGAGGCGTAACCAATAATAGCCGGCGCAAAGGCAGGCGACACAGAAGGCCAGGTCGCAAATCCCCAGGATGAGGCCTGCGGAGGTCAGGGGGCCGATCCGCCAGACATTCGGCTTGGGGGACGGCCTGACGTTGTCGGTCGAAGACGACATGGACAGGAAATCGCCGGTGACCATCATCAGGACCATCAACATCGGCGTGAGGATTGCCTGCCCGGTAACGATCAAGCCAATTGCCAGAAACATGACCTGCATCGTCTTGTGGACGATGGTTCGCAAGGCATAGGTCAATATGCGCTGATAGGTCGTGCGCCCTTCCTTGACCGCGGCTACGATGCCGGTGAGGCCCGGTGCCGTCAGAACCATGCCGGCGGCCGCCTTGGCGACGTCGGTCGCGGTCGAGACCGCGATGCCCATCTGGGCCTGTCTCAGCGCCGGGGCGTCGTTGGCGCCATCGCCGCACATGCCGACGATGTGCCCGGAGGCCTGCAACGCCTTGACCAGGTGCTGCTTGTCTTCGGGAAGAACGCCGGCAAACAGGCCATAGGCGTCTGCCCGGATCGTCTCGGGCAAGGGAGTGACGGTCCAGGCCGCGCCCTCGATGCCGATTGTCTTCGCCACGGCCTGGGCGGTGGCGGGAGCGTCTCCCGTCACCATGATCGTGCGGACGCCGAGACCGGCGAGTTCCGCGACCAGAGCCTTGGAATCGTCGCGCGCTGGATCGCTGAGCGCGATAAGTCCGACGATATTCAGGGTGGCGGGCGGACCTGAGGCGACGGCCAGGACGCGACTGCCCTTGGTCTCCATATCGGCGACGCGTGGCTGGAGTTCGGACGGCGTTGCTGCAAGCGCCTCTATTGCCGCGTAGGCGCCTTTGACGATAGACAAGACTTGTCCGTCGGCCTGGCGGGCCGTGGCCTCGGCCCGCTTCGTCTCGGGATCGAAGGCCAGAAAGGAAATGAGGGTTGGACCGTCAGTCACGGCCTGGCCCGCCGCCTTCAGGCGTATAGCGGCGTCGACGGGATCCTGGCCGCCATCCGAACTCGCCAGCGCCGCCAGCATGAGGATGTGTCGATCGTCGTATCCCGGGACCGAATAGATCGACACCACCTCAAGCGCATTGCGCGTCAAGGTGCCCGTCTTGTCGGCACAAAGAATATCGATACCGCCGGCCTCATCGACGGCCGAAAGGCGTGTCGGCAACACGCCCTGTGCCGCCAGGCTGCGGGCGCCGATGGCGGCCGTAAGGGTGAACATCGACGGCAAGGCCACGGGGATCGATGCCAGCAAGGCGATGAGTATAAGAGGAATGATTTGAGAGACCGGCATTCCGCGCGACACCGCATAGGCCAGCAGTGCCAGTGTCACGCCTCCGTTGAACAGGGCGAGATTGCGCACGACGCGCATGATCGCTTTCTGCTGGCTGGATTCGACCTTGGCGGTCCGCACCAACTCCGCCGTATGTCCGAACTTGGTCCGCTCGCCGGTGGCGATGACGATGCCGCTGGCCTCGCCGCGCCGCACCAGGGCGCCTGCACAGGCAAGACTTCCCGCGCCGGCTTCGACCGGCACGGATTCGCCGGTCAGCATGGACTGATCGAGCAGGACCGATCCCTCGGTTACGCGGATATCCGCGGCGACGACGCCGCCCAGCGATATCTTGACGACATCGTCGACAACCAGTGTGGAGGCCGGCGTGCTCATCCATGCCCCGTCGCGAAACACGATGGCCGAAAGGGCAAGCTTCGACTTTAGCGCGTCGAGCGTGGCTTGGGCCTGGCCTTCCTGGAAGAAGCCAAGGGCTGCATTGAACAGAAGCAGAAAGCCGACGATCGCGGCCTCGACATAGTCCTTCAAGATGACCTGAAGCCCTATGGTCGCTTCAAGCATCCATGGGACCGGCGCCCAAAGCTTGCCAAGCGCCAGGAGAAGCGGACGTTGCACCACGTCAACCACGGCGTTGGCGCCGTTTTCAGACAGACGCCGCTTGGCTTCGGTGGTTGTCAGCCCCGATGGTGGCTGCGTGACATGGGGTACGGGTGGGGTGGTGATATTGTCGGGCGACATGTGACAGCCAATCTTGGATCGGACGCCTTCGGCCCGTAAGACTGGGACACTACCTCTTGTGCGTGGTGCCGGTGCAGGATCGGAAAATACTCAAACCAGGCAATTCCTTGGACGCGCCGGAGGGTATCCAACACTTTGCGCCGCATTGGCGCCCCGAAGACCGGCCGATAGGTCAGGCGGCGGGCTTCGGTCCTTTTGGCATGGGCGCTCGGCGCCGGCGCATGAGAAAGCCTTCGATGAGCCAACTGAGGAGGAGCACGATACCGATGAGTCCCACCGACCACGGATGTGTATGCAACATTGTCCAGAGAAAGCTTATAAGAATGAGGGCCATGGTCAAAAAGCCCGTGACGACAAGCCATCTGTTCGCTTGGGTCTGAGCAATCAGGCGCCAGTGGGCAACGTACACGGCGAGATAGATGATCAGGAAGGCGGCGCTGGTAAGATTGGCCAGAGTGCCGAGGTCCAAAAAATTTAGAGCCAGCAGGATACAGGCAAGGATGGCGGCGATACCAAGCGTTCCGTTGCGCCAGATTTTCTGGCTGAACAGCGCGGGCAGCTGCCCATCCTTCGCCAGGGACAGCGAAATATTCATTCCGTTGTAGATCCACGCATTGATCCCGGAGGCCGTCGCCACCAGAGCTCCTGCGGAGACAATGACATAACCTGCCTGGCCAAGCACGGGACGTGCGGCTTCCGCGACGATCGTCGCGCTATGATCGGCGATCTCGGATGCTGGGACGCTTCCCACGACCACGACGGCCAGGCCGACATAAAGCACGACGACCGCGCCAATGGCCATGGACATGGCAAGCGGTATGGTCCGCCGCGGTTTGGGCACGCTGCTGGCAGCGTTTGCCGTATTGTCGTAGCCCGCATAGGCGAGAAAGGTAAGGCCGACGCAACCAATGATACCGACGACGCCCGTGTGGAGTTCGTGTAGCGCCGGCTTTCCGGCCATACCAACGGAGGCGGTAATGATAAGCGCCGCGAGTATAACGAGTTTGATCGCAACCAGAATGATTTCAGCGCGTCCAACCAAGCCCGAGCCGAACATGTTGAGCAATGCCAGGACGATAACTATGCCGGAGGCGAAAAGATTTACGGCCAGCTGATCCGAGTTGCCGACGAACAGGGGCGCCGCATAGCCGCCAAAGGCCTTAGCGACAAGTGCAACGGTAATGGCGATCGTCAACATGTAGACAAGCGATAGGGCCCCGGAAAGCCGCGCGGTCCCGAACGCCCGATCGAAGTAGGCCGACACGCCGCCGGTCGCCGGAAAATGGACCGCGAGGACGGCGTAGGAATAGCCTGAAAGCGCCGCGATCAACCCACCCAGAATGAACGCGATATAGGTTTGATCCCCAGCGACGATGGCAACCTGCCCCATGACGGCAAAGACGCCAGCGCCGACCATGGCGCCGATCCCGAGGGCCGTCACCGACCAAAGGTTCATCCGCTTCTCCGGCTTTTCGGACGCCATTTTTGTTCGGTCCTCAATTTTGATGTGATGGGATTCGTTGCCAGGCCTGCTGGCGCTCGGCGTGTTCGCTTTCAAAAGGCCATGCTGAGGGCGATCTGGGGCGCGACATAGGCTGGTGCGTTGTGCCCGCTGGCGGAGAATTCGACGCCGGCGATCACGCCCATCGTTCCGGACCAATTATATTCGATCGCCGGGGCGAGCCCGAGGCTGTTGCTGTACGGGCTGCGCGAGGCGACAAGACCGCCATCTGAATCCGTACCGTTAAGCTTGAAGCCATCGGCATAGGTCTCCACAATATCGATCGCGGCCACCCATCTTTGCGTGAAGGCGTAACCGGCGCCGATGCCGATGACGGCCGAGTTGCCGGGAAGAACGTGGCCGTGGAAGCCCTGGTCGGTCCCATAGGTACTTATGTCGCCGAGATTGACCCTGGAGAGGGGTTGATAGGCGGCGACGTAACCGCGAATCCGCACCGGATGATTGCCCGATGTCTCGAACAGCGATTGGAACAGAAGGCCTTCCTTCAGCATGTAGGCGCCGCTGCCGAAGCCATCTACAGCAGTGCGGAGGTGATCGTACCCACCGGTCGGGAGACTCACACCCAACTCGGCCGTCATCGAAGGCGCCCCCGTCTTGTTGTTCTGGTCGATCAGGCGATATTCGAGCTCGACGGGAAGGTCGCCAATTCCGGTTGCGTCGGTATGGCTTTGCGACGCGTAGGTGAGGGAGGGCAAGGCTTCGATACTGAGCCGGTCGGTCAGCCCGTACTTCAGGACGACAAGGAGTTGCGACTGGTCAAGATTGTCCGATGTCGCATGATAATGCCCCTGGTCGTCGTATAGGCCCTTATCGCTGGTGTAGATCAGATAGGGCTCAACAGCCAGAAGACCGGTTTGCGACAGGGCCGGCGAAGGGGCTTCAAGTGAACCGGTAAACCACTGGCTCTTGAGGGCAACGCCGCCAACCTGGGCTGCGACGGGCCATGCCGGCAGGAGCGCTGCCGCGACCACAAGGTAAGGGAAACGCTTCATTCGGCGATCGCCTTCGCGGCTGGAGCATCGACGGCCTTGCCGACGGCTTCGAAGGGTTCGAAATCGGAGTCGGTGGCTTTCCAGCTTGGTTTGTGAAAGCGATAGACGGCAAAAGGAACGGCGGCGAAAATCACGGTGCCGGCGACCAGGATCGCGACATAGACGGCCGGGCTGCCGGTGCTGATCTGGGACGGCGGAATAAAGCTTATAACGGTCGCGATGAGCGCGCCCGCCAGGCCTAGAAGGCCGATCGCCCACATTCCGATCATGCCGCCGGGGATTTTGAAGGGGCGCGGGATATCGGGCTGAGTGTAGCGCAGGCGAATGGCTGCGGCGTACATGACCAGGTACATCAACAAGTAGATGATCGTCGCCATCTGGCTAAGGATCTGATAGGCCGACTGAACGGACGGCAGGACCGTGAAGGCGGCGCACAGCAGCGTGACGATGCCCCCCTGGATCAGCAGGATGTTCACCGGAATGCCGTTCTTGTTGGTCTTTTGAAAGAGGTGGGGAAGATAACCGGCCTTACCCACGGCCAGCATGCCCATTGATGGACCGGCGACAATCACGCTGACCTGCCCCAGGACCCCGAACGCCAGCATCGCGGCCATGACGTTGCCGAGCCAAGGTGCGCCCATCGCAGCCCAAAGGTCCCGGTAGGCCAAGAGAAGGCTTTGATTGAGGTCGATGTCGGCTCTCGGAATGACCAGGCCGACTGCCAATGTGCCGAGCACAAAAAGCGCGATCACGACGACCGAGGCGATGAGAATCGACAACGGATAGTCTCGCGTCGGATTTTTCAATTCCTTCACGTGAACGGCCTGCATCTCCATCCCGGCGAAATAGAGGAATACGCCGGCGGCCAGGACCATGTTGTTGAAATGGCCAAAGTCCGGCAGCAGATGCGTATGAAGATCGAGATGGATGGGCTTGCCAAGGACGAGGTAGACGAGACCGAGCAGGATCAACAGGCCACCGGGTATGATCGTCCCGAAGAGGCCGCCGAGGAAACTGAGCTGCGCCGAGGCTTTGATGCCCCGAAATGTAAACAGGGTGACAAACCAGTAGACGGCGAGGAGAACGGCGATCGTATAGGCCTTGTTCCCGGCGAGTGCCTGGTCAAAACTCAGTGGCCACCAAATGTACGCCAAGGCCGCCGCGGCAAAGATCAGAACGGTTGGAAACCATATGACTATGGCCTGCCATTGATAATAGATGGCCGCAAATCCCCATTGGGGGCCGAATGCCTCACCGACCCAGCGGAATACGCCGCCTTGCTTTGGGAAGGTCGATGCCAGTTCGGCCGCAACGAGGGAGGTTGGTATCAGGAATACGATGGCGGCGAAGACGTAGTAAAATATGGACGTCAAACCGTATTCGGCCTGGCCGGGCAGCCCGCGCAAGCTGATGATGGTCGTCACGTTCATGACGGCAAAGGCCAACATGCTGATGGCGGCAACTTTCTTGACCGCCGGCGGTTTTGCGGTGGCTCGGCTAGCCGCTGTCGCCTTGGAAGAAGCGGCGCTTGCGGTCTTGGCGTGCGAATTCTTGGCAGTCATCTCGACGCATCCTTGTCAAAAGAGGAGGGCGGCCGGGTCCATATCGGCCGCCCGGGAGTGTCGAAAATCGTCAGCCCTTCAGGACTTCGTCGCGCGCCAGTTCGACGCAATGAAGCGCCCACTTGATGATCTCCGGCGTCACGAAGACATTCATCGGGAACGTCTTGATCGCGTAGATGACGGCATCGGCGTCGGCGCCATCGCGGTTATAGTCGATGTTCCGGAAGCCGGTGCTGAAGCTCATATAGGGGGTGTACTGGCCATCGATCTTATGGCCGGCCCGGTACCATTCGTAGAGCTTGTCGCCGACGTCCTTGATCAGCTTGTTATGCTTGAGCAGATCGGATCGCGATGCCTTGTCGGTCAGCTCCTTGCCATACTGCGTCTTGGCATCGATGCCGTCGGGATAGACGCGGTAGAGCGTGATAAGGCCTGAATCGTCGGGGTTGACGCAGACCATATCCTTGTGAGTTTCCAGCAGGTCGTAGAGGTAGTATTTGGTTTCGAGGATGCCGCCGAGTATGGCCTGCATGCCTTCCATGCCGAAGTATTTGAGAGTCGCCCAGCCGGCCAGGGAGCCGGACGCCGTCCGCGAAACTTCGAGCGTGTAATACATTGGGTTATAGGGGGTGCGGACCTGCAGATAGGCGTCGCCGCCCCAGCGGTGCAGGTTCTCGAATTCCTCGGCGTTCTTGTAGAGGAAACAGCTTGAGACGTAAGGCGCCCAGCCGACCTTGTGAAAATCGATGCCGACCGCGTCGGCATAGCTCAGATCTTTCATGGCTTGGCCGTTCTTTCTCAGGATCGGCAGGATGCGATCGGAGAATTCGAGCGGGTTCAGGTCGAAGTCATAGTCCTTGAAATAGATCCAAGACCAGCCGACGACGGCATCAGCATAGAGCACCGCCTTGCCGAAGCCAGCGGGATTCGGGTAGCGGTCGAGCAGAGCGCGGACTTCGCGGATGGGGTCGATGGCGCTGGCATCCGTCGTGCCCATGGTGCAGACAATGGTGGAAACCGGGATTTTCTTGGCTGTCAGGTCCTTGAGGATTTCCTCAAGGTGGGCCACATCCATCTGGTTGGTTTCGATGTCGGTCTTGACGTGGACGATGTTGTCGGAGCCCAGCCCCATCCAGTCGGTGGCGTTCTTCTGCACGAAGTGCGCTTGTTGCGAGCAGATGACCTTCGCATCGGTGCGAATGCCGGCCGTCCGCGAATTGGGCAGAACGCGGGTCAGGCCGTACTTGACGCCGTAGGTCCAGCAGCCGCCGCCGCCCCAGGTGTAGATCGCGCCTGCCTCCACGGGGTTCCATCCCATGAGGTTGCCCAGCATGCCGGCTGTCTCCAACTCGGCGCGGTGAACGTTCTGGGCGTATTCACCTTCAAGGATATTGACCGAAAAGACTTGCGACAGCATAGACGCTATGATGGCGGCCGTGTTGGCTTGAGGGATGACGTTGCACATGGTGAGCGGGCTGCCCCAGTTGGGAGCTCCGTCAAAGAGTTCGACCACATCATCAAGGACGGCGTCGAGATCCCCCATCTTCTGATTGATCTTGACGTTCTTGACCTCTGGATAGCTGTAGGTGAGTTCACCGCTCTTACCGAGAAACGCGGGCCCGTCCTTTTCCGGACGAAGCAGATCCAGCTTCTCGACGAATTTCTTGACCTGGTGGGCCAGAGGATCCGAACCGCCGCGGTAGGGCAAGGGGAACTCACCGGCCATGTCCGTATGGTATTTTGCCCATTTTGGCGCCGCGCCATGCGCCTTGCCATCCTTGTGCCAGTGCTTTTCGTAAATCTCCGGCGCCGCGGCCTTGGTGGGAATAGGTGCGATTGGCTTTTGTTCGTCCATAACAGCTCTCCTGATCGGACAGCGCGCCGGCCGGGCTGCAGGTGCAGTGGCGACGGCGTTCCTGGGTCGGGGGAGTACGCTTCGGTTACTATGTGGCAAAGGATCGGAAACTACGCACGGCGTCCGATGGTGAAATATTGGCCTCACAAGCCCCGACTGTTTTGTTAACCGAGGGCCGGCTCGACCGTTCTGCGGAAACAGCGCTCTTCACAAATCCATAGGTTTGGGAGACGGTGCCTGTCAGGTCTCTCGTAAAGCTCGGTTTCGAGTTTGAGTAGTTTCCGAGGCTGCCCTGTTGGCGATCGAGAGGTTTATTCTGTGTGCCCATGCCGTCATCTAAACAGGGGCATGCGGAGGCGACCATGAAAGATGCTCAACCCCACTTGTTTGCCGCCGCTTCGACGGGCAGGGACCAGGATATCCTGTATCTGAAATGGGACTTGCAGCGTTTCCTGGACGACAAGGCGGTTGACTTGTTGCCCGCCACACTGGTCGACCAGATCGGACATCTCATCGCGGATCTCGCCGTCTACAAGCACGACCGCGAGGCTGTCGGCGATAGTGGCGACCACGCCAACACCCGCATCGTGACGCTTAAGGCGACAGCGCAGGCGATTCAGCGCGCGCTCACGGACATCGCCGCTGAAGAAGCCCAACGCGACGGTTCGGTCACGCTGCGAAAACAGCTGATCCGCAGCGACTTGACGCGGACACTTGCTCGTATGACCCAGATCCTGTCTCAGCTTGAAAATCCGTCATCGTCTGTACGGTCATGACCGAACCCAACTACCTGGACGATCACCTTTACGTCTTGCGCGGCGATCTGAAGCAACTCAGGCGGCACGCCTTTCAAATGGTTGATGACCTTGCATTCGTAACACGGCACGGCGCGCTTCGTAATCTCAGGACGATGGCTCGGTCGGCGCGCGCGGAGGCCTATCGCTGGAAACATCCTGGTCCGTCGCTCAGGCGCATTCGTCGGATCGCCTTACTAGCTTTCCTGTCGGCGGGGGTCATCGCGGGCCTGGCCATGGCTCGCCCGGCACAAACGACCCAGGCGCGGCGACGTATTCTCAATAGGAGGCCGAAATGAACAATACGATAGTCAAGGATATCATGACCCGCGGGCCAGATATTATCGCGCCCGACGCCACGGTGATCGAGGCGGCGGTACGGATGAAAAACCTCGGCTTCGGCATCCTGCCGGTCGGAAGTGTGAAGGCGATTGTCGGCATGATTACCGATCGCGACATCACCTTGCGCGTCGTCGCCGAAGGCCTCGATCCTGCCGCCACCCTGGTTCGCGCGGTGATGACGTCGGGCGTTCGTACGGTTGACGAAAACGAGGACATCGAGACCGCGGCCGCGGAAATGCATGAGCACGACGTCGCCCGCCTCGTCGTGACCCATCATAAGGCCGTCACAGGCATCGTGACCATGGCGGCCATTCTGCGCAATATGGGGGACGCGGATCAAAGCCGCAGGGTCGTGCGCGAACTGACCGGGATCGATGGCGCCGGCTGGGCGATCGCCAATCCCAAATAAGCCGCGACCGCGCCAGCGGGCAGCATCGGAAACCAGTTCAATCTATGATCGACACCCTGGACGCAAAAATCAGGATGTTTGCGTTGTCGTGGGCAGAAATACCTTGAACATCGTTCCCTCGGCCTCCGACGAAGACACGGTGATTGTGCCCTGGTGCGCGGTGACGATCTCCTTGGAAATATATAGGCCGAGCCCCAGATTGGTCGACACCGGCCGACTCTTCGTATCCTCGTTTGATTGTGCGCGTGTCATCGAGTTGAATAGCGTAGGTAGGGCATCATGAGGGATGGGGACGCCCTCATTGTGAACGCAAATCGCCAGGCCGTCGGGCAAGCCCTCGACCCTTACGGTTATGGGCGTGCCCCTGAAGCCGTATTGCACGGCGTTGCCCAGGAGGTTGGAAAAGACTTGGCCGATGCGCGCCTTGTCCCAGATCCCTTTCACCACGCCGGAAATCTTGAGAACGAACTCACGGTTCGGATGCATAACCCGCATTTCGTCGACGAGCTGATTGGCAACGAAACCCATATCCATGGGCGCGCGCAGGATGGGAAGGCCCGATCCGAGGCGCGCGCGAGTCAAATCCAGGAGGTTGGTGACGATCTCCAGGGCGCGGCCGGTGCTCTCGGCGATCTGCGACTGCAACATGAGCTGCCGTCCGGTCAACGGGGCGATTTTAACTGTCAACTCGGATGACATGGCAATCGCGCCGAGCGGATTGCGCAGGTCGTGGCTCAAAATGCCAAGGAACAAACTCCGCGAGAGTTCGACCTTCTTGGTATAGTCCCTGATGGATTCGGTGAGTGCCTGGTCAATGGCTTCGTTGAACCGGGTAAGATCGTCAATGTATTTATCGGTGATGCTCGGCGCCGACACATGCCAAAGCTTGACGATGCTGGCGCGCAACGCCCGATATTCAGACACCATCTGATCCATATTGAAGCCGCCATCATACCGCAGGGAGGCGTGGATCTCCGCGGCGCTGGGATTGGACGCTTCCGGCTTTTCACCGTGTGACTTCTCGACCTGTTCCGCCTTGGTTTGCGCCGTCTCCATATCGGCGACGATGAATTCGAGTATTTGCTGGATGTGATTTCGCAGTGTCAACGGGCCCATATGGTCAGCCGCGGGAACAAGCGTGCGGGCGAAGCTTTCCCACTCCGCGACGATCGGGTCCATATGGCTCCGTATAAATTCAGCTAGGCGCATATGTTGTAACTTCCAACCTCCGTGGCCGAGTGACCTGAAGCCAGCAGCCGAGTTCACCGAAATCGAAAATGGACCCCGGTCGGGGGCAGCCAGGGTCCAGGTCCCGGTAGATTACCCGTGAGAACAAGGGTCCCGAGGGCTGTGGATCGCCGCACCTACGACGAAACTCATGATTTCCTTATATGTGGAGCCCGTACGTGGTTACAGGCTCGGAATATACTCAAGTGTAACGTTCATGTGCGTCAGAACGCCGATCGCCGCGCTCATCCGCCGAGCGAGATATCCTTGCGAGCCGATACCGCCGAGACGATGAAACCGGCCATCGAATCCATCAGGACCATGACTGTCAAAAGGAAGAAGGTCGCGGTGGCGAAGGGAGGCAAAAGAAGGAACTCTATCAGGCAGACCACAAACAGGATCAGTGTGAGGGCGTCGCCAAACAGGGCCTGGTTGTTCGAGCGCGTCGAGCTGATCAGCTCGAAGAACAGGCTGACCAGCCCCACCAACAGGATGATATGCCCGAATGTGAGGGCGAGCGCCGTGTCATGCGAGAGCATGGGAAGGTTGAAAAGGGTTCGCGTTGTCGCGTCGTAAGCCGAGCCAAAAAGAGAAGGCGTGACTAAGGTGATAACCGCCATTACGTTGTAAACGCCTACGGGGATAGCGAGGCTGGGTAGCGAAAGTTTCATGGCCGCTTACCACGATGCACCGGGCCGTAGCTGATCTCCGCCTTGCCGCCGGCGTTCGTCAGCATTGTTGCGGCAGCCCCGGCGGCACCGAGCGCCTGGTCTTCTTTCGCGTACGCGCCATGAAACCGTCCGTCTTCATGGATCTTCCATCCGTCGGGTGTTCGTATGATTTCGAACAGGACGGAATGATCGGAGACGGGCGCGGCGGCCAGGCACGGTCCTTCAGGGATTGCATCAGGCCTTGTGACGGGCCGGGGCGGCGCTTTCATGCGGTTTGCGCCGGTTGAGGGAGCGGATGAACCGTTGATCCGTTCATGCCGGCTGCCTTGTCCGTCTTCTCAAGAATTTCGAGAAAGGGTTTGATGATGTCGATCGGCATCGGAAAGACGATCGTCGAATTTTGCTCGCCGCCGATTTCCGTGAGGGTTTGCAGGTATCGCAACTGCATGGCGGCCGGGATGCTGGAGAGGATCTGCGCGGCATTGACCAGGGTTTGCGAGGCCTGGAACTCCGCTTCGGCGTGAATGATCTTGGCGCGACGATCGCGTTCGGCCTCTGCCTGCTTGGCGATGGCGCGCACCATGTTTTCCGTCAGTTCGACCGTCCGGATTTCCACATTGCTGACCTTGATCCCCCACGCCTCGGTCTGGGAATCGAGTATGCTCTGGACATCGACGCTGAGTTTCTTGCGATCTGACAGCATTTCGTCGAGCTCATGCTGGCCTAATACGGCGCGCAGCGTGGTCTGCGCCAGCATGTTCGTTGCCGGTAGATAGTCCTGGACATTGATGATCGCGTGCTCAGGGTTCTCGACGCTGAAGTAGAGGACGGCGTCCACCTTCATCGACACGTTGTCGCGCGAAATCACGTCCTGGGTCGGAATTTCGATGACCTGGATACGCAGGTCGACGCGCACCATTTGTTGGACCATGGGAACCAGGAAGATCAGCCCCGGGCCTTTCACGCCGTCGAACTTGCCGAGCGTAAAAACAACCGCACGCTCATATTGCCGCAGGACCCTCACCGACATCGACGCCAGGACGACACATGCCAAAACGACCGTTGGCAACAGAAAGAGATTCATTGGGAGCATGACACGGCCTTTCAGGCAAACCCCATAGAAAAGGGGTTAGGCCATTTGTTGGCGGAGCGGCAGGATCGGAATCTACCTACTGACGCCCCCGCTACCCTCGGTCGCGACGCGAATCGTTCGCGGGGAGACGGTCGGCCGTCCGACGGACGGGGAACGCGTGGCTTTTGTCCGGCGCTATTTCGCCGGCCATGAACGCGAGGCTGAATCGCCCCCGAATGTTTCCGATCGGGGGCGCAAAAGGCTGAGCGGTCGAAGACCAAGCCGATGCCCACGCCTATCGCACCCAGCGCGAACAAGGCCGCTAAGGGATGGATTTGCCGGCTTGAAAAAATAGATACTTAAAATAATGTACTCGTCAAATGGTGTAAAATTTCAAAATGTTTTGACGTTTCGAATAAATGAGCGTACATATAGCCAATCGAACCATAATTGTCTGCAGTTTTGTTTTGCGTTTTGCAAGCGCTCCGAGCGAATCTTCCATTCAAAATTTGATCGAGAGGCGTCCGTGCATGTGTACGGGCGCGTATAATACTGTTTTTGATGAAAGGTTTCATTATGAGCGCAGGCACAGTCAAGTGGTTCAATTCCACCAAGGGTTTCGGCTTCATCGAGCCGACCAATGGCGGTCAGGACGTTTTTGTTCACATCAGTGCGGTCGAACGCGCGGGCATGAACGGTCTCAACGAAGGCCAGAAAATCACCTACGAACTGCAGCGTGACGCAAAATCCGGCAAGATGTCGGCTGAGCAACTCGAAGCGGCTTGAGTCCGTTCCTGTCAGGGAGCGCAAACTTATTTTAGAGGTCGAGCCGCGATGGCTCGGCCTTTTTCTTTGTTTTTCTGCTGGTGAGGCCGCGCAGTCGGCGACGTGCTTTGACCGCGGCGGGAGGACCCTTGCGGGTTGGGCGCGCTTCGGCACCATCGCCGCGCGCAGTTATTTGACGGCCGGGCCTGATATTTAGCTCAGCTCAGAGTACAACAAACGCCCCGCCTTGAGCGGCGGCAGCGACGACGGCGCGTTGGGCAACCTCAATTCGCTCAGTATGTTACTCCGCTGATCTTCATCGGCCCGCACAAGTCGTTATCGGTAATTCAAAATAGCCAGTTATTGCGCGGCCGCCTTAAGAATCTATGCCGCCGACGGTGAACCGGCTTCGCGTTCATGTTCCGCGAAATATCGCCGCGCGAACGCGACAAGCTGCGCTTCGGTCGGATGATTGATCGTCTTCCACGCGACGATGTGCTTGGTCAGCAGCGGTCGATATTTATCGACATAGCGGCGGAAATCCGCTTGCGCCCCGTGCGAACCGACGACCAGGACTTCGGCGGTACTGGCCGGGGCGTCACAGACCGCGTCGAGAAATTCGTGACCCGTACGCAATCCGCTGCGGTGTTGGCGGGTATGACCGCCTTTTTCGAGGAGTGTGGCGACCTGCGCCTGGTCTCCGTCGAAATGCACGATCTTGGCGGCCCCGCGGTCGATCTTGAGCACCGCGCGGAAGAAAGTAATGGCGAAAATCCTTCTGGCTACATACGCGAACACGAAGAGTGCCCTTTATCCGCACGGGTCATATATTTCGACGATAACGTGCAAGCTCTTGATCGCTGGAATGCTGCCGATACTGATGTAGGCCAAGGCCTTTATCATTGCGCCTCATTAAGCGTAGGCGATCGGCGCGGGATAGCGGGGCAGCTTCCCCTTGGCCAGGCGTGCCAGGTTGCGCAGGTGCCGGCCTGTCAGCGGCGGCAAAATGGCGGATCCCCAGGCTTGTGTTTGCGGGATTGCCAGGGCGAGTTTCGGTTCGGTCATGGTTTGTTCCTTCGGCGAGCCGGGCTTCACCGGCGGGTCTGCAGGATAGCCGACGATCGCAGTGTGCGGACAGGATCGGAAACTACTCAAATCGTCGATCGATAACCCAGGCCAAGGCGAACGCTAGCCTTTTGCGACGGCGCGAGTCGAGCCGCCAGACCGGAGCGCCGCCAGCATCGCGCGGCCGATGGCGCGTTCGAGATCGGCGTATTGAAATGGCTTTTCCAGAACTATTGCGTCCGGCTTCGACGCCTTGACGGCGGCCGCATCGGCACTGATGAAGACATGGGGCGTCGGCCGCACGTGACAAATCGCAGCGATGGCGCTACCGCCCGTACCTTGGGCGAGGTTCATGTCCGTTACGATCAGGTCGGGCGAGGTGCGTTCGGCTTCACGGATGGCGTCGCCCTCGGTCGACGCCGTCGCGCAGACCTCGAACCCCATTTCCTCGAGCATCATGCTGAGAAGCATGCTGATCATGCCGTCATCTTCCACTAAAAGAATACGCAGGCCTTGCAACAGATCCCTCATCTTCAAAAGTTAATTAATGCAACGGGTATTATATTATTTTACCGCCTTATAACAAGTTCGGAAACTACTTAGATGCAATAATTCAACCGTCAATTGACATGGTTAAGTAAAGCGCCCATGCTCTCTACTGCTGCTCAGGCGCGCCCGGCTGCCGGGTCGACGACGCCAAACGCGGCCAGTCAGCGAGACAAGATGACCATGGCTCCCAAGCCGTCCCGCCCGGTGGGCGTGTCCCCTCAGGGGGCGCCGCAAGGCGAGCACCTATCGATCGTCGGCGTCGGCGCGTCCGCCGGTGGGCTGGAGGCATGCCGCGTCCTGTTCGCGGCCTTGCCGGCCAGTCAAGGTCATGAGAGCTCAGGGAGAGCCTTTATTCTGGTCCAGCACCTCGATCCCACGCATGAAAGCCTTATGGTCGAATTGCTGAGGGGGCACACGCCGCTCAAGGTGGTCGAGGCGGTGGACGGGATGGAGATCGCGCGCGACCATCTCTATGTCATTCCGCCGGGCACCTATTTGTCCGTCGTCCAAAATCGCCTGCGCCTGTCCGCGCCCGTCGCGCCGCACGGCTCGCGCATGCCCTTCGACTTTCTCCTGAAGTCCATGGCCAAGGATATCGGTGAACAGGCGATCTGCATCATTCTGTCCGGCACGGGAAGCGACGGCACGCTGGGCGCTCGCGCGATCCGCGACACAGGCGGCTTGGTCATCGCCCAGGATCCGGACGAAGCCGGCTATGGCGGCATGCCGCGCAGCGCCATTCTGGCCGGTGTGGTCGATCGCACCGCGGCCCTGGCCGACATGCCGGCGGCGCTGAGCGAACACTTGGCGCGTCCGGCCGGTGACAAGGCCCGTCGAGGCGGGGTACCCGGCGAAGCCGCCCGTGCCGGCGAGGCCAGCGACGCGAAGTCGGCGGAAAGTTCGCTGGCCGGCATTGTCGAGCTGTTGCGGAGCAAAACTGCTCACGATTTCAGCCTTTATAAGCCCGGCACACTGCAGCGGCGGACCGAGCGGCGCATGGCCATGACCGGCATCGCCGCCGACGACATGGCGCGTTATCTCGACGTCCTGCGCCACGATCCGGCGGAACTGGACCTGCTGGCCAGCGATCTCCTGATCAACGTGACCAGCTTTTTCCGCGACGCCAGGGTCTTCGATTTTCTCGCCGAAAAGACCATTCCGGAGATGGTCGCCAAACATCCCCCCGACACCCCGCTGCGCATATGGATCGCCGGATGCAGCACCGGCGAGGAGACCTATTCGCTGGCCATGCTGTTCCGCGAGGAAATCGTGGGCACGGGCAGCCATTTGAAACTGCAGATCTTCGCCTCTGACGTCGATCCGGACGCCGTCGCGGCCGCGCGCGAGGGGCTTTATGCCGAGACGATCAAGGCCGACGTCTCCGCCGAACGCCTAGCCAAATTCTTCTCGCAGGAGGGGCATAATTTCCGCATATCTCCCGACCTGCGCGCGCTCGTGGTGTTCACGGTTCAGGACGTGCTGGCCGATCCGCCGTT
>OUWB010001307.1_pt4 | contig 35041 bp, 34 predicted proteins | sample 1779821 | NCBI WGS metagenome assembly OUWB01 (sample SAMEA3914806, study PRJEB12502) | metagenome | biome: forest; material: soil | place: Canada | collected 2011-08-03 | depth 0.1 m
TGCCAGGCGCATCGCGCCCTCGATCTGCACCCGATCGCCAGCCATTTTTTCCGGGCTTGGCTCTGGCTCACTACCGGCATGGTGACGGGGGAGTGGGCGTCCATACACCGCAAGCACCACGCCAAATGCGAAACCGACGACGATCCGCATAGCCCGCAGACGCGCGGCCTGGCCAAGGTGATGTGGCAGGGCGCCGAACTGTATCGCAGCGAGTCGAAGAATCCTGAAACGCTGCGCAAGTTCGGCCACGGTACGCCCGACGACTGGCTTGAGCGTAATGTCTACGCCAAGCACGCGGTGCTGGGCGTGAGCCTGATGATGATCATCGACGTCGCGTTGTTCGGCGCGATCGGCCTGACCGTATGGGCCGTGCAGATGGCCTGGATCCCGTTCTGGGCCGCCGGGGTCGTCAACGGACTCGGCCACTTCTGGGGCTATCGCAATTTCAATTGCGAAGACGCGAGCACGAATCTGGTGCCCTGGGGCATCCTGATCGGCGGCGAAGAGCTACACAACAATCACCATACCTATGCGACCTCGGCCAAGCTGTCGAACAAATGGTACGAGTTCGATATCGGCTGGATGTACATCCGCATCATGGCCGCCTGCAAGCTGGCTCATGTGAAGAAGGTCGCGCCGTCGCCCAAGCTTAGCGGCACCAAGGCGACTCCCGATTTCGACACACTGCAGGCCGTGCTGGCGAACCGCTATGAAGTGATGGCGCATTATGCGAAGACCCTGAAGCGCGCGTATCGCAAGGAACTCGCGCATATCAAGGGCGTCGGCGCCCGCGAAAGCTATCTGGCGCTGAAGAGCGCGCGCAAATGGTTCCACAAGGATGAGGCCCGTCTGCAGGAGCCGCAGAAGCAGCAACTGCCGCACGTATTCGCGCAGAGCAATGCGTTGCAGACGTACTTCGAATTGCGCAGCGAACTGGCCGCGATCTGGGATCGTTCGAATGCGTCGCGCGAACAGCTGCTGCAGCAGCTACAAAGCTGGTGCCAGCGCGCCGAGGCGAGCGGGATCAAGGCGCTACAGGAATTTGCGCTGCGTTTGCGTCGCTACGCATAAATTCAACGGATCGGCTAAACTGCTGACTACGCGTTGTGTGTTCGGAGAAACCCCGCCCGTGTGCGGGGTTTCTCGCTTTTCAGGGCGCCGCGGAGTGAGTGTTTCAGGCTGCCCTAGTCTTGCAGAGTCGAGAAGATCATGAGTCAAAGCGTCGTCAAAACCGTCGAATTCGATCGGCCGCACGGCGGTCCGGGCCTGATGCCCGGGGCCGTGTGCGGTGTCGGGCATGCCTGGGCGCGGGTGCCCGAGGCACCGTCCGCGGCTGAACGGATTGCGCTGAAGGAACGAATCCGCGCGCTGCTCAAGCGCGAGAAGGCCGTGCTGGTCGCGCACTATTACGTGGATGCGGAACTGCAGGAGCTGGCCGACGAAACCGGCGGCTGCGTGGCCGATTCGCTGGAGATGGCGCGCTTTGGCCGCGAGCATCCGGCGCAGACCCTGGTCGTCGCCGGTGTGCGCTTCATGGGCGAGACCGCCAAGATTCTGAGCCCCGACAAGCGCATCCTGATGCCGGACCTTGACGCCACCTGTTCGCTCGACCTCGGCTGCCCGGCCGATGACTTCGCCGCCTTTTGCGATGCGAATCCGGACCGCACCGTGGTCGTGTATGCCAATACCAGCGCCGCGGTCAAGGCGCGCGCCGACTGGATGGTGACCTCGTCGATCGGTCTGGAGATCGTGGCGCACCTGCATGCGCGCGGCGAGAAGATCCTGTGGGCACCGGACCGCCACCTGGGCCAGTACATTCAGCGCAAGACAGGCGCCGACATGCTGCTTTGGCAGGGCTCGTGCCTCGTCCATGATGAATTCAAAGGGATCGAACTCGATCTGCTGAAGACCGAGCATCCGGACGCGAAGATACTGGTACACCCCGAATCGCCCGAGGCGGTGGTAGCCCTGGCCGACGTAGTCGGTTCGACCACCCAGCTGATCGATGCCGCGCAGCGGCTCGATGCGAGCGAATTCATCGTGGCGACGGATCAGGGCATTCTGCACAAGATGCAGCTGGCCGCGCCCGGCAAGACCTTTATCGCCGCCCCGACCGCGGGCAATAGCGCGACCTGCAAGAGTTGCGCGCAGTGTCCCTGGATGGCGATGAACGGTCTGGCCAACCTGGCCGAGGTGCTGGAGCGCGGCCACAACGAAATCCACGTGGACCGTGCCATCGGCGAGCGCGCATGCATGCCGATCGAGCGCATGCTGGCATTCGCCGCCGAGCAAAAGCGCTCGGTCAAGGCTAGCGGCGACCTGGCGCGCGACTCCGCATTGTTTCGCCATATCGGTCCGGCCTGAACGCAGGACGGCCGGAGGGCTGCGACTGATCGCATAGGCACCAACTTAATCATCCGATTCCCTGGGGATTTCATGCAAGCCCAAGTGTTGTCGTCGGCTGCGGCGCTGTCGCCGCAGTTTCTGGAAATCAAACAAGAATACGGCGCGCCGTTCGAGACCGACATTGTTGCAAATGTGGCTGCGGCGCTGGCCGAGGATGTCGGTAGCGGCGACGTGACCGGCCTCTTGGTTCCCGACGTGCCGCGCACGGCGCGCATCCGAGTGCGCGAAGCGGCGGTACTGTGCGGTGTGCCCTGGTTCCAGGAAGTGCTGACGCAGTTGGGCGGCACCATCGAAGCCCATTGGCACTATCGCGAAGGCGAACACATGAGCGCCGATACCACCGTGGTCGAATTGCACGGCCCGGCGCGCGCGCTCTTGACCGCCGAGCGCAACGCGATGAATTTCCTGCAGCTGCTATCGGGCGTCGCGACCGCGACGCGCCGCTATGCCGATGTGATCGCAGGCACGCGCGCGCGCGTCCTCGATACCCGCAAGACCTTGCCCGGGCTGCGTCTCGCGCAGAAATACGCGGTCCGCGTCGGTGGTGGCGCGAATCAGCGTCTGGCGCTATACGCGGGCATCCTGATCAAGGAAAACCATATAGCCGCGGCAGGTGGGGTTGAAGAGGCGCTGCGCGCCGCATTTGCGCTGAATAGCGGGGTGCCGATCCAGATCGAGGTCGAAACCCTGGCGCAGCTGAATACAGCGCTTGCGGCCGGCGCCATATCCATCCTGCTCGACAATTTTTCGTTCGAAATGATGCGCGAGGCGGTGGCAATCAATGCCGGACGGGCGGTGCTGGAAGTCTCCGGCGGTGTCAATCTTGGCTCCGTGGCGGAGATTGCCGCAACCGGGGTCGATCGCATTTCCGTCGGCAGCCTGACCAAGGACGTGCGTGCCACCGACTTTTCGATGCGGCTGATCTAGGGCCTGCCGCCGGCAAGCCCCGGGGCGGCGCTGCGCGGCCGTCGCCGCAAATCATGGCTCGCCCCGGCTTGCTTGCGTCTAGAGCGGCCGGTTGCGGCTGCGCTTGGGCGCGAGCACCGTCGGCAAACCCTTGGGCAGCGTCTGCGGCCAGTCGCGATTGTAGTGCAGGCCTCGGCTTTCGCGCCGGTTGCGGGCGCTGTCCACGATCAGCGCCGCCACGTCGACAAGATTGCGCAACTCCAACAGGTCCCGGCTGACCTTGAAATTCGCGTAGTACTCCTGGATCTCGTCACGCAGCATCTCGATGCGATGCTTGGCGCGCGCGAGGCGCTTGTCGGTGCGTACGATGCCGACGTAATTCCACATCAGACGACGTAGCTCGTCCCAGTTGTGCGCGACCACCACTTCTTCGTCCGGATCGGATACGCGGCTTTCGTCCCACTCCGGCAGCTCGATGACCCCGTGGCGCGCGGCACTGCTTTGCTGGATCGCCGCCGCGGCGGCGCGGCCTATCACCAGACATTCGAGCAAGGAATTGCTGGCCAGGCGGTTCGCGCCGTGCAGTCCCGTGCAAGCGGCTTCGCCGACCGCATACAAGCCGGGCAGATCGGTGCGGCCGGCCAGGTCGGTGACGACCCCGCCGCAGGTGTAGTGCGCGGCCGGCACGATGGGAATCCACTGACGTGTGATATCTATGCCGAATTCTTTGCAGCGCGCATAGATATTGGGAAAATGTTCCTGGATAAACGCCTCGGGCTGGTGCGTGATATCCAGGTAGACGCAGTCGATACCGCGCTTCTTGATCTCGAAGTCAATCGCACGGGCCACCACGTCGCGCGGCGCGAGCTCCGCCCGCTCGTCGTGCGCGGGCATGAAGCGCGTGCCGTCCGGCAGCCGCAGCAGGCCCCCTTCGCCGCGTACTGCTTCGGAAATCAGGAAGGATTTCGCGTAGGGGTGGTACAGGCAGGTCGGGTGGAACTGGATGAATTCCATATTCGCGACGCGGCAGCCGGCGCGACTGGCGATCGCGATGCCGTCGCCGGTCGAGGTGTCGGGATTGGTCGTGTACAGATACACCTTGCCAGCACCACCTGTCGCGAGCACCGTATGCGGCGCGCTCAGTGTCAGCGTGCGGCCGCTTTTCTCGTCGAGTACGTATAGGCCGTGGCTGCGCCGCTCGGACAGGCCTAGGCGGTCCGAGGTGATTAGGTCGATCGCGACGTGGTCTTCCAGCAGTGTGATGTTGGGATGGGCGCGTACGCGCTCGACCAGTGTTGCCATCACGGCATGGCCCGTCGCGTCCGCCGCATGGATGATGCGGCGATGGCTGTGGCCGCCTTCGCGAGTCAGGTGGAAGCCGAGTTCGCTGCTGGCGTCGCGGGTAAACGGCACGCCCTGTTCGATCAGCCAGTCGATCGCGGCGCGGCTGTGCTCGACGATATAGCGGGTGGCGGTTTCGTCGCACAGACCGGCGCCGGCGACCAGCGTATCCTGCACGTGAGCGTCGACGCTGTCGGCCGAATCGAGGACCGCGGCGATGCCGCCCTGGGCCCAGTCGCTGGCGCCATCGGTCAGCGCGCGTTTGGCGATCAGCGCTACCCGGCTGGTTTGTGCGAGGTTGAGCGCTACGCTGAGGCCGCCCAGGCCGCTACCTACGATGACGACGTCGAAATTCATGATGAGGTGATCTCCAGTCTGTACGGTCGCGCGAGTCGCGTGCGACGAGCGGGCATGCACAACGCGGGCAGCACAAAGATAGTGCGGCCCGTCGGCGCCTGGCTCCGACTCCGACTATACCGGGTCGGGCGCTGGCCTGCCGCGTACGGCAAACAAAAAGCCCCGCATGCGCGGGGCTTTTTGTACGAATGACATTCGGCAACCAGATCAATTACTTGATCTTGGTTTCCTTGTACGACACGTGCTTCCGAACGACGGGATCGAACTTCATGATCTCCATTTTTTCGGGCTTGGTGCGCTTGTTTTTCGTCGTGGTGTAGAAGTGACCCGTGCCGGCAGTGGATTCCAGCTTGATCTTGTCGCGTCCGCCTTTCGCCATGATTTACTCCTTACACTTCGCCACGTGCGCGCAGATCTGCGAGCACGGTGTCGATGCCGTTTTTATCGATCAGGCGCAGACCCGCGTTCGAAACGCGCAGACGCACCCAGCGGTTTTCGCTTTCAACAAAGAAGCGGCGGCTTTGCAGATTCGGCAAGAAACGGCGCTTGGTCTTATTGTTTGCGTGGGAAACGTTGTTGCCGACCATCGGCCCTTTCCCGGTCACTTGACATACGCGTGCCATGGAGCACTCCTAATACGCTTAAATTCTTGTTCCAGCCTAGGCTCGTTTTGCGCTCATTCGATGAACGCTGCGCCGGACTGGAAGTGTGTTTAACTGAAATGGATGGAACAAGCAGACGAAAATTATAGCAGAAAAAATGCAGGAAAATCAAATGGATTTCTGTATTAGTTTTCGCCGGTACCTACGGCCGGTCTGAGTGTGTCCCGGACGTAGCCCCAGTGGCTATAACAGCCCGCTTTCGGCGAATGAAAACACCGCGTTCGCCCCGATGATCAGGTGGTCCAGCAGTTTAACCTCGATCAGCTGCAATGTCTCGCCCAACCGCTGGGTGAGGTGGCGGTCTGCGGCGCTCGGGCGTACGTCGCCCGACGGATGGTTGTGCGCGACGATCAGGCTGGCGGCGTTCAGCGCCAGTGCCTCGCGGGCGATTTCGCGCGGATAGACGGCGGTATGCGTCAATGTGCCGCGCGACGATTCCTCCGCGCGCAGCAGCCGGTGCCGGCTATCGAGGAACAGGCAGGCGAACACCTCGTAGCTACGTGCCCCAATAAATAGGCGTAGGTAGTCCCGCACTACGTGAGGGGAGTCGAGCGTGGTATCGTCGCGTAATTGCTCTGCCAGCGCGCGGCGCGCCAGTTCCACCACGGCCAGCAACTGGGCCTGCTTGGCCGCACCGACGCCGCGTACCTTTCGGATCTCGCGCGGCACGGCGCTGAGCAGGCCGTGGATCGAGCCGAAACGGGCGAGCAGCGCCTGGCCGAGATCGACCGCGCTTTGTCCGCGCGGCCCCGAACTGAGCAGCACGGCCAGCAATTCGCTGTCGCTGAGGGTCAGCGGGCCGCCTTCCAGGAGCTTTTCTCGCGGCCTTTGCCTGGCCGGCCAGCGGACGATAGGCACGCGCGAGGCACTTGGCGGGCGCTGCGCCGTGCGGGCGGCGCTGGCGGTGCGTGGTGCGTCAACGAACGGCAGGATGCGTGCGGGTGCCGCCGGTTTCGAGTGGCCGTTTTCGCGGGCGAGGGGTGGGTAGTTTGTGCAATGCTTCGGACCCTGGCCTTGCGGTAGCTTACAATAGAGGGGCTGACGGATCGCCATTTCAGTTCCTTGAGGGTGTGCATGCCGGATCGGCGCAGCATTTGACTTGAGTTGGGTATGACACAAAACGACATTGCAGAAATCAAACCGGGTTCGCACGTAACGCTGAATTACCGGCTCGCTATGGCCGACGGCGCCGACATCGTCAGTACCTTCGGCGACAAGCCGGCGACGCTGTTGATGGGGGCGGGGCAGTTGGCACCGCCGCTGGAAACCATTCTGATGGGGATGAAAGCCGGTCACCACTCTGTCATTCAGCTAGGTAACGATGAAGCGTTCGGCCCGCGCAATCCTGATCTGCTGCAGTGGGTCTCGCTCGAAACACTGAAGGCCAATGCCATGGCCGGCGAGGATTTCGTTCCGGGCGACCTGGTTGAATTCAACGCGCCCGGCGGCGGCCGCTACGCCGGTATCCTGAAGGAAGTCGGCACGCAATCTGCGCTGTTCGATTTCAACCATCCGCTGGCGGGGCAAGCGCTGGCGTTCGAAGTCGAAATCATCGGAATTCTGTAGGAATAGCCATGTCTATCCGCACCTCTGTCGACGACACCGAAATCCTGCTGGCGCAGCCGCGCGGTTTTTGCGCCGGCGTCGATCGCGCGATTGAAATCGTCGAGCGCGCGCTCGCCCTGTTTGGCGCGCCCATCTATGTTCGCCACGAGATCGTCCATAACGCTTATGTGGTCGAGGATTTGCGCCGCAAGGGTGCGGTCTTTATCGAAGAACTCGACGACGTGCCGGCCGGGGCGACGCTGATCTTCAGCGCCCACGGGGTATCGCGTGCGATCCGCTCGGAGGCGGAAGCCCGCGGCCTGCGCGTGTTCGACGCGACTTGCCCGCTCGTGACCAAGGTGCATATGGAAGTCGCCAAGATGCGTGCGGATGGTCTCGAGATCGTAATGATAGGCCACAAGGGTCATCCCGAAGTCGAAGGGACGATGGGCCAAAGCGGCAACGGCATGTATCTGGTGGAGGATATCGACGATGTCCTGAGGCTGGAGGTGGTCGACTCGGCCAAACTGGCCTTCGTGACGCAGACCACCTTGTCGGTTGACGATGCCGCGGAAATCATCGATGCGCTGAAGGCGCGTTTTCCGCAAATTCGCGAGCCGAAGAAACAAGACATCTGCTACGCCACGCAGAACCGCCAGGACGCGGTCAAATTCATGGCGCCGCAGTGCGATGTGGTGATAGTGGTCGGTAGCCCGAACAGCTCGAATTCCAGCCGCTTGCGCGAAGTCGCCGAAAAGCGCGGCGTGCCCGCCTATATGGTGGATTCCCCCGATCAAATCGATCCCGCCTGGCTCGCGGGCAAGCGACGCATCGGCTTGACGGCCGGCGCATCGGCGCCGGAAGTATTGGCTCAGCAAGTGGTCGAGCGTTTGCGCACGCTGGGTATTGTCAACGTGCGCAAGCTGGACGGCGTCGAGGAATCGATCGCCTTCCCGTTGCCGCGCGGACTGGGCATGCCCGCTTGACGTGATGTGCGGATGCGGGAAGGTCCCGCATCCTGGCCATTCAACCCGGTAATTCAATTCACTTCTCACCGTCTGCCGTCCTGGCGGGCGGACCACCCCTTACGCGGGGGGCGCCTCCCTACGCGCTCCAACGGGTTTTTCCCATTCAGATTCGACCAAAGGCCAACATCCGCGTTGGTTACGCCAACATGCCGTGAATCGCGACAGGCCGGGAATGCCCCGCTTTGGAGCACCTCGGTTTAATTGGGGTGCGTTTACGGTACGAACCATGGCGCAAATGGATTGCGCCCGTCGCCGCCGTGGTGCATAAGGCACCCCGGGGGAAAAACTTCGAAATCCGCTTTCATCTTAAAAGAAGAGAGTAGGAGAAATGTAAGGTGCAACCCAGTGACACCTTATTTTTTTCGCTACGAAATTTGGGTTGCAATGCAGGAAAACCCCATGGAAACAAGGATGTCGTGCCTGCATTAAATGGACTACAATTCGCGCGGTTCCAGGCAATGCCCTGCTGCGGGGCATCGCCGGGATCCATGAATTACGGGCTGGCACGACGATTGCTTGATAGGTGGATTGCATCAACCTGGCTGCATCGTCGGCGGGCGTCGGGCAAAACTAGGACGATGCGATCGCGCATGGCCCAAGGATCGCGGATGATGTCACCCCACTTCATCGCGATGGCGTGAGCCGCATCGACACTGAAGCTGTCTACGTGCCCGAATTGAGCTTTATGGCACCGGAATCGAATCGTGGTGCGGTTTTTATATTTGCAGCCGCCGGTGCACGGTAAGTTGACCGCCCGGGCGCCAGCGTGGTGCGCGTACTTTTTTAAAGTAGTAATTCAATTGCGAATATGTTGTGAGATGCTGGCCAGTTCGCCAACAATTTCACGATAAACGAGCGATCAAGTAAAAGGAGTGTGAAATGGATATTTTCGTCCAGCAGCTCATCAATGGTCTTGTGCTTGGTAGCGTCTACGCAATCATTGCACTGGGCTATACGATGGTCTACGGTATCTTGGGGATCATCAACTTCGCCCATGGCGACGTACTGATGATCGGCGCGATGGTCGCCTTGTCGGCGATCAATGTTTTGCATACGCATTTCCCAGGCTTGGGCAACATCCCGACCCTGATCATCGCGCTGCTGATCGCGGCGGCCGTATGTGCGGTCGTCGGCTTTGTCATCGAGCGGGCAGCGTATCGGCCATTGCGCAACGCACCGCGCCTGGCGCCGCTGATTACCGCGATCGGCGTATCTATCCTGTTGGAAACGATAGCGATGCTGATCTGGGGGCGTAACCCGCTGATGTTCCCGCAATTGCTGCCGACCGATCCGATCAACGTGATCGTAGCCAAGGGGAATTCGGTCGGAGCGGTGATCTCAGTGACGGAAATCATCATTATCGTGGTGGCGTTCCTGACCATGGGCGGCCTGCTGCTGCTGGTCAACAAAACGCGCCTGGGCCGCGCCATGCGGGCGACCGCGGAAAACCGCAATGTCGCCGGCCTGATGGGCGTGAACCCGAACCTCGTGATCTCCGCGACCTTCATGATCGGCTCGGCCCTCGCCGCGCTGGCAGGCGTGATGATTGCATCCGAATACGGTAACGCCCACTTTTATATGGGCTTTATCCCGGGCCTGAAGGCATTTACCGCAGCGGTGCTGGGCGGTATCGGCAATCTCGGCGGCGCGATGGTCGGCGGCGTGCTGCTCGGCATCATCGAGCAGTTGGGTGCCGGCTACATCGGCAACTTGACGGGTGGCGTGTTCGGCAGTAACTATCAGGACGTATTCGCATTCATTGTGCTCATCGTGGTGCTAGTGTTCCGGCCGTCCGGCCTGTTGGGTGAACGTGTCGCAGATCGCGCCTAAGTATTAGAGGAGACCCAAATGACTTCCATACAACCGATCGAAACGACGACGACACTGATTCCGGAAAAGAAGACGCCGGCGCAGATCGCGCGCATTGTCGTGATTGCGATCGTGATCCTGACGTTGCCGATACTGGTGGGTGCGGTGGGCGGCAACTACTGGGTGCGCGTGCTCGACTTCTCGATGCTGTACGTGATGCTGGCGCTGGGCCTGAACGTGGTGGTCGGCTTCGCCGGCCTGCTCGACTTGGGCTATATCGCCTTCTACGCACTGGGTGCCTATCTGGGGGCGCTGCTGTCGTCGCCGCACTTGACGAGCCAGTTCGCGTGGATCGCCGCCGCCTTCCCCAATGGCCTGCATGTGCCGATCTGGATCATCGCGCCGCTCGCCATGGCCTTTGCCGCGGTGTTCGGCGTGATTCTCGGTGCGCCGACCTTGCGTCTGCGCGGCGACTATCTGGCGATCGTGACCCTGGGCTTTGGGGAAATCGTTCGGATTTTCATGAACAACCTGGATCGCCCGCTGAACATCACCAACGGCCCGCAAGGTATTACCGGCGTCGCACCGGCCAAGTTCGGCGGCTTCGACCTGTCGGTCACCCACACGGTGTTCGGTTATCAGTTCAACTCGGTTCACCAGTATTACTACTTGTTCTTGCTGTGCGCACTGTTCGTGATCTTCGTCTGTACGCGTCTGCAACATTCGCGTATTGGCCGTGCCTGGGGCGCGATCCGCGAAGATGAAATCGCCGCCAAGGCGATGGGCATCAACACCCGCAACGTCAAACTGCTCGCGTTCGCGATGGGCGCGTCTTTCGGCGGTCTGTCGGGCGCGATGTTCGGTGCGTTCCAAGGATTCGTTTCGCCCGAGTCGTTCACCTTCTGGGAATCAGTGGTGGTGCTGGCTTGCGTGGTGCTGGGCGGCATGGGCCATATCCCGGGCGTGGTCCTCGGCGCTGTGCTGCTGTCGATCTTCCCCGAGTTCCTGCGTTCGACCATGGGGCCGGTGCAGAACTTCCTGTTCGGCCATGTGATTGTCGATACGGAAGTGATCCGTCAGCTGTTGTACGGCCTCGCGATGATCGTAATCATGCTGTACCGCTCCGAAGGCTTGTGGCCGTCGCCCAAGCATGAGGACAGGATCGCGAAGATTGCCAAGCGTAACAAGCCGATTCGCGCCTAAAAAGGCAGCAGTCAGGGAGCACATATGAGTAACATCAGACTATCTGTAACGGGCGTCAACAAGCGATTTGGCGGTCTGCAAGCGTTGTCCGACGTCGGCCTGCAAATCCAGGAAGGCACCATTTACGGCTTGATCGGCCCGAACGGCGCCGGCAAGACCACGTTCTTCAACGTGATCACCGGCTTGTACGAACCGGACTCGGGCGAGTTCGTGCTGGACGGCAAGCCCTATAAGCCGACTGCTGTGCATGAAGTGGCCAAGGCCGGGATCGCCCGTACCTTCCAGAACATCCGCCTGTTTGGCGGTATGACCGCGCTTGAGAACGTGATGGTGGGCCGACACGTGCGGACCAAGCACGGGCTGATCGGTGCCGTGCTGCAAACGCCGTCGGAACGCAAGGAAGAGCGGGGCATCAAGGAGCGCGCGCTGGAACTGCTCGAATATGTGGGCGTGCTGCAATACGCTGACTATACCGCGCGCAATCTGTCCTACGGTCACCAGCGTCGGCTCGAAATCGCCCGTGCGCTGGCGACCGATCCCAAGTTGCTGGCGCTCGACGAACCGGCGGCCGGCATGAACGCGACCGAGAAGGTCGAACTGACCGGCCTGCTGGACAAGATCCGCTCGGACGGCAAGACCATCCTGCTGATCGAGCACGACGTGAAGCTGGTGATGGGGCTGTGCAACCGGATGACCGTGCTGGACTATGGCAAGGTGATCGCTGAAGGTCTGCCGCACGACGTACAAAAAGATCCGAAGGTGATCGAAGCTTACCTCGGCGCAGGAGTTCATTGATGAGCGAAGCAAACAGCGCGGTAATGTTGAATATCAAGGGCCTGAAGGTTTCCTACGGTGGCATTCAGGCGGTCAAGGGCGTGGATCTCGAGGTTCGCACCGGCGAGCTGGTGACGCTGATCGGCGCCAACGGCGCCGGCAAGACCACCACCATGAAGGCCATCACCGGCCTGAAGTCGTGGGCCGGCGGCGATATCGAATATCTGGGGCAGTCGATCAAGAGCCTGCCGCCACATGAGATGCTCAAGCGCGGCTTGGCGATGGTGCCGGAAGGCCGCGGCATCTTCGCGCGCATGTCCATCCTTGAAAACATGCAGATGGGCGCGTATTTGCGCGACGATAGCGATGCAGTCGGACAGGATATCGAGCGCATGTTCGGCTTCTTCCCGCGCTTGAAGGAGCGTGCGACCCAGCTGGCGGGTACGCTGTCGGGCGGCGAACAGCAGATGCTGGCGATGGCGCGCGCGGTCATCAGCCGGCCCAAGCTGCTGTTGCTGGACGAGCCGTCGATGGGGCTGTCGCCCATCATGGTGGAGAAGATCTTCGAAGTGGTGCGCGAAATCTCGAAGGAAGGCCTGACCGTGTTGCTGGTCGAGCAGAACGCTCGCCTCGCGCTGAAGGCCGCGACCCGCGGCTACGTGATGGACTCCGGCCTCATCACGATGTCGGGCGATGCCAAGGAGATGCTGGACGATCCCAAGGTGCGCGCCGCCTATCTCGGCGAGTAAACGCCTGTAGTACTGAACCGGCGGCCGACGATAGCCGGCTGCCGCCTCTATCCGGGCTTGAGCTTGGGCCGATAAAAAAGACGACGCTCAGGCGTCGTCTTTTTTTCGCTGGAAGCGCCCGGCGGAGTTGCCGGGTTACAGACCGGCCAGCACGCCGCGCAGCATCTGCAGCATCTGGTCGATTTCCGCCTCGGTGACGTTCAGAGCCGGCATGAAGCGCAGCAGGTTAGGGCGCACCGCGTTCAGCAGTAGGCCATCGGGTGCCAGCACGCGCGCCCGTTCGACGATCTCGTTGCCGTTGTCGTGGCCGAGCTTGAGGGCGCGCAACAGCCCTTCGCCGCGTTCGCCTTCCATGCCGAACTCTTCCGAAATCTGCAGTAGTCCGGTTTGCAGGTGGCGCGCGCGCGCCTGCACGCTGTCCAGGAAGCCCGGAGCGATCAGACTTTCGATCACGGCGGCACCGACCGCGGTCATCAGCGGGTTGCCGTTGTAGGTGCCGCCCTGTTCGCCGGCTTCGAAGCAGGCCACGTCCTCGCGCGCGAGCAGGGCCGCGAGCGGCACCCCGCCGCCGATACCCTTGCCCAGCGTCATGATGTCCGGCTCGATATTCGACAACTGGTAGGCGAACAACGTACCCGCACGGCCGCAGCCGCTTTGCACTTCGTCGACGATCATCAGCAGCTTGCGTTGACGCGTCAGTTCGCGCAGTTGCTGCATGAATTCGCGCGTGGCGGGAATCACGCCGCCTTCTCCCTGGATCGGTTCCAGCATCACCGCCACGGTCTTGTCGGTGATGAGGCGTTCGACCGAGGCGATGTCGTTCAGTTCGGCCTTCGGAAAACCCGGCACCTGTGGGGCGTACATGGTGTCCCAGCCCGGCTTGCCGCTGGCCGACATGGTGGCCAGCGTGCGGCCGTGGAAGCCATGGTCGAAGGTGATGATTTCGTAGGCGCCGCCCTTGTGCTGGCGGCCCCACTTGCGCGCCAGCTTGATCGCGCCTTCATTGGCCTCGGCGCCGCTGTTGGCGAAGAACACTTTCTGGAAGCAGCTGTTGGCGGCCAGCAGATTGGCGAGGCGCGCCATCGGTTCGTTGTAGAAGGCCGGGCTCGGATTGATCAGTTTGCGCGCCTGGGATTCCAGCGCCTGGGTGACCACCTCAGGGCAGTGCCCCAGGCAGTTGACGGCCCAGCCCTGGATGAAGTCCAGGTAGCGCTTGCCCGTGCTGTCCTCCAGCCAGGACCCCTTGCCGCTGGTAAACACGATGTCGGGCCGGGTCGTGATGTACATCAGCGATTGGACGGGGTAGTCGTTCGATTTCATGGCGTGAGCTCCGGGAGGGCAGGTCAAAAACAGCGAGTCGGTAAGCGTTGCTGTGGGCACTATTTCAAAAAAACAAGGCCACGGGGTTGCCGTGGCCTTCTTGATTCGGGACGCAGAACTCAAAACGCTCAAACGCGGTCCGACGCGAAAGTACGGCTCCCAGGCGGTTTGCCAAGGGAATACGGTGCGCGGCGACGTCGGGACGATGAGTAGGCGAAATTCATCGCGCTAGCATACGGCACGCCACCGCCCTTTGTCAAAACTCTTCGCGGGAAGGGGCGCCTGGGCCGGCCGGCCACGCCACCCTATACCCGCCCGCACCAGCCTATACCGGATTGGCCAGGTCCGCCGCGGTGGTGAACGCATCCGCGTAGAACTCATCGGGCGGCAGGCCATGATGCAGGGTGAAATCGCGCCGCGCCGCTTCCACCATGACCGGGGCGCCGCAGGCGTAGACCTGATGCTGGCTCAAGTCTGGCAGATCGTTGATGACCGCCTGATGAACCAGGCCGGTTCGCCCCTGCCACGCGTCTTGCGGCGCCGGCTCCGACAGTACCGGGACAAACCGGAAATGCGGCAGCTCCAGGGCCCATTGTTCGGCGAGTGCCTTCATATACAGATCCTTGCGCTGGCGCGCCCCCCAGTACAGCGTCATCTGGCGCTCGATCTTGCTGTGGATCGCATGCTCGATCATGGCCTTGATCGGGGCGAAGCCGGTGCCCGATGCCAGGAAAACGATGGGGGTGGGCAGGCTTTCGCGCAGGAAGAAGGTGCCCAGCGGCCCCTCGAAGCGCAGGATCTCGCGCTCCTTCATTGCGCTGAACACATGGTCGGTGAAGACGCCGCCCGGCATATGGCGGATGTGCAATTCCATCAGGCCTTCGTGATGCGGGGGAGTCGCGATCGAATAGCTGCGGCGCACGCCGTCGCGCAACATGAAATCGATATATTGCCCCGCGACATACTGCAGGCGCTCATTGGCCGGCAATTGCAGGCGCATGATCATGACGTCGTCGGCGGCGCGTTCCAGCACGTTGACGCGCACCGGCAGTTTCTTGAGTGGTATGTCGCCCGCGCCCGAGACTTCGCGGATGTCGATTTCGAGGTTGCTGCGCGCCTCGGCGCAGCAAAGCAGGGCGCAGCCGCGGGCTTTCTCGTCGTTCGGCAAGGCCGAAGCTGCGTGCGGCCCATGTTCGACTTCGCCGTGCTTGACGAGGCCGCGGCACGATCCGCAGGCGCCGTTCTTACAGCCGTAGGGCAGGCCGATGCCTTGGCGCAGGGCTGCGGTCAGGATCGGTTCGTCGGCTTCGACCTGGAAGGTGCGTCCGCTCTTGCTCAGGGTTACAGTAAAAGTCATAGATGCTGGAAAATCGCTGTTTGCTATCTTGTGGTGGGGCGCGCTTCGGCCGTTACCCTCTTCAGCCGTTACAATTGTCCACCATGAAATCCACCCTCAAACTCGGGCGTCCGCGTCTTTTGATCGTCGGCTGCGGCGACGTCGGTCGGCGCTGTCTTGCACTGCTGCACGGCCGGTTCCGCCTGTTTGCAATGACCCGCGATGCAGGACGCGTTGCCGAATGGCGTCAAGCGCAGGCGGTCGGGGTTCGAGCGGATCTCGATGCGCGCCGCAGTCTGCGACGCATCGCCGCGCTGGCGCCGTATATTTTGCATCTCGCCCCGCCGCCCGGCGAGGGTGACGACGACCCCCGCACTCAGGCACTGCTGGCCGCACTGGGCGCGGCGCGGGCCGCCGGCGGCCGCGGTTCGATGCGGGGCCGTCCTGCCGCCTTGACCGGCGGCTTGCGCCGGCGGGGCGCTGTGTTCCCCAGCCACCCCGCGATTATACCCGAGGGCCGTCGCCGCTTCGGGACCGGCGCGCTGATTCAGCCTCGGTCTCAGGCCAGGCGGATTCTGGTCTATGCCAGCACATCGGGCGTTTACGGCGATGGCGGTGGCGCACTGATCGCCGAAACCCGGACACCCAGGCCAGCCAACCCGCGGGCAATGCGCCGTGTGGCAGCCGAAGCCCGGCTGCGTGCGGCGGGGCGCGACGGTGCGATTGCCCCGCGCATTATCCGCATTCCGGGCATCTACGCGGCCGACCGCTTACCGCTTGCGCGCCTGCAAGCCGGTACGCCCGCCCTGTGCGACGACGACGATGTGTACACCAGCCATATCCACGCCGATGATCTGGCCGCGATCCTGGTGCGTGCGCTGTGGCGCGGACGGCCCCAGCGTATCGTGCACGCGGTCGACTCGACCCACCTGAAAATGGGCGCGTATTTCGATCTGGTAGCCGATGCCTACGGTCTGCCGCGGCCGCAGCGCATCTCGCGTGAGCAGGCGGAACAGACCCTGCCACCGACCTTGCTGTCGTTCATGCGCGAGTCGCGCCAGCTCGACAACACTCGGCTCGCACGCGAGTTGCGCATGCGTTTGCGCTACCCGGACGTGGTGGCGTTCCTGCGGGAACAGCACACCTCCCGCGTTGCGACGTAGAACGGTACCAGTATAGGGAGTGGCTAGTGAGGCAGCACCCTGCGCCGCGTCAAAGTCTTGACTGCATTCAGGCGCGCAACTGTGCCAGCGCCGCGGCGTCGAGACGTCGCCAGGCGCCTGGGGCCAGATCGGACGGCAGCGCGTAGCCGCCGATCGCCCCGCGATGCAGCTGCTCGACCCGGTTGCCGGCCGCTGCGATCATGCGCTTGACCTGGTGATACTTGCCCTCGGCGATGGTCAGTTCCAGCCGCACCGGGCCTAGCCGCCGCGCTGCCAGCGCCTGGATCGGGCGAGCTTCGTCGTGCAGCGACACGCCCGCGCACAGGGTCTCGAGCAGCCCATCGTCGAACGCATGCTTGAGCGTGACGTGATATATCTTCGATACCTTGCGCTTGGGCGACGTGTACGCATGGACGAACTGGCCGTCGTCCGACAGCAGCAGCAAGCCGGTCGTGTCCTGGTCCAGCCGGCCGACGCACTGGATGCCGCGTTCGCGCAAGGGATCGGGCAGCAAGGCGAAGACGCTGCTGTGGTACTGCGGGATACGCGAGCATTCATAACCGGCCGGCTTGTTCAGCGCGACGTAAGCGTGAGCTTCATAGGGCCAGGTGACGCCGTCGACACTGAAGATGAGGCCATCGGTATCGAATGCCGCGGACGGATCCTCGCACACGGTACCGCCGATGGCGACGGCGCCGCGCAGTACCAATGCCTGGCACTGCCGGCGACTGCCGAAACCTTGGGATTGCAGGATGCGTTCGAGCTGCACGTTGGAGATCTGTCGATGCCGCAATGGCGCTGTCGATGGGCTGAACAACGCATGCGGGCCTGAATGGGGCGATGGTTTAAGGAGGTGCCGAGGATCGTGGGCCAGTCTCGTGTCAGCGGTGCGTCGAGATAGTCATGCCCCGCAGGCATCGCCTTCACAGGCCGAGATCGCTCAGGCTCGGGTGGTCGTCGGGGCGGCGCCCCAGCGGCCAGTAGTATAGCCGCTCGCTTTCGCGGATCGGCATGTCGTTGATGCAGGCATGGCGCACCGCCATCAGGCCGTTGTCGTCGAATTCCCAGTTCTCGTTACCGTACGAGCGGAACCAGTTGCCGGCGTCGTCGTGCCATTCGTAGGCAAAGCGCACCGCGATACCGTGCGTATCGTAGGCCCACAATTCCTTGATCAGCCGATAGTCGAGTTCGCGCCGCCATTTGCGTGTTAGCAGACCGACGATCTCGGCGCGGCCGGTGACGAATTCGGCGCGATTGCGCCAGCGGCTGTCCTCGGTATACGCGAGCGCAACACGCTCGGGATCGCGGGTATTCCAGCCGTCTTCGGCGGCGCGTACTTTCCGGATCGCGCTGTCGCGGGTGAAAGGCGGCAACGGCGGACGTTGGGGCGGGGCGGTCATAGGTGAACTCCTGGTGCGAGAGAGGAAGCAGGTGTTGCGTGCAGCAAATGTTCGGCCACGGCGCGTGCGTCGAGCGCGGCATGGGCATGGCCGCCGACGAGCGCGACGGCGATTGCGCCGTCGATCAGGATCAGCCATTGGCGCGCCAGCGTGCGCGGGTCCGGGGCAGGGCCGCACGAGGAGCTGCAAGCGGTGCTGTAAGTACTGCAATGCGCGACGCATACCGTCTCGATAAAGCTCAGCAGGCGTGCCTTGTGCATCTGGGCGACGCGGCGGATCGGGTCGTCCGGGGCGCCGATTTCGCCCGCCGCATTGAGAAAGGCGCAACCGTGAAAGCCGTCGGACGCGAACCAGCCACGCAGCAGATCGAACATGGCCAGCAATTGGATCTGGGGCGTATCGCCCGCTGCGCGTACGCCATCCTCGAACCACTTCATCCAGCGCGCATCGCGCTGAATCAGGGCTGCCGCGACCAGTTCGCTTTTCGAGGCGAAATTCCCGTATACGCTTTTGCGAGCGGCACCCGAGGCGCGCACGATTGCGTCGATTCCGGTGGCGTGGATGCCGCCGTTATAGATCAGCATTTCGGTCGTCGCGAGCAGGCGCTCGCGAGCACTGGCATCTGCCGCGACGGCGGGGGGCGGGGGGGCGGACAAGGCTTTCATGTGTGTCATGTTAGAATGATCGTTCTACCTGTGCAAGAGGAACAATGGGTTCCAGATGTTCCCAAGCGACGCCAAATCCGGTCAAACAGCCGAAATCCATGGGCAGACCGGCGCGCAGCGGATAAAATTAGGGGTTGGCCTGGAATCCGGACGCGCTTGCGCGGTTTTGCCTGGGCGTATCGCGTATCGAACACCATAGAAACACACGAACATGACTGAATCACTGGACTACAAAGGCGCAGGCGTCGATTACTCGAAAATCGATCCGGTCAAGATCGCGGCCCAGCAGGCCGCGCGCGCGACTGCCGCTAACCTTCAGGGGCACGGCCTGAGCGAGATCGCGGCATCGCGCGGCGAGTCCGCCTATGTGGTCGACGCGGGCGATTTCTATCTCGCCTCGATCACCGAATGCCTGGGCACCAAGGCCCTGGTGGCCGACCAGATGCGCGCCGTGACCGGTCGCACGTATTACGAGCAGATCGCGCAGGATACGCTGGCGATGGCGATCAACGACATTATCACTGTCGGCGCCACCCCGATCTCGGTCCATGCATACTGGGCCGTGGGCGGCAGCGACTGGTTCAATGACGAACAGCGCGCACGCGACCTCATCGACGGCTGGCGCGCGGTCTGCGACCGCTCGGGCGTGGCCTGGGGCGGCGGCGAAACGCCGGCCTTGAACGGTGTGGTGGTCGACGGCGTGATCGATCTGGCCGCTTCCTGCGTCGGCCTGGTGCGGCCCAAGTCGCGCTTGACGCTGGGCGACGAACTGGCCGCCGGCGACGCAATCGTGCTGCTGGCGTCGAGCGGCATTCACGCCAACGGCGTGTCGCTCGCGCGCAAGCTGGCAGAGCGTTTGCCCCAAGGTTTCGCCACGCTTATCGACGACGGTCGCCTGTTCGGCGATGCGCTGCTGGATCCGACCGTGATCTACTCGCCCGTCACCGAGGCCCTGTACAAGGCGGGCATTGTGCCCAGCTACAGCGCGAACATTACCGGCCACGGCTGGCGCAAGGTGATGCGCCACGCGGCCCAGCTGACCTACCGTTTCCATAGCATCCCGCCGGTGCCCCCGGTGCTTGCATTCATGCAGCGCGAAGGCAATCTGTCTGATCGCGACGCGTACGGCAGCCTCAACATGGGTGCCGGATTCGCGCTGTTCGTGAAACCGCAGCAAGTCGATGAGGTGCTGCGCATCGCCGCGCAACACGGCGTAGCAGGCTATGCGGCGGGCGTTGTTGAAGCCGGTCCCAAGCGCGTCGTGATCGAACCGCTAGCCGTTGAATTCGCCGAGGACGAATTGCAGTTGCGTGCGTAAGCGCGCGATCCGATTAGGCAGGCGGCATGCGGAGAAAATCCGTGAATGCTGCTCTCGTCTCAGCGGGGCGATCCATCCAAGGAAAGTGTGCCGCTTGTTGCACGGTCTTGTGCCGGTGCCGCGGACGAACGGCGTTACGCCAGTACCGCGTGCGCAGTCATTGTCAAACACCCTTCGTGATCCTTGGTCCACAGCGCGACCGCGCGCTCGCCGGGCGCCGGTTCACCGCATAGTGTGAATGGGTGACCGAGAAAGGTCGGTCGGATCGCCTTGAAGGTGAACTCGCGGACCACGGTGCTCGGTCGATTGCGGTGCAGGAGATCCATCAGCAAGGTGGCGAGCAGCGGGCCGTGTACCAGCAGATGCGGGTAGCCTTCCACGCCTGTGGCATAGGGATAATCGTAGTGGATGCGGTGGCCGTTGAAGGTCAGCGCCGAGTAGCGGAACAGCAGGGTTTCGGTAGGATAAACCACGCGTTCCCACGCGCTGTATTTTGCCGCGGCTAGCGCTGGTGGAGCGGGCTGCGCGCGAGTCTGCGCATCGGCTGGTTCGATATGCACGATGTCCCGTTCTTCTTCCAATACCAACTGGCCGTTTTGCATCAATGCATGATGCGTGGTGACGAAGGTCAGTTTGCCGCGCCGGCCCGGCTTGGTTTCAATGTCGGTGACATGTGCGGTCAACGTCGCATGCTCGCCTATCGCGAGCGGTGCGTGGAAGCGCAGGCGACTGCCGGCCCACATGTGCTGAAGTGTGAGCTTGCCTGCCGCCTCGCTGTCGATATGGCGATAGCCGTCGCTGCCGATATTGGCTTGCTGCATCGTGTCCCAGAAGAAGATCCAGTGCCAGAGTTCCGGCAGCGCCTCGCCTTTGCCAGTTGGTGTGGGATAGTCCAGGACGGCGCTGAGCGCGGCGACGCGAGCCGGGGCAATGAGATCGGTTGACGTCAATGCGTGAGACGCGTGAAAAAGTGGGTGCGGAGCGGTCAAAGGTATCTCCTGGTCGGTATGAGCTGATCGACTTGTCAGAGTGCATCGATGATGTGGGCCGGATTTCTCAATCGAGAGATCACGTCGGATAAACCACGATCATTCAGTTTGATGCGCAGATGGGCCATATGCGTTTCGATGGTCCTGACCGAAATGCCCAGCGAATTGGCGACGGCTTTGTTGGATTTGCCGGCGGCGTGCTCGAGCAAGGTCAGTAGTTCCATTTCAGTCGGTGGCATGAAGAAATCATCGTCGATATCGAGATGGCGCAGCGTTTTTGCGATCGCCACTTTCTTGCCGCACATCTCTTTGTAAGTGAAATACAGCAAGCGATGAGACAGGTGATGCGTTAGGTCGTGACTCAGGGTAACGATGCCCAACACCGTGCCGCGTAGGCCGACCAGGGGCAGCTTGGTGGTTGTCTTGTAGACCAGGACACCGTTCTGGTTGATATAGGCATGTGTGTCCTTGACCGAACATCGCTTTTCCTGGGCAAGATAGTCCATCTGCTTGATCTTTTTCGCCCACGCGTCGCCATGTTGAGTTTTCGAGAAATGCAGTTCGTCCACGGTCAAGCCGATGACCTGTCGAGGCGTAGACAATCCAAACAACGCCGCATTGGCTGCATTCGAAAACGTATATTTTCCAGTTTGCGGTATCTTGATGCTCGCGCCGTCGGACGACGCTTCTACGCATTCGAACCATTGACTTTCCGATATCATCCGGGCCTCGCGTTTCAGGTTAGCCGTGATGCTGTTGGCGAGAAGGCTTTCGGCCGTCAGGCCGACAGAGTTCGTCATCCGGGACCAGCACCACATAATTGACTTGGATGCTTCGCATCGGCCGTGACGATTTCAGAAAGGCCAGACTGTGGTGTTCCGTTTCATAGAGTGGCCTGACACCAGACATCGAAGCTCAAGAAAATTAAAAAACCAGACCGAGGCGGGCAAGTACAGCATCCGTATCAACGAGCAGAGGCGATTGTGCTTCGTCTGGACCCTAGACGGACCCATTGAAGTAGCGATCGTCGACTATCACTGAACCCATGGAGAAGGAGTCCACCATGGCCAAGAACGGGATGCGTCCGATACATCCGGGAGAGATTCTGCGTGCGGACTATCTTGCACCGCTGAATATGAGCGTCAATGCACTGGCGCAACACCTGCAGGTGCCTGCGACGCGCATCAACGAAATCGTGCGTGGCCGCCGCGGCATCACGCCCGACACCGCGCTGCGTCTGGCGGCCTTTTTCGGCGGCGATGCGGCTTCATGGCTGAACCTGCAACAGGCCTACGACCTGAAGGTCGCGCAGGCCGACGTTGCCGCCAAAATCGCACGTGAAGTGCGTCCGCTGCACGCGGCCTGACGGCACACCGTCGTCACGCGACGATTGAGGGGCCGCGGAACAGCATCGTATCCATGGTCTTGAGACCTTGCTCGCGCTAGCTATTGTCATGGTGCTGGCGTATCACTTTTCCTGTTTCATCAGTCACAACAATACCTTCGGTTTTCTCAGCCAAATCGGCTGGGCCGGGGTGGACCTGTTTTTCATGCTGAGCGGTTATCTGATCGGCAACCCGTTGCTGGCCAATGTGGCCCACGGCCGTCCGGTGCCGCTCAAGCGCTTTATCCTCCGGCGCCTGATGCGCACGCTGCCGAATTACTGGGGGTGGTCGCGAGCTTCTTTCTGTTGCCGGCGCTATGCGGCGGCGCCAGCCTGCCGCCGCTGTGGAAATTCCTCACCTTTACGCAGAACCTGGGCCTGCAGCCCGGCACCGCGTTTTCGCATGCGTGGTCGCTGTGCGTCGAGGAGCAGTTCTATCTGGGGCTGCCGTTAGTGATCATGCTGTGTGCCCGAACCGCACGCCCGGCGCGCGGCTACACGCTGCTACTGGGTTTGATGCTGGTCGGCGCGCCGGTGCTGCGCTGGGTGCTGTGGCATCGCGTCACCCAGCATGGCGTGACTGATCCGGCCGCTTTCTGGAAGCATATCTATTTCGCCACCGCATGCCGTTGCGACGAGTTGCTGATGGGCGTCGGCGTGGCCCTGATACGCAACTTCCATCCACGGCTCTGGCAACGCATCCTCGCGCATGGCCAGCTAACCTTGCTGCTGGGTGTCCTGATCACCCTGCTGACTCTCAAAGGGCTGCAGCACCAGGATGATGATCTGACGCTGTGGGCTACCGTGTTCGGTTATCCGGCCCTGGGCCTGGGCTTTGCGTTGTTGCTGGTGTCTGCGTTAAGCCCGAACTCGTGGCTGCATCGCTGCCGCGTTCCGGGCGCGGCCACGCTGGCGGCCTGGTCATTCGCGCTGTATCTCACCCATAAGCAGCTGTGGATATTGATGGCGCCCCTTCTGAAAGCGCAAGGCTATCTGCCGGAGCAGCCCGCCACGATCGCGATGCTGCTGGTGCTGGCTCTGGTGCAGGCCTACTTGCTTTACACCCTGGTTGAGCGGCCGTTCCTGGCTTGGCGGGATCGATCTAAACGGCCGGCGGCGGTGGCGCAGCAGGCCGGGGGCGTGCCGGAGCGTGCGCCGACACGGCCGTCTGTCAAGCCGGTGTTGGGTCTGGATTGACTGGATGTGACCGCAGTCGTTGCACAACCCATCGGCCGCAGCGGCGGCACTCGCGCTGCGGCCTTTCGGCCTTCGAGCCTACTTGAATCTCAATCTCAAAATTTGCCCCGCCTATTTTTGTTCATGCTACTGTAAATAGTAGATGGGCATTCCATGCAGAAAAGAATAGAGCGGGAGCCGCTGGCGAGAGACTGACTGGACGTTCAGAACCTCCTTTCAAAAGTGATGCGAACAGGCATAAGCGGGCCGCGGGCACGTGGCCTAGAGGAAGGGTTTCGGTGGCAAGTAGCGTTTTCGACGACAACGCGCCCGCTGGGCGCATCCCGGCGCCGCGCCGTCGCATTTCCGTGTCGACCCTGGGCGCGCGCGCACTGGTCGTACTCGTCTATCTGTTCATCCTGAGCCCGCTGGTTTTTGTCATCTGGCTGTCCTTCTTCAAGGACGTCATCATCACGTTTCCGCCATCCGGCTATACCGCGGCGTGGTACGTGAACGCATGGCGCAACGCGGCATTCGCCGACGGTTTCATCTTCAGCGTGAAGATCGCGCTTTGCGCGGCCGTGATCGGCGTGAGCTTCGGCGTGGCCGCCGCGTTCGGCATTGCGCGGTACCGCTTCAAGGGCCGTTCGCTGGTCAGCATGTTGTTGCTCTCGCCGCTGGTCGTGCCCGGCATCGTCGCGGGCATTGCTGTCTATCTGTTCTATCTGCGTGCCGAGAACGTGCTCAATATGGACATCGTCGGTACGTTTTCTGGCCTGTTGCTGGCGCACGTATGCTTGACCATCCCGTGGACGATGCGTCTCGTGTCGGCCGCGATGAACGGACTCGATACGACCATCGAGGAAGCAGCGCGCAACCTCGGTGCTACCGGCTTCCAGACCTTCTGGCGCGTCACGTTGCCGATGCTGCGCCCGTCGATCGTTGCCTCTACGCTATTCAGTTTCATTATTTCGTTCGAGAACCTTGAGCTCACGCTGCCGCTTGTTGGCCCAGGCCACACGACGCTGCCGATCGCGATCATGGAATATCTCGAGTTCAATCTCGATCCGACCATCGCCGCGGTCTCCGCTGTGCAGATCGTTCTGCTAGGAATCGTGATGCTGGTCACCGACCGGTTCGTGAAGCTCAGTCAGGTGATATAGAAATGGCCCAGGTCACGATACGCAATCTTCGCAAGCAGTTCGGGCAGGCCATCGCGGTCGCCGATTTTTCGCTCGACATCGCCGACGGCGAGATGGTCGCCTTCCTCGGTCCAAGCGGCTGCGGCAAGACCACGACGCTGCGGATGATCGCCGGCTTCGTCGAGCCGAGCAGCGGCTCGATCCTGATCGGCGGCAAGGACGTCACGCATACACCGCCAAACCGACGCAACACCGGCATGGTGTTTCAGCGCTATGCGCTGTTTCCGCATATGACAGTCACGCAAAACGTCGAGTTCGGTCTCAAGATGCGCAAGATGCCCGTCGCGGAGCGTGAGGTGCGCATCAAGCAGGCGCTCGACATGGTGCGCCTGACCGAGTTGCGCGATCGTTATCCGCGGCAGCTCTCGGGTGGCCAGCAACAGCGTGTGGCGATCGCGCGGGCCCTCGCCATCCGGCCCGAAGTGTTCCTGCTCGACGAGCCGCTCTCGAACCTCGACGCCAAACTGCGCGTCGAAGTGCGCGAGGAAATTCGCGCGCTGCAGCAACAGCTTGGATTGACCACCATTTTCGTCACGCATGATCAGGAAGAGGCGATCACGATCGCTGACCGGCTAGCCGTCATGCATGACGGCCGCGTGCAACAGATCGGCAGTGCGGACGAACTCTACGAGCGGCCGGCCAATCATTTCGTTGCCGATTTCCTCGGCAAGATGAATTTCTTCGAAGGCGCGTTCGACGGCGACGGCAGCTTCGTTACGCATCGCGGTACGCCGATCCGCATCGGGGCGCTGCAATCGATGAACCCGGGCACACGCGTCGTCGGCTTGCGCCCGGAGCGGCTTGCGCTTGGCGATGCTCCGTTGCCCGATTCGAACAGCCTCGCCGTCACGATCTCATCGCTGATTTATATGGGCGCGACAGTGGAAGTGCGCGCCGTCACCGAGCGAGGCGACCCTATCGTCGCTCACGTTCAGAACAATTTCCGCGGCGATGTCGGCCGCTTGCTTGCCGGTAGCAAGACCTTTGCCAGCTTTCGCAGCCATGACTGCGTTCTTTTCAATTAATCCGACCTACGGAGTGTAGCGATGACCGACAAAACTGCCCGCCGCAATTTCCTCAAAACCGCTTCGGGCTTGCTGATGGCGCCGTCAATCGTGCTTCTCACGAACCAGGCCAGAGCAGCAGCGGCATGTCCCAGCGTGGTGGTCGGAACATGGGGCGGCGATTACGAAAACCTGCTCGACTCGAACATCGGCGTGCCTATCATGAAGGCCATGGGTTGCGATGTCGTCTATGACACTGCAGACCAGGTCTCGCGGATGACGAAGATGCGCGCGGAGAAGGGCTCGCGGCGCGGCTCGATGGACGTGAGCTGTCTAGCCGACGTCGACATGTACGACATGGACCGCGCGGGCCTGCTGCTGCCGGTCGACGCTGCACAGGTGCCCAACATCGCGAACACGTTAGAGCCGTTTCGCAAATCGTATTCGATCCCGCACATCTTCAGTGCCATGGTGATCGTCTACAACCCGGCGAAGTTCAGCAGTGTGCCCGATTCGTTCAATGTCGCGCTCGATCCGCGCTACAAGGGCCGCGTCGGGATGTCGGACATTCTCTACAACTACAACGCCATGACCGGCGCGCTCGCCTCTGGCGACAAGACGGGTTCCCTCACGTCGGGTATCAAGTTCCTGCGCGAGCTCAAGAAGAATCAGCCTAAGGTGTATCCGTCGAACGAGACGGTCGCGGCCGCGCTGAAGACGGGCGACATATGGATGACCTGCATGTGGAAAGCGCGCGCCATCCAATGGAAAAAAGCCGGCGTGCCCATCGAGTTTGCATTTCCGCAGGAGGGCGCCGCGCCCGCCGTATTCGAAGCGGCAGTGCCCAGGAGCAGTCGGTCGCCGGCGTGCGGTTTCGAATACCTGAACGCAATGCTCGACCCGCGCGCGCAGCTCGGCTTCGCGCAGACGATGGGCTATGCACCGACAGTCAGGAATGCATCGCTGCCGGCCGATCTGCAGCAGATGGTGGGGTTCTCCGACGCGCAGATCGGGAAGCTGCTGCGTATCGATTACGCGACGACCGCCGCGCAGAAACCGGGCCTGCTCGACTACTGGAATCAGGACTTCAAGGTCGGCCTGTAGGAACGCGGGATGAACGGTACTTTCGTCGACGGCAAGGGAGGCGCGGAACGCGGCCAGCCGCGCGGGCTCGGTATATCGCTCGTGCTGCCCGCGTCCGTGGTTGTTCTACTTGTCATTGTGGTCCCGGCGCTGCAATTGTTCCGCTATAGCCTGAATCACTTCGATGTGCAGACGCTAATGGAGGCGGCGTGGACGCCGGAGAACTACATCAGGTTCTTCACCGACAGCTACTACCTCAATGTGCTTGGCACCACGCTCAAGATCGCCGCGCTATGCACGCTGTTGTCGCTGGTGTTCGGTTTTCCGGTTGCCTATTCGCTGGCGAAAACCCGTAGCCGCTTCAAAAGCCTGTTGATCATATTGCTGGTGTTCCCGCTGATGGTCGGCAATGTCGTGCGCGCGGCAGGGTGGATGGTGATCCTCGGAAACGCCGGATTCGTCAATGCGCTACTGGTGCATTTCGGGATTGTCGCGCAGCCGGTGCGCTTGCTTTACACACCGCTTGCCGTGGTGCTCGGCACCACGGGCGTCGTGTTGCCGTACATGATCCTGACGCTACAAAGCGTGCTAGAAGGCATAGACCTGTCGGTCGAGGAGGCCGCACGCAATCTTGGTGCGAACTTTGCGCAAACCTTCTCGGCTGTGGTGTTGCCGATGTCGCTGCCGGGCGTCGCCGCGGGATCGATGCTGGTGTTCATTCTGTGCATGAATGCCTACGCGACGCCGGTTCTGCTTGGTGGTACGGGGCTCACGATGATGACGCCGGCGATCTATGACGAAATCGGCAAGGCGTCCAACTGGCCATTCGGTGCCGCCCTAGCTCTCATATTGATGGTGGTGACGCTCGTTTGCGCCATCGTATCGAACTGGATCATTCATCGCCGCTATGCGAAGACGATGCTCGCGTAAGGGCGAATACAACCGGCGCCGGATCGATGGCGCATATATATCGAGGAGACCGAGCAATGCCCATATTGACCCGCAAGACGCGCGACTATCGGCTGCAGGCGATGCGCGACCTGATGAAGCAGGCGCAAGTCGACGCGCTGGTTTTGACAACTGCCGACTTCTTCCAATGGGCGACCAATTTCCATGTCGACGTGCTGACGTGGGAGCGGCCGATCATGGTGTGCGTGCCCGCTTCGGGTGAACCGTTTGCAGTGATGAACGAGCTGTCGACGCATCATATGCGACTATCGCAGGAGCGCGACTCGGTCTGGCTCGACAATATCGCGTTTTATGCCGAGCACCCCAAGACGACGGGGCGCCAATATCTGGTTTCGCAATTGCCCGAGCTGATCGCCGAACGCTTGCGTCAGGCGGGACTGGGTCGTGCCCGCATTGGCATCGATGCTTCTGGCGGCCCTTTTACGCGTGCCGCCGCGCTGTTGCCCGAGATGAAGTTCGTTGCACTCACCGCAGAACTGCGCGCACTGCGCTGGGTCAAAACCGCTGAGGAACTGGAGATCATGCGCGCGGCAGCCAGCCTGTCAGATTGGGTGCAGGAACGCTATCGGGAAAATATTCGCCCCGGCCGGCTGGTACAGGAACTGGACTACCAGATGGCCGCGCAAATGGTCGAAGAGGGGGCTCGCCGCTTTCCTGGCGAGAATCTCGAAGTGATGCGTTGCTGGACGCTGTCTGGACCGGCCTCCGCTTCGCCGCACGGCGACGGCGCATCGTGCGGGGCGCGCATCAAGGAAGGCGATGTGCTTGTCAACATTGTGATCCCGCGCCTGAACGGCCTCGTGATCGAGAATGAGCGCACGTGGTTCTGCGGCAAGCCTAGCGCCGATCAGGCAAAATACTACGAAGTCGCGCGCGCAGCCAACCAGGCGGCGCTTGCGGCAGCGGTGCCCGGTGAGCCGGTGTCGGGCATCGACGCTGCGGCGCAGAGCGTGATCGAAAAGGCTGGCTGCGCGGATCTCATTCGGCATCGAACCGGGCACGGCATGGGCATCATCGGTCACGAGTATCCCGAGGACATGGCGTTCAATCACCGCCCACTCCTCGTCAATGAAGTGTATTCGGCTGAGCCGGGCATCTACGTGTATGGACTCGGCGGCTTCCGGCTCGACGACTCGGTGGTGGTCGGCACGCCGCCCGAAGTGATGACGCGCACGCCCAAGTCACTTGAGTACGCGACCGTCGGCTGAGCTTTCCGTGCGGCGGCTGCGTGCCTCGTACGGACGGGACACCGCCGCCGCGCCTATCGAATAACCCAAGGAGATTTCCCATGGAAGCTGTATTGTTCAGGAACGGTGCGCTGCTGGATCCGCTGCGCCCGGAGTTGCTCGAAGGTCACGACGTGCTGATCGAGGATGGTCTGGTGCGTGAAGTCTCGGACCGGCCGATCAAAAGCAGCGCACGCATCATCGACCTCAAGGGCAAGACCATCATGCCCGGCCTCATCGACCTGCATGTGCATGTGGTGGCCACCGAACTCAATCTGGCCCGGCAGGTTCATTTGCCCAACGTGCTGGTGACCTTGCGTTCGGTGCCTATCATGCGCGGCATGTTGCGCCGCGGCTTTACCACGGTACGCGATGCAGGCGGCGCGAGTCACGCGCACAAGCGCGCGGTGGAAGAGGGCCTGGCCGAAGGTCCGCGTCTGTTCGTGTCGGGCCGTGCCTTGAGCCAGACCGGCGGGCACGGCGATATGCGCGAGCGCACCGATTACCTGCAGACCGACGCGCCGTGCGGATGCTGCGTGCGCGTGGGCGCGCTCGCGCGCGTCGCGGATGGTGTCGATGCAGTGCGTCGCGCCACACGCGAAGAACTGCAGATGGGCGCGGACCAGATCAAGATCATGGCTTCCGGCGGCGTCGCCTCGCCGACCGACCCGGTGGGCGCGTTCGGCTATTCCGAGGAAGAAGTGCGCGCCATCGTCGCCGAGGCACGCAGCCGCCACACCTATGTGCTGGCGCATGCGTATACGCCCGAAGCAATTCAGCGCGTGGTGCGCTGGGGCGTGCGCACCATCGAGCACGGCAACCTGGTCGACAGCGAGACGGCCCGCGTGATGGCCGAGCACGGTGCCTATGCGGTACCCACGCTCGTCACTTATGATGCGCTCTCTAGCGAGGGCGAGAGGTTGGGGCTGCCGCCCGAAAGTGTCGCCAAGATCGCCGATGTACACGCGGCAGGTCTGCGCTCGCTCGAGATCTTCAAAAGCGCCGGCGTCAAGATGGGTTTTGGTTCCGATCTGCTGGGCGAATCGCAGCGGCTGCAGAGCAACGAGTTCCGTATTCGCGCTCAGGTGCTGTCGCCGGCCGAGGTCATCGCCAGCGCCACGGTGGTGGGCGCGGAGGTACTCGGCATGGAAAACCGGCTGGGACGGCTTGTGCCCGGGGCGTTCGCCGACGTGCTGGTGGTCGACGGCAATCCGCTCAAGTCGGTCGACTGCCTGCTCGGCCAGGGTGAGCACATTCCAATGGTGATGAAGGGCGGCAGAATTCACTTCGACGAACTGGCACGCGCATGATCGAACGGGCCATGGTCAAGTCGAGTATGGATTTCCGTCATATCGATGCGTTTCGGGCGATGATGCTCACCCGCACGTCGACCAAGGCCGCGCAGCTAATCAACCTGTCCCAGTCCGCGATCAGCCGGCTGATCGCGGATCTTGAGCGCTCCACCAAGCTCACGCTTTTCAACCGCGAACGCGGTCGGCTCGAGCCGACCGCTCAAGCCTATGCGCTGTTCGCCGAAGTCGAGCGTCGCTACGCGGGGCTCGACAACATCCGCGAGTTCGCGTTGTCGCTGCGCAGCCCTGAGACGGCGATGATACACGTCGGCAGCGTGCTGTCTTTTGGCCTCGGCTTCTTTGCTCGGGCGATGGCGCGCTTTCGTGAAATCCATCCATCGGTCAGGATCGCCCTGACCACGGGCTCGTCGCAACTGATCCGCGATCAGATCGTTGCGCGTACGCTTGCATTTGGCGTGGTGACCGATTCCGTCGATTGCGCCGAGACCGATGCGGTTTCGTTTGCCAAGCTCGATGCGCTATGCGCCGTGCCGGCGGGGCATCCGCTCGCGAGCCTGCCGGTTATCACGCTCGACGATCTGCGTGCGTGGCCGGTCATTTCGTATGAGCCGTCGGACATGGTGCGCTGGGGCATGGACTGGATCTTCGATGAGAGCAAGCTGGGACCGCAGGTTGCAGCCGTCGTGCGTTATTCGGTCAACGTCTGCGCCTTGGTCAGGGAGAGTGTGGGCGTCGGTCTGGTTCACCCGGTGGTCGCCTACGATTTTCTCGACACCGGCCTGGTGTTTCGCCGCTTCGAGCCGGCGATGACCTTTCACACGCTGCGCATCAAGCCACGCAGCCCCGCCGCATCGACGCATGTGGAAGATTTGATCACGGTGCTCGATGAGACGCTCTCGCATATCATCAACGAAGTTGAGGCGCGGCTGTAACAGGAAAACCACCGCATTTTGAGCGGGCGTGGAGATGGCGACCTATAATGCAAGCATGGTCGCTACTTGGTAGGGAGGCCGCCATGGTTCAGTCAACCTTCAACTCCGTGCTTGGTCTTGTACTTCTTCTATTAGTCGTCGGCTTTGTGATTATGGAGCGCCGTCGACACCATCACCCAGGAGGGGGCGTATCCCGCTGGCTCGATACGCACCATATAAATTGGATGAGCCAGAAGCCAGATAAGGATCACCAGGACAACACTCGATCATAGTTGGCGTGTGCGGGCGCAAAAACCCCTGTAGACCTTGTGAACTGCCCCCAAAAGTTGGACCGCGTCCGACATTTGGGGGCAGTTCACTTGAGTCTATGGGATTTTTAAGAGTTCAGCGGTGGTGGCGACTAGTCAGCGATGGCGCCGGGATGCACGCCATGAACGAAGTCGATGATCAGATCGGCCGTTTTTTGCGGTGCATCCTTGGCGACCATATGGGTGACGCCTGGCACAACCACACCGCGCAGGCGAGGGTTAATCATCCTCAAGGTGTCGAGTTCGGCGGGGCGGATTGTGTCGGCGTTTCCCGCGGCCAGCAGCAGGGTTGGGCAAGTCGCGGCCTTTACGTAAACCTGGAACGGCTCCTGGACCATGGACCCGTAAGACTCGATCAGCGCGTCTTTGCTTACATTGCGGTACTCGTCCGCCCGCTCTTCCAGCTTCGCATCGCTGAGCGTCGGCAGATAGCGGCGGAAGTCGTCCATGCGGCCTTCGTCGACGGCCGTCTTCTGTTCAAGAAACTCCGGCAGCGAATGGGCGTATATGGACCGCTGGCCAGGACCATTGATCGGGGGTTCGATGAGTACCATGCCAGAGACGAGCGACGGCCAGCGGGCGGCAAAAGCCGCGGCAATCCGTCCGCCCATTGACTGTCCGACGAGAATCGGCGCAACCGGATTGTCGATCAGGGCATTGATCACCTTGAGCAGATCACCGACATAATCGTCGAGCAGATAACCGCGCTCGGGCCAGCTGGATTTGCCGCGGCCCCGCAGATCGAGTATCAGCGAGTACCAGTTCTTCGGCATGAGCTCGACCAACTGCGACAAGGACTTGCTGTAAGTGACAATGCCCGGAAGAAAGATGACCGGTACACCGGTCTGGTTGCCGGTGGTCAACAGATGGAGATTGACGTCCAAGCCGTTGACTTCGAGATGATCAAACACAACATTCGCGTTCAAGCTATAGCCTCGCAGTTAGTAAATCGTCGATCTTTCATTTTCGGCTTACCTGCTGTAAATAAATTCCAGATGGATTCCCAGGTAAGCGCGCAAGGATCCGGGTTCAGTAGCCCAATTCCGTCTTCGGTTTCCCGGTGGCAACCTCGAGGAACTGATAGTCCATATGTGACTGGATGGCCGAGGAGACATCGGAATTAATGTATTTCAGGCTGTGCATCATCTGCCCGATCGCCACCGCCGGACCGCGATACATCTTGTCGTCCGGCGTGAGGTTATCTACAGCACCCGCGGCAATCGTCTTGTCCAGGCCAGTGACCTTGGAGATGGTGTCGACCCAGAGGGTCTTGTTCGCGCCAACCATGTGATCCACCTTGATGATGGCGTTGACGGTGGCTTGAACCCCCTTCGGATTGGATGCAATCACATCGGGCCGCGTCAAGATCAGGTTTGCCAGATTGCCCGCCGCCGTGTCATACGGAAGCGAAAAGAACTTTGCGTCGTGAAGTTGAAGAATTTGGGTGGCATAAGGCTCGACCGTGCTGATCAGTTGCACATCTCCACGGCGCAGCGCCTCCGCATCATCCGCAGGATTCGGGATATTCACGAAGTCGACGTCCTTGTTGACGTCGATGCCATGTACGGCGAAGGAGCCGCGCATCTCGAGGTCCGAGGCATTGCCGCGCGACGCGGCGATACGGAAGACCTTGCCCTGAGCCTTGTACTGCGCGATGAGTTTTTTCAAGCCGACCCAGTCATTGGCGGCCACGGGCACGGTATTGCCGACGAGCACCTGCTGACCGCCGCTGATCTGGCCGGAGATCGCGACGACATTGAAGCCTCTGTCCAGGGCCATGGCGTAGTGCAGATAGGTTACCTGGGCGACGTCGATGCTCTTGGAGACCAGGGCCGTCAGCACGTCGTTACCCGTGTTGAAGCCGATGGCATCGATCTTGACGCCGACTGCATTTTCCGGAGTGAGCGCGATCGGCGTGCACTGCGCGCATTTTGCATAGCCAAGCTTGATGGCGCTTTCGTCAGCGTGGCCGACGAGTGGGACCATGGCCGCCGCGGCGAGCAGCAGTTTTACGGTGAATTTCAACATGTGGTGTCCTTCGGATGGAAAACAAATGCACAAAACGCCCGAAAATCGGGGCCGTTATCCCATATTAAACAAGGACAACTTATCGTAAATATTGGGTAATCTCATGTCGGATCTTGTTGCGGCGAAGCGGCATATCGTGTTTGGTCGATAGCAATGCGCTTGCCGGCGAGTCCGCGTCCGCCGTCTGGCAGGCCGTCAATTCATGAAGAGTGGGCATCGGCGTCTCTCAACTATGCAGTGGCGTGTAGCGAGTTCGCTTCGATTCCCGCATTGAGACATTTTTGTTGGCCTATAAAATGATGTCAAATCTATAATTTCGATAGTGATATAAGGGAAAGGTTATGCGGATCAACTTGCGGCAAATGGAAATATTCCGCTTGCTCATGCACGTACGAAACGTCACGGAGACTGCCCGGGCCTTGCATATTTCCCAGCCGGCGGTCAGTTCGGCCATAAAGGAACTGGAAGCGCACCTTGGACTTCCGCTTTTTTTGCGTAGCAAGGGCGGCTTGCGACCCACGGCGGAAGCACATCAATTGCTGCCCGACGTGGAGCGGTTGCTGCTACAGGCTGGCAACATCCACAACCGCGCCCGTGAATTCGCCGACGCCCAGGCGGGTAGCCTCAACATCACCGGTATTCCTAACCTGATGGGACAGCTGTTGCCTCGCGCCGTAGCGCGCTTCAAGGCAGAACGCCCGGGCGTCAAAATTCAGCTGGTGGGGCATGCGACGACGGAAGTCACGACCCGGATCATGCAAGAGACGATGGATATCGGATTTGCGTTTTTGCCCATCTATGAAACCGGAGTCGCGATCGAACCGGTCCTTGAAACCCAATTGATCTGCTTGATGCACCCTAGCCATAGATTGGCCGATCGTGCCGCGCTGAGTCGGGAAGACCTGGTCGGAGAGGTCCTGCTGGGGCAGGCCGCTTACACACCGTCGGGTCTGGCGCTGCGCGAGAGCGAGCGTGGAAGCGCCGCGGCGGCGGACAGCACGATCGAGACCAACTTGTCGATTGCCATGGCCAGCCTGGTTCGCGAAAACCTCGGGATTGGCATCACGGACGCGCTCGTCGTCTGTTCTCCAATCGGCCGAGACCTCGTCGCCCGTCCCTATTTGCCCGAAACAAAGCTGACGCTGGCGGCAATCTACTCACGGCATCGCCCTGTATCACGCACCGTGGTCGGCTTTATGGCAGCCGTTCAGAAAGGTCTCGACGAAGCGGTGACCGAGCTTCGTGGACGAGGGATTTATGCGGAGCGGCAGTGATGTTGACTGCTGGTGTGAATCTGGCGTGCCGATACGGTCGGGACAAGCATGAAACTGCCATGCGCATGCGCGACACGTCGCCGTATGCGATCCGATGGTTGGACCTGGGGCCGAACAGATCAACAGAATCGAATCCATGGTTGCGAATCATATTAATGAAAATAACAATGA
>OUWB010003780.1_pt3 | contig 34657 bp, 22 predicted proteins | sample 1779821 | NCBI WGS metagenome assembly OUWB01 (sample SAMEA3914806, study PRJEB12502) | metagenome | biome: forest; material: soil | place: Canada | collected 2011-08-03 | depth 0.1 m
GGCGCGACAATTGCCACCAACTCTCCGATTGTCCTGTCATGGCGTGGCCGCCCTGTCCGTCGATGACGCCGGGACCGTAAATGCCGCCGCCGCTGCCGCCTGTGACGGTGAGGAAGGGTACGCAACCCTTGCCGGCATTGTCGTTGCTGCCGCAAGTATGGCTTCCCCTGTCGTAGGCAGCAGGGTCGGTCGAGGCATAGAGCGTGACGCCGGCATCGATGATCAAGCCGATCCCGGCGCGCAGGATCAGCGGACCGGAGACGAAAGCATGTCCCTTGTCGCCGGCCAGATGGAGCGCCTGGCCCGTTGGACAATTGTCGATGGCCTGCTGCAAGCGCGCACTATCGTCCGTACCGACGGCCTCGGATGTGTCGAACCGGGCTTGCAAGGTGGTGCAAGCCGCAGGCAAAACTGGCTCGTTTACTTGGCGCGCATCCTGCGCGACTGCCAGCGCGGGTAAAAGGAAGGCAAGAAGGAAGGCAAGAGCGGCCAGGCCCAGGCATTTCATTTGGCGGCGTCCGCATTCAATGCCGCGCCGATATCCGGCGTGGCTTGCCGCCACTCCCGCGCAACCATTTGCGAGAAGTAGGCTGCGCCCTTGGCACCCAAATGCGTATGGTCGAAGCCGCGATAGCGTTCGCCCTTTTGCGCCGGTTCGGGTGTCGATGTGGGCGTCGATGCAGGGGACGGCGGCGCCATGGCGAGTGTGTCGGCCTCGGTCTCGCCCATCGCCTGTACGGCAGCGGCGCTGTCTGCGTTCAAGTCGAGCAGTTGCACATGCTCTTCACGCGCGACCTTGCGCATGGCATCGGCCCAGGGCACGAGCGTGTTTTGCAATTGGCCGTCGCGGAAATCGCGCCGTGTCAGCGGGGTGACGAGTATCGGTGTGGCATGCGCGGCCTGCACCTCGCGTACGTAATGCGCAAGGTTGGCCGGATATTCCGTGGCGAGATCGGTCGAGCGTCCCGGCTTGCCGGGCTGGTCGTTGTGGCCGAACTGGATCAGCACGTAGGTTGTCCGATCCGCAGGAGCGTTATGAAGCTCCTGCAGCACGGCGTTCCACGACCCTTCCGCCCGATAGCTAGAGGTGCTGCGCCCGCCCTTGGCGCGGTTCAGGCAAGCCACCTCGGGCTTGAACAGCTTGCACAAGGCGTCGCCATAGCCGGTTTCGCTGGCCATGGTCGAGTCGCCCACCAAGATTAGCTGCGGCAAGCCGGCTGCAATTGCCGTAGCGGGCACGGCAGCGCAGGCCGTTGCGATGACGGCGGCGTGCAACAGGCGGTGCATCATGTCGCGGGTCATGCCGATTCCAGCGTGGTGTTGAACACCTTGCCGCCCACTTTCACGTTTTCGAGTTTGATGTCCTTGGCGTTGAACAGGAAGAACGGGCTGCCCGTCGCGGCCGGGGTGCCGAAGTCGCAATCGCTGATCGTCACGTTCGAAACAGGCACCACTGCCGGCGCCGGCTTGGCGCCGTTGTATTCGGCAGCAACCGGTCCCAGCACGACAACGGCCTGATAGCTCGAATAATGGCCGCCCGACATGGCGACATTGCCCACGGTGATCTTCGAAATATGCACGTTCGACACCGTCGGAGGCCGGATGCGCACATTGTCTTCCGCCGGCGCATAGTCGCAATCGATGATGACGATGGCTCCGGCCGTGGAAGCCACGCTGCCCGGTGCAATCGGCATGCCGGGCAGGGGATTGTAAAACCCCGGTTCAGTGCGCACGCCGTTGGGAATGCTGATATTGCGCGCGTAGAAATTCTTCAGGTAGCCGCCGCGATTCATGTTGCTCTTCAGACGGATCGCCATGTTCAAGGGATTGGTGGCCCAATTGGCGTTCTGGAATACCAGGTTTTGCGCGTACACGTCCTCGATGCCGCCGGCCATTTCGCTACCCAAGGTGACGGCGCCGTGGCCGCTGTGCATGGTGCAGTTCTGGATCACGACGTGGCGCGTCGGACCGTGCTGGATGTCGAGATCCTTGCCGGCCTTGATTGCGATGCAGTCGTCGCCGGTATTGAAAGTGCAACCATCGATCAGCACGTTGGTGCACGACTCGGGGTCGAAACCGTCGTTGTTCGGCCCCAGGCTGTTGGCATGCACATGCTTGACCGTCATGTTGTGGCAGGCCACCGGATTGTGCTGCCAGAACGGCGTGTTGGTGACCTGGTAGCCTTCCATCCAGACGTTGGTGCAGGCGATGAATTGGATCATGTTGGGCCGCAGGTAGTGCCCCAGGCCGAACACGCGCTTCTCCAGCGGCACGCCGGCTTCCGACAGTGCCGGAACAAAGCCGAAATCGGTGCGCCAGCGCTGGCTGTCGCCTTCGATCAGTTTCACCTGGTCGAGGCCGAGATGGGGCGCGACCTCAGCCAGCGAGGCCGGGTTCGCCGGGTTGGGCGTGATTTCGGAACGTTCGGACTTGGCCGCGCCGCTCAATTTCCCCTTCCAGCCCCACCAGCATTCGTCGCTGCCGGCGACGAAGGGCGTGCCGCCCTGGCCGTTGAGGATGCTGCTCCAGTCCTCGCCGGTCAGCGCGATGTTTTCCTGGCTATGGGCATAGACCATGGAGCAGAAATTCAGGCAATCGTTGCCCTGCCAGCGTGCGCGCACCAGATTGCCGTTCTTGCCGCACGGGGTGTCGCCATATTTGGCGTAGTCGGCCGGGTTGTTGTTGAACCAGACTTGCGCACCGGCCTGCAGGTGCACGTGCACGTTCGACAGCAACACGATAGGTCCGGCACAAAGCCAGTCGCCGGCCGGGATCAGCACGCGGCCGCCGCCGGCCTTGTGGCAGGCGGCAATCGCGGCGGCAATGGCCGGATAGCAATCGTGCGAACCGGCCACCGGAGTATCGAGCTGTGCCTTCTCGTGCAGGCTGATCCAGCCGACACGTTTTTCCAGTTTGCAGGTCTGTGCGCCGAAGCCGGTGATGACGAAGTCTTCGTCGCGGAACGACGGCATGCGCGACAAGCGTGACGCGATGTCTTGCGCACGCTGCCATGGATCGTCTTGGTCACTGCCGGCGGCATAGGCGGAAAACGCCATGCCGCCGGCCAGTGAGAGACCGGCCGCCGACACGGTATGCATGAACTGCCTGCGTCGGCGGGAAAAGCTGTTGCGAGTAATGCTCAAGGTGCCGGTCTCCGCTTGCTTAATAGAACTTGTAGGTGACCGAAGCGATATAAGCACGGCCGACTGCGCTCGCGTAGTCGAGCAGGATGCCCGTCGCTTGCGAGTTGGTTTCGGGCGGTGCGGCGTTGAACAGGTTGCTGACGCCGGCCGAGAGGATCACGTTCTTGATACCGGTATACGACGTCGTCAGGTTGGTCACCGAGTACGACGAAATATTGCGGTAATACTGCGACGTTACCGCCGTATTCTGGTCGTGGTAGCCGGATTGATAGTTTTCCGACAGTACCGTGCTCCAGTTGCCGTACAGCCAGTCCAGCATGGCGTTGTGCTTCCAGCGGAAGGTCAACAGCGGATTGTTGCTGTAGGTGCCCAGCGTCACGCCGCCGAACTGGCCGACGTTGTTGGTCCAGGGTGCGCCCGCCATGGTCTGCTGCTCGTACCTGTTGGTGTAGGTGCCGCGCAAATCGAACAGGAACTTGCCTTCGGCGGTTTGGGGTGATTTGTACGCCAAATCGATGTCTTCGCCGCTGGTGTTCGTGCCGCCGAGGTTTTCCGTGTCTTCATTGATGTAAGCCAGCAAGCCGTTGGGGTTGCGCACGAAATTGGCGGCATACAGTTGGGGATTGCCGAAGATCGCCGTTTCCGACAGACTGCCCAGCGTATCGGTCAGCATGATGTGCCAGTAGTCGACCGTCAGCGAAAGACTCTTGATCGGCTCAAGCACGAAGCCCATCGTGAAGTTCTTCGATTTTTCCGGTTCCAGGCTGGGGTTGGCGCCGGTCTGCACCGGTTGCTTGATGTTGCAAACCTGTGCCGACGTGAGGCCGGCAGCCAGCGCAGCAGCCGAGATCGTACCGGTGCCGGGCGCGCCGGTGCCGGGGCAGAGCAGCGGGTCGTCCCACTTGGCCGAAGTCGTGGTGGTGGCGCCGGCCAGGCGATAGCCGTACATGTCGATCAGGCTCGGTGCGCGGAAGCCGGTGTTATAGGACGCACGCAGCACCAGCATGTCGGTCGGCTGGTAGCGCAGCGACACTTTGGGATTGACCGAGGAGCCGATGTCGCTGTAATCGTCGGCGCGCACGCCGAAGTCGAGGTCGACCTGCTTGGTCAGCGGTGCATCGATTTCGCCGAACAGCGACGAAATGTTGCGCGACGCCTGCACGTCGTAGGGCTGCCGGCCGTTGTAGGGAATATTGGCATTGTTCAGCGGCGACAAGTCGTGCATCGTGTCGTGGTGGAACGAGGTGCCGAGATTGACCGCCAGCGCGCCGCCGGAGAGTTGCGCCAGATCGTGGCCGGCCGAGAAATCGAACGAGTCGAAGCCCGACGTGGTATCGCGGATGATCTTGCCGTCTTCCGAAATGCTGGCCAGGTAGGCTGCGCCGGCAGCGTTTTGTGCGCCGAACGGGTTGATGACGCCATTCAAGACGCCGGCATCCAATGCCGGGCCATTGAGGTAGCCGTTCAGGGTATTGTCCCAGCGTTCGTCACGCGCGGCGACTACGTTGGCCTTGAAATCCCAGCCAAGGAACTGGCCGACGTCGGAAATCAACACGCGCGAGTTGGCTTGCGTGTCCTTGTACTCGGCGCCGCCTTGTGCATCGTCTTGCCATTCCAGCGTCAACGGCTGGCCTGTCACGCCCTTGACCAGCGGTACGCCGGCGCTGCCGCCGGGATAGTAAGGGGAAGCCGAGGTAATGATCATGGCCGGCGCCGAACCGCCGCCCGGCGGCGGCGTGAAGCCGACGCTGGTGCTGGCCGCACCCTTGGGAATGAGGCGCGATTCGTTGCCGTAGGAGACTTCAACCGACAAGGTGTTGTCGTTGCCGAGCTTCAATTGCCCGTTGGTGAAGAACGTCACCTGTTGGCTTTCCGGGAACAGCACGCCATAGAGTTGCGTATTGTTGTTCAGGCAGGTGTTCTTGGCAGCCGGCGTCGAGTACGGTGCCAGGCAAGTGCTGCCATAGGGGTTGCCCGCGGCCGCGCTCGGCGAGGTGATGTTGGCCGGATAGGCATAACCGCCTGAACCTGCCGCCTTGTCGCCGGGGCCGATGCCCAGCGCGTTCAATTCGTTGGTATTGACCCAATCCGGGCGCGCATCGTAAGGCAGCGAGCCTTGCTTGTGCGCATCGAGCGTGGCATACAAGCTCCAGCCGTCCGCTTCCAGATTGCCCTTGCCGCCGATGATGGAGAAGCGCTCTTCATTGGCGCCGCCGCCTGCATCGGGCGAGACGCCTTGCACCGTGACTGATGCGCCGTCGTAGCTCTTCTTGGTGATGAAGTTGACCACGCCGGCAATCGCGTCCGAGCCGTATAGCGAAGACGCGCCGTCACGCAGGATTTCAACGCGATCGATGGCGGACAGCGGAATGATTTCAACGTTGGCGTAGGTGTCGGCAGTCGGCTCGTTGGCCAGGCGTTGGCCGTCCAATAACACCAGCGTGCGTGGCAGACCCAGGCCGCGCATGTTGAATACCGTACCGCCGCCGGCCGACAGCGCGTTCTGGGTGGAGCCGACCGACAGCGATTGCATCACGTCGGCGATCGAGGTGTAACCCAGCTTGGCGAAGTCCGAAGCCTTGATCACGGTGACCGGCAGGGCGGTTTCGGCGTCGGTGCGCTTGATCGAGGAACCCGTCACTTCAATGCGCATCGGGGCTGGATTGACCGCATCCGGTGTGGACGCCTGCACATTGGGGGTGTTGGCGGGCGTGTTGGCCTGGGTGCTCGATTGCGCTTCCTGGGCGTAGGCTTGATTGAAGGTCGCCAGCACCGCGAGGGTGATGGACGACAACAGCATGGTATTGCGGTTCTTCATGAAACATCTCCTGTTTTTATAGTGTGGGCGACGGCCTGTCCGCAATGGCGGACGGGCCGGTTGGAGCACCTCGCGTACTCCGTGCCTCTGCGGCGAAGGCGCACGGCAAAGCCGCGGCCGAGGGCGCAGTCGGTCGTCTGATCGGGCTAGTTACGGGGCCGGGCGTTGCCATCGGGCGACGCCTGGCGGGGCAGCTTGCCTGCCCCATGCCGTCATGGCGCCGGTCAAGGTTGCTCGTTGCCCGGCCTGCATGACGGATGGTTGCAGCTCGGGTGCGGTCGACGCGCACGCCTTGCGGCATGTGGAACACCTCGCGTATTCCGTGTCGCTGCTGCGAAGGCCGCCATTGCTGTATCGGGCCGAGGCGCAGACGATCGTTTGTCTCCTGCTTTTTACTTCTACTTTCGTTTCTACTGAACTTGCCGAATTCCCTTTTTACTGCATCAACCGCGCGAAAACACGCGCGTCACACGCTCGAGGTGGGCGCGCATGGCGCGTTTGGCCTCGGCCGGATCGCGCGCCATGATCGCCTGCAGCACGCGCCGGTGGTCGGTCAACGTTTCCTGGCGCAGCGCCTCGGTCTGGAAGTGCTCGCTCAAGCGGTGCCACAAGCGGCCGCGCTGATCCCACAGATACTCGATCGCCCCAACCAGTGCGCTGTTGCCCGTGGCGCGCGCAATCGACAGGTGAAACGCACGATCGGCCAGCTCGTTACTCAACTTGATGTCGTGAAACCGTTCCATTTCTTCGGCCGCGCGCAGGATCGAATCGATCGCGCTATCGCTTGCCACCCGCGCCGCAATCGCCGCCACCTCGGGCTCGATCAAGCGTCGCGCAGACAATACCTCGAACGGGCCGGGGCCGACTTCCTGCATATTCGCCGGCACTTCCACTTTCTCCACTACATACACACCCGAGCCGCCGCGCACTTCTACATGGCCGGTCAGCTCAAGCGAAATCAACGCTTCGCGCAAGGAGGCGCGACTGACACTGAGCTTGGTTGCCAAGTCGCGTTCGGACGGCAGGCGTTCGCCCGGCCCGATTTTCTCCTCGCGGATCAAATCCTGTATGCGCCCCGCCACGACACGATACAGCCGTGGCTCATGAGCAGTATTCTTGGATGCAGGAATGGTCATATTCTTTGCGCGGCCTTAAATCTGGTTTTTCGACCGAAAGATTATATCCAATTCGCATCTGGTCAGGCCATTCTAAATTGGCCTGACAATTTCTGCAATCTGGTCTTACCAATTTATTTTACTTGTGGCATACTGGCCACAAGTGAAGGCCAAAAAAGGCCTTTGTTTTGCCGCTATTTTCGTGCGCAATTCGCATTGTTTTTGCGTCGCCGTTCCAGGAGTTTGCCGAACATGTCCCATTTTGTGAACCAGGATTTCCTGCTCAATACCGAAGTCGCACGCACGCTCTATCATGACGTGGCTGCCGCTCTGCCCATCATCGATTACCACTCGCACCTGCAGCAGGGCGAAATCGCGTCGCGCAAGACCTTCCGCAACATCGCCGAACTGTGGCTCGGCGGCGATCATTACAAGTGGCGCCTGATGCGCACCTGCGGTGTGTCGGAAGAGCTTATAACTGGTCAGGCCAGTGACGAACAAAAGTTCCGCGCCTTCTGCAAGGTGCTGCCGCTGGCCATCGGGAATCCGATCCACCACTGGAGCCACCTCGAGTTGCGCCGCCTGTTCGACATCACCCTGAACATCAACGAAACCAATGCCGGCGCGATCTGGGAACAAGCCAATGCCAAGCTGGCCGGCATGGATACCTGGGCTTTCCTGGAGCAGGCCGGTGTGGAAATCGCCTGCACCACCGACGACCCCGCCGATGACTTGGCGCAGCACGCCGAGATTGCGCAATCGAGCCTCAAGACGCACGTGCTGCCGGCCTACCGGCCCGACCGCGCCATGCGCATCAACCGTGATGATTTTCCGGCGTATCTCGACACGCTGGGCCAGGTTGCCGGCGTGCGCATCGATTCGTTCGCCGCGCTGATCGCGGCGCTTGATAAGCGCGTGACCTACTTCCACGAACGCGGTGCGCGCATTTCGGATCATGCGGTCGACACCACACTGCCCGCCGTCGCGCCCGACATGGCGCAGCTCGAACGCCTGTTTGCCAAGCGCATCGGCGGCACGCAGTTGAATGAGGCCGAACTGGGCCAATACCTGTTCGGCCTCCTGGCCGAGGTCGGCAAATCCTACGCGCGCCACGACTGGGCCATGTGCCTGCACATCGGCGCGCAACGCAACAACAACAGCCGCATGCTGCAAACGCTGGGCCCTGACACCGGCTATGATTCGATTTCCGACATGAGCACCAGCGCCGGCCTGGCTGCCTTGCTCGACAAGCTCGACGCGCATGACCAATTGCCGCGCACCGCGCTGTTCTGTCTGAACCCGGCGATGAATGAAGTGCTCTCGACCATGATCGGGAATTTCCAGGACGGCAGCGTGGCGGGCAAAATCCAGTTCGGCCCGGCCTGGTGGTTCAACGACCACAAGGAAGGCAACCTCGCGCAAATGATCAGCCTGGCCAACCACGGCGTACTGGGCACCTTCGTCGGCATGGTGACCGATTCGCGCAGTTTCGCCTCCTATCCGCGCCACGACTATTTCCGCCGCCTGGTATGCCGCCAGTTCGGCTTGTGGGTCGAGGGCGGCGAATATCCTGCCGACTTCGACGCGCTGGGGCAGATCGTGCGCGGCATCTGCTACGACAACGCCAAGCAATACTTCAAACTCTAAGCGCCGGGAGCGACATGGGCAATTCTCAAAAGGTGTTATGCATCCACCCCGACGACAGCATGCTGGTTGCCTTGAGCGACTTGCAGGCCGGCGAAGTGGTCAATTGGGAAGGCGATTCGATCCTGATCTCGACCCCGGTCAAGGGCAAGCACAAGTTTGCCCGGCGTACCTTTACCGCCGGCGAGTTGCTGAGCCTGTACGGGGTGACCGTGGGCCGGGCCACGCAGACCATCCGCCGCGGCGAAGCGGTGACGACCGATAATCTCGAACACTACGCGCCCGAAGTCGAACTGGGCGACAGCAAGCCCTACCACTGGACGCCGCCCTCGGTTACGCAATTCGACGGCGCGACTTTCCCCGGCGTGGCGCGCGCCGACGGGCGTGTCGGCACCGCCAACTACTGGCTGGTGTTTCCGCTGGTGTTTTGCGAGAACCGCAACGTCGAACACATGCGCAATGCGCTCGAAGGCCCCTTGGGCTATAGCAGCAACGACCTGGCCAGCCTGACGCTGTCCTTGCTTGGCGCCGAGATGGAAGAGGCCAAGCCCGTCGTGCGGCCTTTTCCGAATGTGGACGGCGTGCGCATCATCACCCATGCCGGCGGCTGCGGCGGCACGCGTGCCGATGCGCGCTCGCTGTGCAAGATCCTCGCCGCCTATGCCGATCATCCCAACGTGGCCGGCGTTACCGTATTCAGCCTCGGTTGCCAGAACGCGCAAGTGAAAATGTTCGAGGAAGAACTGGCCAAGCAAAATCCCAAGTTCGACAAGCCGCTCCTGATCTACGAGCAGCAGAAGTGGGAAAGCGAGCAAGCCATGATGAAAGCCGTGGTGCGCGATACGCTGGAACAATTGAAGGGCGCCAACAAGGTGGTGCGCACGCCGGCGCCCTTGTCGCACCTGAAGATCGGCGTCAAATGCGGCGCTTCGGACGGCTTCTCCGGCCTCTCGGCGAACCCCGCGATGGGTTTGGTGTCGGACATGGTGGTGGCCTTGGGCGGCTCGTCCATCCTGGCTGAATTTCCCGAGCTGTGCGGCGCCGAAGCCAATCTGATCGAGCGTTGCGAAAACGACGACGACAAGCGCCGCTTCCTCGGCATGATGCGCGACTTCGAAGCGCGTGCCGCCGCCGTCGGCTCGCACCTGGCGGAGAATCCCAGTCCCGGCAACATCCGCGACGGTTTGATCACCGATGCGATGAAGTCAGCCGGCGCGGCCAAGAAGGGCGGCAATTCGCCCATCGTCGCCGTGCTCGATTATGGCGACCGCACCGAGAAGCCCGGCCTGGCCCTGCTTTGCACGCCCGGCGGCGACGTCGAATCGGTCAGCGGCATCGTCGCCTCGGGCGCCAACGTGGTGCTGTTTTCCACCGGCCTGGGCACGCCGACCGGCAACCCCATCGTGCCGGTGCTGAAGATTTCTTCCAACAGCCGCGTTGCCAACAAATTGGCGGACCTGATCGACTTCGATTGCGGCCCGGTGATCGACGGTGCGCCGTTGCCCCAAGTGGCGGGCAAGCTGTTCGACATGGTGGTGGCAACGGCCGGCGGGCAATACCAGACCAAGGCCGATCGGCTCGAACAATACGACTTCATTTTCTGGAAGCGCGATATTTCGCTCTGAGGGACGCATTCCAGTGAGTCCACTTTAATGAATTCGCTCTGACTTTTCGGTATGGAACAATTGCAACGCGAGCAGCCTTTTGTGCTGCCGATCAAATTCATCCAGTTTGGCGAAGGCAACTTCCTGCGCGCCTATTTCGACTGGATGATCGACCTGTTGAACGAGCGCACCGGCTTCAACGCCGGCGTGGTCGTGGTGCGCCCGCGCGGCCACACCGTCAAGCCGGTGCTGGACGAGCAGGGCGGCGTGTTCACGACCCTGGTGCAAGGCCTGAACGAAGCGGGCGAAGCGGTCAAGGAATACCGCAAGATTACCTGTGTGCAGTGCGAGATCAATGCCTCGACCATGTTCGGCGAATTCCTTGCGCTGGCCGTGAACCCCGATACACGCTACGTGATCTCCAACACCACCGAGGCCGGCATCGCCGTCAACGACAGCGACCGCTTCGACGACGCGCCCCCGTCTTCATTCCCGGCCAAGCTGACGCGCCTGATGTTCGAGCGCTTCCGTCATTTCAATGGCAGCGCCGATCACGGCTGGGTGCTGCTGCCGTGCGAACTGATCGAGCACAATGGCGCGGCGTTGAAGCGCGCCGTGCTGCATTTCGCCAAGTTGTGGAATCTCGGCGCGGAATTCGCTGCCTGGGTCGAGGCGGCCAATACCTTCTGCTCGACCCTGGTCGACCGCATCGTCACTGGTTACCCCGAAGCGGAAATCGACGCGATAGAAGCCGAGCTCGGCTATCGCGACCGCTTCCTCGTTGCCGCCGAGTATTACTATGTGCTGTTGATCGAAGGTCCGGCATGGCTGGCCGAAGAATGGGGCTTGAACACGGCCGGTCTCAACGTGAAGCTGGTCGACGACATCGGCCCCTATCGTGCGGCCAAGGTCGGCATCTTGAACGGCGGGCACACCAGCGTTGTGCCGGTGGCGCTGTTGGCCGGACTGGAGACGGTGCGCGAAGCGGTCGAGGATGACGCCGTCGGCGCCTATTTGATGCAGGCGATCGATGAAGAAATCATCCCCGCGCTGCCCTTGCCGCGCAACGAATTGGAAGACTTTGCGGCGGAAGTGCTGCGCCGCTTCCGCAACCCGTTCATCCGGCACCGGCTCGAAGCCATCGCCTTGAACAGTTGGCCCAAGTTCGCCGCGCGCGTCATGCCGCAATTGTTGAAAAGTTTCGGCAGCAACGGCGCACCGCGCCTGGTGCTGGCGCTGGCGGCGACGATGGTGCTATATCGTGGCAATCGCGGCAAGACGATTACCCTGTCCGATGCGCCCGATACGCTGCAGTGGTACGCACAAGCATGGCAGGACGTCGACGCCGGCCATATGCCGCTGGCCGATCTGGCCGGCGGCTGGCTTGCGCGAAGCACGCTGTGGGGCAGGGATTTGAACGAGATACCGGGCTTGCGCGCCGCACTGACGATGGCGTTGGAACAAATAGAAAGCGGCGGCATGCGCGCCGCGCTGGCAGCACGATAAAAAATTCGAAGGAGACATGATGCGCAAGTCGGGTAGCCCGGTCATGGGCATACGCTGGTTCATGGTTGCGCTGGTGACGGCCGGCCTGATCGTGAACTACCTGGCGCGCAATACGCTGTCGGTCGCCGTGCCGACCATGATGCAGGAAATGCATTTCGACACGGCGGAGTATTCCTATATCGTGGCGACTTGGCAGGTTTGCTATTCGTTGATGCAGCCCATCGCGGGCGTATTGCTCGACACACTGGGCACGAAGATGGGCTTCCTGTTGTTTGCGTTTGCCTGGTCTTTGGCTTGCGCAGCGGCGTCGCTGGCGACGGGGTGGCAAAGCCTGGCCGCATTGCGCGGTTTCCTGGGGCTGGCGGAGTCGGCAGGAATTCCCGCCGGCGTCAAGGCCACGACCGAATGGTTTCCGGCGAAAGAGCGATCGATTGCCATCGGCTGGTTCAATATCGGTTCCTCGATCGGCGCGGTGTGCGCGCCGCCATTGGTGGTTTGGGCTTTGTTGCATGGAAACTGGAAATGGGCCTTCGTCATGGTGGGGGCAATCGGCTTGATCTGGGTTGCGCTTTGGTCCATTTTTTATCAGCATCCGAAAAAACAGAAATTGCTCGGCGACGCGGAGCGCCATTACATCCTCAGCGGGCAAGAGGCCAAGTATCTCGATGACACGGTCGTCAAGACCGATTGGCGCACCCTGGCGGCAAATCCGAATTTTTGGGTGCTGTCTGCCTCGCGCGTGCTTTCCGAGCCGGCCTGGCAAATTTTCAATGCCTGGATTCCGCTCTACATGATGACCGAACGCCACATGAATTTGCGTGACGTCGCGCTGTTCGCCTGGCTCCCATTCCTTGCCGCCGATATCGGCTGTGTGCTGGGAGGTTACCTAAGCCCATGGTTTGTCCGTTATCTGCGCGTGTCGCTATCCACCTCGCGCAAACTGGTTCTGATATTGGGCGCCTTGTGCATGCTGGGTCCCGCGTCGATCGGCCTGGTCGAAAGTCCCTACACGGCCATCGGTTTGTTGTGTGTCGGCGGCTTTGCCCACCAGACCTTGTCCGGCGCCTTGTATACGATTACTACGGACGTGTTCAGCAAGAGCGATGTTGCCACCGCGACCGGCCTGCTCGGCATGTCCGGCTATCTCGGCGCGGCGCTGTTCACGCTGCTGTTCGGCTATCTCGTCACGCGCATCGGCTATAACCCCCTGTTCCTGTTGCTGGCCGTGTTCGACCTCGTGGCCGCGGCTGTGGTCGGCTTGTTTGTGCGTCAGGGTGCAATCGCCAACCCCATGTTGGGGCCGGAGGCGTCATGAAACAAACCATCTTCGTCATCGGCGAATGCATGATCGAGCTGCAGCGCGAAGGCGCCGGGCTCGCGTATCGCTTCGGCGGCGATACCTTGAACACAGCGGTCTACCTGGCGCGCGAGATAGAAGAAATGCGCGAAGCAACGCGCGACACGGCGTACTTCGACGTGGCCTACGTCAGTGCGCTCGGCAACGACAGCCTGTCCGACGAGATGTGCCATGGCTGGCAGCAAGAGGGCATCGTCACCGAATGGGTGCAGCGCCTGCCCGACAAGCTCCCCGGCATCTACATGATCGAAACCGATGCGAGCGGCGAACGGCGTTTCCACTACTGGCGCAACGATTCGGCGGCGCGCTATTGGCTGCAAGGCCCGCGCGCGCAGGAAGTGCGGGTGGCCTTAACGGCGGCACCCTACGTCTATCTCTCCGGCATCAGCCTGGCGATCCTGTGCGCGCCGCACCGCGAGCTGCTATTCGAGATCCTGTTCGAATGCCGCCGCCGCGGCGGCAAGATCATCTTCGACAACAATTATCGACCACGCCTGTGGCCCGACAAGGCGCTGGCGCTCGAAGCCTATGGCCGCATGCTGGAATTGGCCGACACGGCGTTGTTGACGGTAGACGACGAGGTGGCGCTCTATGGCGCCAGCGAAGATGCTAACGTGGACGATACTGCAGCGGCGATCGCGCGGGCCCAGGCTTGCGGCGTGCGGGAAGTCGTGGTCAAGCGCGGCGCGGCAAGCTGCATCGTGCAGATCGGGAGTGATCGTATCGAGGTGGCGCCGCAGCCCGTGGCAAACGTGGTCGACACCACAGCCGCCGGCGATTCGTTCGGCGCGGCTTATCTCGCCGCGCGCCTGGCTGGCAAATCCGTGGCGCAGGCTGCGGCAGCCGGCCATGCCCTGGCTGGTCGCGTCATCGGATATCGCGGCGCGATCATCCCGCGTTAGGCGCTAGTTATGCGAGAACCAGTGGCCGCGCAGCTTCTCGTGTTCAAGCTCTTCGGCGTGCAAGGTCAGTGACGGTTTGATCAAATCGCTGCGGCTGACGACGCCGATCAATTCGCGGGTCGTCGCATCGAGCACCACCGGCAGGCGTTCCAGGCCATGCAGCGCCAGGCGCGTCGCCACGATGCGGCAGGTCTCTTCAGGCAGGGCCATGACGGGCACGTTGGAGCCGAACAAATCGCCAACCTTGCGTGCCGAACTCTTTTCCAGTCCCGCCAACAACGCATCGCGCTCGATCATGCCGACGAAGGCCTTGCCGCGCACCACAGGAAAGGCGCGGCGGCGCTGTTGCAGCCCGAAATAACGCTGCAGCGCTTCGGCGGCGTCCATGTCGCCGTCAATGGTGTCGATCTCCTGCGTCATCACTTCGGCAACATGATGCCGTTCGAGCGGATCGATGCCGTACTCGCGGTAGATATGGTAGCCGCGGCGCGCGATCTTTTCAGTCAGAATCGAGCGCGGCATGGTCAGCACGGTGAAGCCGTAAGCCACTGCCGACGCTGTCAGCAGCGGCAGGAGCGCATTGGCATCCTGGGTCAATTCAAAGGCAAACATCACCGACATCACCGGCGCGCGCATCATGCCGCCCAGGGTCGCCGCCATGAACACCAGCGGCCAGAGCGCCGGATGCCCGCCGGGCAGGTAGGGCCCGAGCACCACGCCAAGGCCGGCGCCGAGCATCAGCAGCGGCGCCAACACCCCGCCTGATGTGCCCGAGCCGAGGCTGATAATCCACATGAAGGCCTTGCACAGCAACAGTGTGGCTGCCACGGATAACGTCAGGTGGTTGTGCAGCAGGTCGCCGATCACGTCGTAGCCGACGCCCAGCGCACGCGGCTGCAGGTAGCCGCCGACGCCGACGGCGATACCGCCCAGGGCCGGCCACCACATCCAGTGGATCGGCAGCTTGCCGAACCAATCTTCCACCTTGTAGAGCGAACTCGACAGCGCCAACGACAGCGCGCCGCAGGCGATGCCGGCCAGGATGCAGGACAGCAGGTCGAGCGGCCCGACCGGCGCGGTCTGCAAGGGGAACAACGGCCCCGCATCGAGAATATAGGGCCGCGCAAACCCGGCCACGGCGCAGGAGATGGCAACCGGCAGCAGGCTGCGCGGGCGCAATTCGAACAGCAGCAATTCGACTGCCAGCATCAGCGCCGCAATCGGTGTGCTGAACACTGCCGTCATGCCGGCCACGGCGCCGGCCACCAGGAGCGTCTTGCGCTCGGCGCCGGTGATAGGGAAGTGTTGGCCGATCAGCGAGCCGATCGCGCCGCCGGTCATGATGATCGGGCCCTCTGCGCCGAACGGGCCGCCGCTGCCGATGGCGATCCCCGAGGACAGCGGCTTCAGGATGGCGACCTTGGGCGACATCTTGCTCTTGCCGAACAGGATGGCTTCAATGGCTTCGGGAATGCCGTGGCCGCGTATCTGGGGCGAGCCGTAGCGCGCAATCAGGCCGATGATCAGGCCGCCGATGACGGGCATGACGACCGCCAGCGGGCCGAGCGTGTTGTCGGCCGGGGAGTGGAATTCGCCGGAAAGCGTCTGGAAGAAAAACAGATTGGTGAAAAAACGGATCAGGTGCAGCAGGAGCCAGGCGCCGCCGGTGCTTAGTAAACCGACGACGCCGGCGATGATGGCGATCCGCAGCAGGCGATGGTCGGCCGCGAAGTCGCGTTGTTGACGAGCGCGCGCTTGATGAACAGGCTCTTGCTGCGAGCCCTCTCGATTGTCTTGATGCATAAGAACTTCAGAAGTTGATGAGTGGGATGGGGAAGACGCCGTTCAAGCTGCGCAACTCCTTGCGATGCAAGGTAGCAAGCTGTTGCAGCAATTCCTCGCCCGCCGGAAGCAATCGCACTTCTACCTGGCGCCGGTCGACTTCGCTCTGCTTGCGCTGCACCAGGCCGTTGGCCTCGCAGCGCGAGATCAGCGCCGCAACGCCGTGGGGCATGGCTTGCAGCCGATCTGCCAGTTCGCCGACGTTGGCATATTCCCTGCCGGGAAAACCCTTGATATGCAGCAGCAGCAGGTATTGCAGCGGCGTGATGCCGTGCGCCTGGATCGCCGTTTCGGAGAAACGCTCGAAACGGCGCAGTTGAAAGCGAAATTCGGACAGCGCCTCGAACTCCTTCTTGTTCAATGCGTCTTGGTCGTTGACGGCGGGCTGGGACGACGTGGGGCTTGGCAAGGAGGCAGTCGACATGACGGTGGCAAGGTGAGGTGAAAGATCAAAATATATCACAACATGATATAAAGCGGTGGGTCAGGTCAATGCAACGACATGCAGCCGCAGACGTTGCGCACAATTTTCCTCGTCGATCCAAGCTCGGTTGACGCAGACCGCGATTCGGATCATTCTCACTTGACGTTGTGCAATTCGTTCGATGGCAGCATCGGGGGAGGCTTGCGATGAAGCGCTTTCAATACGTCCAGCCCGACTTGCTGTTTTGTTGCGCCGTCCAAGCTTGCGCCATCGAACTGGTCACTGAAGACGATCCCCCGCACAACATGCTCGGCAAGGATGGCAAGCTGATCGGCGTTGCCGCCGAAAAGCTCGAAGACGCGTTCCATCGTGCCGGCGTTCCCGAACACGCAGCCCCGATGCCCTGGGTACGCGCTTACCAATCCGCACTGTCGACGGCCGACGTCTGTGTGTTTTCCGTACTGGCCGACTATCCCGCCAAGCTGGAAGATGTGCCCACGGAAATGCTGGGAGATTATCTGCAGGATGTGATTTCAGTTTGGCTCGCCAACAATGGCTACCATGTCGACACGGCACCGGACGACGATTACAACCCGCAAAAACTGCGCAATGGACGCTTCAATTTTTGGGCTTCGTCGCGCACCCGCGCCGGCTTTCGGCCACACCGATTTGTATCTGGCCTGCAATCCCGCCGTGCCGGCCGCAACCGTCAGCAAGCTCAACGATGCCTTGCGGAAAATGTTTGCTGACGGCACATCGGCGAAGAACGAGGTGCGTTATCCGAACTGAGTCGGCTTTCCGAATCGGCTTTTGCCAGCCAATGACGATCAAAAATCCGGCAATGAAGCTGCAATGAAGCCGATTTGGTTGCGTTTTCGCATCGCTTTTACGCAAAACAATAATATTGAATAGATCAAACCGTGCATTTCACAATTGCTGCACTAAAATTATTGCAAAATAATATTCATTGTCTGGCTGCTTATTCGTTCTTGGGTTATTAATTTGTTAGAATAACTTGCGATACAGCAAGTTCGGGGGAATGACAAATCTTGCTGATGAGAACCGATTCGTTGCGAGGCGGATCGGCTCCCGGGCAAGTATTTCGCCGTGTGTAGTTAACAGAAACCGACAAATTCCCCACTATGTTTCCTAAAAGGATGAATCAGCACCAGCTTGCGGCCAAGCTTACGCTTGAAAGCTTGATGGAAGCGGCTGGGGATTTGGTCTTGCGTGCCGATGGCGACGGGCTGATTTTCTATGCCAGCCAGCGTGCCCGGGCGATGGCCGGCGGATCGGTTGTGCATGGCGCGATGCTGTCTTCCTGCGTCAACGCGGAAGACCGGCCGGCTTTCGAAGCCGCCATGAATGAAGCGCGCGACAGCGCCGGCCGTGCGCGTCTGCAAGCGCGGCTCAGCGGCCCCGAAGGGGCGCTGTGGTGCGAATGGCAGATCACCGCCTGCGCCAGCGAAGACGAACAATTCGAATATCTCGTCGTGGTGCACGACATCGCCGAACAGCATGCCACCGAAGAGCGGCTGCGCCACATGGCGACGCACGACGATCTGACCGGTTTGCCCAACCGTTCGCTGCTGTCCGACCGCCTGCGCATGGCGATCGCCCAATCCAAGCGCACCGGCACCGGCTTCACTGTGCTGGCGCTCGATCTCGACGGCTTCAAGAAGGTCAATGACGCACTGGGCCACCCGGTCGGCGATGCGCTCCTGCGTGTGGCCGCCGTGCGCTTCCAGGAAGTGCTGCGCACCATCGATACGCTGGCGCGCGTCGGCGGCGATGAATTCGTGGCCGTGCTGCCGGCGGCGATCGATCCCGCAGAAATCCAGGTCATTACGCGGCGCATGATCGCCACCACGCAACTGCCTTTTGAAATCGACGGCCACGTGCTGTATGTCAGCGCCTCGATCGGCGCCGCCATCTATCCCGAACACGGCGATACCGAAGTCAAGCTGCTGGCCCATGCCGATACGGCGCTCTACCGCGCCAAGGAAACCGGCAAGTCGCGCTGTGTGATCTACGACGCGGTCAAATTCAACCTGCCCGAGCACGACGTGTCGATGGAAGCGGCGATGTTCGACGCCGTGCGCAACGGCGAATTCCGCCTGTTCTACCAGCCTATTCTCGATGCGCACACCAAGCGCATCGTCGGCTTCGAAGCATTGATGCGCTGGATGCACCCCGAACTCGGTTCGATTTCGCCGGTCCAGTTCATCCCTATGGCCGAGGCCAACGGCTTGATCAACCTGCTGGGGGCCTGGGCGCTCAAGGCGGCCTGCGTGCAGGTGCGCCATTTCGAGCAGGCCGCCGGGCGCAGCCTCTACGTTTCGGTCAACGTCAGTCCGCGTCAATTCCGCAACGACCAGTTCCTGCACGTGATGGACGACGCGATGCGCTTATCGGGTCTGAAGGGCAACCAACTGCTGCTCGAAATCACCGAGGGCATCCTGATGTCGGACCCCGAATACGCCGAGACGCTGTTGAACGCCATCGCTACGCGCGACGTGCGCATCGCCATCGACGACTTCGGCACCGGGTATTCTTCGCTGGCCTACTTGAAGCGTTTTCCCATCAGCGTGCTCAAGATCGACCGCGCCTTCATCAAGGACCTGCCGGTCTCGATCAAGGACGCCGCCATCTGCAACGTGGTGCTCTCCCTGGCCAGCCATTTGAACCTGACGACGATTGCCGAAGGCGTGGAAAACGACCAGCAGTTGAACTTCCTGTCCAAGCAGGGTTGCGCCATGATCCAGGGTTATCTGACCGGACGGCCCTTGCCGCCGGAAGAAGCCATCCTGGCGCTGCAAACCGGCGTGCTTCCCCAAACGGGCGCCAAGGAGAGTGCCGCATGAGCGCCGTCCTTGGCAACCCGGCCGACGCCGAGAAGACGCTCGAACAGCTCTGGGCCAGCGTGCGCGCGCGCGGCGACCTGCCCGGCTTCTCCAAGGTCATCAATGCCATCATCGGCGCGATGAATGGCGAAAACGACCGCGAATTCAACATGACCAAGACGGTCCTGTCCGACCCGGCCCTGACGCAGCGCGTGCTGCGCCTGGCCAACAGCGCCATGTATTCGGTATTCGGCTCGGGCATCAACACGGTGTCGAAAGCGGTCACCGTGCTCGGCACCGAATCGATCGGCCATCTTGCGCTCGGCCTGAAGCTGATCGACGGCCTCTCCAACGCCGCGGCCGACGCGCCCGGCACGCGCGGCGAACTGGAAAAGGCCGTGCTGGCCGGGCACATCGGACGCCAGGTCGCGTCGTCGGCCAACACGCGCGACGTCGAGGAAGTCGTGGTCTGTTCCATGCTGCATACGCTGGGCCGCACCATGGTCACGTTTTACCTGCCGCAATTGTGGTCGCGCGTCGTCGAGGCGACCGAAACCGGGAAAGACAACGAAAGCAGCGCAACGCAACGCATCCTCGGCCTCGGGCTGGACGAAATCGGCCGCGTGATCGCGCGCCAATGGGGTTTCCCTCCGGGCCTGATCAATAGCATGACCTACGTTGCGCCCAAGACGGTGGACGAACCGATCGACCACGAAGAGTGGCTGGCGGCCGTATCCACCGTATCGGTGCGCTGCGCCGAAATCATCTGCCGCGACGAGGTGGCCAACACCGCCGAGCTGACGCAGATGATAGGCGGCTATACCAGCATGCTCGGGCTGGACGCCGAGCAGATACTGGCCGCAGTCGATTCGGCCCTGCAATTGATCGAAGACGAAGCGATGATCGCTGCGCCGGGCAAGTTCTGCGGCGCGGCCAAGAAGGAAGAGGAAAAGCCGGCAAGCATCGGCAAGCCGGCCGACTCGGTGCAGTTGCTCAAGCGCGGCGTGACCGATCTGCGCGAAGCGATGGGCACGGCCAACGCCCGCCAGTTGCTGGCCATTGCGCTCGAAACGGTTTATCAGGGCCTCGGTTTTACGCGCGCGATTGCCTTCGTACGCAATAGCGAGCGCCATCAATACGTGGTGCGGCTGGGATTCGGCGAAGGCATGCCGGCCATGCTCGACAAGCTCTGGTTTCCCGACGCATATCAGCCCGACGTATTCCATGCCGCGCTGGCCAACGACAAGATGATCTTCGTCGAAAATGCCCACGCGCCGGCCTTTTCCAGCAAGTTGCCGCGCTGGTGGAAAGGCGCCCTGTTCGATGCGCGCAGTTTCATGGTCCTGCCGCTCACCATCAACCGCAACCCCATGGGCTTCATCTATGGCGATTGGAGCACAAGCCTGCCGTCGTCCAAGATCGAAGCGGCGGAAATCGTGCCGTTGAATGAACTGCACACCCTCCTGGTCAACGTGATCGAACAGCGCCGCATGCGCGATCAGGTCAGCTCCAAAGATATCTTCTAGACGCAATTCCGTTATAGTCGTTGCCACGACGACTTCACACCATTCCATGTTCTTCCGTTTCGGGCGACAGAATAAGCACGCTGCGCAAGCACAAGAGCTGAAGCAGCGGGGGGATGCCGCGCTGCAAACCGGCGACGCCGAAGCAGCCGAGCGGCATTATCGCGCCGCGCTCGAGCTTGAGCCGCGCCATGGGGCACTGTTGTGCAACCTCGGCTATGCCTTGCATGGCCAGGGCAAAGGGGCCGAAGCGCGGCTGCGCCTGGAACAGGCGCTGGAACGCGATCCGGCCCTCGCCGACGCCCATTTTCTGCTGGCTCGCCTGATGCATGGCGCGCGCGAGCTGGAATCGGCCGATACGCATTTTCGCGCTGCGCTCGACCTGGCGCCGGACCATGAACTCGCTTACTTCGAATACTGTCACCTGCTGATCGAACAGAATCGGATCGATCCGGCGCGCCAACTGATGGCGCGTGCCTTGCAGCACTTTCCCGCCAATGCCGATTTACACGTCTATCTCGGCAACCTGCACTTTCAAGCGGGCGATCCGGCGGCAGCGGTGATGGCCTTCGAGCGTGGCCTGGCGCTGCGCGGCGACGACGTGGCAGCCATGGCCAACCTGGCCAGGGTGTTGCTGGCATCCGGCCACGCGGCGCGGGCCGCCGAGGTGGCACGTGCTGCGCTGGCGCGTGCGCCGCAACTGCATGACGTGCGTCTGTCGCTGGCACAGGCGTTGGAACGTGATGGGGCGGAAGAGGAGGCGCTGGCGCACTACCGAAACTGCCTCCAGTCCGAGGCCCAGGCCGGTGAAGCCAGGCTGGCGCTGGCGCGTTTGCTGTTGCGCGCAGGGCGCATTGCCGAAGCGCAGGAGCTGGGCGCCGACCCGGCCGTCCATTTCCTCGTCGCGCAGGCCATGGAAGAGGCCGGCGATATCGACGCCGCCATGGCGGGCTACCGCCAGGCCTTGATGCTGCAGGATGGCCACGTCGCCTCGCTGACCAATCTCGCCCTGTTATTGATGGCGCAATCGCAGAACGACGCCGCCTTGCAACTGCTGCGGCGAGCCGAACGGGAAGCGCCGGACGATGCCGTGGTGCAGGTCAATCTCGGCGGCGCCTTGCTTGCCTTGGGCGAACTTGAAGAAGCGATTGCCGCTTACCGCCAGGCTGCCCGGCTGGCTCCCGACGTGCTTGCGTCGCACCAGGGTTTGGGCATCGCCTTGCTGCGTGCGGGACGATATGGCGAGGCATGGGACAGCGCCGTACGCGCTGCCGCAGTCGATGCCGGGAATTTCGACGTACTCCTTTTGCAAGGCAATATTCTGCAGGCGCAAGGGAAGCTGGAAGAAGCCGTCTCGCGTTTTGAGGACGCGCTTGTCACCGATATGCTGCATCCCAATACCCGTGCCGGGGTGTACGTCAGCCTGGGCCGGAGCTTGCAGGCAATCAAGCGCCATGACGCAGCGCTGGCAGCGTTCCGCGGCGCCCAATCGCTCAGGCCCGACGATCGCCGCCTGCCTTTGCTGGTCGCCTCGGCGCTGATCCAGGCGGGCCAAGTCAGTGAGGCGCTGGCGCCGCTGCAGCGCTTGATCGAGGCGGACCCCGCCGATATCGACGCCCATACCTTGCTGGGCTCCGCCCTGGCCGAATTGGCGCGCTTTGACGACGCGCGCGTCAGCTACGAGCGCTCGCTTGCGCTCAATCCCGAACACATCGACGCCAAGGCCAGCCATGGCTTGCTATGCCTGCTGCTGGGAGACTTCGAGCACGGCTGGGACGGCTACTGCCATCTGACGCAAACCACCGGCATGGTGCCTTTACCAGAATTCGGCCGGCCGCTGTGGCAAAACGATGTCGATCTGGCCGGCAAATCCCTGCTGTTGTATGCCGATCAAGGCATGGGTGACGCCATGCAGTTCGTGCGCTACGTCGAACGGATTGCCCCCTTGGGCGCAACGATCCACCTGGCGGTGCAGCCGGCCCTGATCGGCTTGATGCAGACGCTGCCCTGGCCGCTTGCAGTCGTCAGCAAGGACGCGCCCCTGCCGGCGACGGATTTTTACTGTCCGCTCGGGCACCTGCCGCGCGCGTTCGCCACGCGGCTCGATTCGATCCCCGCCCCCGTGCCCTATCTGCATGCGCCGCCCGCGCGCGCGGCGTACTGGCGCAGGCAGATCGACATAGAGAGCGGGTCGCATGCCGGCCTGCGGATCGGCCTGGTCTGGTCCGGCAATCCGCGTTTCTCGGGCGACCGCGACCGTTCGATTCCCTTCGCCTTGATCGAACGCCTGCTGGCCTCGCAGCATTGCCGCTTCCATGCCTTGCAAAAAGACTTGCGCCCGTACGACGCTGAATCTCTCGCGGCGGCGCAAAACATTGTCGATCTGGGGCCGAGACTTGCCGACTTCACCGAAACCGCCGCCATCATCGCCAATCTCGATCTGGTCATCTCGGTCGATACCTCGGTGGCGCATTTAGCCGGCGCGATGGGCACGCCGGTGTGGATCATGCTGCCGCATTCGCCCGACTTCCGCTGGCTGCTCGAGCGCAGCGACAGCCCGTGGTATCCCAGCGCACGCTTGTTCCGCCAGGATGCGCCCGGAGATTGGGCCGGCGTGATCGAGCGGATTGCCGCCGCATTGGAAGCGGAACACGGGCGGTGATAGACATGCATTGCGCGCCGAACCCGTCGTTCGGCCGCTCAATCGTCGCGAAGCTTCACATCCCCTTGAAGCGCCAGGCATAGGCGCGGCTCACCTTGATTTTTTCGTCGCGGTCGCGCAATTCCAGCGTGATGCCGCCGGCTTCGTCGCGCCGCGCGCAGGCGATGGCGGAGGCGCGCACGATGGTGGCGCGATGCACCTGCCAGAACTGGTCCGGATCGAGCCCGTTCTGGATTTCCTTGAGCGTCAGGCGCACCAGCGCCTCGTCTTTTTCAGTGACCACGCGCGTGTATTTCAAATCGGACTCGAAATACACCACTTCCTCGATCGAATATAGATGGATCGTGTCGCCGATGCTGGCGCTGATCCAGCGCAGCTTCTCGCTCTGGCGCGCCTGCGCCAGCCGGCGGTCGAGTTCGCTGACCATGCGCATCCAGTCCGGCGTGGCGCCATTGCCGCCCAGGCGCTCGCGCACCCGTTCGATGGCTTGCTCGAGCCTGGCCTTGGTCAGCGGCTTCAGCAGATAATCGAGCGCGCCGAGGTCGAAGGCCTTGATCGCATGCGCATCGTAAGCGGTGGTGAAGATCACGCGCGACTTGCCGGCGGCGGCCTGCGCCACGTCGAGGCCGGTCAGGCCCGGCATGCGGATGTCGAGGAAGGCCACGTCGGGCTGATGGCGCATGATCGCTTCGAGCGCTTCGGTGCCGTTGTCGCATGCGGCGATCACGTCGAGTTCCGGCCAGGCTTCTGCCAGCATGGCGCGCAGCTCGTCCAAGGCCAGGTCTTCGTCGTCGGCAATGATGGCGGTCGGCATGGTCCTATTCCTCTTCGAACGGCAGCACTATCGCGGCAATCATGCCGCCCTCCGGCCGTGCCTTGAGCGACAGCGCCGCCGCGTCGCCATAGAGCTGGGCCAGGCGTTCGCGGATATTGGCCAGCCCGATGCCGCTGCCGCCGGCTGCATTGGTAAAGCCCATGCCGTCGTCGATCACTGCAATCTCGATGCGCGCACCTTGTGCATCGTCGATGCGCCGCGCTTCTACATCGATGCGCGCCGGGCCGGGCTTGAGTTCGATGCCGTGCTTGACCGCATTTTCCACCAGCGAAATCAGCATCAAGGGCGGCACGGGATGCGACAGCAGGGCGGGATCGCATTCGATGCCGTAGGACAGGCGCGGCAGGCGCAGATGCATCACACCGAGATAAGAACGCGCGGCATCGAGCTGCGAAGCGAGTTCGACCTGGTTGCGGGCGGCGTCGTTGCGCATTTGCGGAATCGTGGCGCGCAGGTAATCGACCAGGTGATCGATGATGGCAATGCCGCGTTCGGGGTCGCTGCGGATGGCCGAGCGCACCCCGGTCAGGGTATTGAACAGGAAATGCGGTTCGATCTGTGCCGCCAGCACCGACAGGCGCAGCTCCGCTTCGGTGCGGCCTTCCTTGGCGCGCTCGAGTTCGCGCATCAGCGCCGCATCCAGCATGGCGCGTTTCTGGCGGAAATAGCGGAGATAGTCGAGCGGCCCGCCCACGCCGATCACCAGCACCAGCCAGATCACGCGGCCTATCGAGCGCGAATTCTCATCCTTCTTGTTCGCCTCTTCTTTCTGCTTGTCGCCATCGGTTTGCGCCATGCCCGTGGGCTGAAGGCGGACGTCGCCGCTGTCGCTTTTCCGGGCGTTCCCGACATTGCCGGCGTTCTTGTCAGCATTGGCCTGGTCCGTGGCGGCCGGTTTGTCGTACTTGGTCAGATGATCGTTTTCACTGATCACCGTGCTGCAGGCGATGCCGACGATCAGGACGATGGCGATGCCGATTGCCTCCTTGCGCCGCGGCCAATGGCGCCGATACACATAAGCGGCAAGCCAGCGGCCGAACACGATCAGGGCCGCGATCTCGATCCAGTTCAGCGCCAATTCGCCGAGCCACAAATGCCAGCGCTGGCTGTTCATCTGGTTCGCTGAAATGATGCCGACGCCGATCAGCACCACAGCGAGCAACGCCATCGGCAACAGGAAGGACAGGATCTTGTAGCGGAACCAGGTCGGACTGAAGACCGGATAATTCAGCGATTGCCCGCCCCAGCCGCCGAGGCGGCGGATCAGCGCCAGCGGCAGCGGATCATCGAGGACGGGTGCGGGTTTGTTGCGTTCGTTCATGGCCGATTCGTCAAGCGTTTGGGCGGGGCGGCATGGCCGCCAAGTGAGCACATGATAATCAATTGGTGTCCGGCGGTGGGCAAATGCGACGAATGCTCATGAAAAGGGCACGGGTAGTCGTATATCGGCATGAATGGTGTCGCATAAGCGGTGCATGAATATTGTCATGATCGGCATTGTTTGGGCATGTGTGGCAAATCCGACAGACCGGGGCGTGCCGCCCGCATCAATAGACCTCGTTCTGGCGACGATCTTGACGCCGGGTTGCAGCCGTCTCAGAATGGGAGCTGTTAAGGAGCCGATCATGCCGGGACTGCAGAGCAGAACCGTTCGCCTCGTTGCATGTGCGGCAGTCTTTCTGCTGTTGCATGGAATTTGCAATATCGCGTTGGACGGGAGCCGGCAAGCCGTCTCGTACCTGTTCACCAGTGTTGCGCCGCTCTTGGCCGTGATTGCCTGCCTGCGGGCCGCGCGAGCCGGCGCGCGGCAGGGATCGACGGCCTGGAGCCTGCTTGCCGCAGCACTGGCGCTGTGGCTCCTGGGCATGCTGCTGTCGAGCTGGGAAGACTTGACGCAGCAAGTGGCGCCCAGCGTGTCCTTCTTTTCCGACTTCGCCTATTTCATGTACGGCGCGCCGATCCTGTTGGCGATTTCCTCGCAGACGCATGACCGGCGCTCCCGGATTTACCTGTTTCTCGATGGCGTGCTGGTCACGCTTGCGGCTTACCTGACCTATGCGCTGATCTTTTCCATCTCGCCCTTCGTCAACCAGGCGATCGAGCCGATCCCGATAGGCCGCCTCGTCTTCACCTATCACATGGAAAACCTGGTGCTGGCCTGCGGCGCCAGCCTGCGCTGGCTGGCCGGCCGCCACGCCCGCGAGCAGCGCGCCTTCTATGGTGCCTTGACGCTGTTTCTCTGGGCCTATGCCTTGCTGGCGGGGTTGTATAACGAGCTCTCGCTCGCTGCCCCGGACGTGCAGGCCGGTCTGCGCGATTTGCTGGTCGATTGTCCATTCCTCCTGCTGGCCGTCGCCGTGCTGCTGATCGGCGCACCGACACGGGAACCGCCAGATGGAGGCAAGCTCGATCCGCTCGCGCTTTTCATCGAAAATTTCAGCCCGATCTTCTTTAACGCTGCCTTGCTGGGATTGGGTTTCGCGCTGATGCGCCAACATTTCGCACTGGGCATGGGGGCGATCTTCGTGACCCTGGCCGTGCAGTCGCTGCGTTCGGCTCTGCTGCAAAGCCGCTACATGCGTTCGGAGCGCAACCTGCGCGAAGCGCGCGACAAGCTGGAAAAACTGTCGCAGACCGACGCCTTGACCGGCGTTGGCAACCGGCGCCACTTCGACCAGATGCTCGAGCTCGAATGGCAGCGCGCCAAACGCAATCCTGCCCCCTTGGCGCTCTTGATGATAGACATCGACCATTTCAAGAGCTTGAACGACACCTTCGGCCATCCCTATGGCGATGCCTGCCTGGTGCGGATCGCGCAGGCATTGCGCGCCGCTCTGCCGCGCAGCGTCGATCTGCTGGCGCGCTATGGCGGCGAGGAATTCGCCGCGATCCTTCCGGGCACGGAACCGGAAGGCGCCTTATTGGTTGCCGCCAAGATGCGCGAAGCCGTGGCACGGGAAAAGATCGGCAATGCGCCGACGCGGGGAGGGTGGGTGACCGTCAGTATCGGCGTGGCATGCTACCCGGACTTTGTCGGCGCCGACCCGGGAACGCTGGTCACCGCAGCCGATCACGCTTTGTACCAGGCCAAGCAAGGCGGGCGCGACTGCGCTATTTTGGCGACAATGGAATCGGCGGCCGGGTAGCCGTCATGCTGGACGGACTACCGCCGTGCATTTCCCCGGTGCCGATGCTTCGGATAATATTGTTGATGTGCGCATGTCGACGGATAATTGGGGTCAGAGTAAATTGAGGAGGTATAATCCGCTCCTGTTTTGATTTCCCTGAGAAACCCCATGGCCCGCCAGCCGCGACTCGTCATCCCTAACCAGGCGCATCATATCGTCCAGTTTGCCGTGGACCGGCAAACGATATTCCGTGACGCCGAAGACCATCAATGCTTCCTCGGCTGGCTGCGCGATGCGGCCAAGCTCTACAAAGTCGCCATCCATGCCTATGTCCTGATGCCCGATCATGTACATTTGGCAGCGACGCCCACCGATGCGGAAGGCTTGGCGCGCATGATGCAATGGGCTGGTCGGCACTATGTCCCCTATTTCAACCGCAAATACCGGCGCGCCGGTACATTGTGGCAAGGGCGCTTCAAGGCCGGCGTCATCGATGCGCAACACTATCTATTATTGGTCAGCCGCTATATCGAAACCAACCCGGTGCGCGCCGGCCTGGTATTGAATCCGCAGGACTACGCCTGGTCAAGTTATCAACACCATATCGGTAGCAAGCCCGATTCGCTGGTCACCGATCATTTGATCTACTGGTCGCTGGGCAACACGCCATTCCAGCGTGAGGCAGCGTACCAGCATCTGTCGGAGCAAACGCTCACATCGTCCGAATTGCAGCTCGTAGGCGATAGTGCGCAAAAAGGCTGGGTGCTTGGCAGCGATGCGTACAAGACCGAGCTTGAGAAGCAGACCAGCCGTCAGGTGCGCCCTGGCAGGCGTGGCCGGCCAAGAAAACCCGACGTGTCGACAGAGGGAAGAGTGGCGACAAGCGTCGAATAAGCGTGGGGAGGCCGATAATTTACTCTGTCCCTATTAAAATAAATTCTGGAAATTTCAATCTATAAATATGACTCTGACCCCCTTTTATAGTTGTTGAGTAAACTTTTGCGCTGCACTATTCTTCAGCTTCAATCTGAAAAAAGCTGTGGAGAATGCCCATGCACGCCCAAGGAATGTACGACCCGAGCAACGAACATGACGCCTGTGGCGTCGGCTTCGTCGCCCACATCAAAGGCAAGAAAAGCCACTCGATCGTGGAACAGGGCTTGCTGATCCTGAAAAATCTCGACCATCGGGGCGCCGTCGGCGCCGACAAGCTGATGGGCGACGGCGCGGGCGTGCTGATCCAGATTCCCGACCAGTATTACCGTGAAGAGATGCATAAACAGGGCGTCGATCTGCCGCCGCCCGGCGAATACGGCGTCGGCATGATCTTCCTGCCCAAGGAGCACGCCTCGCGCATCGCCTGCGAACAGGAAATCGAGCGTGCCATCCTTGCCGAAGGCCAGGTGCTGCTGGGCTGGCGCGACGTACCGGTCGACATCGACATGCCGATGTCGCCCACGGTGCGCGCCAAGGAACCGGTGATCCGCCAGATCTTCATCGGTCGCGGGCAAGACATCATGGTGACCGATGCGCTCGAGCGCAAGCTCTACGTGATCCGCAAGTCGTCCGGCCACGCGATCCAGGCGCTGAACCTGTTGCACGGCAAGGAATTCTTCGTCCCTTCGATGTCGGCGCGCACCGTGGTGTACAAGGGTCTGCTGCTGGCCGACCAGGTCGGCGTCTATTACAAGGACTTGCAAGACCCGCGTTGCGTCTCAGCGCTGGCCCTGGTGCACCAGCGCTTCTCGACCAACACCTTCCCCGAATGGCCGCTGGCCCACCCCTATCGTCTGATCGCACACAACGGCGAAATCAACACCGTCAAGGGTAACTTCAACTGGATGCGCGCGCGCGAAGGCGTGATGAAGTCGGCTGTCTTGGGCGACGATTTGAAGAAGCTGTTCCCGCTGATCTATGAAGGCCAGTCCGACACGGCTTGCTTCGACAACGTGCTCGAGCTGTTGCTGATGGCCGGTTATCCGCTGGCCCAGGCCATGATGATGATGATCCCCGAAGCCTGGGAAAACCACACGCTGATGGACGACAACCGCCGCGCCTTCTACGAATACCACGCGGCGATGATGGAGCCGTGGGACGGCCCGGCCGCGATGGCCTTCACCGACGGGCGCCACATCGGCGGCACGCTCGACCGCAACGGCTTGCGCCCGGCGCGCTACATCATCACCGATGACGACCTGGTCGTGATGGCGTCGGAGTCCGGCGTGCTGCCCATCCCCGAATCGAAGATCATCAAGAAGTGGCGCCTGCAGCCGGGGAAGATGTTCCTGATCGACCTGGAAGCCGGCCGCATCATCGACGACAAGGAATTGAAGGACACCTACGCCAACGCCAAGCCCTACAAGCAGTGGATCAACTCGGTGCGCATCAAGCTGGGCGGCCTGAAGGCTGAGCCGGTGGAAGCGCCGCATGCCACCTCCCTGCTCGACCGTCAGCAAGTGTTCGGCTATACCCAGGAAGACGTGAAGGCCATCCTCACACCGATGGCAACCGACGGCGAGGAAGCCATCGGCTCGATGGGCAACGATTCGCCGCTCGCGGTGATGTCGAACAAGAACAAGACGCTCTATCACTACTTCAAGCAATTGTTCGCGCAAGTCACGAACCCGCCGATCGACCCGATCCGCGAAGCGATGGTGATGTCGCTCGTGTCCTTCATCGGCCCCAAGCCGAACATGCTCGACACCAACAACATCAACCCGCCGATGCGCCTGGAAGTGCAGCAGCCCATCCTCGACTTCGCCGACATCGCCAAGCTGCGCAACATCAGCGCGCACACCACGGGCAAGTTCAAGTCTTATGAGTTGAATATCTGCTACCCTGTGTCGTGGGGCAAGGAAGGCATCGAAGCCTCGCTCGCTTCGCTGTGCGCCAAGGCGGTCGATGCGGTCAGGTCGGGCCACAACATCCTGATCGTGTCGGACCGCAAGGTCGATGCGGAGCAGGTAGCGATTCCGGCGTTGCTCGCCACCTCTGCGATTCACCTGCACCTGGTTTCCAAGGGTTTGCGCACCTCGACCGGTCTGGTCGTCGAAACCGGTTCGGCGCGCGAGACGCATCACTTTGCCCTCTTGGCCGGCTATGGAGCCGAAGCGATCCATCCCTACCTCGCGATGGAAACGCTGGCCGATCTGGCGCCCAAGCTCGGTGATGGGACAACGGCGGGGATGACGGCAGAAAAAGCCATCTACCATTTCCAGAAAGCGGTGGGCAAGGGCTTGCACAAGGTCATGTCCAAGATGGGCATCTCGACCTACATGTCCTACTGCGGCGCGCAGATCTTCGAAGCCATCGGCTTGAACAGCGCCATGGTCAGCAAGTATTTCAAGGGCACGGCATCGAACGTCGAGGGCATCGGCGTTTTTGAAGTGGCTGAGGAAGCGCTGCGCCTGCACCGCCTGGCTTTCTCCAATGATCCGGTGCTGGCCAATGCTTTGGATGCAGGCGGCGAATACGCCTTCCGCATCCGTGGTGAAGACCACATGTGGACGCCCGACGCGATCGCCAAGCTGCAGCATTCGACACGTTCGAACAACTTCAGCACCTATAAAGAATACGCGCAGATCATCAACGACCAATCGAAGCGTCACATGACGCTGCGCGGCCTGTTCGAATTCAAGTTCGACCCGGCCAAGGTGATTCCGCTCGATGAAGTCGAATCGGCCAAGGACATCGTCAAGCGCTTCGCGACAGGCGCCATGTCGCTCGGCTCGATCTCGACCGAGGCGCACACTACGCTGGCGATCGCGATGAACCGTATCGGCGGCAAGTCGAATACCGGCGAAGGCGGAGAAGACGCGAACCGCTATCGCCAGGAATTGAAGGGCATTCCGATCAAGCAGGGCGACACGCTGGCGTCGATCATCGGCAAGGATGTGGTGGAAGTCGATATTCCGCTACAGGCCGGCGATTCGCTGCGCTCCAAGATCAAGCAGGTGGCCTCGGGCCGGTTCGGCGTCACCACCGAATACCTGACCTCGGCCGACCAGATCCAGATCAAGATGGCGCAGGGCGCCAAGCCCGGCGAAGGCGGCCAACTGCCCGGTCACAAGGTGTCGGAATATATCGCGCGGCTGCGCTTTTCGGTGCCCGGCGTGGGCTTGATCTCGCCGCCGCCGCACCATGACATCTATTCGATCGAAGACCTGGCGCAACTGATCCATGACTTGAAGAACGCCAATCCCAAGGCCTCGATCTCGGTCAAGCTGGTGTCCGAAGTCGGCGTCGGTACGGTGGCAGCGGGCGTGGCCAAGGCCAAGGCCGACCACGTCGTGATCGCCGGCCACGACGGCGGCACGGGCGCATCACCCATTTCTTCGGTCAAGCACACCGGCACGCCTTGGGAGCTGGGCCTGGCCGAGACGCAGCAGACGCTGGTGTTGAACCGCCTGCGCGGCCGCATCCGCGTGCAGACCGACGGCCAGATCAAGACCGGGCGCGACGTCATCATTGCCGCCTTGCTCGGCGCCGACGAAGTCGGCTTCGCTACGGCACCTTTGGTGGTCGAAGGCTGCATCATGATGCGCAAGTGCCATCTGAACACCTGCCCGGTCGGCGTCGCCACGCAGGACCCGGTGTTGCGCGCCAAGTTCGCCGGCAAGCCGGAGCACGTGGTCAATTATTTCTTCTTCGTCGCCGAGGAAGCGCGCCAGATCATGGCGCAGCTCGGTGTTCGCACCTTTGACGAACTGATCGGCCGCACCGATCTGCTCGACAAGTCCAAGGCTGTCGCGCACTGGAAGGCCAAGGGCTTGGACTTCAGCAAGATGTTCCATCAGCCCGACGTGCCGGCCGACGTGCCGCGCTACCAGGTCGACCTGCAGGACCATGGCCTGGAAAAAGCCTTGGACAACCGCCTGATCGCGCAGGCCCAATGGGCGCTCGACAAGGGGGAGAAGGTGTCCTTCATCTCGCCGGTGAAGAACGTCAACCGTACCGTCGGCACCATGCTCTCCGGTGAAGTGGCGAGGAAATACGGCCACGAAGGCTTGCCCGACGATACGATCCACATCCAGTTGCAAGGCACGGCGGGGCAATCGGTCGGCGCCTTCCTGGCGCGCGGCATTACGCTCGACCTGGTCGGCGAAGGCAACGATTACGTCGGCAAGGGCTTGTCAGGCGGGCGCATCATCGTGCGCCCCAACACCGAATTCCGCGGCTGGGCAGTGGATAACATCATTGCCGGCAACACCGTGCTGTACGGCGCGATCTGTGGCGAAGCCTTCATCAACGGCGTGGCCGGCGAGCGTTTCGCCGTGCGCAATTCCGGCGCCACAGCCGTCATCGAGGGCACGGGCGACCACGGCTGCGAATACATGACCGGCGGCACCGTGGTCGTATTGGGCGAAACCGGGCGCAACTTCGCCGCCGGCATGTCCGGCGGCATCGCTTATGTCTACGATCCCGACGGCGACTTTGCCGCCAAATGCAACCTGTCCATGGTCACGCTTGAGCCCGTGCTGAGTTCGATCGACCAGGAAGCCAAGGGCGAGCGCGCGATCTGGCACAAGCTTTCGACCGGCGGCGAGCGCCAGAGCGACGAGGCCATCCTCAAGGGCTTGCTCGAGCGCCACTTCAAGTACACCGGCAGCACGCGCGCGCGCAACCTGCTCGATGCCTGGGCCGCCGGCCGCGCCAAGTTCGTCAAGGTATTCCCGAACGAATACAAGCGGGCCTTGGCCGAAATGAGTGCTGCCGAAGCCGCCAAGGAAAAGAAGGCGGCGTAATTGGATAACGACGCCGCGCCTCGAACGGTTCGCGCGGCCACCAGAACGATAGTGGGGAAGATACGATGGGTAAAGTAACGGGATTCATGGAATACCAGCGTCTGAAGGAAGCCAGCGAGGCGCCGGACACGCGCACCAAGCACTACAAGGAATTCATCCTGCATCTGAGCGATGCCGATGCCAAGATCCAGGGTGCGCGCTGCATGGATTGCGGCATTCCGTTCTGCAACAACGGCTGCCCGGTCAACAACATCATCCCGGACTGGAACGATCTGGTCTATCGTGGCAATTACGAAGAAGCGCTGGCCACGCTGCATTCGACCAACAACTTCCCCGAATTCACCGGCCGCATCTGCCCGGCGCCGTGCGAAACCGCTTGCACGCTCGGCATCAATGAAGAGCCGGTCGGCATCAAGTCGATCGAGCATTTCATCATCGACAAGGGTTGGGAAAACGGCTGGGTCGTGCCGCAGCCGCCTGAAAAGAAGACCGGCAAAAAGGTTGCCGTAGTCGGTTCCGGCCCGGCGGGTCTGGCTGCCGCCCAGCAATTGGCGCGCGTCGGGCACGACGTGACCGTGTTTGAAAAGAACGACCGCGTCGGCGGCCTGCTGCGCTACGGCATTCCCGATTTCAAGCTGGAAAAGTCGGGCATCGACCGCCGCGTCAAGCAGATGGAAGCCGAAGGCGTGCAATTCAAGACCGGCGTGCTGGTCGGCAAGGATTTCCCGGCCAACGTGACCAACTGGTCGAAGAAAACCGTCACGCCTGAAGAGTTGGACAAGGAATTCGACGCCGTGGTCCTGTCAGGCGGCGCCGAACAGCCGCGCGACTTGCCGGTGCCGGGGCGTGAGTTGAAGGGCGTGCATTTCGCGATGGATTTCCTGCCGCTGCAAAACAAGGTGGTGGCCGGCGACAAGGTCAAAGACCAGATCATGGCCGCTGGACGCCACGTGGTCGTGATCGGCGGCGGCGACACCGGTTCTGACTGCGTCGGCACCTCGAACCGCCATGGCGCGGCGTCGGTGACCCAATTCGAGCTGTTGCCCCAGCCGCCCGAAGAAGAAAACAAGCCGATGGTCTGGCCCTATTGGCCGGTCAAGCTGCGCACCTCGTCCTCGCACGAAGAGGGCTGCGGGCGCGATTGGTCGGTGGCGACCAAGCGGCTGGAAGGCAAGGGCGGCAAGGTCGAAAAGCTGATCGCCGCGCGTGTCGAATGGAAGGACGGCAAAATGCAGGAAGTGCCCGATTCCGAATTCGAACTCAAGGCCGACCTGGTGCTGCTTGCGATGGGCTTCGTTTCGCCGGTGGCGCAGGTGTTGAAGGCGTTCGGCGTCGAAGCCGATGCGCGCGGCAATGCCAAGGCCGCGACCGAAGGCGAGAGCAGCTACAAGACTTCGGTGTCCAAGGTGTTCGCCGCCGGCGACATGCGGCGCGGCCAGTCGCTGGTCGTCTGGGCGATCCGCGAAGGACGCCAATGTGCGCGTGCGGTCGATGAATTCCTGATGGGCAGCACGGTATTGCCGAGGTAAGCGGGTAACAAGAACAAGGGCGGAAAAGCCGCAGGCGC
>OUWB010002561.1_pt2 | contig 34313 bp, 31 predicted proteins | sample 1779821 | NCBI WGS metagenome assembly OUWB01 (sample SAMEA3914806, study PRJEB12502) | metagenome | biome: forest; material: soil | place: Canada | collected 2011-08-03 | depth 0.1 m
CAATTGGCCGACCTCGCCGGCGACCTGGGCGGCCTTGGCCGGCGAGACCAGGGCCAGCTTCTCCGGCGCGACCACCACTCCGCCCGGGCTGGCGGTGGCGGCGATGGCCGGGGCGTAGGCGCGCCAGATCGGGTCCCAGTCGTCCGGCTCGCCGGGGAAGCGATCGGTGGCCACCAGGGCCGCCGGCACGCTGGGCGCGGCCTGGGCGTGACCAAGCCGCCAGGCGCCCCAGCCCAGGGCCGCGGCGGCGATCATGAAGCCCGTGCCGGCGGCGACCGCCAGGCGCGTCCCGGCGATGGGCGCGCCGGCCAGACGGGCGGCGACCAGGCCCAGGCTCACGCCACCGGTCATCAGCACGAAGGTGATCGCCGAAGGCCCGCCCAGGGCGGCGACCTGCTGTACGAGGACCAGGGCCGACTGGCTGTAGGCGAGACTGCCATAGGAGCCGTGCGGCGAGACGGTTTGGACCAAGGTCTCGATCCCAGCCGCCATGGCCGGCGCGCAAAGGGCCGCGGCCCAGGCCGGACCGCGCCGGGCGCTGTCCGCGGCCAGGCGGATGACGCCGCCCCAGAAGAAGCCGCGCGCCAGGACCATGACCAGGGTCAAGGGCCAGCCCAGGAACATGGCCCATTGGCCGAGTACGCCCAGGGCGGAGATCAGGCCCGCGACCGCCCCCAGGCGGAACGCACGCTGCGGCGGTCCCGTCAGCGCCCCGACCAGCAGCGGCGCCGGGGCCAGCCATGCGGCCCACCACGGCGGGTGCATGCCGAAGCTCACCGACAGCAGCAGGCCGCTGGCTGTGGCGGCGGCATAGGCCGCCCAGGGCGAGCCGATCCTGTCGGCCAGGGAAAATTGAGGTTTCAAGGTCAAGGTCGGGGTCATGGCGGATCTCCTCGTCAGCGGATCGCAGGCCTGTTGAAGCCGGCGCAGCGACGCGGCAATTTCCGCTTCGCCGGCGGGCCAACGGGTTCGCCAACGGGCGAGCGCTTCCCGCCGCAGCGGGAAGAGGCGCCAGGGGTTGGAGGATCGATGTCGACCAAGGCCAGGCCGAACCGCGCGCAGCGCTGGGCCCGCCGGCTGACCTGGGCCACGGCGGCGGGGCTCGGCCTCGGCGCCATGGGGCCGTTCGGCAGCTTCTTCGACGGCGCCCTGGCCGAGCGCCTGGCCTATTGGACCAGCATGTGCTGGGCGGGCGCCATCGTCCTGGGCCTTGCGGTGGAGCAGGCGGCGGCCCTGGCCGCGCGCTGGCGCCTGCCGCTGGCCTTCGCCGCGGGCGTCGCCACCTTGGTCGCCTGCGCCCCGATCTCCTGGCTGTCCTGGATCTTCGGCCACGCCCTGTGGCCCATGGCCCTGAAAGGCGTCACGCCGCTGGACTGGTATGGCCAGGCGCTGCTGATCGCTGCGCCCCTCGTGGCGGGCGCCCTATGGCTGGAGCGGCGGCAGACGCCGCCGGCCGTAGCCCAGCCGGCTGCGGAGCCCGCCCCCGCGGGCGCGGCGGCGCCGCCGGGCCTGGAGCGCCTGCGCGACCAGGTGCTGTGCCTGCAGATGGAGGACCATTATGTGCGCGCCCACCTGGCCCAGCGCTCAGAGCTGGTGCTGGCCACCCTGGACCAGGCGATAGGCGCCATGGGCCTGGCCGAGGGCGCCCAGGTGCACCGGTCATGGTGGGTGGCCCGCGCCGCGGTGCGCGAGGCCGAGCAGAGCGGGCGCAACCTCACCCTGGTGCTGACCAACGGGCTGCGCGCGCCGGTGGCCCGCAACCGGGTGGCGGAGCTGCGTGCGAAGGGCTGGATCTGAGGGCGAGGCGTTCTGGTTGAACCGAACCCAGCCGCTCATCCCGGCGAAGGTCGGGAACCAGATTCAGCCTCAAAGACCTCAGCGTGAATCTGGGCCCCGGCCTTCGCCGGGGTGAGCGGATGTGAACCGGCGGCGCTTGCGCCTATTCCTTGCCGCCTTCGGCGGCTTCGCGGGTCTCGTAGACGTGGTCGACGATGCCCCAGGCCTTGGCCTCTTCGGAGTTCATGAAGTGGTCGCGGTCGAGAGTGCGCTCGACCTCTTCGTAGGTGCGGCCGCAGTGCTTGGCGTAGATCTCGTTCAGCCGGCGCTTGGTGCGGATGATGTCCTCGGCGTGGCGCTCGATGTCCGAAGCCTGGCCGCTGAAGCCGCCCGACGGCTGGTGCAGCATGATGCGGGCGTTGGGCAGGGCGATGCGTTGGCCGGCGGCGCCGGCCATCAGCAGGAACGAGCCCATCGAGGCGGCCATGCCCATGCACACGGTCGAGACCGGCGACTTGATGTACTGCATGGTGTCGTAGATGGCCAAGCCCGAGGTGACGATGCCGCCGGGCGAGTTGATGTACATCGCCACTTCCTTCTTCGGGTTCTCCGACTCCAGGAACAGCAGCTGGGCGCACACCAGGGCCGAGACGCCGTCGTCGATCGGGCCGTTGAGGAAGATGATCCGTTCGCGCAGCAGGCGCGAGAAGATGTCGAAGGCGCGCTCGCCGCGGCTCGACTGCTCCACCACCATGGGCACGAGGTTCATGAACGTGGAATGCGGGTCACGCATGGGGCGGCTTCTCCTGGCTTAGGCGGCGCGTGAATCGCCACGCGCCGCCCCTGCTTTGCGATATCGCGTGCCGCCCTGCGGGTTGCAAGACGGTCCAGCCGACGTAACCGCTTACTCGGCGTAACCCGCCGGCAGATCGTCCTCGGCCAGCAGCTCGTCCTTGGCCACCGGCTTGTCCTTGACCTGGGCGCGGCTGAAGATCAGGTCGACGACCTTGTCCTCATAGATCGGGGCGCGCAGCTGAGTCTGGGCGTTCTGGTTGTTGCGCAGGAATTCGAACACCTGCTGCTCCTGGCCGCGATAGCGCATGGCCTCGGTGCGCATGGCGTTCAGCAGCTCCTGTTCGGAGACGGTGACGTTCTGGTGGCGGCCGATCTCGGCCAGCACCAGGCCCAGGCGCACGCGGCGCTCGGCGATCTTGCGATATTCCGTCTGCAGCTGCTCGTCGGTCTTGCCCTCGTCCTCAGCGGCCAGGCCGCCGCGACGCTCTTCCTCGACCTGACGCCAGATGGCGCCGAACTCGGCCTCGACCATGCGCGGCGGCAGCGGGAAGTCGTGCGCCGCGTCCAGGGCGTCCAGCAGGGCGCGCTTGAGCTTGAAGCGCGAGGCCTGGGCGTATTCGCCCTCGATCTGGTTGCGCAGGGCGGCCTTCAGCGCCTCCAGGTCTTCCAGGCCCAGGCGCTTGGCCAGCTCGTCGTCGGCGGGGGCCTCGACCGGGGCCTTGACCTCTTTGACGGTGACCGCGAACTCGGCGGCCTGGCCCTTCAGGGTGTCGACCTGATAGTCCTCGGGGAAGGTCACCTTGACCGTCACCTCGGCGCCGGTCTTGGCGCCGACCAGCTGCTCTTCGAAGCCGGGGATGAACTGGCCCGAGCCCAGCACCAGCTGGGCGGCCTCGGCCGTGCCCCCGTCGAAGGCCACGCCGTCGATCGTGCCGACGAAGTCGATCACCAGCATGTCGCCGTCCTGCGCCTTGGCGGTCTTGCCCTTGCGCGGCTCATAGGTGCGGTTCTGCTTGGCCAGGCCGGCCAGGGCCTCGTCGACCTCCTCGTCGGTGGGGGCGTAGACCGGGCGTTCCAGCGCCAGGGTGGTCACGTCCACCGGGTCGAAGTCGGGCATGACCTCCACGGCCAAGTCGTAGGACAGGTCGGATTCGCCGGCGATCACCTTGTCCATGTCGGACTGGGGGGTCACGTCGGGCTGGGTGGCGACGCGCAGGTTGTTGTCGGCCAGGATCTTCTGGTTGGCCTCGGTCAGGGTCTGCTCGACGACCTCGGCCATCAGCGCCTTGCCGTGCAGGCGGCGCACATGGGCGGCCGGCACCTTGCCCGGGCGGAAGCCCTTGACCTGCATCTGCGGCGCGATCTCGGCGATGCGCGCATTCAGGCGCTCGCCCAGGTCCTGGGCGGGCACCTTGACGCCGAACACCCGGCTGAGACCCTCGCCCGACTTTTCAATGATCTGCATCGACATTCTTATATTTCGATCCGCGGCCGAACGGGTCGGCGCGCTCGCCTTGAGCCAAAAACGAACGACGCCGCCACGGGGCGCGGCGGCGCGAGGGCGTTCTTATGTCACGACGCCTCGCGCCGTCCAAGCGTAAAGGCGCGGCGCCCTCCGGCGGGGTCCGAGGCCCCTCGCGGGCGGCCGCGCCGGGCGGCCGGGACCGAGCCGTTGCTCCGCGGGCGGAGAGATCACAACCTTACGGTGAAGCTTGCGCCAGCCAGGGCCGAAAAATCTCGCGCGACAAGCGTGTACGGCGTTCCAATTCCCGGCTCCGTGGTATATCCTAGTTATCCGAGGGCGTGGACTTCTATCCCCAGTTGAAGGTGAACCATTCATGAGCCGCTTGATCGGCGCGTGGCAGTTGACTGCGTGGCGTCGGACCGGGTCCGACGGCTCCGTAACCTATCCCCTGGGCGAAAATGTCCGAGGATTGATCGTCTATACGGCCAATGGACACATGATCGTTCAGATGACGACTGCTGGCCGGGCCCAGATCGACAGCACAGACCCGCTGGGTGGCGACCCAAATCAACGCGCGGGGGCCTATTCGACCTGCCTCGCCTATTTCGGGACCTATGAGGTGAGCGGCCAGCAGGTCACCCACCACATCGAGGCCAGCCTCTTTCCCAACTGGTCGGCCACCACCGCCGTCCGCCCTTTCGAGATCGACGGCGACCGCCTGGTGCTGCGCACGCCGCCCAGCCCGTCGGGCGACATCACCATCGTCAATGAAATGAGCTGGGTCCGGAGCGATTCCGCCCGCGCCGACCCGGCCAGCCAAGGAGCCGCCTGATGTTCGACACCCCGCCTCCGAGCCCGCCCAAAGGCCCGACCACCGGCCCGATCCACTATCAGACGCCGGCGGCGGAGTTCGACCAGTCCGACCTGTCGTCGCTCAAGCCGTTCATGCTGATGCAGATGCTGCGCAACGTGACCACCGACGGCTTCGTGGTGCAGGACCCGGTCAATCCGCAGAACTGGTCCCTGCCCGGCTGCGTGATCGCCGCCCCGTCGTTCCCGGCCAACACCCCCGGCGTGGACCAGGACTATGTGTTCAACTGGGTGCGCGACGCGGCCATCACCGCCATCGAGATCGCCAAGGCCGGCCTGCCGACCATCGATGGCGGCATAGCCAACCTGATCGACTATGTGACCTTCGCCGACCTGTGCCAGACCAATGCGGCCCCGACCAAGGGCCACGCCTGCTTCACCATCTATGGCCAGCCGCGCCCCTGGACCGAACAGAGCGACGGGCCGGCCCTGCAGACCGTGGCCATCCTGGCGGCCTATCCCCTGCTGGACAAGCCGACCCAGGCCAAGGCCGTCGCCCTGATCGGCCGCAACCTCGACTATCTGCTCGGCGCCTATCAGGAGCCCACCACCAATCTGTGGGAAGAACATTCCGGCCTGTCCTTCTTCGCCCGCTCGGCCCAGCTGCGCTGCTTCCAGGAGATCGCGGCCAACAAGATCGGCATCAAGCCGCCCAGCGGCCTCAAGGCGGCGATCGCCTGGCTGCAGACGGCCCTGGCCAGCCACTGGAACGGCAGCCTCTATGTGTCGCTGATGGTCCCCGGCGGCGGCCCGCCGACCTCGGTCGCCGAGGGCTATGACGCCAATATCGACATCGTCAGCGCCAGCCTCTACGGCGCGATCCCTTGCACCGACACCAAGCTTCTGGCCACGGCGGCGGTGCTGCGCAGCCAGTGGGACGACACATCCTCGGCCTTCTTCTATCCGATCAACGCCTCCGACAAGGCGCTGGGCGTGGGGCCGTTGTTCGGCCGCTATCCCGACGACGTCTATGACGGCGACGTGGCCGACCCGGTCCCGGGCCGCCATCCCTGGGCCCTGTGCACCGCCAATTTCGCCGAGCTGAACTACACCCTGGCCAAGGCGATCCAGACCAGCGGCAAGGTCCCGCTGGACGACCTGTCGACCCCGTTCTTCGCCCAGGTCGGCGTCACCGCCCAGACCTCGGCGGCGGACGCCGTCACCGCCTTACGCGGGGCCGCCGACGCCATGCTGCGCGCCGTCCTCTATCACAGCGACCATTATGAGCTGAGCGAGCAGTACGACGGCGTCAGCGGCTTCGAACGCAGCGTGCGCAACCTGACCTGGAGTTACGCCGCCTTCCTGTCGGCGCTCCGGGCGCGCGACGCCTGACGACGGGCGCGATCATGTCGCAACGCCTGGACCCGTTCGTCTCGCTCTCAGCCCTGCTGACCGGCTTCGACGCCGTGCAGCTTTACGGCACCGGGCTGGCCGAAGCCTATCTGGACGAGCTGGACCAGACCCTGCCCGCCGGCTTCACTGACCAACTGCTGGCCCAGCTGGCGCCGGTCAGCGCCGATCCCGCCCCGGACGAGGCCCTGGAGCGGCGGGTCATGGCCGACTTCAAGCTGGGGCCGGTGGCGCGCACCTTGGTCGTGCTTTGGTACACCGGCGGCTGGACCCCGCTGCCGGACGCCTGGCGGGCGGAGTTCGGCGCCTCGCCGCGCGACGTCAAGCGGGTGATCTCGGCTGAGAGCTACCAGGGCGGCCTGCAGTGGCAGGCGGCCGGCGCCCATCCGCCCGGCGCCCTGCACCAGGGCTTCGCCGCCTGGGCCCTCCCGCCACGCGAGCTCTCCGCATGAGCCAGGCCGATATCCACGATGTGGTGATCGTCGGCGCGGGCGTGGCCGGCGCCCTGATCGCCAAGCGCCTCACCGGGGCCGGACTGAAGGTGCTGGTGCTGGAGGCCGGACCGGGCACCACCCGCACCTATGACGACTACGCCCAGCACCTGGAGCATTTCTACGCCGCGACCTCCAAGGGCACGGAATCGCCCTGGCCGCCGTCGGTCGGCGGCATGCAGCCCGATGGCGGCGACCTGCAAAAGGCTGGCGGCGGCTATTTCGTCCAGAACGGCCCCCTGCCCTACGCCAGCACCTACACCCGCTATCTGGGCGGCTCGACCCTGCATTGGCTGGGCGTGTCGCTGCGCATGCTGCCGGAAGACTTCCGGATGAAGACCCTGCACGGGGTCGGCCGCGACTGGCCGCTGAGCTATGACGACCTGGCCCCCTACTACGCCAAGGCCGAGCACGAGATCGGCGTCTCGGCCGACGTGGCCGAGCAGCGCTACCTGGGCCACCACTTCCCCGAAGGCTACGACTACCCCATGCACCGGGTGCCGCCGAGCTATTCGGACCGGGTGCTGGGCGCGGCGGTGAACGGCCTGAGGCTGAAGCTGGGCGAGACCAGCGTGGCGGTACGGGTGCGCACCTATCCGGCGGGGCGCAACTCCATTCCCCGCGGCCGTTATCGGCCCAAGGGCGCGGTCAATGTGGACGCCGAGGGCGTGGAGCGGCCCGTCTATCTGGGCGAGCGCTGCGAGGGCAACACCTCCTGCACCCCCATCTGCCCGGTCCAGGCCAAGTACAACGCCGGCAAGTCCCTGGCCCAGGCCGATCATCGTCGGCTGGAGATCCGCAGCCAGGCGGTGGCCTCCAAGGTGGTCGTCGATCCGGCCAGCGGCCAGGTGCAGGCCATCCGCTACCAGCGCTACGACGATCCGCAGTCGACGACCTTCACCGAGCACGAGGCCAAGGCCCGCTATTATGTGGTGGCCGCCCATGCGGTGGAGAACGCCAAGCTGCTGCTGGCCTCGGGCCTGGGCGGGGAAAGCGGCCAACTGGGCCGCAACTTGATGGACCATCCGGCCCTCTACGCCTGGGGTCTGGCGCCCTTCGCCGTGGGCGCCTTTCGCGGGCCGCAGTCGACCTCCGGCATCGAGGAGTTCCGCGGCGGCGCCTTCCGCTCACGCCACGCCGCGTTCCGCTTCGACATCGGCAATGACGGCTGGCGCTCGGCCACCGGCTCGCCCGACAGCGACGTGGCCGACGCGGTGCTGAGCCAGGGCCTCTATGGCGCGCGCCTGCGCCAAAGGCTGGCCGACCAGCTGCCGCGCCAGGTGCGCTTCTCGCTGGCGGTGGAGCAGATGCCCAGCGCCGAGAACCGGGTCAGCATCGACCCGCGCTATGTGGACGGCTTCGGCAATCCGCGGCCGGTGCTCAACTACCACATCGACGACTACACCTTCGAAGGCATGATCGCGGCCCAGGACGTGGCCCAGGCGGTGTTCCGCCAAGCCGGCGTGGTCGACCGCACCGATCCCAAGACCGAGGTCTGGTTCCCCACCGCCACCTATGGCGGGCGGCAGTTCCACTATCACGGCATGGGCCATTTCTCCGGCACCCACGGCATGGGCGACGATCCGGCGACCTCGGTGGTCGATCCGGACCAGCGCGCCTGGGGCCATTCCAACCTGTTCGTGGTCGGCTCGGGCAGCTTCCCCACCATGGGGACGTCCAACCCGACCCTGACCCTGGCGGCCCTGGCCCTGCGTACGGCCGACCGCCTGGTCGAGCGTTTTTCAGCTTAACCGGGGCGCGCCGCCTCGGAGTGACGAGACCATCGTCCTGTTCATCGTCGGGGAGACGACCCGTGGGCCTGCTGCTGAACACCTCGCACCACACCAACCTCAGCGCGCTGGAGGGCGGGCAGGAGTTCGATGCGGTGATCGTCGGCGCCGGCGTCGCCGGGGCGATCATGGCGACCGAGCTGACCCGCGCCGGCAAGCGGGTGCTGGTGCTGGAGGCCTCCACCGACCCCGACCGCACCTTCGACGGCTACCTGACCAACCTCAACTATTTCTATGGCCAGGCCTCGAAGGACAACCAGTCGCCCTTCCCGCCCAATCCCAATGCGCGCATGCCGCGCGGCAGCGAGCTGCGCAAGCTGGCGCCGGGCCAGACCAACAGCGACTCCTACATCGTCCAGTCCGGCCCCTATGTCACCGACACGGTCTATTCGCGGGCCTATGGCGGCACCACCATCCACTGGGAGGCCAAGACCCCGCGGATGCTGCCGCAGGACTTCCAGATGCGCACCCTGTTCGGCCACGGCGCCGACTGGCCCATCGCCTATGAGGACATGGAGGCCGACTATCAGCGGGCCGAGCGCGAGCTGGGGGTCTCGGCCGATGTGGAGGACCAGACCTATCTCGATCTGAAGTTCCCGCCCGGCTACGTCCTGCCCATGCACGGCCTGCCGCTGTCCTATCTGGACCAGCAGGTGGCCAAGGGGATCGACCAGACCAAGGTCGACATCCTGGGCCAGGCCTATCCGATCCAGGTGCGGCCGTTCCCCCAGGCGCGCAACGCCGTGCCCAACGCCGACTATGACGGCGGCAAGGGCTATGAGCCCGTCGGCGCGGTGGCCTCGCACGAGATCGACCAGGGCGGCCGCTGCCAGGGCAACACCAACTGCGTGCCCATCTGTCCGGTCCAGGCCAAGTACCACTCCGGCAAGACCATGGCCAAGGCGTTCATGACCGGCCATGCGACCTTTGTCGCCCAGAGCGTGGCCTCGCGCGTGGTCGTCGACCCGGACAGCGGCCGGATCAGCGGGATCGAGGTCAAGCACTACCGCCAGCCCGGCTCGCCCGAGCACGTCACCTGCACGGTGAAGGGCAAAATCTACATCATCACCGCCAACGCCATCGAGACGCCGCGGCTGATGCTGGCCTCGGGGCTGAAGAGCACCAGCGGCCTGGTGGGCCGCAACCTGATGGACCACGCCTACCTGCTCAGCTGGGCGCTGATGCCCCAGGTGTGCGGCACCATGCGCGGCACCAGCTGCACCGGCGGCATCGTCGATCTGCGCGACGGCCCGTTCCGCCGCCACCAGGCCGCCTTCAGCGTCGACATCCACAACGATGGCTGGGGCTGGGCCACCGGCGCGCCGTTCACTGACCTGGTCGACCTGGTGGACAACAAGAACAAGCTGGGCGCCGACCTGCGCCAGGGTCTGATCGACCGTGTCTCGCGCCAGCTGATGTTCGCCTTCATGATCGAGGTCGCCCCCAGCGAGAGCAACCGGGTCAGCGTCGATCCGGCCTATGTGGACGCCCTGGGCAATATGCGCCCGAACGTCTCGTTCACCGTGCCCGAATACTCCCTGCGCGGCGCGGCCTACGCCCGGCGCTTCGCCCAGACCCTGTTCGCCCGGCTGGGGGCCGAGGACTTCACCGACTACGACCCGGCCGACTACGGCTACGTGACCTATGAGGGCCAGGGCTACGCCATCCGCGGCGGCAACCACCTGGCCGGCACCCACGTGATGGGGACCTCCAAGCAGACCTCGGTGGTCAATACCGACCAGCGGTCCTGGGACCACGAGAACCTCTACCTGGTCGGCGCGGGCAGCATGCCCACCATCGGCACCGCCAACGTCACCCTGACCCTCGCCGCCCTGGCCTATCGCAGCGCCCGGGCGGCCATCAAGCAACTGGACAGCTGAGGCTGAGCCCCGGCGTCGGGGACCCCAATGGAGAGCAAGATGGCCTCGACCAAGATTTCAAGCCTCGAAGAGCTGCACGCCTTCCTCTACCGCGCGCTGCAGCTCGAGCACGCCACCATCCCGCCCTATCTGACCGCGCTCTACTCGATCAAGCCGGGGACCAACCCGGACGCCTCGCAGATCCTGCGGGTGATCGCGGTCGAGGAGATGCTGCACCTGACCATCGCCGCCAACCTGATGAACGCTGTCGGCGGCAAGGTCGACCTGACCCAGTACGGCTTCTCGCCCGACTATCCGGCCTACCTGCCCGACGGCGAGACTGACTTCCAGGTGGGCCTGGCGCCGTTCTCCCCAGACGCGCTGCAGACCTTCCTCAAGATCGAGCGGCCGAAGATGGCCAGCTCCGATAGTCAAAAGCTGCTGCGCAACGCGCATTCGCCCCAGGCCTTCGTGCTGGGAACCCATCCCGACCCGGCCTTCCGCTTCTATAGCATCGGCGAGTTCTACGCGGCCATCGAACAGGGCCTGAAGGACCTGGAGGCGGCGGCCAAGGCCAAGGGCGGCACCATCTTCACCGGCGATCCCAAATTCCAGGTCGGACCCGACTACTTCTATTCCGGCGGCGGCAAGCTGTGGCCGATCCACACCCTGGACGACGCCTGCCGGGCGATCGAGCTGGTCATCGAGCAGGGCGAGGGCGTCACCGACAAGATCCATGGCGAGGGCGGCGAGATCGCCCACTATTACCGCTTCGAGCAGCTGAGCCTGCAACGCTACTACCAGCCCGACGACAAGGTCCCGGGCGAACCCACCGGCCCGCGCTTCCAGATCGACTGGGACGCCATCTATCCGGTGCAGATCGACCTGAAGCTGGACCAGATCCCGGCGGGCTCGGCGCTGCAGCAGACCGCGGCGGCGTTCAACGACAAGTACCGCGGCTTCCTCGACCTCCTGACCCAGGCCTTCAGCGGCCAGCCCCAGCTGTTGCTGGAGGCGGTGCCGCGGATGTTCGAGTTCCGCAACCTGATCTGGGAGTTGGTGCGCAATCCCCTGCCGGGGACCGACCGCTACGCCGGCCCGACCTTCGAGATCTCGCAATCCACCCTGCCGGCGGAGGCCGCCCATGCCGCTCAATAGCCGCCTGGACGCCTTCCTGGCCTTCTCGGCCAAGGTGACCGCCTTCAACGAGGTCGCCCTCTATGGGACCGGCCAGGCCGAGGCCTATCTGCAGGCCGTGGACACCGTGGTCGGCCCCGCGGTCACCGACGCGCTGCTGGCCGCCTACGCCCCCTTGGCCGAACAGCCGGTCGAGGCCCTGCGCGGGCCGGTGTTCGGCGACGAGCGCCTGGGGCCGGTGGCCCGCAACATCGTCAAGCTCTGGTACGCGGGAACCTGGTACGCCCTGCCCGCCGCCTGGCAGGACGCCTATGGCCCCGCGCCACAGGACGGGACTTTCGTGGTCTCGCCCTCGTCCTATGTGGAGGGCCTGCTATGGCCGGCCATCGGCGCCCATCCGCCCGGGGCCAAGGCGCAAGGCTTCGGTTCCTGGGCCCATCCGCCGAACATCCCCGGCTTGTCCCTGTCTCCCGCCAAAGTCCCCGCGCCCCCGGCGGCGCCTCGCTCTTCAGATGAGGATCGTCTCCATGACCACTGAAACCCATAAGCTTTCGCCCGACAACGTCTGGCTCGGTGTTTGCTGCACCCTGTGGTGGAACGACGACTTCCTCAATATCGACGCCGGCATCCCCTTCGAGCAGTGCGTCAGCGAGATGGCCCTGGCCGGCTTCGTCGGCTGCAGCATCGGCCACAAATACCCCACCGATCCTGCGGTGCTGCGCGCGGCCCTGGAGCTGCGCGGCCTGCGCGTGTCCGAGCCCTGGGTCAGCACCTATTTCACCCTGGACGGGATGAAGCGGCAGACCATCGAAAAGGCCCGCCAGCAGCTCGACTTCATGGCCCAGATGGAGAAGGGCTCGGACGATCCGCGCCACGCCGACCTGGTGGTGGCCGAATTCGGCCGGGCGGTGAACCCGCTGCCGGTGGCGCTCTATCCCAACTGCCCCGTCTTTGACGAGCGCGCCTGGGGCGAGCTGACCGACGGCCTCAACGAGATCGGCCACATGGCCCGCGAGGAGGGCCGCAACCTCTGCTACCACCCCCACCTGGGCACCGGGGTGATGACCGAGCCGGCCGTGGACCACCTGATGGCCCATACCGACCCCAAGCTGGTGCACCTGCTGCTCGACACGGCCCACCTCAAGGCCGGCGGCGCTGATCCGATCTCGGTGGCGCGCAAGCACGTCTCGCGCATCAAGCACCTGCACCTGAAGGACATCCGCGCCGACGTGGTGGCCCAGGTGCATGAGCACGGCTGGTCGTTCCAGCAGGGCATCGAGGCCGGCATCTTCACCGTGCCCGGCGACGGCTCGCTGACCTTCCCCAACTCGATCTTCCCCGAGTTGATCGACATCCTGGCCGCGGGCGGCTTCACCGGCTGGCTGGTGATCGAGGCCGAACAGGACCCCAACAAGGCCAATCCCCTGGCCTACGCCAAGAAGGCCCGCGCCTATCTGCACGAAATCCTGGGGTGGTGAGCATGGCGCCGCCCCGGGACATCAACCTCAGCTTCTTCATGTTCACGGCCAATCTGCAGCCGGGGAACGCCGACTACGCCAAGACCCTGATCGCCCACGCCAAGGCGATGCTGGAGCTGGGCTATGAAGGCTTCGACCTGCCGATCGCCGCCCAGCAGACCAGCGACCACCGGGCGGAGGTCGATGACTACAGGCGGCTGAAGGCGGCGTTCGACGAGGCCGGGCTGGAGGGCGTGCGCTTCACCACCAATGTGGGGACCACGCGCAGCTTCGACCCGACCTCGCCCTATGGCGAGCAGCGCAAGTCGGCCCTGGCCTATCTGAAGTCGCGGGTGGAGATCACCCATGTGCTGGGGGGCGCCTCGATCATGGCGGGGCCGTTCCTGTTCCCCTACGGCGTGTTCCCGACCACCGACGCCGGCGACAACCTTTGGAGCGACGCCCTGCAGGCCTGGCTGGCCCCGCGCTACAAGCACGCGCGGCCGGTCTTTGACGAACTGGGCGACTTCGCCGAGGGTCTGGGGGTGAAGCTGGCCATCGAGCCGGTGGATCACTGGGAGACCCCGGCGCCCAACACCGTCTCCGACGTGCTGGACTTCCTCACCGGCGTCGGCCCGAAACAGGTGGGCGCGACCATCGACACCGCCCACGTGGTGCTGGGCAGCACCGGCCCGGAGACCTTCCGCCAGACCGTGGCGGACGCCGCCGCCCAGGGCCGGCTGAACTATGTGCACATCTCCCCGCCCGACCGCGGCGCGCTCAAAGACAGCTGGCTGCCGTGGGAGACCATGATGCCGGTGTTCCTGCCCGCCTATCAGGGCCCGTTCCTGGTGGAGGTGTTCAACGCTATCCCGCCCTTCGTCAGCCTGATGCGGCTGTCCCGGCGCAAGTTCTGGATCCCCGGCGAGGATGCGCCTGAACCCGGCCTGCCCAGCGCCTATGACGTCGCCCGCGACGGCCTGGCCATGCTGCAGGCCCAGATCGAGCGCTTCAGCCCCGCGGCGGCCTGAAGCCGCCCTGACCACGTCCTCAGGATAAGAGACCGATGACCAGCCCCACCCCCGACACCATCGCCAAACCCGGCGCCACCCCGCTGCGCGCTGTGCCTTCGCTCAAGGCGACCGCCGAGCGGCTGGGCGCGCTCAAGGAATTGCCGGGCGTCTGGGAGGGGACCGGCTTCAGCCTGATCGCGCGCCCCCACTTCGGCGGCGAAGACCCGAACGGCCTGTTCCTTCAGCTGAATTGGCTGCAGGAAAGCCTTGAAATCCGGACCATAGGCTCGCCGGTGTTCAACCGCGGCAGCGGCCAGGGCGACATCGCCATCTATGGCGTCACCTACATGCACCGGGTGACCGACGGCGTCACCGGCGGGGCCTTGCATATCGAGCCGGGCATGTGGCTGAACATTCCCGCCACCACCGACCCCAAAGCCGAGGCCAGCATCGCCCGCCTGGGGACCATCCCCCACGGCAACGCCTTCTGCACCGTCGGTTTCGTCCAGCACGCTGTCTATGACCGGATCCCCGAGATCCCGCCGGCCAATGTGATCCCCTACGACATCGGCGCCCAGCCGCCGGCGGCCGGCGCGGCCAATCCGTTCAGCCAGTATGACCTCAGCCAGCCCTCGGCCTTCCGCTCCGATCCCCTGCCGCCGGGCCTGACCCAGGCCATGGTCAACGACCCCAACCAGGTGCTGCGCGACACCCTGGCCCGGCAGGTGAACGACGAGGGCAAGACCCTGAACTGGATCACCCGCCTGATCACCAACACCCAGAGCGCCGCCGGCATCGGCAACATCCCCTTCATCACCGCCAACGCCAATACGGTGTCGCTGGAATCGGTGTTCGCCATCGAATCGGTGTCCGAGCCCTCGGGGGAGGAGTTCCTGCAGCTGCAATATTCGCAGACCGCCCTCTTGAACTATCGCGGCAAGACCTATCCGCACATCACCGTCGGCACGCTGATCAAGGCGTTCTGAGCCGGCCGCAAAAGCATCGGGCCGGCTGCAAGCAGCCGGCCCGTTTCCGTCCAAGCGAGACGCTGAGGCTCAGCCGCCCCAGGCCGAAGGCGGCACGGTGACCGAGCCTGCCGGCGTCAGGGTGCCCACCGACACGTGCGGCCAGGTCAGGCCGTTGAAGTTCAGCAGCACCACCTGAGAATACTGGATCTGGGTCGACTGCACGCGGATCTGCCGCGGGGCGGTGATCGCCGTCGGCGGCTGCACCACGAAGGTCGGCCCAGGCTTGCCGCCGGCCACGGGCGAGACGCTGGGCAGGTGCAGCGGCGGCTGGCCGGGATGGAACACCGGCACGTTGATCACATGCTCCACCGCCTCGATCCAGAAGGTGGCCTTCACCCCGGCCAGGGTGCGGCTGCTGGGGCCGGCCTGCTGGACCGGCACGTCGGCGTTGACGGTCAGGAAGGCGATATTGTCCGTGCCCCCGCCGATGGACGGGACGAACAGCGGATCGGCCGGCGCGGGCGCGGCGCTGGCCACCTCGATGGTGGTGGTCTCGACGATGCTCTGGCCGGCGATGGCGTTGCGCAGCACCGTATTGGGGTCGGTCAGGATCGCCTGGGTGATGGTCCCGGCGGCGATGAAGCTGGTGAGGTCCTGCGGGATGCGGAAGGTGTTGGCCGCGGCCGCCGTCTGGCTCGGAAACGGAAACGTCTCCTTGGTGCTGTCGAAGAACGGCGTCGGATCGATCGACGGGATCACCGGCGCGCCGGTCGCGGCCGCCGAGACCGTGCCCTGCAGGTTGATGGTCGTGCCGTGCGGGATCGAGGCCATGCGCACCACCGTGGCCACCACCGCCGGATCGGTGGTCTGCGGCACCGCCATCCACAGGCCGGGCTCCACATGGATGCCCACCGGGGCGCTGGGGTTGGTCACGTCGGAGACGGCCTGCAGATAGGGGATGCCATTGAGGAAGATGTCGCCCTGGACGAAGCCGCGATTGGGCACGCTGCCCAGGCTGGGCGAGAAGGTCAGGCTCTCGCTGGTCAGGTTCAGCTCGAGGATGTTGTCGTTCGGCCCCTGGCCGGGCTGGGGCAGCGGCGTGGGGGTCTGGCTGCTCTGCGGGCGGAAGATCATGTTGAAGCCGCTGCCGGTCCAGCTGCCGGTGAAGGCCGCAAGGGCGCCCAGCGGAGGCGGAAAACTGGCGATCAGCCGCAAACCGGTGGTGGGCACGCTGCTGACCTGATCGAAGTGGAACCCGGTCGGCAGGCTGATGCTCGGGGTCGGGGGGTTGCTGTCGGGCACAATGTACCTCCATGAGTTGTATTTATGGGTGCAGGTTTCCCGGCCGCGCACTCAGGGAGGGGCGGCGCGGGAGGCGCGAGGAAATGCAGGGTCTCGGTGACTGACGCTTACGCTGAGCGGGATCGTCGATCCCGGGCGCCCGATCGAACGAGCAAGGCGCGCACTGCTTTATGTTGCTATCTTAAGTAGAGCATAGATTTGTGTCAAGCTTGCAAAGCTTTTCCGCCCGACTTGGCCCAGCCCAGAAAATGTCCGCCGGCGAACGGCGGCGCGGCGGCCGGCGCCGCATCATGCGGCCGTCGATCACGATCTCGAAAAACAGGGATGGTGCGGGCGGAGGGACTTGAACCCCCACGAGTTTCCCCGGCAGAACCTAAATCCAGTGCGTCATACAGCACCGTTCAAATTTTTGGCGTTTTTACAAGGCCTTGATTGGTCAGCCCTTCCTGCTGGGTTTGGACACACCGTGGACACACTGGGCACAGCCCAAGCTCCAAGAGGTGATGACGATGACCGCGCACACGATGTTCGATGGCCGCCTGCAGATTTATCGCCGAGCCGACCATGGGCCTTGGCAGGCCGCCGCCCGCGTCGGCGGTCAGCGATACCGCCAGACCACCGGCGAAACGGCCTTGGATCGCGCCAAGGACGTGGCGGAGGAATGGTACTTGGACCTGCGCGGCAAGCTCCGTACGGGGCGCCTTCAACCCGTGGCGCCCAAGGAAAAGACCTTCGGCGACGCGGCGCAGTCCTACGTGCGTGAGGTTCGGGTCCTGGCCGCCTCGGTCCGCAGCCCGAGCTACATCAAGATGATGGAGATGCGGATGAACGCACACGTCCTGCCGTTCTTCAAGGACAAGCCGCTTTCCGCCATCAACAAGGGATTGGTGCAGAGCTATCGGGTCAAGCGCGCCGAGGAGACGATCGCCAAGACGACGATCAAGGGAAAGGACGGAGCGCCCGACACGCCCGGCAAACCGCCGGCCCGCAGCACCATGCTCCAGGAGATTGTCATCATCCGGCAGGTGCTGAAGCACGCCGAAGGGCTCGCGTGGCTTCCTTACGTCCCCAACCTCTCAACGCCGTACATGACCCAGGGCAAGCGCGGCCGGCGGGCGTGGTTCTCCCATGACGAATACAAACAGCTCTATCAGGCCACCCGCCGCCGGATCACCCAGGGCAAGCGACGGGGCTGGAAAGGCCGCTACGAGGATTTGCACGACTTCGTGCTGATCATGGCCAACACCGGCCTGCGCCCCGACGAAGCGTGGAACCTGGAATTCCGGGATGTGCATGTCGAGGACGACTACGCCACCCAGGACACCATCCTCGTCATCGACGTGCGCGGTAAGACCGGCGTCGGCTACTGCAAGAGCATGCCGGGTGCCGTCTACCCGTTCCAGACCCTGAGGGAACGGCGCGAGCAGCAACTCAAAGACAAGGGCAAATCGGTGGACGCCATCGAGCGGCTATTGCCGACCTTGAAGGTGTTCCCGACCTACAGCCGCGACCTGTTCAACAAAATCCTCGAAGAAGAAAACCTCAAGTTCGATCGCGACGGCCAGCGGCGCACCGCCTACAGCCTGCGTCACACCTACATCTCCATGCGCCTGATGGAGGGCGCGAACATCCACCAGATCGCCAATAACTGCCGCACCAGCGTCCAGATGATCGAACAATTCTACGCCGCCCATATAAAGGACAGGCTGGACGCCGCAGCTATCAATGTCATGCGCCCCAAGGGCGCGAGAAAAGCCGCGCGCAAAAGCGCGCCCAAAGACCAGAGCACGCCGCAGGCGCACCATTGATCTTGTTGTTGGCGTACTTCAGCCGGCCCGCTATACCCCTGCCTCCATCGCGGGCGTGGCGGAACTGGTAGACGCACTCGGTTTAGGTCCGAGCGCCTTACGGCTTGGGGGTTCGAGTCCCTCCGCCCGCACCATGCGTCGCGACGCCGAACGGCGGCGCCAGATTGCGCCGAACGGCGCACGACAAGAACGAGCCGAACGGCGAGTATCCATACGCCCGAACGGGCTTCTGCTACAGGTTGGCGTCGTCGCGGACTTCCCGGAGAGCCCGGCTAAAGAGGTGGTTGAAAATCCGATCGCGATCTTCAGCATTGGTCATGATGATATTTTGCAGGCTGCTATCGCGTTGATACTGCTTGATCGTTTCCTCAAGTAATCGTCGAACAAAGGTTGGGCGAGAAACATCGGGCGGATTGTTTCGAAGCACCGCTGTCATCTCTTCGTCGAGAGCTTTCCGCTTGACCTGCTCAAGGCGGATGAAATCTTCCTCAGTGAATTGCGTTCCGTGTCGCTCGTTGAACGACCTGACGATCTCTGAGAGCGCCTTAGCCTCATCCTCGGTGTAGGGCTTTGCGCCAAACTCGCTGATCGCGGTGAGCGGCTGGGAATCTCCAGCCTGAAGCGAGGCAGAGCCTGCTTCCTTCTGCTGGACCCGGAATGCGCGCAGTCGCAGCATTTCATCAGTAATCTCGACTTCTGGAGGCTGCTCACGGTTCGGAAGCAAGCGATCTAACCAGTCGACATAGGCATAAAGCTTTTCGAGGCTGGTATCTCCGAGGCGCACGATCTGTGCGACGAAACTGTAAAACCGCTTGTAGCTCCGAAGGAGCTGCCGAAATTCCTCTTGGCGCCCTTCGTCATCATCCGCTTCGAACCGTGAAACAGCGTTGCGGACCAATGCTTCCAACGCGACGCGATCCTGCGTCGAGAGCGTGCCTTTGAAGAAGATCGCGGCGAACCGCTCGATCTCGCCATTGTCGAGATAGCCGAACGTCCGAATTCGGGTTTCCAACTGGTAGACTTGATTCTTGTCGGATACCGCTTCCAGACTAGACACCTCATAGAAGGGCCGGAAGGCTTCCTTAATGTCGTCGGTCGTGTTCTGGAAGTCGAGGATGAACGTCCGCTCCTTTTCTGCATATGTTCGATTCAGGCGCGAAAGGGTCTGCACCGCCTGAAGACCCGCTAGTTTCTTGTCGATGTACATGCCGCATAACTTCGGTTGGTCGAAGCCCGTCTGATACTTTTCGGCGACGATGAGAACTTGATATTCCGGACTGTCGAATCGCCTCGGAAGCTCAGTTTCGCTGAACTCGTTTAACTCTGCTTCCGTATAGATGTTACCATCGACATGAAGTTCTCCGGAAAAGGCAACAAGCGCTTTTAGGTCTTGATAGCCTTTATCCTCAATGTACGTCTTCAGCGCGAAATAATAGCGGAGGGCGCTTTCGCGGCTCGACGTGACGATCATCGCCTTTGCCTGACCGCTCAACTCTGACCTGACATGCCGTCGGAAGTGCTCGGCCATCACCTCGACCTTCTGACTTAGGGCGGTCGGGTGCAACGCGGCAAAGCGCGCCACCTTTCTTTGTGTCCGCCGAGTATCGAGTTCCGGATCGTCATCGATAGTCTTTTCCAAGGCGTAATAGGCCTTGTAAGTCATGTAGTTCTGCAAGACGTCGAGGATGAAGCCCTCTTCGATGGCCTGCCGCATCGAATAGAGATGGAAGGGATGGGGGAGACCATCCGCGCCAAGTGCGCCGAAGCGTTCAAGGGTGACGTTCCGTGGCGTCGCGGTGAAAGCAAAATAGCTGATGTTCGGTTGAGGTCCGCGCTGACGCTGGTACTCGGCAATGAGTTCCTCGACCTCATCGGGCGTCGCGGCCTCTTCGCCGCGGCTGAGCGCATCACTCAAAGCCTGGGCGCCCTTACCTGATTGCGATCCGTGCGCCTCGTCGATCAGGACGGCGAAACGTCGCGTGCCTTGCCCGGTTATGACGCGAAGATGCTCCGTGGAGAATTTTTGAATCGTTGTGATGATGATCTTCGCCTGGCTCTCGATCGCGGCCTTAAGCTGGCGTGAGGTGCCGTCTATTTTACGGACAACGCCGGGTGTTTGTTCAAACTGAGCAATGGTGTTCTGAAGTTGGCGGTCCAGAACAACCCGATCTGTAACGACAATCGCCGTATCGAAGATGGGATGGTCGGCCCCGTCGTGCAGAGTCACGAGCCGATGCGCCGTCCATGCGATGGTATTGGATTTCCCCGACCCCGCCGAATGCTGGATCAGATAGTTCTTGCCGCTGCCGTTGGCGCGGGCGTGCGTGAGTGTTCTCAGAACGGCGTCGATCTGGTGAAAACGCGGAAAGATCAGCCCTTCCTTCCCATCGCCCGATTCGAGGTGAACGAACCGCCCGATGATGTCGAGGAGGATCTCGCGGGAAAAGATGGCACGGCCATCCGGCTGATCAGCCCACAGGTAGGCGACGCGGAATTCGCCCTCAATGTCGGGGTTGCCGGCGCCCCCGTTGTGGCCGCGGTTGAAGGGGAGAAAACGAGTCCTACCATTCTGAAGGCGGGTCGTCATGGACACGTTGTCCTGATCCACGGCGAAGTGGACCAGTGCGCCACGCTTAAACGTCAGCAACGGCTCATTGGCGGGCGCGCGGTCGTGGCGATATTGCTGCTCGGCGTGCCGGAAGGTCTTGCCGGTCAGAGTATTTTTAAGTTCCAGTGTCGCCACCGGCAGGCCGTTCACAAACAAGCCGACGTCGATCTCGTTCTCGTTCTTGGTGCTGTAACGAAGCTGGTTGATGACGCTGAGGACGTTGGCCTCAAACAGTTGCACCAGCGCTTGATTGACACCGGAGGCCGGTGGGAAGGCTGCGAAGAAGAATTTCAGATTGGGGACAAGCTTTAATCCATTGCGCAGAATGCCGAGCGTGCCGCGCTGCTTCAGCCCTTGCTCAAGCTGCTTGAAGAACTCGGCCTCGGCTGAGGGACCGTAGTGTCCCTCCAACTTGGTCCACTCGTCGGCCTGCGTCGCCCTGACGAACTCGACGACCAGCGCCTTATCGAGCGCAGACGCCCGGTCATAGTCGTCCGGCCGGCGCGGGCGATAGCCCTGGCGTTCCACCAACGCTTTGCAAAGATGAACTTCGACCACCTCTTCCCGGTGAATGGTGTCTTCGGAGAAGCCCTTCACATAGGGGTGAGACGCTGGCGCCCGTTCGTAGTTCATGGCCGCCACCCCCGTGCCATCTTGATCTCGGCAACCGCGTCCACCAAGGCGGTGCTCAACGCCAGCATCGCAGCCTGGAGATGAGGCAGGCTGACATAGGCTTCAGGCTCGATCGGTGATCCCACGCCGTTGATGGGCGCACCATAGCTCCCGTATCGAAAGGCCGTCGAATTTGGATCGATCGCGGCCAATTCCTTCATGCGACGGATGATCCAATAGGGAATATCCTGGCCGTACTGGGCCTTGATCATTTCCACAAAGCTGTCGGTAAGAAGGTTCAAATCGTGCGTCCGCTTCGACGCGGGTAGGGCGGCCTTGAGTATGAGTTCGAACGAGTGCCTATAGAGAAACAAGGCAGCGTTGCCTATCTGGTAATCGGCAACGCGTTTTTCCTTAATGGCAGCCACCAATTCATTGGCTGCGGCGAAATACTCCTCGGATAAGGACGCAGTGTTGGCCTGCATCATGCCGCCGATGGCGAACCCATGTGGCCCGGACCATTCGTCCTCCCGGGCATGGTCGCCGGTCAGCTCCTCGAAAAGCGGCCGGGTCATGGCTTCCTCGGTGAACACGTCAGTGGCGCCCATCATGCGAAGAGGTCCGGCGGCATGGTGTGACTGGTACGCGGGCCTTGCCCTCGCGGTGTAAGGCGGTTCCGCTTCATCCAGCCGAGCCAGCGACGGAGGTCACTGTCCTTGAACTTCTCGCCCTTTTCCGCATGCCAGTCAGTTAGGACGCCTTTGACGATCGCGGTGTCGTCGGGCTGCTGACCGTCCATCAACGCGTCGTTCCAAACGGCATAAAGGGTGGTAACGGCCTCGACCGCCTCGGTGCCAAGGTCGCGTATTAGGTCGATGAGGCCGCTCAGCGCCTCGATGTGAGGGCCAAGCAAGCTCTTCAGTTCCGTCTTGTGCTGCCCGGCGTTTGCCAGCGGTGCATAAGTGACGGTCGTTCCAACCCCATCCGCCTGGTTCGCGCGATAGAAGCCGGCGGCCTCCACCATGCGCTCTGTCTCATCGACCATGGCGCGATCGAGCGGCCCGGCGGCTTGCCGGAAGTAATTCCCCTGGAGTTCGCTAATCCCGAGATGGGCCTCGGCGAGATAGAGTTCCTTTTGCAGTTTCACCCGTCCGAACTTCGGATTGCTTCGATGTTGGTGGATGATCTCCGCTCCGACGACGAGGCGGAATCTGTCTCGGTCTGACGCTGATACGGCGGCCGGCAGATTTGCGCGGATGTCGATCTGGCCCGCGACAGCCGCGGTGATGACGGCGGAGCGGTGTTCTCTTAACAACTCTATGCTGTCGGAGACCGATTTGACGATCCGCTCAATTCCCGAAGTCCGACCGCACCGACGTGGCGCGTACGCTGCACCGCTACATCGATGATCCTGACGCCTTCCAAGCAGCCTTCGCCAAGGCGATGGTCTCGCCCACGCTGGTCGAGCTGCGACCCGAGCAAAGGGACGAATTCGGCCGGACCCTGGAGCCGGCCCGCTACTCCACCAAGGAGATGATCGCCGTCGAGCGGCAGATGGCCGACAGCGCCGACCGGATGGCGGAAAGCCGGACGTTCGGTGTGAGCCGGCGCAACGTCGAGCAGGCCATCGCCGATCGGCCATTCCTGGCAGAGGAGCAGCGCCAGGCGGTTCGCCACGTCACCGGCCCCGAACGCATCGAGGCCGTGGTCGGCATCGCCGGCGCCGGCAAGAGCACCATGCTCGGCGCCGCGCGCCAGGCGTGGGAGGCGGAGGGCTATGAGGTCCGGGGCGCGGCGCTGGCCGGCAAGGCAGCCGAGGGATTGGAGGAATCCTCAGGTATCCGCAGCCGGACCTTGGCGAGCCTGGAGCGCAGTTGGGAGCGCGGGCGCGACGCGCTCAATTCCAGAAGCGTACTGGTGATCGACGAGGCCGGGATGGTGGGAAGCCGCCAGCTCTCGCGCGTGCTGGCTGAGGCCGATCGCGCCGGCGCCAAAGTGGTGCTGGTCGGCGATCCCGAGCAACTCCAGCCCATCGGTCCTGGCGCGGCGTTCCGGGCGGTCGCCGAGCGCGTAGGCTTCGTGGAGCTGGGCGAAATCCGCCGTCAGCGCGAGGACTGGCAGCGCACGGCGTCAGTAGACTTCGCGCGTCACCGGACGGTGGAGGGGTTGAGCGCTTACGGTGAACGCGGCGCGATCCACTTTACGGACGATGTTGGCGCCGCTCGGACGGCGATCGTTGGCGATGTGATCGCCGATATGGACGCGCGGCCGGACGGCTCGCGGTTGGTGCTGGCGCACCGCCGTGCCGACGTGGCCGATTTGAACGATGCGATCCGCGCGGTGCGCCAAGAACGGGGCGAGCTTGCCGGCGAGCACGTCTACCAGACCACGGAAGGCGACCGGGCGTTCGCGGCTGGCGACCGCATCCTGTTCCGGGAGAACAACCGCGATCTCGGCGTCAAGAACGGGATGCTGGGCACGGTGGAGCGGGCCGAGCCGGGCCGGCTGGAGGTCCGGTTGGACACCGCCAAAGGCGCCGGAACAGGACGCGCCGTATCCGTGTCGATGGCCGACTATGCGGCGGTGGACCACGGCTATGCGACGACGATCCACAAGGCCCAGGGCGCCACGGTGGACCGGACCTACGTGCTGGCCTCCGGCACGATGGATCGGCACCTGACCTACGTCAGCATGACCCGCCATCGGGACGCGGCGACGCTCTACGCTGGCCGGGACGAATTCAAGGACGCGGACGCCCTGTCCGCGCGGCTCTCGCGCGCTGGGTTGAAGGAAACCACCCTGGACTATGCCGAGCGGCGCGGGATCGAGCAGCCGATCATCGTGCCAAAGGCGATGCAGCGCGAGGCGATGCGCGACCGTTCCGCGCGCGAGCCGGCAATGGAGCAGAAGCGAGAATCGCCGACGCCCAAGCGCGGCGTGTTCGATGGCCTGACGCTGAACCGGCGCCCGCCAGGACCGGGCATTGGGCGCATCGGCGACTTGTCGCTGTCCAGGCCGGATCGCGCCATGCCGGCCGAGCGCGAGCCGCTGGAGCGGGCGGCGGAGCGCTATGCGAGCGCCCTGGATGGAGCCGAGCGGATGCGCGCTAAAGACCTACCCGTCCTGGAGCACCAGAAGCGCGAAATGCGTGAGGCGGCCCGTGCGCTCGACGGCGCCCGTCCAGGCGCGACGCACGACCTGCATAACGCCCTGCGCCATGAGACGTCGACCTGGCGGGCAATGCGAGATCTCCGTGGTGAGGCGCGTGGGATCGAGTTGGCCGGCGCCATCCGCCACGAAGAACGGGTGCGTCGCGATCCGGCGCTGAAGGCTGATCGCCTGGTGAAGGAGTTCAAGCGCCTGGAGGCCCAGCACGACCGGCTGGGCGGCTGGCGGCACGGCGGCGCGCGCAAGGGCCTGGAAGGCCGCATGAAGACCATCGCGGGCGCGCTGAAGCGCGATCCACAGCTTGAGTCCCTGGTGCGGTCGCGCGCGCCGGCCTTGGGGGTCGGACCGGGCTCGACGCTCGGCCGGGTGCTCGCTGCACCGACCGTGCAGCGGGCCAACGCGGAAATCGGGATGGGCCGAGATCGGGGACTGTCGAGGTAGCGTGCGGAGGTGAGGATGGCGGAGGATCATGCGGGCGATCCCGCCCAGGCGTTCGAAGACTTGCGGGCCGAGGTCTCGGTGTTGCGCCGGGCAATCGAGGCCCTGCCGGCGGCGATCCGCGAGAACCGGCCGGCGGATTACAGCGCCGACCTCGCCGTCCTGGGCAAGGGCCTGGACGAGATCACCGAGCAGGTCGGGACCATCCTGAAATCGCCCGCGCTGAACCGGACGCCAGAACAGCAAGGCCAGGCGATCGCCAACGCAGGCGCCAACCTGATCCGCGAGGCAGCGCAGCGACTGGACCGGGCGGCACAAGAGACGGACCGGGAGCGGGCGAAGCTTGCCGGGATCATCGGCCAAGCCTGGGCGCAAGATCGCCAGTTCAAGCTGTTGTGCTGGACGGGCGGCGCGGCGGTCGCAGTCGGATTGTTGTTGTCGCCGTTCGTGGCCAGTCTCCTGCCGTTCGGCTTCAACACCAGGGTCGCGGCCCTGGTGATGCGAACGGACCGATGGACGGCAGGCAGCGCGCTGATGCGAGCGGCTGATCCCCAGCGATGGAACGGGTTCGTGGCGAGTGCTGCCTTCGTCCACGACAATCAGGCCGCCATAGAGGCTTGTCAAAAGGCGCAGCCGCGACCGGGCAAAGGGCAACATTGCGTGCTGGACCTGTCACCATCGGAAGGGTCTGAGCCGAGGTAGCTGCAATCTAATCCTCGGCGCCCGGCGTTGGCACGCCGAGGGCGATAGAAAGCGCGACTGCCTGACAGCGAGCATTTCGATGACGCGGCGCCAGATCATGCAACGAATGGATCGTTTCGGGGTTATATGGGTCGGCCCCAGTTCCTGGGCTGCCTTCCGACATTCTGCTGGGTATGGCTTTCGCGCCGCGAGCCTCCAGATCGCTAGAAGGGGGCCAGCATGGCTTCCCCGCCCTCTGTCAATTCCGAAGACGCGGCCCTCAGCCTGACCATGGCTGTCGTGGCGTCCTCCCCTGGACCACTCGTCCTCCTGGACGGCGACCTCAACGTCATCGCGGTAAGCCGGTCCTTCGCCGATACCTACGGCGTCGATGGAGTCACGGCGGTCGGCCGCCCGATGACCAGCCTTGGCGGCGGCGAATGGGATGTGCCGACCCTTCGCACCCTGCTGGCCGCCACGGCGTCGGGCGCAGCCGAGATCGAAGCCTATGAGATGGAACTGAGGCGTCCCGGCCGCGAAACCCGCTGCGTTGTCATCCACGCCCGGCGGCTGGTCTATCTGGATCTCGAAAACAAGCGGCTGACGGTGGCCGCGTCGGACGTGACTGAGGCGCGCGCCGACGCGAAGGTCAAGGACGAGGCCCTTCGCCAGAACCTCGTGCTGCTGCAGGAAGTTCGACACCGTGTCGCCAACAGCCTGCAGATTATCGCCAGCGTCCTGCTGCAGAACGCCCGGAAAACGCAATCCGAGGAAACGCGGGGCCACCTGAAGGACGCGCACAACCGGGTCATGTCAGTGGCCGCCCTTGAGCGACTGCTCAGCCTGACCGGTGATGCGGAGGTGGAACTGCGCGCCTACTTTGTGGAGCTGTGCGAGAGCATTGCTGCCTCGATGATCAGCGACAGGGATCACACGCGCCTGACCGTCACCGGCGCCAGCGGCATGGTGGACGCGCGCGTCTCGGTGAGCCTCGGCCTTATAGTCACCGAACTGGTCATCAACGCGCTCAAACATGCCTTCCCGGACGGACGTTCGGGCGAAGTCCGGGTCGATTGTGCGTTCAGGGGTCCCAACTGGACGCTGGCCGTCATTGACGACGGCGTCGGGATGCCACTTGACCCCTCTCTGGTTCGGACCGGGCTCGGAACGAGCATCGTGGAGGCGCTGGCCAAGCAACTGCAGGCCGTCGTCCAGATCACTCCGGGACATCCAGGAACCCACGTCGCGATCACCCATATCCAGATCGCCCTGGTTGATGGTGGCGAAGTCTCGCAGGACCGAGATGAGGTTCCGGCAGCCAGCTCGACAGGAAGCCAAGGATGAGCACGGACGAGACGGCCCCGCCCCGCGTAACGCTGCTGATTGTCGAGGATGACATCCTTCCCGCGATCAGCCTTCGCGATGAGCTGCGCGACGCTGGTTTTCACGTCTTGGAGCTGACCGAGAACGTCGAACAGGCCATGGCGGCGGTACTGCTTTGCAAGCCGGCCCTCGCACTCGTGAACATCGAGCTTCAGGGCCGCGATGACGGAATCGGGCTCGCCCGCCAGTTCAAGCTCATGGGCGTCCCCTCCCTGTTCATCAGCGGCCAGGATGAGCGCGCCCGCGAAGCGAAGGCGGTGGCGATCGGCTCGCTGCCGAAGCCCTATGCCCCTCACGAGATGGTCGAGGCGGTCCGTTATCTTCTGGACTACATCAAAGGCGGCGTGTTGCTCCTGCGTCCCCCGCGGTTGGAGGTCTTTGACGACCACCCAAACGGCAACGGAGCGCTGCCGGAGGCGGCGTAGTCTGCCTCGAGCAGCCGTAATCGGGCGATGCATAGGTCGCCTGCCGTCCCGGCCACTGCGTCTAAAGCTCGCCGCGCTGACCGGGCTTACCATCGCGGCCGATAGGCGTGACCGTTATGAGAGCGTGGCGAGCTGAGCGAGGAATTCTGCGGCGCGCACGCAGCCCTCATGCCGCATTTGCTCAACAGACCTCTCCCAGAGGCAGACCCTGGCCTTCAGGCCGAGCATGGCGGGGGCCGTCGAGCTGAGCTTGAGCACCTCGTCGGCGAAGGCGAGAACCTGTGCGTAGGCGAAGTCTGAGCGGTCTGACGCCGTGTCGAGGCCTGTCGTCCGCTCGCGTTCCAGGATCAACGCGTCGCGCTCAGCTTCTGAAAGCCTGTCGTCGGCGATACTGGCTTTGAAGTCTGGCGAGTGGCAGCGATCAGCGGCGCAAAGGAAGTCGCCTTCCGCCTGATCATACTGCGCAATGAGTTCCGCGAGGCGGTGATTGAGCGCCGATACCTCGTGTTCCTGGGCGTCGCCGGAAGTTCCTGCACTCATGGGCGTGGCGCGGACGCAGCGGTTGGGACCATCGGGCACGGGATCAGCCTATTTTGCTGGCTGGCTGGCTCGGAGCGGCCCAGGCCGTCGCCGCCTCATCAACCATCACGGCCGCTTCGTTTCGGGCCAGCGCCTGGTTGCAATGTGGGCATGTGAGAGCCGCAAGGGTCTTCGCCGCGTCCGTGATCAGGTCGTAGCAATGCGGGTAGTCGTCCGGATACATCACGCCCATCACCACCGAGAGCTTGCCGAGGGCGCCCGAGACATCCTTCGTGGGAGCCCGGACCAGTTGCTCCAGAAGAGCGTGCTGGCGATCCTGCACGCCGTCCTTCAGGTCGTCGATCTCGGCGAGCTGAACTTGCGCCGGGAAAAGGCGGCGCTGTTCGCGCGAGAGAGCGGCCCAAGCCGGGTCGCGCATCATCTCCGTCTCAATCGTCTGCCAGCGACGGGTAAGCTGGTTTACTTCCCCGCCGGCTGCGAGCCACGCCGCCGAGAGGGCCACCGCTTCGTGCGCACCGATGGGTCCAAGCGACGGCATCGGCGAGGCGCCAATGACGCCGATCACAGTGCGACGGTTCGGTCCTGACAAGGCTACGCCTCCTCGTATGCGAATCCGGCTAGACCTGAGGTAACATCTACCGGTCCTGAGGTATCTTCAAGACCCTGGGATAAATTAATTAGACTTGAGGGTACATGCTGACGGGTGAGCAGATCAGAGCGGCGCGCGGGCTGGCACGGCTTGAACAGACTCAATTGGCGGAATCTGCAGGGATCTCGCTCCAGACCGTGAAGCGGCTTGAAAGCACGCAAGGTCCAATTTCGGCGAACACGGGCACGGAGGCGGCAATCCGGAAGGCGTTCGCGGACGTCGGAGTTATCTTCATTGACGAAAACGGCGGCGGGCCGGGCGTGCGACTGACAAAACGCTGAGACAACTCGGCGTCATTGCGGACTTAAGCACGGCGAAGGCCCCGGCTATGAAAAACAAAGACCTCAAAAAGCAACTCGACGAGCTTTCCGAGCAAATAGCCGCGCTAGACGACAAAATTGCGTCGTTCGTATCCAAGGTAAAACGCCTTCCTCAAGGAGTGGGTAGGTGGAGATTGGAAGAATGGATTATTTCGGAATGCCATATTGATCCTGAGATCATACGCACCAAGCCGAATTGGACGAAACAGAACTGGTTATTGAGCGCGATAGAATTGAAAGACGCCGCACGACGCTACCGTAGCGCTGGAAAGCTGACAGAAGCCGTGGCGTGTGAAGCCGATGCGAAGGTCGCAGAGGAACGCGCCGCGTGGATGGCGTGATTTTGCTAAGAGGCCGATCGCTACAGCGCGCTGCCGCGTTGATTGACCTTCCGACGTGGCCCGTGAGTGCCCCCTCAGGCGAGACCATTGCGGCTTCGAGTTGGTGAGCGTTGTGCGCCAGGCCCGCCGCCGGTCAACCCAGCTCGCTTCCTCCGCCTTCGGCTCCGTGCAGCTCCGCTCCCTTCGGGCGCGCTGACGCGCGGGGTGTGACCGCCGGCTAACAGCCTGTCGCAGTGGCTCCCCATGAAGCCGCGGGATGGTCCCGCGGCGGATGACGGAGAACCTTCATGGCCCGGTTGAACCTGCAAACTTCCTCCATTGGCCGCAAGCCGACCCATCGGCTTTACCGGGTTGTCGGCGACGGCAAATCCGCAATCTGGACCCCCATCGGCGCCGCCTGGCCGAACAAGGACGGCTTGGGTTTCAGCCTCCAGTGCGATGCAATCCCGTTGCAAGGGCGACTGGTCCTGCGGACGATCACGGACCGGTCAGAGGTCGAAAGCGGCGAGGCTGCGTGAGGTTGAAGCTCCCGGCGGTCGCTCGGCCGCCGCCGGGGCTGCAATGCCCTGTCCAGCAGCGCGCGCCGGTTCAGCGCGGAAGCGGATAACGCTCGACGGTGACATTGCGGGCCAGATCGACCGTGATCTCCAGGACGGCGTTATAGGGCTCCTCTCCGGCCAATTCGTTCATGGCCAGCAGGAAGAGCCGCATCTGGAGCGCCCGATCCATCACCCGAGGCGGCGTGTTGAATCCGACCAGTCCCGCGTGGAGGTTCTCCCGCCCATACAAAGGCCGAAAATCGACGGTGTTGAGCGTGACGAGGACATAGCCGTCATCGACGGCGCGGCGCGCAATCGTCCAGTCGGCTTCGCCCGCCAGCCCCAGCCAGGAAACATGTGTGGATTCCGGATGGCCTTGGTCGCGCGCCAGCTTCGCCAGTTCCGGGCTGAGACATTCGTCGATCAGGTATTTCACGACGCCTGCGGCAGGTCGTCGATAGAGAGGATTTTGGAGGTTGTCGGCGATCCCTTTCGCCACGCCGGTTTGACTGGCGGGCGCCCCTTGCGGGGATAGGCCGTCGCGTAGATCGAGGCCAGCCTGACGCGATCGACACACAGTTGCGGATAGGCGGCCGCGAGGCCTTCCGCCGTATCGCCGTTGGCCAGCATGTCGGCGATATCGTGGACCGGAATCCGCGTACCGGTGAAGCATGGCGCGCCGCCCATAGTCGCAGGATCGCTCTTCACCATGGCCTTGGCCAGGTCCAGTTGATGCAGGCCCTCGTCCACGTCGGCGGCGATCGGCTCGACCGCCACCGTCACAGCGTCGTCCTGAACGGAGTTCGCCGCCGGCTCGGCCAACACACGGCCGATGATACGGCGGCGGGCTTCGAGCGTCAGAGTATCAGCGGTCAGATGGGCGAGCCGCAGGCCCACCAAAGCGCGGCCCGATATCATGCGCGCGCCAGCGCGCGTCTCCACACGTCCGGAGAGCAAGCCGGCGTCAATGATCCGGTGCACTTGCTTGAGCGGAACGCGGGTCACCGACGCCGCCTCATTGGCGGTGAAGGCTTCGGCCGGCGGGGGCATGGTCGCCTCCAAAAAAGCTTCCAAAAACATGGAAGACTTATATAGCGCGCCGAGCTAACATCGCCAACCGGAAATCTCCTGTGCCCCGAGGACCATACTATCGAATGAGACCCAAGAGCCGGCTGGATTTGCCGCCCGATCGCGTGCTCATCCTGGGCGGGGTGCTGCGCAAGCTGATCGCGATCCATGTCTACTACGAAGCCCGTGGCGAGCGGGTCGGCGGCGTCGTGCTCTATGAGGATGAGGAAAATCGGTTCGAAGTCACCGTGTCGGACGCCGCCCACACGCTCTTTCACACGAAAATTCTGGCGCCCGGCGAGAGCATGGACGTTCGGGAGTACGGCCGCGAAGAGATGCTTTGATCCTACCTGAGCTGGTTGGCCGTCACCCAACACCTGGATTTCCCCGCTTGACGGTCGGCGTCGCGCTTCCTGCAAATGCTGACCCTAGATAGACGTTCGCCATCTCGCGAAGGCCGCAACTCCGATGGATGATCGCGAGAAAACTGACGAAATCGCCCGGCTGCGAGCGCGACTCGCGGCTTTAGACATCGAGCGCACATCGCTTGTGGCCGCACTCGCCGACCTTGAGCGCAAACAGACTTTGATCGCGTCTGCCGGTCATCAGCCAGGCGCGACCGGCGGTGCTGCAAGCGTAACGGCGGCGTCGTCAACGATGGAGAAGGTAGCGCTCTTCCGCCGCCTATTCGCGGGTCGCGCTGACGTTTTCCCCACGCGCTGGGAAAACCGGAAGGCGGGCCGTTCGGGTTACGCGCCGGCCTGCGCCAACGAATGGGTGAAAGGTGTTTGCGGCAAGCCCCAGATCAAGTGCGGGGAGTGCGCCCATCAAGCCTTCATCCCTGTTTCCGATGACGTGATCGATCGGCATCTGCGGGGCGGCGACCCGAAGGCCTCCGGCGGAGACTTCGTCGTTGGTGTCTATCCTTTGCTGCCGGATGAGACCTGCGGGTTCCTGGCGGCTGATTTCGACAAGGAGACCTGGGCCGCCGACGCTTCGGCCATGATCGACACGTGTCATCTGAAGGGGATTCCGGCGGCCCTCGAACGGTCGCGCTCGGGCAATGGCGGCCATGTCTGGATATTCTTTTCCGAGCCGATCGCAGCGCGAATAGCTCGCCAGCTTGGCGCCGCGATTCTCACCGAGACGATGGAGCGCCGACCGGAGATCGGCTTTGCCTCCTACGATCGCTTCTTTCCGAGCCAGGACATCATGCCGCTCGGTGGTTTCGGCAACTTGATCGCCTTGCCGCTACAACGTCGGGCGCGCGAGATTGGCAATAGCGTCTTCATCGACCAGGACTTTCAGCCGTACACCGACCAATGGGCGTTCCTGTCGTCACTGCCGCGTCTCTCCGCCGATGCCGCCTCGAAGATTGTCGACGAAGCGGAGGCGCGTGGTCGGGTGCTCGGCGTCCGCATTCCGGTCGAGGACGAAGATGCCGCTGAGCCGTGGCGGATGACGCCCTCCCGACGATCTCAGCCAACTCGGATCGATGGCCCGTTGCCAGACAAAATCGGCATCGTCGTCGCCGATCAGATCTACATCGACCGCGCAGGGTTGCCCCAAGCCATGACGGCGCGCCTCATCCGCCTGGCGGCTTTCCAAAATCCGGAGTTCTATCGCGCCCAATCCATGCGCCTGCCGACCTTCGGCAAGCCGCGCATCATCTCATGCGCCGAACTTCACCCGCGCCATGTTGGGCTGCCACGCGGTTGCTTCGACGAAGCCGTCGAACTGATCCGCGCCCACGGCGCCGACGTCGCGGTGCAAGATCACCGATCAGACGGCGTTCCGCTTCCGGCGGGTGTCCAGTTTCAAGGGACTTTACGCAGTCCACAGGTCAAAGCTTTCGATGCCCTCGCACAGCACGATCATGGCGTGCTGGCCGCCACCACTGCTTTCGGCAAGACCGTCCTGGCTGCGGCGCTCATCGCTGCGCGCGCACGAAATACTCTAGTTCTCGTCCATCGTCGTGAATTGCTCACCCAATGGGTCGAGCGCCTCCGGACATTTCTCGATGTCGATCCCAAAGCGATCGGGACTATCGGCGGTGGCCGCCGCAAGCCAACAGGCGTCATCGACGTCGCGCTGATCCAAAGCCTCGTTCGTCGCGGCGAGGTTTCCGACTTGGTTGCGGATTATGGCCATCTCGTTGTCGATGAGTGCCACCATCTGTCCGCCGCAAGCTTTGAACTGGTGGTGCGGCGTGCGAAGGCGCGATACGTGCTTGGACTGTCCGCGACCGTGGCCCGTAAGGACGGCCACCATCCAATCATCTTTATGCAGTGCGGCCCCGTCCGACACCGGGTCGATGCACGCGCCCATGCCGCCGGCCAGGGCATGACGCATCGCGCAAGACGTCGCCCCACGGCGTTCCGATTGCCGCAAGCGCTGGCCGCGCTGGATCGCCCGCCCATGCCGGCGGTGTACGCCGCTCTTGCTGGCGACGAAGCTCGCAATGAGATGATCTTCGACGATGTGTTGAAGGCGCTGGAAGCCAAACGCTCGCCCGTCGTGCTAACTGAACGCCGCGATCACTTGGACCATCTGCAATATCGATTCTCGCGCTTCGTGAAAAACCTTGTCGTGCTGCGCGGCGGAATGTCTGCCGCCGAACGCAAGGCGTCGGCTACCGCTCTCCATGTGCCCGACGATCAGGAGCGGCTTATTCTGGCGACCGGTCGGTATATCGGCGAGGGCTTCGACGATCCCCGCCTCGACACGCTCTTCCTCACGATGCCCATCTCCTGGAAGGGCACATTGGCCCAATATGTCGGCCGGCTGCACCGTCAACGCGACGGCAAGACTGAGGTGCTCGTCTTCGACTACGCCGATGAAGCGGTGCCCGTTTTGGCGCGCATGGCGGCCAAGCGACGGGCCGGATATCGAGCGCTCGGCTACCGGGTCGAGTAGCTTCGCCCCCGCCCAAGCCCGCGAGCCTTCAGGGACCGGGCCGCCGCCTCAAAGCAGCGACGCCCAGCATAACCGACGCCTCGGACGATCGGCGTCTCGCTCAATCCAATTTCACGAGCCTATTGGCCGCCTCAGGCGGCCGTCTGGACACACTTTCGGACACATGACTTCGACGGTCGGCTTGTAATCTATTGTTTTTATGATATATTTATACAGTCTATTCGGAACCTAAATCTGCTGCGTCTACCAGTTTCGCCACGCCCGCGGCGGCGCAGTTATAGCCAGCCGGCCGCGCCAGGCCAAGCGGTCGAATATTCCAATAAATCGAGGAAACTGGGCCGAGACCACCACCTTTCATCGCCAAATCCGTTATGGTCCTGCGCCAGCGACGGAGTCGACCATGGACGAGCGATCGATCGACTGGGATGAGCTCGACGGGCTGAAGGCGACCGATGAAGCCGTGGTTCTCGCCGCCCACCTGGCCGCGCCGCCGATCGACGCCGCCGACCGCATCGCCGTGCGCGCCGACGCCGAGGCCCTGGTG
>OUWB010003769.1_pt2 | contig 33750 bp, 32 predicted proteins | sample 1779821 | NCBI WGS metagenome assembly OUWB01 (sample SAMEA3914806, study PRJEB12502) | metagenome | biome: forest; material: soil | place: Canada | collected 2011-08-03 | depth 0.1 m
ACGCGGTGACCGAAGCCCATCAGGCGGTACTTCTTGTCCTTCACGCCCTGGACATAGGCCGGGATGTTCTCCGGACGGCCGATTTCCTTCAGCATGTTCAGCGCTTCTTCATTGGCGCCGCCGTGCGACGGGCCCCACAGGCAGGCGATGCCGGCGGCGATACAGGCGAACGGATTGGCGCCCGACGACCCGGCCAGGCGGACGGTCGAGGTCGAGGCGTTCTGCTCGTGATCGGCGTGCAGGATGAAGATGCGGTCCATCGCCTTGGCGAGGATCGGATTGACGACATAGTCCTCGGCCGGCACGGCGAAGCACATGCGCAGGAAGTTTTCCGAATAGCTGAGATTGTTGCGCGGATGGACGAACGGCTGGCCGACGCTGTATTTGAAGGCGCGCGCCGCGATCGTCGGCATCTTGGCGATCAGGCGGTGGGCCGAGATCTCGCGCTGCTTCAGGTCGTGGATGTCGAGGCTGTCGTGGTAAAAGGCCGACAGGGCGCCGATGGCGCCGGTCATCACCGCCATCGGGTGGGCATCGCGGCGGAAACCGTCGAAAAAGCGGTCGAACTGCGCGTGCAGCATGGTGTGATGGGTGACGGTCTTTTCGAATTCCTCGAACTCCGAGGCTTTCGGCAGTTCACCGTGCAGCAGCAGGTAGCAAACCTCGAGGAAGCTCGACTTTTCAGCCAGTTGGCCGATCGGATAGCCGCGGTGCAGCAGCACGCCGGCGTCGCCGTCGATATAGGTGATCTTGCTTTCGCACGAGGCGGTCGAGGTGAAACCCGGGTCGTAGGTGAAGGCGTCGGTTTCCGAATACAGCTTGCGGATATCGATGACGTCGGGCCCGATCGTCCCGCTCTGGACCGGCAAGTCGACGGTCTTGTCGCCCAAGGTTAATTTCGCTGTTTGGGTCATGTACGCTCACCCTCTCTTGTTTATGTGCGGCGCAAACCAAATTGCGCTGCACTGCTATATAAACATCGTGGTCAATTGAAAAGAGCCCCCCCGAGCCGTGTGAGGCTTTCCTCACGTCCGAGGCTGGCCAACAGCCGCGAAATATCCGGCGCGGCCATGGCCGGTGACAAGACACCGCGCAGCACAGGGCCGACTTTTCCGAAGCCAACCCCTTCATTTTCAACGAACTTCTTTAGTTCCACGTCGATGGCCTCGTGATCCCAGGCCGCCCACGTCAACACGGTTTTGTGAAGACGTTGCAGCCGCGCGACGGTCTCCTCGGTCAAAAGATTTTTCGTCTTGTCGTCAAAAACGAACGGCCCGCGCGCAATGGCGAACTGCACGGCATCCGACAGTTGCGGAATCGTCTGGGCGCGTTCCTTCACCAGCGGCAGGGTGCGGCGCAGAACGTCGCGCGCGGCGTCATCGACCATGGTGCCGCGCGAAGCCAGATCAGCCGCCACCAGGTCGACCAGGCGCTCGGCATCGCAGGCGCGGATCCAATGGGCGTTGACGGAGCCCAGCTTGGCGAAGTCGAGCCGCGCCGGCGCCCGGTTGATATCGGCAATGTCGAACCATTGGATCGCCTGGGCATCGTCGAAGATCTCGTCGTCGCCGTGCGACCAGCCCAGCCGCGCCAGATAGTTGCGCATCGCTTCGGGCAGATAGCCCAATTGCTGATAATCGCCGACCGCCTGGGCGCCGTGGCGCTTGGAAAGCTTGGCGCCATCCGGCCCGTGGATCAGCGGGATATGGGCGAAGACCGGCAGGTCCCAGCCCATCGCCATATAGATCAGGCTCTGCCGCGCCGCATTGTTGAGGTGGTCGTCGCCGCGGATGATGTGCGTCACGCCCATGTCGTGGTCGTCGGCGACCACGGCCAGATTATAGGTCGGCGTGCCGTCGGAGCGCAGCAGCACCAGATCGTCGAGATCCTTGGTGTTGAAGCGGACCTCGCCCTGGACCGCGTCGTGGATGACCAGAGGCGCGTCCAGCGGCCCCTTGAAGCGGATGACGTGCGGTGCCTGCATCTCGGCATTCGTCGGCGCGCGATCGCGCCAGGTCGAGCGCAGGGCGTGGCCTGAGGCGCGGGCGGTCTCGCGCGCCGCTTCCGTCTCTTCCGGCGTCATGAAGCAGGCATAGGCATGGCCACGGGCGACGAGTTCGGCGACGACCGCCTTGTGGCGATCTTCGTTGGCGTGCTGGAAGACGATCTCGCCGTCAGCCTTCAGGCCGAGCCAATCCAGTCCCTCAAAAATCGCATCGACGGCCGCCTTGGTCGAGCGCTCGCGGTCGGTGTCCTCGATGCGAATGAGAAATTGGCCGCCGGTGTGGCGGGCATAGAGCCAATTGAACAAAGCGGTGCGCGCGCCGCCGATGTGCAGATAGCCGGTCGGCGAGGGGGCGAAACGGGTAATAACGGGCTGGGTCATGGCGCGTGCTTATAAAACGATTTTTTGGGAACCCAAGCGTTTTCAGCCGGCTCTTGCCGGGAGCCGCGCGCCTGGCCTATCTTAAAGGCCGGATGAGAGGGCCGGGGGCTTGCGGTTAAAGACGTTCGACATCACGGCATGGCCGGCGCGGGCCATGGAGGGCCTGCGTCACGTGCTGGCCTTGCAGATGGGACGCGTCTTTCTGTGGCTGCCGGTCGCCTTCGGTGCGGGGGCGGGACTCTATCTGACCCTTTCGTTCGAGCCGGCCTGGACATGGCTCCTTGTGCCCACCGGCCTGTTGCTCGGCGCGTTTATTCTCATGCGTCGGCGCAACATAAGCGCCTATATCCTTAATCTGCTTCTGCTTTTCCTGGTCGCCGCCGGCGGTATGGTGGTGTGCAAGCTGCGCGCCGAACACGTCCGCGCCCCGGTCATATCGACAGCCCAGGGCAACATGTTCGCCTTCGAAGCCTTCGTCATCGACAATGTCTCCAATACCGATGGCGCCGAGCGCCTGATGCTGGCACCGATCCGCATGCGCGGTATCGCGCCGGACCACGTGCCGCTGCGCATTCGCGTCAGCCTGCGCCCGGGGACCGTGGCGGCGACCGGTATTCGGCCGGGCGACGCCATCTCGGTCTTCGCCATCCTCAACCCACCGCCGCCGCCGTTTATCCCAGGCGGCTTCGACTTCGCCCAGGGCGCCTATTTCCAGGGCATCGGCGCCGTCGGCTTCGTGCCGGGCAAGCCCAAGCTCATCATGGCCCAGCCGACCAGCCTGCGTCTCGCCTTTGTGCTCAAGCTCAACCAGTTGCGCTGGACCCTGTCCCAGGCCCTGGTCGACACCATAGAACCGGCTTTCGGCAAGGCCATCGGCGGCTTCGCGGCGGCCCTGGTCACCGGCGACCAGGCCTGGGTGCCCGACCAGATGGTGCAGTCGATGCGCGATTCCGGCCTGGCGCACATCCTGTCGATTTCGGGCGTGCATATGGCGATCGTCGGCGGCTTCGTTTTCTTTTCGCTGCGCCTGGTCCTGGCGTCGATTCCGTGGCTGGCCTTGCGCGTGCCGGTGAAAAAGGTCGCCGCGGCCTTGGGCATTGTCTGCGTCCTGGCCTATCTCGCCCTTTCCGGATCGCCGGCGCCGGCGGTACGCTCGGCCGTGGTCGCGGTCATCGCCTTTACGGCCATGTTGCTCGATCGGCGCGCCCTGTCGCTGCGCGCCCTGGCCATCGCCGCCCTGGTGGTCATCGCCCTGACACCCGAAGCCGTGCTGCAGCCGGGTTTTCTGATGTCGTTCGTCGCCACGGCGGCCTTGCTCGCCTTGGCGGAAACGCACCGACCGCCGATCAAGGAAATCGGTGTGCCGCGCTGGGTGCGCTTTATCCAGTCGACCCTGCACGGCATATGGCTGTCGCTGCAAGCCTCAACGGTCGCAACGGCATCGACCACGCCCTTCGCCATCGCCTATTTCAACCGCTTCACCTTGTACGGCCTGCTGTCGAACCTGTTCGAATCACCCATTACCGGCACCCTGGTCATGCCATTCCTGGCGATAGGCACGGTCTTTGTCGGCACGCCGATCGCCTGGGTCACCCTGCGCATCGCCGGCTTCGGCATGTGGTTGATCCGCCTGGTGTCCGACACCGCGGCGAGCCTGCCCGGTGCCGTCATCGAGTGGTCGAGCGCGCCCGACTACGTGCTCGCCCTGTCGACGGCCGGCGTCCTTTGGGTGTGCCTGGTCCGCGGCCGCGCGCGCTGGCTGGGCCTGATCCTGGCCTTCAGCATCCTTTACTGGCCGCGCGTCACCCCGCCCGATCTGTGGATCGACCCGGAAGGCGGCAATGCCGCCGTGCGCACGCCCGCGGGCGCCTATGTCCTGCGCCCCAAGGTGCGGCAATACGGCTTCGAACAATGGGCGCACCACTACGGCGTCAAGATCCTCGGCACACCGGCGCGCGACGCCGACTACGAGTGCACGGGCTATGCCTGCTATCCCTTGCCGTCCGCGCGGTTGCGCGTCGGCTTCTGGTTCAGCCGCCGCCCGCCCAAGGACATCGATATGCTGACGCTGTGCTACAGCAGCGACCTGATCGTCACGCGCAACGACGAACTCAACTGGCCGGAGGAATGCGCCGGCGTCAACCACATCACCGCGCCCGACCTCGACCGTCTGGGCGCCATGGAACTGACGCGCCTGAAAACCGGCTGGTCGATCCGCGCCGCCCAGCCCCTGCGCGGCGACCGCTATTGGTCGAACCCGTCGGAGGCCGAGGCGCCGGAATTATCGAACTAATGCGGTTTTACTGCCGTCCCGACCGTGCGGTTAGCCGTCAACGAAAGTATTTTTGCCACGTAAAGCACGAAAAAAGTCGAAAAAAACACAAAAATTCAGATTCTTACTGCCTCCTGCGCGAAGCGCATTTCGGACTAAGGCGCTTCGCGCGAAGGATCGTGCCGCTCGCTGCTTTTCGTGTCTTTTCGACTTTTTTCGTGCTTTTCGTGGCAAAATAAAAACCGCCGAGGCACGAACCGGCCGTTTCGATTCGAACAAGAAAAGTTGGCGCGGTCAATGATACTTGCGCATCAGTCCGACCAGGCGGCCCTGCACGCGAACCTCATCGGCATTGTAGATGCGCGTCTTGTAGGCCGGATTGGCGGCCTCGAGCGCGATCGACGCGCCCTTCTTGCGCAGGCGCTTGAGCGTCGCCGTGTCGCCGTCGACCAGGGCGACGACGATCTCGCCCGACTGCGCCGTATCTGTCTTCTTGATGACCACATAGTCGCCATTGAGAATGCCGGCATTGATCATCGAATCGCCTTCGATTTCGAGCAGATAGTGCTCACCGGCGCCCAGCATGTTCTCGGGTACGCGCACCCGGTCACGTTCCTGGCCCATGGCTTCGATCGGCACCCCGGCGGCGATCTTGCCGAGCAGCGGCAGTTCGCGAGTGTCGTCGTTGACCGCGCCGCGCGCCGGTTCCGGGCTAGGGCGCGTGCCCTCGACCACTTGCGGTATAAAGGTTTGCCGGCCGCGCGGCGGCGCCGAGGTCGTTGCCTGGTCCGGTAGTTTGATGACTTCCAGCGCGCGGGCCCGATGCGCCAGACGGCGCAGGAAGCCGCGTTCCTCGAGCGCGGTGATCAGGCGGTGGATGCCCGATTTCGACGCCAGGTCCAATGCTTCCTTCATCTCGTCGAACGACGGTGAGACGCCGGTCTCCTTGATGCGCTCGTGGATGAACATCAGCAGTTCGCGTTGTTTCGTCGTCAGCATGGAACATCCTCGTGAGGCAGTGGGCGATGGCCGCGTCCCCAAGCGCGGCAACGGTGCCGCGATTCAGGAACAAGTCATGAACTCATGGAAGATGTTCTGTATGTGTTCCGAATTAAAGTCAAGTTAATCGCTGACAAATTTTCGGCAGCGGTGGCGAGAAGGTTTATCCACAGATGTACGCAGATGCTTTGGCCTTCTGATCGCGCGAAGCGCTTCAAAGCCAAGGCTATCGACGATCGTTCGGAGTCGCCCTAAAATCTGCGTTCATCTGCGTTCATCTGCGGATAAATAATACAGCCGCTTCGCGGTGAACGCGAATGTTGCCGAGAAGGCGCTAGAGCACTTTCCGAAAAGTGTGACGCACTTTTCGGATTAAAAAGTGCGTTAAAACAAAATGCTAGAGCGTCGATCTGATGCAATCAGGTCGACGCTCTAGCCCAACAGAGCCTGCGTGGCCGCCGTCACGTCGCCTTGGCGCATCAGGCTTTCGCCGACCAGCATGGCGGTGGCGCCGGTCTTTTCCAGGCGCGCCACATCGGCCGGGACGAAGATGCCGCTCTCGGCGACCAGGATATGATCGTCGCCGACCATGGCCGCGAGCTCTTCCGTTGTCTTAAGATTGACCTCGAATGTCCTGAGATTACGATTATTTATACCAATCAATTTCGACGATAGACGAAGCGCGCGCTCCATCTCCTCCGCATTGTGAACCTCGACCAGGGCATCCATGCCGAAGCCATGCGCCGAATCGATCAGATCCCCCGCCAGCATGTCGTCGATCATCGCCATGATCACCAAGATGGCGTCGGCGCCGAGCGCGCGTGATTCGGCGACCTGCCACGGATCGACCAGGAATTCCTTGCGGATACAGGGGAGGGCCACCGCGGCGCGCGCCGCCTTGAAATGCGCCTCGTCGCCCATGAAGGACGGCTTGTCGGTCAGAATCGACAGGCACGAGGCGCCACCCGACTCGTAGGCGCGGGCCAGGACCGGCGGATCGAAGTCGTCACGAATCAGCCCTTTGGACGGCGAGGCCTTCTTGACCTCGGCGATCAGCGCCAGGCTTCCGGGCTGCTTGCCCGCGACCAGGGCCCGGGCAAAGCCGCGCGGCGCGCCGGCAGCCTGCATCTGCTCGTTCAGTTCGGCCATCGACACGGCGGGCTTGCGAACGGCGACTTCCTCGCGCTTGTAGGCGGCGATTTTCTCAAGAATATCAGCCATATCTAGTCCCTTGTCGCGTTGATGAGACCGTCAAGCGCGGCGCGCGCGCCGCCGCTGTCGATCGATTGCGCCGCCAGTTCGACGCCGTCGCGCAAGGTCTCGGCCTTGTCGGCGACCAGGAAAGCCGCCGCCGCGTTCATCAGCACGATGTCGCGATAGGGTCCCTTGGCGCCGTCGAGCAGAGCCGCCAGCGCCTTGGCATTGTGCTCCGGCGCCCCGCCGGTAATATCGGCCAGCGCCGCACGCGGCAGGCCGACCGCTTCCGGCGTAATGCGGAACAGGGTGACATGACCGTCGCGCCATTCGGCGACCTCGGTATCGCCGGTCGTCGTCAGCTCATCAAGCCCCGAACCGTGCACCGACCAGGCGCGAATGGCGCCCAATTGACCGAGCGCTCGGGCGATCGGCTCGACGAAGCGCGGCGAGGGCACGCCGACGACCTGGCGCCGTGCGCCCGCCGGATTGCTGAGCGGGCCCAACAGATTGAAAATGGTGCGAAAACCGAGCTGCTGGCGAATCGGCGAGACGTGTTTCATCGCCCCATGATGCGCCTGGGCGAACAGGAAACAGATGCCGGCTTCGTCAAGCGCGCGGCGCTGCTGCTGAAGCGTCGCCTCGATATTGACGCCCAGGGCTGACAAAACATCGGCCGTGCCGGATTTAGAGGTGATGGCGCGATTGCCGTGCTTAGCGACCTTCAACCCGCCGCCGGCCGCGACGAAGCCCACGGCCGTCGAGATGTTGAGTGTGTGCAGCCCGTCGCCGCCGGTACCGCACACATCGACCACATCATAGGGATGGTCGAGATGGATGGCGGCGGCGCGCATCGCCCTGGCGCAGGCGGTAATTTCATTGACCGTCTCGCCGCGCAGGCGGATCGCCGTGACTGCGGCCGCCACCTGGGCCGGCGTCGGCTCGCCGCGCAGGCATGCTGCGAAGAACTGCTCGGCATCGTCCTCGCCCAGGGTCGCGCCGTCGGCCAGCTTGGCCAGCAGGGGTTTGAAGGCGTCAGACATAGAGGGTATGCGACCCGGCGCCGGCCAGTTCGAGGAAATTGGCCAGCAATTGGTGGCCGCCTTCGGTGGCGATCGATTCGGGGTGGAACTGCACGCCGTGAATCGGGCGCGTGCGGTGCTGCACACCCATGATCTCGCCGTCCTCGGTCCAGGCGGTGATCATCAATTCCTCGGGCAGGGTCTCCTTCTTCACCGCCAAAGAATGGTAGCGCGTCGCCGTGAAAGGATTGGGCAAGTCCTTGAAAATGCCGGTATCGTTGTGGTGTATGAGGCTCGTCTTGCCGTGCATCAGCGTCTTGGCGCGGATGACGTCGCCGCCATAGGCCTGGCCGATCGCCTGGTGGCCGAGGCACACCCCCAGAACCGGCATGTCTTCCGGCACGGCGCGAAGCAACGGCAGACAGATGCCCGCCTGATCGGGAGCGCAGGGGCCGGGTGACAACAGGATGGCCTGAGGCGCCATGGCCAGCGCGTCCTGGACGCTGAGCGCGTCGTTGCGATAGACCTTGGTCTCGGCCCCAAGCTCGGCCAGGTAATGGACGAGATTGTAGGTAAAGCTGTCGTAATTATCGATCACCAGGATCATGGCCGCCTCAGACGCTTTGTGAACAACGATGATGTAGTCAAAGCGACCCTTTTTTCCAAGCCTTTAAACCCCGTTAACCCTATTTTGCCACGTTGGCCGCTGGTTTTGTCTGGGTGAGTCACTAACAAATGACGACGGATGTGGAACGAGTGGACGTGCGGCTCGACCTTGCGGTGAGCCTGCTGCGGACCGGACCGCGCGAAAAAGCACCGGTTATGCCGGCCGTCTGGGCATCGGCTGGGCTGGCGGCGGCATCTCTTTTTCTGGCCGGCATGGTGATTTTCGGCGCCGGCAGCGGGCGCGCCGCAACCGCGCACGGTCCCGTCATACGGGCGACCGAGGCCCCGGTCGCGCAGCCGGCCGACGACGGCAATGCGACGTTTCAGCTCTCGGCCAGCCGTGACGGACTAAAGGGCGATGTGGCGAGATCGCAAGGCGCCGTGATCGCCGGGTCCGAAGGCGCGCGATAGCTATAAGCATTGTCATACCTCCCAGACTTGTCGGGGAGGGGGGCCGCGAGCCTGCACGACCCGTGGTTCAACCACGAATGGCTCGTGGTGGAGGGGTTTCTTGCTTTCGGAAACTCGGCGTTCTCATGCGCACGACGGACCGATTTCAAGGTGAAGACCTGAGGCCAGCGCCCTCAATCTTCTTCTTTGATATCTGCTTTTAAGAGGCAGATATCAAAAAAGAAAGTAAAAGACGCGGGGCCGCAGGCCCCACACCCCGGGTATCAATCCGTCAGTTCTTCTGATACACGTAGCGCCAGCCGTCCTGCGCCGCCCGGATCAGCGCCCCGGCCTTGTGCACCGTTTCCTCGTATTCCATCTGCGGCACGCTGTCCGCCACCACGCCGGCGCCCGCCTGGACGTAGATATTGCGGTCCTTGAACAAGGCCGTCCTGAGCACGATACACACATCGACGCTGCCGTTCGACGAGATATAGCCGACCCCGCCGCCATAGCCGACGCCGCGCTTGACGTCCTCCAACTCGTCGATGATCTCCATCGCCCGCACCTTGGGCGCGCCCGACAAAGTTCCTGCCGGCAAAGCCGCCAGCAACGCATCCACCGGGTCCAACCCCTCCGGCGCATCGCCCTCGACGTTCGACACGATATGCATGACGTGCGAATAACGCTCGATCGTGAACTTCTCCGTCACCCGCACGCTGGCCGGTTTCGCGACCCGGCCCACATCGTTGCGGCCGAGGTCGAGCAGCATCAGGTGCTCCGACAATTCCTTCGGGTCGGCCAGCAGTTCAGCCTCCAAAGCCTTGTCCTCGGCCGGCGTCTTGCCACGGCGGCGCGTCCCCGCGATCGGCCGGATGGTCAACTTGCCGTCGCGGATGCGCACCAGGATTTCCGGCGACGATCCCGCCAGCTGGAAATTGCCGAAGTCGAGATAGAACAGGTAGGGTGACGGATTAATCCGGCGCAGCGACCGGTAAAAGGCCAGCGGATCCAGCGCGAACGGCGCCGAAAAGCGGTGGCTCAGCACCACCTGGAAGATGTCGCCGGCGGCGATATAGTCCTTGGCCTTGGCCACCATATCGCCGAACGCCGGCGCGGCGACCGGCGACTCCAGCGGCGCTTGAACGCGTTCTCGGGCGGTCGGTTGCGCGGCCAAGGGCACGCGCAGCTCCGCCTCGATGCGGTCGAGCCGGCCGAGCGCCGCCGCATAGGCGTCCTGCGCCGACAGATCGTTAGGCCATACCGGACTGACCAGCAGGATTTCGTGCGCGACATTGTCAAAAACGCAGATCACGCTGGGCCGCACCACGACCGCGTCGGGCAGTCCCAACGGATCGGGATTGGCCGCGCCCAACGGCTCGTACAGGCGGATCATATCGTAGCCGAAGACGCCGAACAGACCCGATGCCATCGGCGGCAGACCTTCGGGGATATCCATGCGATTGGCCGCCACCAGGGCGCGCAGGCTGTCGAGCGACGGCAAGGCGTCGGCCGTATACAGGCCCTTGGCGACATCGCCGCCCGTCGCGATCTCGGCGCGTTCGCCGAAACAGCGCCAGACGAGGTCCGGCCGCAAGGTCAGGATCGAATACCGGCCGGACAGGGCGCCGCCCTCGACCGATTCGAACAGGAAGCTGAAGGCGCGCTCGTCCGCCAGCTTCAAATAGGCCGAGACCGGGGTCTCCAGGTCGTCGATCAATCGCCGGCTGACCAGGGACGGCTGACCGGCGGCATAGGCCTTGCGAAAGGCGCTGTCGGCCACCGGCGCCTGGAGTGTGTCCGCGCCCTCCTTTTTCGCCAACTCCGTCACGACTTGGCCTTGGACGATGACGAGGACGCATCCGCCGGCGTGACGCCGATCGCGCGCGCGGCGACGTCGGGATAGGTTTGGGCCTTGACCGTCGCACGCGCCTGCTTGCGCGTGATATTGGCGAGGTCCTGCGAGAAGCTATTGGAAAACTGCCCGCGCATCGCGGTCGCCGCGATGTTGGACGCCGCCGGATCGGCCTGATGGACGGCATCGAGCCGGCCGATCGCGACGTGCAGACGGTCGGCGGCGGCCTGGAAGGTCTCACCCGGCTTGGCCATGAAGAGATGGGCGACCATGGCCGGATTCAGCTTCTTGGCGGTATCGGCGCGATCGACGCCGGTGACCGGCTGAATGCTGACATGCAGGTCGGCGGCGACCTTTTCGAATTTGTCGCCGGCATTGAGGCGCGTCTGCGCCTGGTCCGCCGCGGCGGCGACCGCGGTCGCTACCTTGTCCATCGTCCAGAACTGCGTCAGTTGCGGCTTCATCTGGTCGAACGGCGGCGGGCCGGCCGGCTTGTCCGAAACCAGCTTCAGCGCATAATATTGACCGCCGCCCATCTCTTCGACGTCGGACGATTGATTGACCTGAAGGTCGTAGATCGCCTTCACGACGTTCGGGAAGCGGGCATAATCGATCTGCTGGTTGCCGGTATGGCCCTCGGCCGTCATCGCCGGCAGCTGTATGACCTTCAGCCCCATCTTCTGCACCGTCGTGTCGAACGGCTCGCCGGCGTCATGCGCCTTCTGGAAGTCGTTGACGATCTGGTTGATCTTGTCGGCCGCCTTGGCCTGCTGATAGCCGGCGAGCAACTTGGCGCGCACGCTGTCATAGGAAGGAATCGCCCCCGGCTTGACGTCGGTCAACTTGATGACGCCGGTGGCGAAATCGCCGGTCACCGGCCCGGACACATCGCCGGCCTTCATGGCGAACGCCGCCGCCGCGATCTTGCTGTCCGGCACATCGGCCTGGGCCTTGGCCTGATAGGTGATGACCTTGCCGCCATTAGCCGAGGCGGCGGCGTCCGGCGACGCACCGGCCTTCAATGCGGAGGAAATGGCGTTGGCGGCATTGGTGTTGGGCGCCGTCACTTCGACGAACGACCGCTGCTCCGCCGTCCCCAGGGTCGACGACTGCGCGGCGTACATCTTCTTCAGCGCGTCCTCGTCGGCGGGAATGCTGGCGGCGATTTCCGTCGGATCGAACTTGACCAGTTCCGCCTGGCGCAGCTCGGGAATCGTCAGGTCCTTGACGTGATCCTTGTAAAAAGCCTGCAACTCGGCATCGCTCGGTGCGCCCGGCTTGGCGACCGTATCGGGCGACAGGATGAAGAACGAGGCGTCGCGGGTCTGGGTGGTGAACGCGGCTTCGACGGCGGCGGCAATGCGCGGCGCCTTGACCCCGGCCAGGGCCGCGTCACCATATTGCGCCGTGGCAATCTGGTCGGACAGCTCCTGCTGGAACGTCTTTTCGTCCAGTCCGTTCTGCGCCAGGGTGTTGTGATAGGCGACCGGATCGAAGCGGCCGGTGACCGCATTGAAGAAGGTCGGCGACTTGACCAACTGGTCGGCGATCAATTTGGCCGAGGGCCTGACGCCGACGACGTCGAGCCAGGCATTGAGGCCGGTCTCGTCAGCCAGTTGATCGACCATCGCCAGGTACTGGCCCGAATTGACGAAATCGTCGGAGGTAAAGCTCTGCCCCGGGTTCTGCTCCGAGTAGCTGCGCTTGTAATTTTCGAAGTCGCGCTTGAAATCCTGGTCCGTGAAGGTACGGCCGCCGGCGACGATCACCGCATTGGTCTGGTGCGAGCCGAAGACGTCCCGCAAGCCGTAAACGGCGAAGGAAGCGATCAGCAGGACGAGCACGCCCTGGAAAATCCACGATTTGGTGAAGGTGCGCAGAATGCTGATCATGGGCCGGTCTGGTCTTCCCTGAAGTGGCGCGTGCCTGGAACGGCGCAGGCCTGAAGTGGCGCGTGCCGATCAAGTCCGACGTCCACGCAGTGGCGCGATATAAAGGGCTTAGTATGGCGTGATCAAGGCCCCACTGGCCATAGGCGGGCAAGAATCTGCCCCTGGCCCCGCGAATTCGGCGAAATTGCCCCGCAAAACGGGGCGTGGCGGCGGCTAGCGGGCTTTTTCGCTTGGTTCCGCAAATGCAATAAGTTACAAAATTTTCATGCCACATTGCCATCTCGTCGCGGCCAACTGGAAGATGAACGGGCTTCAAGACTCGCTTCCCCTGGCCAAGACCGTCGCCACCTTCAGCCGCGATCATGCGGCCCGGGTGGCGCTCTTTCCACCGGCGACCTTGTTGCCGGTCATAGCCGACGCTTTGCAGGGGAGCGGCGTCATTCTCGGCGGGCAGGACTGCCATCACGCCGACGCCGGCCCCTTTACCGGCGATATTTCCGCCGCCATGCTCAAGGATGCCGGCGCCAGCATGGTATTGCTCGGCCACTCGGAACGCCGCCACGGCCATCTCGAACCGTGCGCCCTGGTGGCGCGCAAGGCGCGCGCCGCGCTGAAGGCGGGCCTCGAACCCGTCATCTGCATCGGCGAAACCCTCGACCAGCGTCAGGCCGGCCTGACGCTTCAGGTGCTGCAACGCCAGTTGAACGACAGCCTGCCCGACGAACTGGTCGGCGCCAAGTTCCACGTGTCCTACGAGCCCGTCTGGGCCATCGGCAGCGGGATGATCGCGTCGGATGCCCAAATACTCGAGGCCTTCGCCCTGATCCGCCGCCACATCGCGTCGCGCTTCAAGGGCGCGGCCGACCCGAACCTGCTGTATGGCGGCTCGGTCAATGCCGGCAATGCGCGCCAGTTGCTGGAACTCGAGGGCGTCAGCGGCGCCCTGGTTGGCGGCGCCTCGCTCAAGGTGGAAACCTTCCTGCCGATCATCACCGCGGCATCGAAAGCCCCTGCCTAAATAGGCAATTGAACCCGAAAGGCATGGGCGTAGTCTCCGCGCAAACCCGGAGATACGTCATGCCCCCCTCAAATCGATCCGCCGTTCTCGCCGCCGCGACTCTGCTCGGCCTGGCCCTGGGCGTAACAACGGCCCAGGCCGCGGACCCCGCGCCGGCCAATTCCAACCAGATCAAGACCGACCAGATCAAGACCTCGACCCAGCAAAAGAACAGCACGCAAGTCAAGACCATAGACCAGGTGAAAACCTCCAATCAGGTCAAGACATCCAATCAGATCAAGACATCGACCCAGCAAAAGCAGGACAGTGCCGGCGGCGGTCACTGACGCCAAGCGGTAAGATCGGCCATGGATACCGGATCGGCTTTTTCCTACGGATGCGCGCGGTGCGGCCGCTGCTGCATCGAAAAGCGCATTCAGGTCAATCCCTATGAGATCGCCAAGCTGGCGCGCGGGCGCGGACAGGGGACACAGGCGTGCCGCGACACCTTTACCGAGGGCGGAACCCATCTGCGCCAGCGCGAGGGCGGCGCCTGCGTCTTCTTCGATCCCGCCACGGGCTGCACCGTCCACGCCGACCGCCCTCTGGTCTGCCGCCTGTTTCCGCTTGGCCGCAACGTCAGCGAAACCGGAGAGGTCACCTATTGGCGCGGTGATTTCGATCCTCCGCCGTCCGGCACGTTCGGCGAGGACGCGACGGTGAGCGGCTTTCTCGAAGACCAGGGCGCCTTGCCCTTCATGGCCTTCGCCGACGCCTACTTCCGCTGGTACCTCAAAGCCTCGCGCGCCGACGCCGAAGCGCGGCCGGGCACCGAGGTGCCAGGCGACCTCCTCGATATCGACACCGTCTTAGCCGCGCACGCCGCGCACACCGGCGAGGCCGAACCCGAGACGGTCGAGGCCCGCGCCGCCTTGCATCTGCGCATTCTCGAAGATCTCGTCGTCATTTCCGGCCCCGCCTGACGCCCTCAAGACGCCCCCCGCGGCTCGCCCCTTGTTTGTTGTGTGGGTACACCCACATCTTTTGCAGTCAAAATCACCTGCGGCCTATGGTCATCCGTCGGCAAGGGTGCTATGGCGACCCCTTCGTTTTGGGCCGTTATTTTTCAGCCTTCCCGTTTCAGAGACTTAACCACACATGTTATTCGGCATTCTGCTGACCTCCCAGGTTATCATCTGCGCCGTTATGGGCGGCCTGATCCTCATTCAACGCTCGGAAGGCGGCGCGCTCGGTATGGGCGGCGGCCCCTCGGGCTTCATGTCGGCGCGCGGCGCCGGCAACCTGTTGACCAAGCTGACCTGGATTTTCGCCGCGCTGTTTGTCGCCAATTCGCTGGGTCTGACCGTCGTCGGCAATCTCGATGCCCGCGGCAATTCGTTGCTCGATCAGGGCTATACGTCCAAGCTGACCACGGCGCCGGTACTGCCGTCGCCGGCCGCCGGCGCCGCCAGCAGCACCTCGTCGGCGCCGTCGCTGAACGACCTGCCGCTGGCGTCGACGCCGGGCGCTTCGACTGCGCCTGCGACGAACCTGTCGCAACTGCCCGGCACGTTACCCGTCTCCGGGCCGCAAGCCTCGCCGCCGCCGGTCGCCGCGCCCAAGATGCCCAAGCCGCTCACCACGACCGCCGCGCCTGCGCCGGCCCATGCCTCGGGCCATCTGCCGTCGGCGCTCGGCAATACCAGCGTCAGCCTGACGCCGCTCGACGCCAAGACGTCACACAGCACGTCGGCGCCGAGCATCTTCCCGAGTTCGTCGTCATCGGCATCCAAACCGGTGATCAACGCGATCGCGCCGTCATCCTCGGCCTCGACAACACCGTCATCGGCTCCGTCGAGTACCCCGGGCTCGTCGCAGTAAGCGGCGAACGGACATACCTTCCAAGGCCCATGAGCCCGGCTCATGGGCCTTATCAATTGTGTTTGAAGAGCCTCATGCCAAAAAGTGGCGCGAAACGTCCATGGCACTTTTTGGATAAACATGAGGCGTAGCTTATAGTGGCCTGACCGGTGATTCGCCGCGTCGACCCAGATTTGTGAGACGGATATGGCGCGTTTCGTTTTCATCACCGGCGGTGTGGTGTCGTCCCTCGGCAAGGGCCTGGCCTCGGCGGCGCTCGGCGCGCTGCTTCAGGCGCGCGGCTTCAAGGTGCGGCTGCGCAAGCTCGACCCCTATCTCAATGTCGATCCCGGCACGATGAGCCCGTATCAGCACGGCGAGGTCTTCGTCACCGACGATGGCGCCGAAACCGATCTCGACCTCGGCCATTACGAGCGTTTCACCGGCGTAAATGCGCGTAAGACCGACAATATCACGACGGGCCGCATCTATTCGAACATCATCGAAAAGGAGCGCCGCGGCGACTATCTCGGCGCTACGGTCCAGGTCATTCCGCACGTCACCGACCAGATCAAGTCCTTCGTCCTGGCCGACCAGGGCGATACGGACTTCATCCTTGTCGAAATCGGCGGCACGGTCGGCGATATCGAGGGCCTGCCCTTCTTCGAGGCCATCCGCCAGCTGGGCCAGGAACTGCCGCGCAGCCACGCCTGCTTTATCCATCTGACGCTCCTGCCGTTCGTCAAGACCGCCGGCGAGATGAAGACCAAGCCGACGCAGCACAGCGTCAAGGAACTGCGCTCGATCGGCATCCAGCCCGACATCCTGCTGTGCCGCTGCGAACAGGAAATCCCGCGCGAGGAACGCCGCAAGATCGGCCTGTTCTGCAATGTCCGCGAATCGGCGGTGATCCAGGCGCTCGATTCGGAAAATATCTACGCCGTGCCGGTCGACTATCACCGCCAGGGCATGGATAGCGAAGTGCTGTCGGTGTTCGGTATCGCCGACGCGCCCGAGCCCGACCTGACCTTGTGGCAGGACATCACCAACCGCTATTCGAAGCCCGACGGCGAGGTGACCATCGCCGTCGTCGGCAAGTACACTGTCTTAAAAGACGCCTATAAGTCCTTGATTGAAGCGCTTTATCACGGCGGCATGGCCAATAGCGTGCGGGTCAATATCGACTGGGTCGAATCGGAAACCTTCGAGGAAGATCGCGACGCCGTGCAGCAGCGGCTGCAGAACGTCCACGCCATCCTGGTGCCGGGCGGCTTCGGCGAACGCGGCTCGGAAGGCAAGATCGAAGCGGCGCGCTTCGCCCGTGAAAACAATATCCCCTATTTCGGCATCTGCTTCGGCATGCAGATGGCGGTGATCGAGGCGGCGCGCAATCAGGCGGGCATCGTCAAGGCATCGTCGACCGAGTTCGGCGAAACCGGTGAACCGGTCGTCGGTCTGATGACCGAATGGTTGAACGGCAACGAGCTGTCGCGCCGGGCGGCGGGCGGAAATCTCGGCGGCACCATGCGGCTAGGCGCCTATGACGCGGCTTTAAGAGAGGGTTCCTTGGTCGCTGAAATCTATGGCGAAACGAAAATATCCGAGCGCCATCGTCACCGCTACGAAGTCAATCGCGACTATATTTCGCGCCTCGAGGCGTGCGGGCTGAAGTTCAGCGGGATGTCGCCGGACGGCCTGCTGCCGGAAATCGTCGAGCGCGAGGACCACCCGTGGTTTATCGGCGTGCAGTACCATCCGGAGCTGAAATCGCGCCCGTTCGCGCCGCACCCCTTGTTTGCCAGCTTTATCGCAGCCGCCATGGAGCGCTCGCGGCTGGTCTAAGCCCGATAGTCTCACATCCCGAAATCGGTTAAAGTTATGGGACATGGCCAACTATCCATCTGTCCTCGAATATCGCAAGCGTTCGGTTCTGCCGCCGGCACTGCAAAATGATCTGCAGCGTCTCGGCTCGTCACTCGATAGCGCTCGGGCTAAAGCCGACGACGTTGCGGCGGTCATTGAAGGCTTTTTCGGCTTACCGGTGCGTGACTTCAAAGCCGCGGCCAGCGACATCATGGAATACGGCGGCCTGTACGCCCGTCATGGTTACGACACGTGGACCACGGCGAGGGCGCGCATTCAGCTTGGCGGAATGATTTCTCGCCTCAAGCGGACCGATGGCCTTGAATTCGTCTTCCTCTTTCATGGCAATGGCTATTATCGCCAATGTGCGCTGGAATTGATCGACGGACCGCTCGAAGCGCCCTTTCTACTGGCGGCTGTCATCTATCGTCTAAACGATTGGGTGCCTGAGGTCCGTCAGGCGGCATATAAATGCGCGTCGCGTGTATTTGCGGCGACGCCCGCGTCCATTGTCGTGCCGGCGGTTGTGGGCATGCTGGAAATGCGAATCCGCTGGCAACGCGGCGTCGCCGAGGCTGTCATTGTCGATGAAGTCCTGTCACGAGCGGACATCCAGGCCGGGATGAGGGCCTATCTCATGCGCACACCGGCGGGACCCACCGCTCGTACCCTTGGCAACCTGCTCCGCGACTCCCGATTCGATGACGCCCTGCCAGGCCTCGCGCGCCGTGCGCGCCATCCGGCCGTGCGGGCGCTCGCGTTACGCACGCTCGTGACCCGGACGGCGCGCTGGCCGGTCGGAACGGCAAAACAATGGATCGACAAGTCGATGGGGATTGAGCGACTTGTGATGGAGTTCGCCTCGCGCCCGGTTGCCACAACCGAGGCCATCGAGATGCTTATCCAGCAAGGTGCCAGCGATAGCGCGGCCGCCGTCCGCAAGATTGCCATGCAGGCCGTCGTCGATCGGCCCGCCTTATGGCCGGAAATGGCACCTGTCATCCAAAAGCTGTCCCAGGATTCGTCGTCGGCGATACGCGAAGGCATGGCATATATCGCTCGGAAAAGCGCAGAGGCTTAGTCGCGGCGAATGGCAGCGTCGCGCGTGTTCGGCATTCAAAAAAATCGCTTTAAATCGCATTAAGACGAATCGAACAGCCTCTGTCTTCTCGATACAAACGCCTGGGAAGGGCATTCTCACGCTCATCCGTTACAAAGTTCAGCCCGTTATCGATCCTGACCAAGATGTCGAAATAAACGCCGGGAAGCCGCTCATCCTCCCCCGAAAAGCGAATCTTGCCGCACGCTTAACCATGAGGAGGGCTTAAATGTCTGATTATTTGTGCGATGCAATATTTGCCGCGTCGGTCAAAACCAAGAAGCGCATTTACACATGCGTCAAAACCAATAATTAAAGGGATTTGCCAATAGTTTTGCTGAGTAACAATTTATTGCAATGCAACATTTCTACTTGCCTGACGGCGGCGGCGCGATACCCTGATACCGGTATCCCCAACCGAAAAGGATTGCGATATGTCTCCGTTTAAACTCGTTTGTGTCGCGGCCACTGTAGCCGCATCCCTGGCCGCCGGCTCGGCTTTCGCCGACTGCACCCGCTCGCAGGAAGTCGCCCTGGGCCAGGCCGCCACGCGCGCCGTCTCCGACCAGGTCGGCGGCACGCAACACCAGAAGCAGATCATCCTGCACGACTGCGATGCCACCGGCGAGGATTCGGTCGGTGCGCAGTTCATCTACCGCTATTACAACGACCAGGGCCTGCAAAGCGTCGCCGGCACGGTAAAGGCCGACAAAGGCCATGTCACCTCGCTGGACACCGGCAAGACCGACCGTAGCGTCGCCTCGCGCGACGACCGCTACGACTACGAAGACAGCACGCTCGGCCGCTACTCTTATAGATAAGCTCAAGCGCCGCATGGCTCGCGCAAACGTGCGCGGCGCGCGGTCGCGCTTGCCGATGCCCAAGGCATCGGAAGGACTTGGATAAGCGTGTGAGCGGGGCGCCGGCAACGGCGCCCCGTTTCGCGTCCGGAGATACCCGTCTGGCCTTGCCGGCGCACCCGGCGTAATATGGCGCAAACGGGGAGGTGACGTGATGAAGCTTGTCGAAGACCTGGGCTTGCCGGTGCGGCTGCTCTATCTGGCGTTCGGCCTGCTGCTGATGGTGGCCGCGATAGCCACCGCCTGGCACGACTGGCCGCTGGTGCAGACGGGAAAGCTATCGTGGCTCGGCTTTGCCCTGATGCTCCTCGTCGCCCTGCCGCTGGCCCTGCTGATCATGGTGTGGGGCGGGGTCGGCCGCCATCGCGAATGGCACGTCCACGACGACCATATCCATATCCACCTGATCAGCCTCACCAGCTGGGCGCGCAGCCGGCATATCGATGCCGGCCAGATCGCCGCCATGAGCGTGGAAAACGCCGCCTACGAGGATCGCGCCAACCACACCGCGTATTGGCTGAATATCCGCCTCAAGGACGGCCGCACCCTGGAATCGCCCAAGATTTTCGACAAGGACCTGGCCGAGGAGGCCCGGCAAAAGATCGCCGGGAAAATCGCCGATACCGATCCACCTGGCCAGGACGGATCCCCGGACCTGTGAAAGCACGCGAATAGGCTAAATTTCCCCTTGCCTCACGGGGGAAGTTACGGCATAAGGCGCGCCTTCCGATCCGCTATCCGGATCGAGCATATTTATCGTGCCTGTTGCCCGCGTGGCTTCGGCCCTTGACTGAGAGAGAGTTCCATGGCCGTCCCCAAGCGGAAAACCTCGCCCTCGCGCCGCAACATGCGCCGGTCGCACGACGCGCTGGGCGCCAACGCCTATACCGAAGACAAGGACACCGGCGAACTGCGCCGTCCGCACCATGTCGATCTGAAGACCGGCATGTACAAGGGCCGCCAGGTCCTGACGCCGAAGAACGACTAAGTCTTCGCCACTCGTCTTTTGAAAACGCGGATCGGGCAACCGGTCCGCGTTTTTGTTTGTCCGCGCGCCTGCGGTCGGAAGCGACTCTGCTATGGCCCGACGGTTCCCATTGACGCCGCGTCGCGATCATGCGACACATGTCGCACAACAATGATTGAGCGTGCATGATGATCCGTCCCAGCGATTACGAACTGAAACTCCTGCGCCATCTGTGGCTGCGCGGCCGGTTGAGCGCCCGCGAACTGCACGACGCCAGCGCGGGCGAGACGCAATGGTCCTATTCGGCGACGCGCAAGACGCTGGAGCGCATGGTCGAAAAAGGTTTGGTGCGTATCCAGGCCGTGCATGGCCTCAACACCTATGCCGCCGCCCAATCGAAGCTGGAGACCGTGGCGACCCTGGCCAATGCCTTCGCCCGCGACGTGCTCGACCTCGACGCCCCTCTGCCGGCCGCGGCCTTCGCCGGCAGCAGCCTGATCGCGCCGGAGGAGATCGAGGAGCTGGAAGGCCTGCTCGAGCGGCTGTCGCAAGACGGCAAGGGGGCCAAGCATGACTGACCTGATCGTCTATATCGTCCTGTTGCTGCCGCTGGCCTGGAGCGCCGCGGTCTCCGGACTGCGCCGGCTGGTGCCCGGTAATCGAACGCCCGACGATGTCAGCGAGAAATATCAACTATTGATTATGGTTACACCGATCTTAATCGGCGCGCTGTGGCTCGTGCTGCCGCGCTTCGTGTCGATCCCACTGCCCCTGCCGGCGCTGAGCGAGGATGGCCCCGTCGGCGTGACGGCGCAGATCGTTATCGTGACGCCGGCCAGGGCGGCGATCGACCTGAAACCCTGGTTGATGATGGCGGCCCTCATGGCATGGGCCGTGGGCGCCCTGATTCGAACGGCGCCGCTGATCTCAGCGCTCTCGCGCCTGAGCCGCACGGTGGCGCGGGCGGGCCAAGGCGAGATCGAGGGCGTCGCCGTGCGGTTGACCGAGGCGCCGGTGCCGCCGCTGGCCTGGGGCGGCTCGACCATCCTCTTGCCCGTCAGCCTGGCGGCGCGGATGGCGCCGGAAGAACTGGCCTTCATCGTCCGCCATGAACAGGCGCATTTGGGCCGCCGTGATCCGCTCTACTTCGCCGCGCTTGGTATGCTGGACGCGGTCCTGTGGTTCAATCCGTTCGTCCGCGCCCAAACCAAGCGCTGCCGGCTGGCGGCGGAGCTTGCCTGCGATGCACTTGCGGCAGGGAAAAATTCAATTGAGCGCGAATCTTACGCCCGCGTCCTTATCCAAACTCTGAAGTATGCCGCCGAAGACGTACAGCCATACGCGCCGGCGGTCATCTCAAACGTCAAATCTGGAGATTACCGCATGAGACTACAGGAAATCATGCAGGCGGACCCTGCCGCGCGCAAGCCCAAGCGCCGATGGCTGTATGCCGCGCTCGCCGCCGCCCTGGTGCCGGTCGCCGCGTTTCAGTTCGCCTGGGCGCAGGGCACGTCCGCGCCCATTCCTTTGCCGATCCATATGTCTGCGCCGGTGCCCGGCAGGCCGACGACGGCGGCCATCATGAAAATGCCGATGGCCGGCACGATTTCCAGTACGTATGGATGGCGCAAGGATCCGGAAACGGGCGCCAAGGCTTTTCACAGGGGCATCGATATCGCCGCGCCGGTGGGTACGACCGTCGTTGCCCCTGCGGACGGCAAGGTCGATGCCGTCTACAGTAACGCCTTCGAAGGCAAGGTGGTCGATATCGATCACGGCGCCGGTCTGCATTCCCACCTGACCCATCTGGACGCCGTCAAGGTCAGGTGGAGCGACCAGGTAAGGGCCGGCCAGGCCATCGCGGTCTCCGGCAATACCGGCAGGTCCACAGGTCCGCACCTGCATTTCGAAGTGCGCAGGTACGGCAAGACCATCGACCCGGCGAGCGTTCTGCCGGTCAAGGCGAGCTAAGCGGCCATTCCCCCGCCACAAAGGGCGGACAGGGTCGGGGCGAATCTAAACGGAGCTCCCCATGCTGTTCGCCCTGATGGCCCTGGCCACCGCCGCCTCGACGCCCGCCTATCCCGATCCGCTGGCGCCGGCCGCGTCGGGCCAGATGCAATGCTATGCGCCCACCGATCACAAGACCTGTGCCTCGCTGGCCGGTTACACGAGTAATGGCGACGGCAGTTATGCCAATGTCGCCATGGTCCTGTTGTCGAAAGAGCCCGTCGTGGTCATGCGGACGACGACCCCGGTCGCGATCAAGGCCGGCGCCGTCTGCGGCGCCATTCGCAAGGCAGACATCGCCGGCGGAAGCCTGAGCGTGAACGGCCAGGCGATGGCGGCCGACAAGGCGGCGCCGATCCTGGACCGCATTGCCGGCCAACTGGGCGCGATCCTCGATCACGAGATCTGCACGACCTATGTGCCGGCCGGCGCGGGCTTCATCGCCAAGGCCACCATGGACGGCAAGCCGCAGCCCGACCAGGATCAGAAGGTGATCTGGGTGTCGGCCGCCGACGGCTACACCGTCGCCCCCTGAGCCCATTTGCCGCCGCGGCCGTCGGGTGCTAACCTTTCCAAAAAGGGGAAAAGCCAGATGATCTTGCCGCTTTTGATCGCGCTTGCCGGGGATACGCCGCCGGACATCACAAGGTCCGTTTGGAAACATCTGCCGACGGCCGAGCAACTAAACAACGCCTACAATGATGGGAGGACCGACGCACCGGACACCTTCGATGTCGACCTGCGTTGCCGAATTACGGGCATGGCGGGACATGTCCGCTGCATTCTGGTCAGTGAGTCGCCCATGGGATGGGCCACGGGTGCCAAGGTCGCTGCCGTGTTCACGCGCTTCGCCGTCGTCGATATGCGCGACACACTCGGAAGCGGGCCTGGACGCGTTATCGTCGTGCATTACCACTCGACAGGCGACGGGTAGGGCTCAGCCTTTTTTGTTGCTGCGTAGGTTGCGGCGCGCTAAGTGGGCGCTGCCTCCCCCGATCTTAGATAGCAGGATTGCTCCCATGCCCGAAATCATCGACATCGTCGCCCGTGAAATCCTCGACTCGCGCGGCAACCCGACCGTGGAAGTCGACGTGACGCTCGACGACGGATCGTTCGGCCGCGCGGCGGTGCCGTCGGGCGCCTCGACCGGGGCGCACGAAGCGGTGGAAAAGCGCGACAACGACCCCAAGCGCTACGGCGGCAAGGGCGTGCGCCAGGCCGTCGACGCCGTCAACGGCGAGATCTTCGAAGCCATTTCGGGCTTCGAGGCGCTGGACCAGCGCCGCCTCGACCAGACCTTGATCAATCTCGACGGCACGCCGAACAAGGCGCGTCTCGGCGCCAATGCCATTCTCGGCGTTTCGCTGGCCACGGCGCGGGCCGCGGCGATCTCGACGAGCCTGCCGCTTTACAAGTACGTCGGCGGTCTGCAGGCGCGCGTGCTGCCGGTGCCGCTGATGAACATCATCAATGGCGGGGCGCATGCCGACAATCCGATCGATATCCAGGAATTCATGATCGTGCCGGCCGGCGCCGAGTCGTTCTCCGAAGCGCTGCGCATGGGCGCGGAGATCTTCCACAGCCTGAAGAAGGCCTTGAAGGCGGCGGGTCACAACACCAATGTCGGCGATGAAGGCGGCTTCGCGCCGAACCTGTCGTCGGCAGAAGAGGCTTTGGCCTTCATCATGAAGGCGGGCGAGCAGGCGGGTTACAAGGCCGGTTCGGACTTCTGGCTGGCCATGGACGTGGCGTCGACCGAGTTCTTCAAGGACGGCAAGTACAACATGACCGGCGAGAAGAAGGTCCTCGAAGCCGACGGCATGGTCGACTATCTGGCGGGTCTGGTCGACAAGTTCCCGATCTGCTCGATCGAGGACGGCATGGCCGAGGACGACTACGAGGGCTGGAAGCTGCTGACGGACCGCCTGGGCGATCAGATCCAGCTGGTCGGCGACGATTTGTTCGTCACCAATCCGGACCGTCTGGAAACGGGCATCGTCGAGTCGATGGCCAATTCGATCCTGGTCAAGGTCAACCAGATCGGCACCTTGTCGGAAACGATGGACGCCGTCGATATGGCGCATCGCGCCGGCTATACTTCGGTGATGTCGCACCGGTCGGGCGAAACCGAGGATTCGACCATCGCGGACCTGGCGGTGGCGATGAACTGCGGTCAGATCAAGACGGGCTCGCTGGCGCGGTCCGACCGGACGGCCAAGTACAACCAGCTGCTGCGCATCGAGGCGCAACTGGATGATGAAGCGGTGTACGCCGGTGTCGGTGTCATCCGCGGATAATTGAGGGGTTTGGGGCCTGTGGCCCCACATCTTCTTGTCTTCCTTTTCCGTCATTCGCCCCCGAAGGGGCGATGCGGAAAAGGAAAAAGGCTTGGGGCCACAGGCCCCAAACCCCGTCACTTCTCCGGCGAAGCTCCCACCGCCTTGTTTACGCCGCGATCCTGTGGCGATTCTGAAGGCCAATTTTCGGGGAGTTTCACCATGTCCTCTTTGACTTCGACCTCAACCAAGGTCGCGCTCGTCGCCTTGACCGCCGGCCTCATGGCCACACCTGCCATTGTTCATGCCCAGGACCGCTATGACGGCTACTGTTACATGCGCAAGAACGAAGCCCGCACCGACGACGCCATTGTCGGCGCGGTCGCCGGCGGCGCGATCGGCGGCAGCGTTTCCGACACCCACCACAAGGGCGTCGGCACCGTGCTCGGCGCCGCCGTCGGCGCAGCCGTAGGGGCAAATGTCGGCAGCGACAGCGTCAAGTGCTACAACGGCGAATACCACTCGTTCGAACGCGGCGGCTATGCGCCGCCGCCGCCGCCGCAAGGCTACGAAACGGTTTATTACCGCTCGCGCCCGGACGCGACCTATTACCGCCGAGTCGAATATACCACCACCACGACCTATGACGACGGCAATGGCGGTTACGCGCAAAGGGACGTGCAATATCAGGGCTATGCCCCGCAACCGGCCGATACAGCGCCGCCGGCCTACGCGCCACCGCCCGCCAATTATGCGCCGCAACCGGCCTATGCCCAACCGGCTCCACAGCAAGACTATAACGGCGGCAATGGCTATGCGGCCAACGACGGCGTCCAGGGCTTCCGCGACGAGGACGGCTACTGGCACCGCGGCCAGCCGCGCGCCATCGGCTGGCAGGACGAGGACGGCAATTGGCACGAGGGCCGCGTCGTCGCCTATGGCTGGCGCGACAGCGACGGCCACTGGCATGAAGACCGCCAACCGGACCCACAGGGCAATAACGGCGGCTATTGAGACAAAAAGGGCGAGCCTCAGGGCTCGCCCTTTTTCATTGCCGTCGCGATCAGTTCGCGCCGCAGCACTTTTTGTATTTCTTGCCGGAACCGCACGGGCAGGCGTCGTTGCGTCCGGCTTTCGGGCCCTTGCGTTCCGGGCGCGAGGGCGCGCCGTAGGCTTGCATCTTCAACCGTTCAAGATGGAGGGCTTCGACGCACGCCGGGATCAGATCGGGCGCCTGCTCAGTCAGCGCGTCCGCATTCTTTTTGCCCAACGCGCTCTCGCCGTCGGCGATCTCGATCAAGGCGATCAGCATGGTCAGCGCGGCCGCGACCTCTTCGTCGGCACCTTTGAGAAAAGAGTCCCAACTGCTCAGCGCCAGTTTCAGCGCCTGTCCGAAGCCCTCGGCCCACATTTCCCACAAAACGTCGCCATTGCGATTGTCGATCTCGAAATGGGGCTCGTATCGGCCCGCGTTCAGGTCCCCGATGAGGTTGTTATAGTGTTCCATGACAAAGCCCGTCATGGTTTCGAATTGCCTGGCATCCTCGAAAACGAACGGCTCGCCATCGTCCGTCCTCCAGACCACAGGCAGCCAGACGCTGGGCGGCACCAATTCCGGGCAGACGATAACGCCCGCCAACAGGCCGTCCAGTTGCGACAGCATCATGACTTCAAGCTCCAGGAGCTTTTGGTCGAGCATATCCAGGCGTTCAGGCGACATCGGCATGGCAACTCCGGCCTCGCATTGACAGGTAGCCGCGGATTATTGACCGAAATCCCCCGGCGCCCAAGCCTATTCTGATCCCTCTGGCGTTCTCGCTGACGGATGCTAAGCTATCGCCATGTGGAAACGTATCGCGGTCTATGGCGCCTGCCTGGCGCTCGGCACCTTGCTGCTGCAGGGGCTGGACTACCTGCGTCTGGTGCGCCAGCATTCGGGCGACATCTATATCCTCCTGATCGCCGTGGCGTTTCTCGGCCTCGGCGTCTTCGCCGGCGCGCGGCTGTTCGGCGCGAACAAGCCCCTGCCGTTCGATGGCAATCCCAAGGCCGTATCGTCGCTGGGCATCAGCCCGCGCGAACTTATGGTGCTGAGCGAAATCGCCGCCGGCCGCTCCAACAAGGAAATCGCCCGGGTGCTCAAGGTCTCGCCGAACACGGTCAAGACCCACACATCGCGGCTGTTCGAAAAGCTGGAAGCCACCCGCCGCACCGACGCCGTCAACAAGGCGCGCGAATTGGGGATCGTGCCTTAGGCGGAAGTTCGTACGATTACACCCAAATCACCCTTTTGGGCGATTGCCTCATCCCCTTGTCGCGGGCCAGTTTCAAGGGCAACCTGCGCACAAAAGGGGAGACCACCATGTTCCGCAAAATCCTGTTTTACGGCGTCATTGCCGGCCTGATCTCAGGCGGCGCGCTGTTCATCATGACGGTAACGGCGAGCCACAGTCTGGGCGGCACGTTCGACATGATCGTCGGCTACCTGACCATGCTAATCGCGCTGACGACAATCTTCATTGCCATCAAGCGCCACCGCGACGTCGACCTGGGAGGCGTCATCAAATTTTGGCCGGCTCTGGGTCTTGGCTTGAGTATCAGCGTCATCGCCGGCATACTCTACGTCACCGCCTGGGATCTGACCCTGGTGCTGACGCACATGGACTTCGCCGGCGGCTACGCTAAGGCGATGATCGCCGACGCCCAGGCCCGGGGCGTCACCGGCGCGGCGCTGGCCAAGGTCACAGCCGAGATGGACCAATTCAAGACGCAATACGCCAATCCGTTGTACCGTTGGCCCATGACCTTCATCGAGATCTTCCCGGTCGGCGTCCTGGTCTCGCTGATTTCCGCCGGCCTGTTGCGCAATCGCCGCTTCCTGCCGTCGCGGCAAACCTGAAGTCATGGACCTGAAACCGCAAGTTTCCCCTCGCCAGACGGGAATTTGAAAGGTAAAGACGCGCCCCTGTTTATGATAGCGGCGCGTCTCATGTCCCGAGCCTATTGCGGAATCGATTTCGGCACCTCCAATTCCGCGGTCTGCGTCGGTGAGGGCGACGACGTGCGCCTGACGCCGATCGAAGGCGAGGCGGTCACCCTGCCGTCGGCGATCTTTTTCAACGCCGAAACGGAGACGATCAGCTTCGGCCGCCAGGCGATCGGCGAGTATCTCGACCATTTCGACGGCCGCCTGATGCGTGCGCTGAAGTCGATCCTGGGCTCGAGCCTGATCGGCGAGACGACCCAGGTCGGCAATCGCCGCAAGGATTTCCGCGCCATTATCGGCCTCTATATCGCTGAGCTCAAGGCGCGCGCCGAACGCCTGGCCGGGGCGCCGATCGACCGGGTCGTGCTCGGCCGGCCGGTGCGCTTCGTCGACGGCGACGACGTGGCCGACGGCCGTGCCGAGGCCGAACTGCGCGGCATCGCCGAGAGCGTGGGCTTTCGCGACATCGCCTTCGAATACGAACCCTTGGCGGCGGCGCGCGACTACCGGCTGGACCTGACCAAGCGTGAGACCGTCCTGGTCGCCGATATCGGCGGCGGCACTTCGGACTTTTCAGTGATCGAACTGGCGGTGGCCGGTGAAACCGACCGTATTCTCGGCAATGGCGGCTGCCATATCGGCGGCACGGATTTCGACACCCGGCTCAGTCTCGCCACGGTCATGCGCGACATGGGCTATCGCAGCCGGCTGCAGAGCGGGCTCGAAATGCCCGGGCTCTATTACCACCAGCTGTCGACCTGGCACCTGATCAACTTCCTCTGTACGCAAAAGACCATGGCCGGCGCGCGGCAACTGCATCACCAGGCGGTGGATCGCCGGCTCACCCAGCGCCTGATCGCCACGCTCGAGACCCGGGCCGGCCACAGCATCGCCAGCCGTGTCGAAATCGCCAAGATCAAGCTGTCGAGCGAGCCGGACGCGCGCATCGACCTCAGCGACATCGATCCCGACTGGACGCACGCCATGACCGGCGACACGCTGGTCGACGCGATCGCCGCCGACATCCGCCGCGTCGTCGACGCCGCCCTCGACACGGTCACCGACAAGGCGGGACTTGCGCCGGACGCGATCGAGACCCTTTTCATGACCGGCGGCTCGACCGCGCTGCCTGGGTTCGAAGCGTCCATGCGCGCGGCCTTCCCTAAGGCGCGCATCCATTACGGCGACCGCTTCGCCTCCGTCGCGAAGGGTTTGGGACTGGCGGCGAGGGAACGTTTCAGCGCGGCATAGAGATGCCTCATGACGCGCCGCGTTTGCCATCGACATAGTTGCGCGCGTCACTATTTTTGACGCGGCCGATAAAAACCGCGTGATTTGATCGCATGCGCAGGTGATTGATTTTGATAAATTCTTCGCCCCGACCTGACATGAAACGTAACGGTTTGTTAACCGCACGGGCCGAAAATTCAGGTCCCACGCCGCGTTCGCCGGTCCGCGAGGAGTCCCGTTTTGCTGTTTCGTTTAAGACCTTATATCCCTACCGCACTGATCGCCATAGTCTTGACCTATGTCAGCGTACAGTATCTGACGGGAAACAAGGGCTTCTTTTCTCAGGAAGCCCGCGATCACGACATGAAGGCCAAGGAACAGCAGCTCTCGCAACTCAATGCCGAGCGCATAGACCTGGAAGCACGGGCAAAATACCTGCGCACCGACAATCTTTCGCGCGATCTGTTACAGGAACGCGCCCGCGTGCTGCTGGGCCTGTCGCAGCCCGACGCCTATGTCATTCGCGATGCCGGCACCGCCGGCTGAGCCTTTTCGCGCTTTTAAAGCCCCTTTACGCCGCGTCGCCCATCTCCTAAGGAACTCGGGCCTGATTTGCGCGCGGAATCGTGCGCTGTCCACCTAACCCAGGCTCGCGATCCTTTTCAGGGGCCGTCCCTTTTCACGGTCCGGTCTTTGCCTCTCCAAAGACCAGTTATAATTCAGGAGGTGTCCATGGCGCGTGCCGCCAAGACCGCAGACAAATCCGCCGCATCCGCCCCCAAGCGCAGCAATACGTCGAAGGACGAACTGCTCAAATATTACCGCGAGATGGTGCTGATCCGCCGCTTCGAGGAGCGGGCGGGCCAGTTGTACGGCATGGGCCTGATCGGTGGCTTCTGCCACCTGTATATCGGCCAGGAAGCCGTCGCGGTCGGCATGTACGCCGCCGCCCACCAGGGCGATCAGGTCATCACCGGTTACCGCGACCACGGCCACATGCTGGCCGCCGGCATGGACCCCAAGGAAGTCATGGCCGAGTTGACCGGCCGGTCCGGCGGTTCGTCCAAGGGCAAGGGCGGCTCGATGCATATGTTCGACGTCGAGGCCGGCTTCTTCGGCGGCCACGGTATCGTCGGCGCCCAGGTGTCGTTGGGTACGGGCCTGGCCTTCGCCGACTGGTATAACAATAACGGCAATGTCTCCTTCACCTATTTCGGCGACGGCGCGGCCAATCAGGGCCAGGTCTACGAAAGCTTCAACATGGCCCAGCTGTGGAAGCTGCCGGTCGTGTACGTGATCGAAAACAACGAATACGCCATGGGCACGGCCCTGGCGCGCGCCTCGGCGACGGTCAACCTGTCGCAACGCGGCGCCTCGTTCGGCATTCCGGGCGAAACGGTCGACGGCATGGACGTCTTTGCCGTCAAGGAAGCGGCCACGCGCGCCGCCGAGCACGCCCGCTCGGGCAAGGGCCCGTACATCCTGGAAATGAAGACCTACCGCTATCGCGGCCACTCGATGTCCGACCCGGCCAAGTACCGCTCCAAGGAAGAGGTCGACGAGGTCAAGACGACGCGCGACCCGATCGACCACGTCAAGACCATGCTGGAACAGGCGGGCATCGGCGAGGACGAGCTGAAGGCCGTCGACAACGAGGTCAAGACCATCGTCATGGCCGCCGTCGAGTTCGCCCAGACCTCGCCCGAGCCCGATCCGTCCGAAATGTACACCGACGTCTATCTCGAGGCTTAAGAAGAGCACATGACCGATATCCTTATGCCCGCGCTTTCCCCGACGATGGAGGAAGGCACTCTTTCCAAATGGCTGATCAAGGCCGGCGATACTGTCTCCGCGGGCCAGGTGATCGCCGAGATCGAAACCGACAAGGCGACCATGGAAGTGGAAGCCGTCGACGAAGGTAAGGTCGAGGCCATTCTGGTCGAAGCCGGCACCGAAGGCGTCAAGGTGAATACGCCGATCGCCCGCCTGGAAGGCGGCGTCTCGGCGCCCGCACCCGCGCCGGCAGCTGCCGCGCCTGAGGCCAAGGCGGAAACGCCGGCGCCTGCCGCCACGCCGGTCGCGGTCAAGGCCGCCGCCGACCCGGAAATCCCCGAAGGCACGCCGACGATCAAGATCACCGTGCGCGATGCTTTGCGCGACGCCATGGCCGAGGAAATGCGCCGCGACCCCAAGGTCTTCCTGATGGGCGAGGAAGTCGCCCAGTACCAGGGCGCTTACAAGGTGTCGCGCGACCTCCTGCAGGAATTCGGCGAGCGCCGCGTCATCGACACGCCGATCACCGAAATGGGCTTTGCCGGCGTCGGCGCCGGCGCCGCCATGGCGGGCCTGAAGCCGATCGTCGAGTTCATGACCTTCAACTTCGCCATGCAGGCCATCGACCACATCATCAACTCGTCGGCCAAGACGCTGTACATGTCCGGCGGCCAGATCAAGTCGTCGATCGTCTTCCGTGGCCCGAACGGCGCCGCCGCCCGCGTCGCCGCCCAGCACAGCCAAGACTACAGCGCCTGGTACGCCAATGTCCCTGGGCTCAAGGTCATCGCGCCCTATGACGCGGCCGACGCCAAGGGCCTGTTGAAAGCCGCGATCCGCGACCCGAACCCGATCGTCTTCCTCGAACACGAGATGATGTACGGGCTTGAGTTCGAAATTCCCGACGTCGAGGATTTCGTGCTGCCGATCGGCAAGGCCAAGATCCAGCGTCCGGGCAAGGACGTGACGATCACCGCGCACTCGCGCATGGTCGGTTTCGCTCTCAAGGCCGCCGAATTGCTGGCCGCCGAGGGCATCGATGCCGAAGTCGTCAACCTGCGGACGCTGCGCCCGCTGGATACCGACACGATCGTCGCCAGCGTCAGGAAAACCAACCGCCTGGTTACGGTGGAAGAGGGCTGGGGCCCGTGCGGGATCGGTGCCGAAGTCGCCGCGCGCGTCGTCGAAGCCGCTTTCGACGACCTGGACGCCCCGCCGCTGCGCGTGCACCAGGAAGACATACCGATGCCGTACGCCGCCAATCTCGAAGCCCTGACGGTGCCGTCGATCGACAAGATCGTCAAGGCCGTCAAGGCCGTGTGCTACAAGTAGGAGGGACGCATGACCGATATCCTGATGCCGGCCCTTTCGCCTACGATGGAAGAGGGCATACTGGCCAAGTGGCACGTCAAGGTCGGCGACGAGATCAGCGCCGGCCAGGTGATCGCCGAGATCGAGACCGACAAGGCGACCATGGAAGTCGAAGCCGTCGATGAAGGCAAGGTGACCGAGATCCTGGTCGCCGCCGGCACCGAAGGCGTCAAGGTCAACACGCCGATCGCCCGCCTGGCGGGTGAGGCCGGCGGCCCGGCGCCTGCGCCCAAGGCTGACACGACGGCGGCTGCGACCGCCGAACCCGCGAAGATCGCCGAGGCCAAGGCTGCACCGGGTGCCGCTCCGGCTCCCGCACCTGCCGCGGCGCCGGCGTCTTCGGGCAACCGCGTCGCCGCGTCGCCCCTGGCGCGCCGCCTGGCGACGCTCGGCAATATCGACCTGAAGGCCATCAAGGGCACGGGTCCGCATGGCCGGATCATCAAGCGCGATATCGAAGAGGCGCAAAAGTCGGGCGGGGCCAAGGCGCCGGCCGCCGGGGCTGCTTCCGCAGAACCGCGCAAGGTGCAGTCGCTGGAGCAGATGGGCATTCCCGCCGGCTCCTACGACCTGGTGCCGCTCGACGGCATGCGCAAGGTCATTGCCCGCCGCATGACGGAGTCGTTCCGAGACATCCCGCACTTCCCGCTGACCATCGACATCGAGCTCGACAATCTGCTGGCGGCGCGCACCAAGATCAACACAGCGCTCGAAGCGCGCGGCGTGAAGGTCAGCGTAAACGACATGATTATCAAGGCTGTGGCTCTGGCACTTAAACAAGTACCTGAAGCTAACGCGTCGTATACGCCCGACGGTATCGCCTTGCACCACAATGCCGATATCGCCGTGGCCGTGGCCATCGACGGCGGCTTGATTACGCCGATCGTGCGCAAGGCCGAGACCAAATCCCTGGCTGACATCGCCAAGGAAATGAAGGATCTGGCGCAACGGGCGCGCGATCGCAAGCTGAAGCCGGAGGAATTCCAGGGCGGCACCTTCTCGGTCTCGAACCTCGGCATGTTCGGCATCAAGTCGTTCAACTCGATCATCAACGAGCCGCAGGGCTGCATCATGTCGGTCGGCGCGGGCGAACCCCGCGCGGTCGTCAAAAACGGGCAGCTGGCCGTCGCTACGGTGATGACGGTGACCCTGACCTGCGATCACCGCGTCGTCGACGGCTCGATCGGAGCCCGATTCATCAGCGCCTTCAAACCACTGATCGAAGACCCGATTAAGATGTTAGCTTAACGTCGCTCAAACGCCGCGGGGCTCGCCGCACATGCGGCGGCGGGCGCTTGCCCTTGCCGAAGCGAGGCGCTTCGGAGGATTTATATAGGTTGTAATCATGGCTTATGATCTCGTTGTGATCGGCTCCGGCCCCGGCGGTTACGAGGGCGCGATCCGCGCCTCGCAAAACGGCCTGAAGGTCGCCATCGTCGAGCGTGAACTGCTGGGCGGCATCTGCCTCAACTGGGGCTGTATTCCGACCAAGGCACTGCTCAAGTCGGCGGAAATCTTCGACAAAATCAACCACCTGTCGGACTATGGCCTGACGGGCGAAAAGCCGGGCTTCGACTTCGAAAAGGTCGTCGGGCGGTCGCGCGCCGTGGCCAAGCAGTTGAACCAGGGCGTCGGCTACCTGATGAAGAAGAACAAGATCGACGTGATCGAGGGCTTCGCCACCCTGGAACCGGGCAAAGACGCGCCGGTCGTCAAGGTCAAGCTGAACAAGGGCGGCGAACAGGTCGTCGAGGCCAAGAACGTCATGCTGGCGGTCGGCGC
>OUWB010000132.1_pt4 | contig 33383 bp, 37 predicted proteins | sample 1779821 | NCBI WGS metagenome assembly OUWB01 (sample SAMEA3914806, study PRJEB12502) | metagenome | biome: forest; material: soil | place: Canada | collected 2011-08-03 | depth 0.1 m
ATCACGTTGCCGGTGTTCGGCGGAATTTCCGGTTCTACCAAGACGACATTAAACATAAGGCCAGGAAGCAGGTTGAGAAGTTGTAGGCGGGTGCCGTGGGTGTGCGGCATCTGCCGGCGGCGGCGTGCGCAAGGCGACCAGGTTCGTGACGCGGGCCGCACCGGCCCGTTTCAGCAGGCGGGCGATCTCGTTAAGCGTCGCGCCCGAGGTCATGACATCGTCGACCACCGCCACATGGGCACCGTTCAGCGTCCGTGTCGCGGCGCAAGCACTCACCACGAACGCACCCCGCACATTATGCCGCCGCTGCCGGGCATCGCTCAAATCGGTTTGAGGGCGAGTATGGTGCAACCGGCGCAGCAAGGAGCCATGGGCGGCCACCCCGAGATGTCGCGCCAGCGGGCGTGCGATCTCCCACGATTGGTTATAGCCGCGTTCGGCCAGTCGCTGCGCCGACAGCGGAACCGTCAGGATCAGATCCGGCGCGATCTCGGCCGCCTTGACCCGAGTGGCCATGCGCGCGGCGAACCAGCGCGCCAAACCGAGCTTGGCCGAGAATTTGAGCGCCTGTGCCAGCGCATCGTAGGGCGACGCATAGTCGGCATACGCCAGCGTCGCGTCGAATGCCGGACGGGTCGCGATGCAGTTGCCGCAGAGACGGGGCGAGCCGGTTTTACCCAGCGCCGCCGCGCAGCAAGCGCACCGCGATACGGTGTGCGCGGCGGCGCTGTCGCATGAGCTACATACAGCCTGATGCGACAAATTGCCGCATAATGCGCAATGATTGGGTAGGATTACTTGTGCGCCACGTGCAAACCAGATGCTCAGGCGTTGTCGCATGGCGGTCGGACCGGGGGCGAAGTGGGAGGATTTCATTGATTTGGGCGATGCGTAAGCGCAGCTTGATGCGAGTCGCATCCTGATTGTGTTTGAGTTTGGCACACGCGCATCGAGTGCCAGGACAGCGGCAGCACTGGCGTTGCACTGGAAAATGGGCGTCCACGAGTATACTTTCGAGTTATCCATGCAATCATCCGCCATGCCCGTCGATTCCGCCATTTCTGATCGCCCCGTCATCGATTTGCGCAGACTGCGTCGTATTTTCGACCGGCGCGCTGAACGCTTTGCCGAAGCGGCATTCCTGCCGCGTGAAATCGCGCAGCGCATGCATGAGCGGCTCGAATACATCAAAGTCGCGCCGCAGCGGGTGGTCGACGTTGGCTGCGGCTGCGGTGACGACGTCAGCGCATTGCGGGCGCGCTACCCGCAGGCCTCGGTGTGTGGCCTCGACCTGTCGGCCGGTATGCTGGGCGTTGCCCGTGCCGGCGCGGACTCGACTGGCGCGGCCTGGCGCCGTTGGCTGCCGCGTGCCCTGCGGGAACGGGACAGTGGATGGGTGCAGGGCGATTACGCGCACCTGCCGTTTGCCGGTGCCAGCTTCGACCTGCTGTGGTCGAATTTGGCGCTGCAGTGGCACGCGACGCCGGATCAGGTGTTTCCCGAGTGGCAACGCGTACTCAAGGTCGGCGGCCTGCTGATGTTCAGCACGCTGGGTCCGGATACGCTAAGGGAATTGCGCACTGGCGCTGACGAGACGGCGACGTTAAGCTTTGTCGATATGCACGACTTCGGCGATATGCTGGTTGCGAGCGGTTTCGAAACGCCGGTGATGGACGCGGAAACCATCACCGTCACCTACGGTTCGCCCGAAACATTGCTGCGTGATGTACGTCGCTGGGGCGGCGAGCCACGCGTCGGACTCGGCCCACGGGGGCTGGCTGGGCGTTGCCGCTTGACTGAAAGAATCGCGGCGCTGCAGGCGCAGCGGCGTGCGGACGGTACGATACCGCTGACCTTCGAAGTGATTTACGGTCATGCGTGGAAGGCGCAGGTACGGACCACGCCTGAAGGGCATGGCGTGATCCGGCTGGACGAGATCGGGCGCGGTGGCGCGCATCAGCGTTCGCCTCGCTAGGGACGCGGTATGGCCGATGGCCCGGATCGAACTCTCGATCTGTCTTGCATGGTGCCGCCAGGGCCGCGCGGCGGCCCTGAGCGGTGGCCGGTTGCTTGTGGCGGTCAGGCATCCCGCCTATAATGCCGGGGCTTTCGGCCTCTGTTGAGGAGGGCGCGCGCGGCGCGATCCGGTAGCGCCATGCGGCCAAGGAGCGGTGATGGAAGCGGGCGATACAGCGGGTAGCGCGGCGGATGTCGCGGCGGCCGAGGCGGTTGTCAAAGACTGGCTTTTAAAGCGTAATTGCGCGGTGACGCCGCGCCAGTTTATCGGTTTTTATCTTTTGTTGTCCTGCCTATCGTTTACGATTGCAGCGATCGTCGCACTGACGGGCGCATGGATGGTCCTGATCTTCACCGCGCTGGAAGTCCTGGTGGTCGGGGTAGCCTTCGTGATTTACGCCCGCCACGCGGTGGACTATGAACATATCCACCTCGAACCGCATCGTCTCGTGGTGGAGCAGATGTGTGCGTCGCGCAAGACACACTATGAATTCAACCCGCGATGGGTGCGGGTCGAGGTCGGCGTTGGGGGCGAGGCGGCGGTCGAGATGGGATTTCCGTGGACTGCGCGGCGACAAGCACAGATCACCTTGCACGCGGCCGGCCTGGCCGTCGAGATTGGACAGCATCTCGCGCAGGACAAGCGTGCGCAGTTCGCACAGGACTTGCGGACCTGGATTCGACTCTGTTCCTGAACGCGGCTGGAAAAGCGAGTTTAAATGCGAGTTTGAATGGTTAATTTGGGTAAGGAAGCTATGAAATCAATCAAGCGTGCCCTGTTGGGCGGGCTGGCGATCTCCAGCCTGCTTCTGTCCGGCGTGGCCCATGCGGTTGGCAATTTGCCCGGCGGCCCGGCGGTCAACGAGCTTAACTTCCAGCCACCTGTCACGCGTATCGCCCAGGAACTCTACGATCTGCACACGCTGATGCTGCTGATCTGCCTGGTGATCTTCGTCGGCGTCTTCGGCGTCATGTTCTACTCGATTTACGCGCACCGTAAATCGAAGGGCTACAAGGCCGCACTCTTCCACGAAAGCACCACGGTCGAAATCGCCTGGACCGTGGTACCGCTACTGATCGTTGTAGCGATGGCGCTGCCCGCCACGCGCACCGTGATCGCGATGAAGGACGTGTCGAAATCCGACCTGACGGTCAAGGTCACCGGCTATCAATGGAAGTGGGGCTACGACTACGTCAAGGGTCCGGGCGCCGGCATCTCGCTGATCTCGACCCTGTCGACGCCGCGCACCGAAGTCGAAGGCCAGGCGCCGGTTACCGATACCTACCTGGAAGAAGTCGATCACCCGCTGGTGGTTCCGGTCAACAAGAAGATACACATCATCACCACCGCCGCCGACGTTGTGCACTCGTGGTACGTGCCGGCGTTCGGCGTGAAGCAGGATGCGATTCCGGGCTTCACTCGCGATACCTGGTTCAAGGCCGAGAAAATCGGGACCTACCATGGCTTCTGTACTGAATTGTGCGGCAAGGACCACGCTTACATGCCGGTCGTCGTCAAGGTCGTGTCCGACGCGGACTACGCTGCCTGGGTGAAGGCGAACCAGCCGACGCCGGTGGCGCTGGCCGCAACGGTCGCGGCGCATGGCCCATACACCCAAGCTGATCTGATGGCACGCGGCCAACAGGTATTTACCGCGAATTGCGCCGCCTGCCATATGGCGAACGGGCAGGGTGCCGGTCCGTTCCCGTCTTTGGTCGGTTCCAAGGTGGTGACCGGTCCGGTCCAGGCGAACGTCGACCTGGTACTGCACGGTAAAGGCCAGATGCCGGCTTGGGACACCATGCTGAACGACTACGACATTGCGGCCGCCATCACATATATCCGCAATTCCTGGGGAAATCACACGGGTGACGTGGTTCAGCCGGATGCCGTGAAGGCGGCGCGCGGTCAGCAACAAGCTGCCGTCGCCAGGGCGCAAGCGGCAACCTGAAGCGCCGGAAGGATGCGGCCGCCGCACGCGTGTAGGCCAGCGGACGCTGCAACGAAGGTTTGAACTTTGCCCACTGTCTCGAGGGCACCGCAACGCGTAAGGAGAGTGTTATGTCGACGGTCCCGCACGACAACGTGATCGATCACGATCACGATCACGCCCATGGCGCCCCCGTGGGTTGGCGTCGCTGGTTTTACGCCACCAATCACAAGGACATCGGTACGCTGTACCTGGTGTTCTCGTTCACGATGTTCATGGTGGGCGGCGTGATGGCACTGCTGATCCGCAGCGAGTTGTTCGAACCTGGCCTGCAGATCATGCGTCCCGAGTTCTTCAACCAGATGACCACGCTGCACGGTCTGATCATGGTGTTCGGCGCGATCATGCCGGCCTTCGTCGGCTTTGCCAATTGGATGGTGCCGCTGCAGATCGGCGCGCCCGACATGGCCTTCGCGCGGATGAACAACCTCAGCTTCTGGCTGCTGCCGCCGGCCGCGCTGCTGCTGATGAGTTCGCTCTTCATGCCGGGCGGCGCGACCGCCGCCGGCTGGACGCTGTACGCGCCGTTGTCGGTGCAGATGGGTCCGGGCATGGACCTCGCCATCTTCGCGGTCCACATCCTGGGTGCGTCGTCGATCATGGGCGGGATCAACATCATCGTGACCATCCTGAACCTGCGCGCACCCGGCATGACGCTGATGAAGATGCCGATGTTCGTCTGGACCTGGCTGATCACCGCGTTCCTGCTGATCGCCGTGATGCCGGTGCTGGCAGGCGGGATTACCATGCTGCTGTTCGATCGCCACTTCGGCACCTCGTTCTTCAACGCGGCAGGCGGCGGCGACCCGGTGCTGTACATGCACGTGTTCTGGTTCTTCGGTCACCCAGAGGTCTACATCATGATCTTGCCGGCGTTCGGCATCATCTCGGAGGTGATCCCGACGTTCTCGCGCAAGAAACTGTTCGGCTATAGTTCGATGGTGTATGCGACCGCATCGATCGCCATCCTGTCGTTCATGGTGTGGGCGCACCACATGTTCACAACCGGCATGCCGGTGACCGGCCAGCTGTTCTTCATGTACGGAACGATGCTGGTGGCGGTACCGACCGGCGTGAAGGTATTCAATTGGGTCGCGACCATGTGGCGCGGTTCGATGACGTTCGAAACGCCGATGTTGTTTGCGATCGGCTTCCTGTTCGTGTTCACGATGGGCGGCTTCACCGGCCTGATCCTGTCGATCGCACCCCTCGACATTGCGATGCACGGCACGTATTACGTGGTCGCCCACTTCCACTACGTGCTGGTTGCAGGTTCGCTGTTCGCGCTTTACGCGGGCTGGTATTACTGGTCGCCGAAGTGGAGCGGCTTCATGTATAACGAGCTGCGCGGCAAGATCCACTTCTGGGGCTCGCTGATCTCGTTCAATGTCACGTTCTTCCCGATGCACTTCCTGGGTCTGGCCGGCATGCCGCGTCGCTACGCCGACTATCCGGCGCAGTTCACCGATTTCAATCAGATTGCCACGCTGGGCGCCTTTTGGTTCGGCCTGATGCAGGTGTACTTCCTGTTCTGGGTGGCGCTGCCCGCCTATCGCGGTGCGGAAGGCCATGTGGAAGCCGGCGACAAGCCGTGGGATGGCGCCGAAGGCCTGGAATGGACCTTGCCGAGCCCGCCGCCGTTCCACACCTTCGAAACGCCGCCGGTGGTCGAATAAGCCTGGGAAAGAACGCAATGAACAAAGCCGGCACGACGCAACGCAAGCCTCCGGTCAAGCTTACGCCGGAGCAGCGCGCTGCGAACTGGAAAGTTGGTGCGGTACTGGTGGTGATCGTGGTGGGATTTTTTGTCGCTTCGATCTTGAGTCAGGCGCTACACAGCTGAAAGGATCAGGGGGTGCCCCGGATCCTTGGAGTCAGGCGGAGATTAGGATGAGCGGCACGCAAACCCGGAATTTCCTGAAGGCGATCAAGGCGGTACTATGGTCCTTTCTGGGGGTGCGCAAATCCAGCGCGCACCGCGCCGATCTTGCCGACCTCAAGCCGCTGCATGTGATCGCCGCAGCCGTGTTATGCGCGGCCGTGTTTATCGGTTTGTTGTTGGTCGTGGTGCACATGGTGATCGGCGGGTAGCCGACCGCATGCGCTAGCGGGGGGGATGGCGCCAGCATAAGCGTGGCGAAGAGATCAATTGGATAGACGTGGAGAAGAAACCATGAGCGCACAGACGCACGGCTCGCCTTATTTCGTACCGCATCCGTCCCGGCACCCGGTGACCGCGGCGGTCGGCCTGTTCTGCATGTTATTCTCGTTGGCCTCCTGGCTGAATGGCAGCACCTACGCGCCGATCGGTGTTGCGGTCGGCTTGATCTGGTTTCTGTTCGTGCTGTGGCAATGGTTTGGCGACGCGATCGCCGAGTCGGAGGGCGGCCAGTACGGCAAGCTGGTCGACAGCTCGTATCGCTGGAGCATGAGCTGGTTCATCTTCTCCGAAGTGATGTTTTTCAGCGCATTCTTCGGCTCGCTGTTCTATGCCCGCGAGTTTGCGATGGACATGCTGAGCAACGTCAATACGCAGATTCTGTGGCCGGATTTCGCCGCCACCTGGCCGAACAACGGCCCGGCCGACCTGGTAACGCAATTCCGCGGCATGACGCCGTGGCCGGTCCCGACCATCAATACCGCGCTGCTGCTGTCCTCGGGCGCGACCTTGACTGTGTCGCACCATGCGCTGCGCGATAACCACCGCAAGAAAGCCTGCGCGTGGCTGGCGCTGACCATTTTGCTGGGTATCACGTTCCTGTTCTGCCAGGGCTTCGAGTATTTCCACGCGTACCACGAACTGAATCTGAAACTGTCCTCGGGTGTGTACGGTTCGACTTTCTTCCTGCTGACCGGCTTCCATGGTTTTCACGTGACCCTGGGTGGCCTGATGCTGACGGTTGTGCTGATCCGCATGCTGCGCGGCAACTTCACGGCGGAGCATCATTTCGCGTTCGAAGGGGCCGCCTGGTATTGGCACTTCGTCGACGTGGTCTGGCTGGGCTTATATGTCGTCGTGTATTGGCTGTGATGACGGGCTGTGATACCGGGGGTGCGATGCCCGCTACGCCTCGGTGTGGACCGCGATAAATAACGCCGCCCCAAGGGCGGCGTTATTGTTTTTGGGTTCGATGCGCGGCAATTGGCCGCACCCCTGGCAGGATCGGCGTGGAGGCCCAGTTCAGTGGCTCAATTCGCGGTTCAACTCAGCGGCCCAGCGGAATACCGGTCGACTGAATCCAGCCCATCCAGTGGGCGAACAGGATAAACAGGAACAAAGATATCGAGAGGCCGACCCGTAGCATCAGCGAATACACCATGCGGTTCGAACGGCCACGGTCGTTCATCATGAAGTAGAGCGCCGAGCCGAGGCTGCCGAGTATCAGGATGAAGGCGATGGCGACGATGATGCGCATGGGTAAGGCCGCAGGCGGCATAAGGACGAGGAGATCCATGATTATCGCATTGTGCGGGCCGCTTGTTTGTCCGGCCGTCGGCATGAAGGGCGCACCACAAGGGATGTACCGATGTTGAAGATACGATTCTGGCCTGCCATGACAGTATTGCTGGTGGTCGCCCTGACCATCGCGCTGGGCTTTTGGCAACGTGGCCGCGCGCATGAAAAGGAAGCGCGTCAGGCCCGCATCGTCCAGTTTGCCCAGGCCCCGGCCCTGACCCTGAGCGCGGCGCATATACCGCTTGCCGACGTCGAATATCATAGAATCGAGGCCCGCGGCCGTTTTCTTGCCGATCTGACGGTGTATTTGGACAATCGGCCGTATCAGGATCAGCCGGGTTTCTATGTGGTCACGCCGCTTAAGCTCGACGATGGCGGGGTGGTCCTGGTGGATCGCGGCTGGCTGCCACGCAACCTGGCCGACCGCACGGCGATTGCGCCTTATCGCACGCCCGACGGCGAGGTCGAGGTCAGCGGTATCGCCCGGGCCGATGCCGGCCGCGCTTTTGAGTTGGGGCATGGCGGGTCGGCGCCGCATACCAGGATACGCCAGAATCTCGACGTCGACGCGTACGCGGCGGAGACGCATCTTCCGTTGCAGCCGTTCGTGATCCAGCAAAGCAGCGATGACGGCGACGGCCTGATGCGCGACTGGCCGGTCGTGACGAGCGGTGTGGAGCGCAACTACGGCTATATGCTTCAGTGGTGGGGCATGGCAGTCGCCGCCTTAGTGTTCGGTCTGTACGCGGCCTGGCGTGCCGGGCGGCCGCAGACCGACGCCGGGCAATAACACCGCATGTAAAACGTATGCAACTTCGCGCGCCGGCTTGCCATCAAGATGGGCCTGCGCTTCATCGAATTCGAGGACAGGTTGTGAGCAAACTGCAATCCCGCACCGCGCCGCGCCGAGCGCCGGTCACGCCCAAGCCTGCCGAATGGCGCCGCGCGCGCTGGACGGTGCTGCTGGTGCTGCTGATCTGCGCGGCGCCCGTGGTGGCGTCGTATTTGACGTATTACGTGTTCAAACCCGCCGGCGGCACCACCAACTACGGCACCTTGATCGAACCGCAGCGCCCGGAGCCGGCCGGCTTCGCGGTGCATGACGACAGCGGCGCGCTGGTGCCGCCCAGCGCGTTTCAAGGTAAGTGGCTGCTGATTTCGGTCGGCCCCAGCGCGTGCGATACCGCTTGCGTCCAACAGTTGTACTTTGCGCGTCAAATCCGGGCCACCCAGGGGGCCGACCGCGACCGCATCGTCGCAGTCTGGTTGCGCACCGACAACGGGCCGATTGCGGCCGACCTGCGTACTGCGTACCCCGATACCCGTGGCTGGGTGGCGGATCCGCAGGCGCTGGCGCAATGGTTTCCGACCGATGCCGGCACGCAGATGTCGGATCATCTCTACCTGATCGATCCGAACGGCAACCTGATGATGCGTTTTCCCAAGGACGCGGATCCGAGCAAGATCAAGAACGACATCGCGAAACTGTTGCGCGTGTCGACCATAGGATAAGAGCGGCCTGCGCGTCGGAACGCGCGGCCGCCGGGAGCGAAGGCTGAGATGTTTGTACTGGAAATTCTGCTGACTGGACTATGCATCGCGTTGATGCCGCTGACCTATATCTGGGTCAAGGGCGATGCGAACAAATTCCGCAAGCTGGTGTGGATCACGACGTTTTTCACATTGGATCTGGTGATGTTCGGCGGATTCACGCGCCTGACCGATTCCGGCCTGGGCTGTCCGGACTGGCCCGGCTGTTACGGCACCGCCTCGCCCTTTATCGCGCACAGCGCGATTCATGCCGCCCAGGCATTGATGCCGACCGGTCCGGTGACGATGACAAAAGCCTGGATCGAGATGATCCATCGCTATTTCGCGACCGCGATCGGAGTACTGGTGACGATGCAGGTCGTCCTCGCCTGGTTTAAGCGCAAGAGCCTGCATGTTTCGCCGTGGTGGCCGACCGCCTTGCTCGGCTTGATCGTGCTGCAGGGCGCGTTCGGTGCCTGGACCGTCACCTTGCGTTTGCAGCCCATCATCGTGACGACTCACCTGCTGCTTGGCCTCGCGTTGCTCGGTTTGCTGGGCTGGGTGGCCGCGCGCCTGACCCCGACCCCGGCACCCGAACCCGCCGCGCGACGCTGGCAGCCGGCCGCCGTGATCGGTCTGGTGCTGTTGATCGTGCAGCTTGCGCTCGGCGGCTGGGTCAGTACCAATTATGCGGTGCTGGCGTGTACCGATTTCCCGACCTGCAACGGCGCCTGGATCCCAAGCATGGATTTTGCCCATGGCTTTCACCTCTGGCGCGAACTGGGCCTGACGAGCGGCGGCGAGGTGCTGACGCAGGATGCCCTGGTGGCGATCCACTGGGTGCATCGGACCTTCGCCTTCCTGGTAGTGCCGTATCTGGCGTGGCTGGGGTGGTGCCTGCGCCGCGATCGGGCGCTGCGCGCGCCGGCATTGGGCTTGCTCGGTGTGGTCGTGCTGCAGTTCGTCACCGGCGTGTCGAATATCGTGCTGCAATGGCCGCTGGCGATCGCCGTCGCCCACAACGGCGGCGCGGCTGTCCTGCTGCTGCTGCTCGTCATGTTAAACTACCGTCTGACCTTGAGCCGATCGGCTCCGGCTGCCGCCACCGCGGCCGTCGTCGGTGCCTGAGTTTTCGATGGAAAGTACCACTCTGCCTGCCCACCCGACGACCCCGGGTAGTCGCGTCGCCCAATACCTCGCCCTGACCAAGCCGCGCGTGACGCAGCTCGCTGTCTTTTGCGCGGTGATCGGCATGTTCCTGGCTACGCCCGGCATGGTGCCCTGGACCGTCCTGATCGGCGGCACGGTCGGCATCACCCTGCTAGCAGGCGCCGCCTTCGCCATCAACTGCCTGGTCGAGCAAAAGATCGACGCGCTGATGCGGCGCACCGCGTGGCGCCCGTCGGCACGCGGTGAAATCACGTCGATTCAGATCGTGATCTTCTCCTGTGTGCTCGGCAGCGCAGGCATGTGGGTGCTGTACGCGCTGACCAATGCGCTGACGATGTGGCTCACGCTCGCCACCTTCGTCGGCTACGCGTTCATCTACACCATCATCCTGAAGCCGGCGACGCCGCAGAATATCGTGATCGGCGGTGCGTCCGGCGCGATGCCACCCGCCTTGGGCTGGGCCGCGGTGACGGGGCATGTATCGCCGGAAGCCTGGGTCCTGGTATTGATCATCTTCGTCTGGACACCGCCCCATTTCTGGGCGCTCGCGCTCTACCGTCGCAACGACTACGTGAAATCCGGCCTGCCCATGTTGCCCATCACGCATGGCGAGCAATTCACCCGGCTGCAGATTCTGCTGTATTCGATCGTGTTGTTCGGCGTATCGCTGCTGCCTTATGCCGACGGCATGAGCGGTGCTTTCTATCTGCTTAGTGCGTTCGCACTGGATGTGGTCTTTCTGGCCTATGCCTGGAAGATCTACCGCGCATATTCGGATGCGCTCGCGCGCAGCGCGTTTCGTTATTCGATCGTATATTTGTCTTTGCTGTTTGCAGCGCTGCTGGTCGACCACTACACTCGAGCGTTGATCGGCTTTTGACCCGCAGCGCGTCCGTCAGGCCTTTTTGCCCCGCCGCCGGTATGGCCGACCCGCTGTGGTGGGCGTTATTTCCGGCTTAGACGTGAGAGTGAGTCCCGATGAATGATATGAGGTCAGGTTGGGCGCGCGGCCTGCGTCGCGCGCTGCTGTGGAGTGGTTTTGCAATTGTCCTCGCCGCGCTGACGGCCTGTTCCCCCAAACCCACATTCGATAATCTCGACCTGACCGGCAATACCGCGTTCGGCAAGGACTTTTCATTGCCCGACAGCGACGGACATCTGCGTACGCTCGCCGACTACAAGCATCGCGTCGTGGTGCTGATATTCGGCTACACCCATTGCCCGGACGTGTGCCCGACCACGCTGGCCGATTTGTCGCAGGCGCTGCAACAACTGGGACCGGCTGCGCAACAGGTGCAAGTGCTGTTCGTGACGGTGGATCCAGCGCGCGATACGCCGACGATAATGGCTCAGTACGTGCATGCGTTCGATCCGCACTTCGCCGCATTGATCCCGCAGACGGACGCTCAACTCAAACAGGTGACGCAAGACTTCCGTATTTATTACGCGAAGGAAGCGGGCGCCAAACCGGGCGACTACACCATGGATCACACGGCGGCCAGCTATGTGTTCGATCGAGACGGCAAGTTGCGGCTGTTCGTCAAGGACGCGCAGGGCGCCGGCTCCTGGGTACACGACCTGAAGCTATTAACGCAACAGTAGGGCACACCACGCGCTTTCCCATGTACGGGGTTCGCACGCGGCATAGCCAGGATTCGGAATATGCTCACCGGCAATATATTGACGACCCAGGGCTGGCAATTGGGCAGCCTGACGCTCGAAGCGGAGCGCATCGCCCATATCGATGCGGTGCCGGGCGATCCTGCGCGGAACGATCAGCCTTACATAATCCCGGGTTTTATCGATTTGCACGTGCATGGCGGCGGCGGCGCGGACGTGATGGAAGGCGAGGAAGCTACACGGACCATGGCCCGATTGCACGCACGCCACGGCACCACGGGCGTGCTGGCGACGACGATGACCGCGCCCCGCGTCGAGCTTGAGCAGGTCTTGCGCGGACTGGGCCGCGTCGCGCGTGAACGTGCACCGGGCTGCGCTCGGGTGCTGGGCGTGCACCTGGAGGGGCCGTATCTGAATCGGGGCAAGCTGGGCGCGCAACCGGATGCCGTGCAAACCGCGGCGCTCGAGGAAGTACTGCATTACCTGGAGCTCGCGCCCATACGTGTGGTCACGCTGGCGCCCGAGATAGCAGGGCATGCGGCGATTATCGGGGAGCTTGCCGCGCGCAGAATACGGGTGCAGGTCGGCCACACGCTAGGCTCCTACGAAGACGGCGTCACCGCGCTGCGCCACGGCGCAAGCGGCTTTACGCATCTCTACAACGCCATGAGCGGCCTGCATCATCGGGTGCCTGGCATGGTCGGCGCGGCGCTCGCACATGCCGAATATGCCGAACTGATTCCCGATCTGCTGCATGTGCATCCGGGAGCGATGTTGACGGCGCTGCGCGCGATACCCCGCATCTACTGCGTGACCGACGCCACTGCCGCGACGGGCATGCCGGACGGCCAATACAAGCTGGGTAGCCAGCATGTGAACAAGTGCCTGGGCGCAGTGCGTCTTGCCGACGGCACACTGGCCGGCAGCACGCTGACGATGGACGTGGCGCTACGCAATCTGGTCGGTCTGGGATTGCCGCTTGCCGAGGTGTCGCATCGCCTGTCCCAGTATGCGGCCGACTACCTGGGGCTGGCCGAACGGGGGCGTATCGCGGTCGGCGCCTATGCGGATCTGGTCGTGCTCGATCGAAATTTGCGGCTGCAGGCGACCTACGTCGAAGGCGAGATCATCGGGGCTGCGTCGGATCGCCCTTGAACTTCCTGACACAAGGCAAGCCGACGGGTAGAACCCGCCGGCGACGGGGCAGCAGCAGGCCAACCAAAGAGCCCGCGACAGCCCGACTTCACATGCGCGACGATTTGCGTCGCGTATCGGCGCGTACCGGGATAGGCACCAGGCGCTGGCGTGCGGAACGCTCCGCCTGAGCGCGCAAAACCAGAGTCAGGACGACAGCGGTGCCAAACGTTGCGACGAGGCCTAAGCCCAGGGTCAGGTTGATGGTGAACATGGCACGCTCCAAAAAAAGACGACTTCCAGGCAGATAACGATCCGATGCATCGTTACGGTCGGCGCGCATTGTTGCCGCGGCTTACCTGATACTGGAGTCAGGCCGACATAAGCTAAGCCACCTTGCACACGGCGGCCGCTCTTCCGATTGGACCGCGCCGCATGTCAGAGTTCCCATTTCTTGCCGAGCCCGATCTCCAAATGAAGGGCGGGAAGGCAAAAATCAGGTCATCGAAGCTTACGCTACGTTTACATACTATAACGGCAAAAAAAAACCAGTATTGAGAGAGCAAAAACCGTGTCGAAAAGTACTGGATTTTGCGCTGAAGCAACAGTGGCGACGTTGTCGGGCCGGTGCTGTGACCCGAAATGGAGACTATGCATATTCCTGCAACGCTACGCGCATTTTTTTCATCGCGCTGGCTTCGATTTGGCGGATACGTTCGGCCGATACGCCAAATTCGGCGGCGAGATCGTGCAGCGTGGCCCCGCCGGAGCCGTTATCCTCGACGTTCAGCCAGCGGGCTTCGATGATGCGGCGACTGCGCGCATCGAGCGAGCCCAGCGCGGTCGAGAGACCGTCGCCTTGCAGCCGGTCGAGCTGACGCGCGGCGAGGATTTCGGTCGGTTCGTGGTGGGTATCCGCCAGATAGGCGATCGGCGCGTAGGTTTCCTCGCCGTCCTCGGTCTGGCCTTCCAGCGCGATATCGCCACCCGACAAACGGGTTTCCATTTCGGCGACTTCTTCGTGCTTGACGTTCAATTCCTTCGCCAAACCGTCGATTTCGTCGGGCGTGAAGGCTTGCGTGCCCGTCTTGTGGCTGCGCAGATTGAAGAACAGCTTGCGCTGCGCCTTGGTCGTCGCAACCTTGACCATGCGCCAGTTGCGCAGAATATATTCGTGGATTTCCGCCTTGATCCAGTGCATTGCGTATGACACCAGCCGGACGTTCTGGGCCGGGTCGAAGCGCTTGACCGCCTTCATCAGGCCGATATTGCCTTCCTGGATCAGATCGGCGTGCGGCAGGCCGTAGCCCAGGTAATTGCGCGCAATCGACACGACGAGGCGTAGATGCGACAGCACCAGCGTACGGGCCGCTTCCAGATCGTTGTGTTCGCGCAGGCGCTGGGCCAGGCGTTGTTCTTCCGCGGCACTCAGCAGCGGAACCCGGTTGACCGCCTGGATATAGGCGTCGATATTCCCTACCGGGCCGAGCAGGGCGGTGGTCGGCACGAGCGTGGCCCCGCCGTTGGTGGAAGGCAGGCCCATCTGTACTGGTAAGGTCGAATTCGTAGTCACACTTGGCTCCTATCAAGCAGCGCATTCGGTACATTTTAGCACTCTCGCAAAAGGAGTGCTAATGGTTGGATGGGGGCGGATCCCCAGAGTTCAGCGGAGACCCGATATTTTCTTGGGGATGGCGGTGAGGTGTAATTTCGTCCGAAATTCCTCTGCTTGTCTCATAAAAAAGCCGGCGCGCGCTATTTTCCTTGGGCGGCTTGGGTAGGGTTGGCCGCCAAGAGGTGGGTAGGCGCGGCCGGAACTGCGCCAAAGGTGAATCGGATCATGCCGGAGGGGATCATGCGTAACAAAGTGAAAGCTCGTACGGCGACTGCCGCGGCGGTATGGATGGGGTTGGCGCTGCTCGTTAGCGCGCCGAGCGTACGGGCGCAGACGCCGGATGTGGCTGCGCCAATCAGCGTCGCGCATGCTGTAACCGATCCCGCTCAAGTGCCGGTGCCGGGCCATCCGAACGCCACCGGCTGGCGCGCGGCCGATTTTTCCCAGCGGCGTGCTGGCCTCGCGACCCTCTACATTGCGCCGATCCAGGTCCGGGCCGCCGCCGATTCTCCTTATCACGACTTGTCACCGGATCAATGGGGGCAACTGGACCAGCAATTTCGCGGCGCGCTGGCGTCCCGTTTGCCGGCTGGCCTGACCTTGGTGTCGTCGCCGCAAGCCGATTCGCTGCGCATCGATGTCACGCTGACCGACGCTGAAATGAAAAAGGCCGGGTTCAATCTGCTTAACTACACGCCTGTCGGCTTCCTGGTCAGTCACGCGAAGGCGGCGGTCGGTGTCAGCAAGGTCACGGTACAGGGGATGCGGGTCGGCATACGCGCCGCCGATCCCAGCGGTACAACGCTTTGGGCCTTAACGATCCGTCCGCTCGGTCATCCTGCCGATCCGGGCTCCGCGCTCGACCCCGCCGATGCGGATCCGACGCGCGTGCCGATGACGCCGGTGCGCCTCGATCAGATGCCCGACTATCTTGCGGGCAAGGCAGCCCAACTGCCTGCATGGGTTCAGGCTTTACCGTCCTGAAAATCGACGACGGCGAAGCCTGATCGGCGCCCAGTATCGGCCGCCGGTCAGGCTTCGCCCGGCGTGACGATGCGCGTAATGATGTCTACCTGAACGGCGATTGCCTGCGGCACGGGCATGCGGTCGCTTAGCACGTCGTCTATCCACTGCGCCGTGGTGTCCGCATCGCGATTGTCCGGCAACGCGTCCGACACCTGGTCCTCGCCGCGCGGCTGAGCAGCCACCAAGGTTTCCGTGCGACCGTCGTGCAGCCAATCGATTTGGACCTGACGACGCGTGTCGGCGACCGCTTCGCCTTCAGTGCCTCGTGCCAACAGGACACCGCCCGTGCCGGTGGTGGGGTATCCCTGGAACAGTTCGGACAGACTGTCGCGGTAGGGCGGATGGGTATAGTTCACGAGGCGTAGGGCCGGTGCGCTGGCTGGCTGGCTGAAAGGCTGCAGCAGCTTGACCAGGGTGTGGGTCGAATTGCGCACGCCCAGTACGCGCCTCAAGGCGAGCAAGCGAGCCATCGCCGGGGACAGCGTGGCAAGCGGCGCGAAAGCGACTCGGCGCGCTGCGAGTGCCGCCTCGATATCGTCGCCGGTGCATGATTGTTCGATGCCGAGCAGCGAGAAGATGGTCGCGCTGGTAATGCGCCCGGGGTCGTCGACCACCCCGTGCACCAGCACCGGAATGCCCCGGCGGGCCAGCAGCATCGCCAACAGCGGCGTGAGATTGGCTCGCTTGCGCGCGCCGTTGTAGCTGGGGATCGAAACCGGCCGACGCAGGTCCTGAGGCGCTTTCAACGGAATCAAGGATGCATGCGCCGCAGTCAGCATGCCGGCCAGTTCGGCCGCAGTTTCGCCCTTCAGCCGATAGGCCAGCAGCACGGCCCCGAGCTCGACGTCTGACACATCGCCCGCCAGCATGGCGGCATACAGCGCCCGTGCGTCATCCGTCGACAGTGCGCGGGCGCCGTTCGGGCCGCGCCCGATTTCCTTGATGAAAGGCGCGCAACGGAAGGCGGAATCGGTCATGGCGGTCGGGTCTGCAGGAAATCAGTTGTGTTCAGGATTGCGCCGCAGGGTCGCTCGATCACCCTGGGCGGGATGGCCGAAGTGGACCACGGCAAACGGTTCCGTCATTGTACGTGCGATCCGCGACGCGCCCTGGCGTGGGTCGCAACGATGTCGTCCTGATGGGAATTGAAGGGTTTCGTTGCGGCGGGCGTGCGACCGGGACCATAATAGGATAGGTTCGCCGGTGGTCGCGCAGTTGATGCCGTTGCGCTATTGGCCAGCCGATCCGCCTCGCGCGGCACCAGCGCTTGGCACCCCTAGTGACGGCCGACAGGCCGCTCGCGCCGCTCCTCCCCGCACAAGAGAGATGCTCGTATGAATTACGTTTTTCCGCCTGCCGTCCCGGTTGCGATTCCTGTCGCCGGTACCGACACTCAATTCCCGGTTCGCCGTATCTACTGTGTCGGCCGCAACTACGAGGCGCACGCACGTGAAATGGGGCACGATCCAGACCGTGAACCCCCGTTCTTCTTCTGCAAGCCGGCCGACGCCGTGGTGTACGTCGCACCGGGCACCACCGGCCACTTTCCTTATCCGCAACAATCCCAGGACGTTCATCACGAGATGGAACTGGTCGCCGCGATCGGCAAGGGCGGGAAGGATATCGCCGTCGATCGTGCGCTCGATCACGTATACGGTTACGCCCTCGGCCTCGATATGACGCGTCGCGATTTGCAGGCCCAAATGAAGAAAATGGGGCGTCCCTGGGATGTGGCCAAGGGCTTCGACCATTCGGCACCGATGGGCCCGATCCATCGCGCAAGCGAAACCGGTCATCCGAGCTCAGGCGCGATCTGGTTCAAGATCAACGGCGAAGACCGCCAGCGCTCCGATATCTCCCAGTTGATCTGGTCGGTGGCCGAGACGGTTGCCTACCTGTCGACTCTGTTTGAACTGTTTCCCGGCGATCTGATTTTCACCGGCACCCCGGAAGGCGTCGGACCGGTGCAGCGCGGTGAACGATTGACGGGGGGCGTTGACGGCTTTGGCGAATTTTCGCTGCAAGTGGTCTGAGGCGAGCAACACATCGGGTACCATCGTAGTGACGCCGTCCCGTGACCGGCGGGCGGCGTCGCCATACGCCTGACTGCATTGGCGCCTGACTGCATCGATGCGCGGCCTTAAAGCATAAAAAAATAAGAGAGACAGACCTTGGACCTATACAGCTATTTTCGGAGCTCCGCGGCTTACCGTGTGCGCATTGCACTGAACCTGAAGGGCCTGGATGCCAAGATCGTTCCGATTCATCTGCTGCGCGACGGTGGCCAGCAATTGTTGCCTTCGTATCGCGGCTTGAATCCTGACGGATTGGTCCCCGTTTTGGTCGACGAGGGGGAGGCGTTGCATCAGTCTCTGGCTATCATCGAATATCTGGAAGAGATCCAGCCGATGCCCGCGCTGTTACCGACCTCGCCACTCGATCGCGCTTACGTGCGTGGATTGGCGCTGTTGATCGCTTGCGACATCCATCCGCTCAACAATATGCGGGTGCTGAAATATCTGAAACGCATCAATGTCGACGACGCCGCGCGCGACGAGTGGTATCGACACTGGATCGCGCTCGGCTTCCAGGCGCTCGAAGTCCGCTTGGCGAGAGACCCGCGTACCGGCGATTTTGCGTTCGGCAATACGCCGACCATGGCCGACCTCTGCATTGTGCCGCAGGTGTTCAACGCCAAGCGTTTTTCGGTCGACCTCACGTCGTTCCCGGTGATCCAGCGTATCACCGAGAATGCCAACCGCTTGCAGGCGTTTATCGACGCGGCGCCGGCCGCGCAACCCGATGCCGAATAATCTGGATGGCGCGAGTACGCGCACGGCGCTCAGCCGAGCAGCGCGTCGGTGAATTCTTCGGCCGAAAACGGTTGCAGATCCTCCACCTTTTCGCCGACGCCGATGAAATACACCGGGATCGGCCGCTGACGCGCAATGGCGGCGAGGATGCCGCCTTTCGCGGTACCGTCGAGCTTGGTCACGATCAAGCCGGTCAAGCCCAGTGCGTCGTCGAAGGCTTTCACTTGGGTCAACGCGTTCTGCCCGGTGTTGCCATCGAGTACCAACAGCACTTCATGCGGCGCGCCTTCCATCGCTTTGGCCGTGACGCGTTTCACCTTACGCAGCTCTTCCATCAGATGCAGTTGGGTCGGCAGGCGGCCGGCGGTGTCGGCCATCAGCACATCGATATCGCGCGCCCGCGCTGCACTCACCGCGTCGAAAATCACCGCGGCCGGATCGCCCCCCTCCTGGGCGATCACGGTTACATGGTTGCGCTCGCCCCATACCGAGAGTTGTTCGCGTGCGGCCGCGCGAAAGGTATCGCCCGCCGCCAACAGAACCGACTGCCCGTAACTTTGCAGGTGTTTGGCGAGCTTGCCGATGCTGGTGGTCTTGCCGGCGCCGTTGACGCCCGCGATCATGATCACGAGCGGTTTGGCGCGGCCGAGCGTCATCGATTTTTCGAGCGGACGCAGCAGATCGATCAGCATCGTACGCAACGCGGACTTGACCTGCTCGCCCTCCGTCAGTCGTTCGACCTTCACCTTTTGCCGTAGCGCACTCAGCAGAAACTCCGTGGCCTCGACGCCCGCGTCCGAAATCAGCAGGGCGGTCTCCAATTCCTCGAACAGCGTTTCGTCGACCTTGACGCCGACGAAAATGCCGGCCAGGTTGGCACTGGTCTTGGACAGCCCCTGGCGCAGGCGATTCAGCCAGGAGCGGCGCTCGGGTTCCGGTGCCGGCGGCGTGCTGACGACCTCGGTCTGCTCCTCCGTCGGGGGCGTCGCGTCGGCTGCCGGGGGCTGCGGGGATGCGCTTGCCGGATCGGGCGCGCGCGATGTGCCGGTGAGGCGCTTGATAAAACTGAACATGGTGGATTGTTTCTGTGGATACACGCAGTCGCTGTGGCGGCGCGCGCATATCGGTGTCTTGGGGAACGACTGGATGGCTGCAGCGTATTTTATCAGAGCGCTTAGATCGCTCCCGACGATCGATGCACCATGTGCGTGTCGACATGGTATGTTCTCGCTTTCATAAGGTCTGTGCTGAAATTGCCCAGATCGGCCGCCCCGCTTTCGATAATTTGCAATGAACCGTTCGTCTCGTCCCGCATCCTCCCCTGCACGCGCTGCCCATGCGGCGCGCACGGCCTCGCACCAGATTCGCATCATTGGCGGGACCTGGAAGCGAACACTGTTGCCGGTGCTGGACCTGGACGGGCTGCGACCGACCCCCGACCGGGTACGCGAAACGCTGTTCAATTGGCTGGGGCAGGATCTGCACGGTCTGCGCTGCCTGGATCTGTTCGCCGGCAGCGGTGCGCTGGGCCTGGAAGCGGCGTCGCGCGACGCCGAGCGGGTGGTGATGGTCGAGCGCAGTCCCAAGGCCGTGCGCCAGTTGCGCGCGAACCTGGAGCGTCTGCATGCGCAGACCGTGGAGGTGGTCGAAGCGGATGCCTTTCGTCTGGTGGCAGGTTTGGCGCCGGCGAGCTTCGATGTGATTTTTCTCGATCCGCCGTTCGAAGGTGACGGTTTGGCGCGCATCCTGCTGCACTGCCTGGCCTTGCTGAAGCCAGACGGCGCGCTCTATCTGGAAGCTGGCCTGCCGCTGGAGCGGCTGGTGCAAAACCTGCCCGAGGACCTGCCGGCCCGCGGTGGCACCCCGTTTCCGTCGCCGGCACCCTGGGAGGTGGTGCGGCAGGGGCGCGCGGGCGCTGTGCATTATCATTTGCTGCAGCGCGGAAATGAGGAATAATGCGCATGCGGGGCCGGGCTGGGCACCGCATGGCTGTGGCGGGGCGCACGGTTCGCAGCGATTGTGTCGACAGTTTTCCGTATGATAGCAACGCGTTCCCGGTAAAATGGTGGGAAATGGCAGCGATGGACAATCGAGCGAACGCAGTGCAGACTCGAACGAGAAAGGGGAGAGGGCTATGGTAGTGGCGGTATATCCTGGGACATTCGATCCGCTGACGCGCGGCCACGAGGATCTCGTGCGGCGTGCCTCGAGCATATTCGACAAGCTGGTGGTCGGCGTGGCCGACAGCCGCAATAAGAAGCCCTTCTTCGATCTCGAAGAGCGCCTGAAAATCGCGCGCGAGGTGTTGGGACATTATCCGAACGTTCAGGTCGAGAGTTTTACCGGCCTCTTGAAGGATTTCGTGCGCAATAACAATGCGCGCGTGATCGTACGGGGATTGCGCGCGGTATCGGACTTTGAATATGAGTTTCAGATGGCCGGCATGAACCGCTATCTGCTGCCCGATGTGGAAACCATGTTCATGACGCCGTCTGACCAGTATCAGTTTATTTCTGGCACGATCGTACGAGAAATCGCCCAATTGGGCGGCGATATCAGTAAATTCGTTTTTCCGTCAGTCGAGAAGTGGTTGGTGGACAAGGTTGCGCAAACCCAGGCGCAACCCTAGCAGCGCGTGTGGCGCGGCAAGAGAGTGACAGCATGGCCCTGATGATTACCGATGAGTGCATCAACTGCGACGTATGCGAGCCCGAGTGCCCGAACGGTGCCATTTCGATGGGCACTGAAATCTATTTGATCGACCCCGGCAAATGCACGGAATGCGTCGGTCATTTCGACGAACCCCAATGCCGCCAGGTGTGCCCGGTCGAATGCATTCCGCTCGACCCGGAACACGCCGAGAGCCGCGAGCAGTTGATGGACAAGTATCGCGTGTTGACTGCCGCCAAGCCGCGCATTTAGCCATCACGTCAACAGAGCGTTCAGCGCATCCAGCAAGATCTTGCATTCGGTGTCGGTGCCGACCGTGATGCGCAGGAATTGCTCGATGCGCGGCGCCGTGAAATGGCGCACGAATATTTCCCGTTCCCTCAGACCCAACGCAAGCGCGGCGGCATCGTGTCGCGGGTGGCGCGCAAAGACGAAATTAGCGGCCGATGGCAACACCTCGAAACCGAACGCCGTCAGGCCGTCCACCAAGCGCGACCGGCTTGCCATGATGGCGCCGCGGGTCTGCTCTAACCAGTCATGGTCTTCATAAGCGGCAATGGCTGCCACCTGGGCCAGCCGATCGAGCGGATAGGAGTTGAAACTATCCTTGACGCGGGTCAGCGCGTCGATCAGCGCCGGATCGCCGAGCGCGACGCCGACGCGCATGCCGGCCAGCGAACGCGATTTGGACAGGGTGTGCACGACCAACAGATTGGGATAGCGAGCGATCAGCGGCACTGCGGAGGTGGCGCCGAAATCGACATAGGCTTCATCGACGAGCACGACCGTATCGCGATTGTGCTCGAGCAGTGCTTCAATCGCGGCGAGCGGTACGGCACGGCCGGTCGGAGCGTTCGGATTGGCGAACACGATACCGCCGTTGAGGCCGGCTCGTTCGACGCGATAGTCGGCCAGATCGAGCGAGAAGTCGTCGGCCAGCGGTATGGTGTGTGCGTCGATCTGGAACAGGCGGCAGTACGTCGGGTAGAAGCTGTAGCCGATATCCGGCATCAGGATGGGATGCGGGTGCTTCAGCAAGGCGGCGAATGCATGCGCGAGCACTTCATCGGAGCCGTTGCCGACGAATACATGTTCCGGCGTCAGTCCATGGTGACGCGCGATCGTTGCCCTGAGCCGCGCCGAGGTCGGGTCCGGGTAGCGCCGTAAGACGTCGCCTGGGGCGCCGGTCGATCCCTTCAACGCATTTTCGATGGCGACGGTCACCCGCGGCGACGGCCCGTAGGGGTTTTCGTTGGTGTTCAACTTGACCGGGTTGGCCAGCGCGGGCTGCTCGCCGGGTACATAGGGCTTGAGTTGGTGAACCCGTTCGCTCCAGAAGCGACTCATGTGTTTCTCACTAATGTTGACTGGGCCGGTGCGGCACGCCGGACCGCTATCAGTCCGGCTTATGCAATTGCATCATCGCGCGTTCCAGTTCGCCCTTGACCACGGTAGGCATCACGGACATCGCACGATCGAGTGCGCGGTCGATCACATCCTGCTCGTCCTTGCGCGGTGGCTTCAGCACGAAATTGGCGACATCGGGGCGTGCCCCCGCGGTTTTCGCGTTTTCCGGCAGGGCATCGCGCGGATGCCCGATGCCAATGCGCAGGCGCCAGTACTGCTGGGTCGAGAGGTGGGCGCTGATGTCCTTTAAACCATTGTGGCCGCCGCTGCCGCCGCCCAGCTTCAGTTTGACCGTGCCCGGCGGCAGATCGAGTTCGTCGTGGACGACCAGGATCTGGTCCGGCAGGAACTTGTAGAAGTTGGCGAGCGCGACGACCGATAGCCCCGAGCGGTTCATATAGGTCTGCGGCTGCAGCAGCCAGACTTCCTCGCCATATAGCCGTGCGCGTCCGGCCAGGCCATGAAAGCGCGATTCATGACGCAAGGTGGCGCTGCCCTCGCGCGCAAGCGCATCGACCAGCCAGAACCCTGCGTTATGGCGGGTTGTCACGTATTCGGGGCCAGGATTGCCGAGGCCGACAATCAATTTGATCATCGTGTTTCCTGCATGCTGTCGCGCGTTGCGAGTGTGAAAGAGATAGCCATTGTGCCCGAAGCAGGCGGAAAAAAACCCGCCGCGGCGAACCGGGCGGGTCTTGCGAGCACCCGGCGTCGAGACGCTGCGCCGGGGTGACTGCACCGCCCGCGGGCGGTGAGCTCGGATGCGTTACTCTGCAGCCGGTGCGTCGCTCTTCGTGGCTTCTTCGGCAGCGGCACCAGCCGGCACGCTTGCGCTGACGATGACCGGGTTTTCCAACTCGAGATGCTGGACCAGTTCAACGCCGGTCGGCAGCGGGATATCCTTCACGTGGATTGCGTGGCCGATTTCCAGCTTCGACAGATCGACAGCGATGAATTCCGGCAAATTGGCCGGCAAGCAGCTGATTTCGATTTCGGTAAAGACGTGGCTGACGATGGCGCCGCCCAGCTTGACCGCCGGCGACACTTCCGGATTCAGGAAGTGCAGCGGCACCTTGGTGTGCAGCTTTTGCGTCGGGTCGACACGTTGGAAATCGACGTGCAGCACCAGTTGCTTGAACGGGTGATATTGCACATCGCGCAACAGGACCGGTTCCGACTTGCCAGCGACTTCCAGGTCGAGGATCGACGAGTGGAAGGCTTCTTTCTTCAGTGCGTGGAACAGCGCATTGTGATCGAGTTCGATCATTTTGGGAGCACTGCCAGCGCCATACACGATGGCCGGCGTCTTGCCGGCATTGCGCAGACGGCGGCTCGCACCCGTACCCTGCAGACTACGCTCGAAAGCGATGACTTTCATGTTTTTCTCCATACAACCGCCCGCGACCAGGCGGTGAAAAACGGGCCATGGCTGCCTCGGCGCTCAGCGCACGATACGGCGAGGACCCGACGACTCAACGCTGCGGAATTCGTCTTGCCGCAACGATTTGCCGCTGCATGCCAGCATTTTCCAGCATGCAACGAAAATACGAATCTGTTCTTGGCGAACGCTGCCTGCTTACGATTATTCGTCGGCAAACAGCGAAATCACGGAATCGCCGCGGCGTATCCGTGAGAACGTCTCGGCCAGCAGGCTGGCGCAGGACAACTGGCGGATCGTCGCGCACTGCGCGGCTTCGGTACCGAGCGGAATGGTGTCGGTGACGACCAGTTCGTCAAGCGCCGATGCCGCGATACGCGCCGCCGCCCCACCCGACAGTACAGGGTGGGTCGTGTACGCGAAAACCTTGGTCGCGCCGCGCTCTTTGAGCACTTGCGCCGCCTTGCAAAGCGTACCGGCGGTATCGACCATGTCGTCCATGATCACGCAAGTACGGCCTTCGACTTCACCGATGATGTTCATCACCTCGGCGACATTCGCCTTCGGGCGACGTTTGTCGATGATTGCGAGATCGGTATTCAATTGCTTGGCGAGCGCACGTGCGCGCACCACACCGCCGACGTCGGGCGACACCACCAGCAGATTCTCGTAGTTCTGCTTGCGCAGGTCGCCGAGGAGCACCGGCGTCGCGTAGATATTGTCGACCGGGATATCGAAAAAGCCCTGAATCTGGTCCGCGTGCAGATCCATCGTGATGATGCGGTCGACACCGGCGATCTGCAGCATGTTGGCTACGATCTTGGCCGAAATCGCGACCCGCGCCGAACGCGGGCGGCGATCTTGGCGCGCGTAGCCAAAATATGGGATGGCAGCGGTGATCCGACCGGCCGAGGCGCGCTTTAGCGCATCGACCATGATCATCAGTTCCATCAGGTTGTCGTTCGCGGGCGCACAGGTCGACTGCAGGATGAACACATCCTTGCCGCGCACGTTCTCCTGGATTTCGACCTGGATTTCGCCATCCGAAAAGCGGCTTACCATCGCCTTGCCCAGGGGAATACCTAGAATTTTGACGACTTCATCGGCAAGCGCGGGGTTGGCGTTGCCGGTAAATACCATCAGGCCGTCACTGCTCATCGCGCACCTGCATTGGGACGTGGGATCGGGATACTGCTAGAAATTATGGCAGGGGAGGAAGGACTCGAACCCTCGCATGCCGGAATCAAAATCCGGTGCCTTGACCAACTTGGCGACTCCCCTACACTAACCGAGAATTTGCCGGATTCGTCTTATCATCGCTTACGCTTACTGCCGTAGCGCGAATCAGATGCCGGCAAAAAAAACCTATACAGCAAACTGGTGGAGCGGGTGACGGTCCAGGCCGTCCGCTACTGCGCTTCTCCACCCCGACGGCAAGCGGGCTTGTGCCAGCTGGGCCGCATTCCTGCTTGCAAACGCGGCGAAAACGCTGGCACCGGAGCCTGTCATACGGGCCGGTGCGACGGTTTCCTGCATGGAAAACCAGTCCAACACCTCCGCTACCGGTCGGTATTTCTGCACGACTACTGCTTGCATGTCGTTGCGACCAAACTGCTCAGGCCACGCACCACATTCGTCACCGCGATTTGACTCGCTGTTGCAAGAAGTTTGCTGTGCAAGAAAGTCCATGATTGTGATGAATTTCGAGTCCCTTGTCAATTGCTCCGCACGAAATATTTCGACGGTGGGGACGTGGCAGTCTGGCGTCACGACCAAGTAGTGCCGCTGCGGTAGATCAACTGCCTGCAACGCTTCGCCGACGCCCTCGGCAAAGGCGTTGCGCCCGAATACGAAGAATGGCACGTCGGCGCCCAATTGCAGGGCCAGGCGCTGCAGTTCGATGCGCGGAAGTTCGAGCTGCCACAGGCGGTTCAGCGCCAGCAAGGTGGTCGCCGCGTCGGAACTGCCGCCGCCCAGCCCGCCGCCCATCGGCAGGCGCTTGTCGATCTCGATCTCGACGCCGAGGCCGCAGCCGGTATGGGCTTGCAGCAGCCGGGCCGCGCGCACCGTCAGGTCGGTGTCCTGCGGCACGTTTGCCACTTCGGTCAGGCGGCGCACCACGCCGTCGTCGCGGCGCGCGAAATGCAGGGTGTCGCCCCAATCGAGCAGCCTGAATACCGTTTGCAGCGTGTGATAGCCGTCATTGCGGCGACCGGTGATGTGCAGGAACAGATTCAGTTTCGCGGGCGCGGGACAATCGCGTAGCGTGGTGGGAGAGGCGGTCATGCGACAGTCTTCGAAAGGCCAGGGCGGGTGGCACTGCGTATTATCGGCGAAAAACGGCGGATGAACATGGCGGACGGGCTCAGCGGTCGATAACCAGTTTCACCTCAAGTGCCGGATCAGTACGAGTCAGGTTGACGCGTTTGAGCGATGCCGCTTCTGCGGTCGCAGTCACTGCCGGGCTGGAAGTATCGTAGGCGAGATAGTCTATGGTCCAACCGTCCTGGCGAATTTGTGTAAGGCGCCCGCTGGCGGGATCGCGCTGGACCTGCGCCGGAGTATCGGGCGCGGTCTGCGGCCGCAGCCAGTAGCGTAGCCCGGCAAGGGGCAGCGGAAAGCCGATCGCATGCTGCATCAGCGCTTCCACGGCCGGCGCGCTTTGCGGTGCCTTGCCCGGCAGTTCCAGGGTTGCGCCCGTCGGCAGCACCGTCACGCGCGCCAGCGTCTGGCCCAGCGGATCGATCAGATCCAGCGTGGTCTCGGTAGTGTCCTGATGTAGATCGAAATTACCGTAGACGTTGCAATCGGCGCCGGTATTATCGACATAATGCACGGCGAAGCGGCCGTGATAATCGGTGACGCCGCTCAGGATATCCTGCACGCTGGGCTTGGCCGGTTGCGCTGGCCTGGGCGCCAGGCCGGCGCAACCGGCCAAGCCCAGCGTCGCCGCCAACAGCAGGCCCATGAAGGGTGCCGCACGCATGCGCGCGATAGCGTAGCCGTCACGCATCACAGATTGCCGACTTGCAGTCGCTTGATGGTCTCGATCAGGGTGTCGTTATCCTTCTCGAGCTTGAAGGCGGCGCGCCAGGTTTGTTTGGCTTCATCCTGCTGACCTAGGGTCCACAGCACTTCGCCAAGGTGCGCGCCGATTTCCGCGTTGGGTTTGAGGCCGTAGGCGCGGCGCAGCAGTGTCAATGCCGCTTGCTTGTCGCCTTCGCGGAATTTGACCCAGCCCAGGCTGTCCATGATGAACGCATCGGCAGGGTCGAGCGTGGAGGCTTTCTCGATCAGTTTGTCCGCCTCGTCGAGATTTTGATCGCGATCCGCGAGCGAATAACCCAACGCGTTATACGCATTGGCGTTGCCCGGATCAAGTTTGATCAGCTGGCGCAGCAGCGTTTCCATCAGGTCGTACTGGTGGGTTTTCTCGCATGCCATCGCGTAGTCATAGAGCACGCTCGGCACATTCGGAAACTGCTCGTTGACCTGTGCGTAGCGGCTCTGTGCTTCCGGATACTGCCTTGCATCGAACAGCAGGCTGGCGTCGGTGTGCATCACCAGCAGCTGATCGTTCGGATTCACCGGATTCAGGCTGGCGAGCAGCGCCCGCGCGTCGCCGAGCTGATTCACCTTGGCCAGCAATTGGGCACGCGTGACCTGTCCTGGCAGATATTGCGGGCTATCCGGGCTGATCTTGGCGAGCCAGTCTTGCGCTTCACGGTCGTTGTTCTGATCGGCGGCAAGGTCGGCCAGATAGAGATACGCCTGGCCCGGATCGGCGTCGCCTTGCTTCTCGAGCATCTGGGCGTACTGTACGAGATTGCGCTTGGCCGGCTCGAAATGGTCCTGCTGGATGTCCAGCATGGCCAGAGCCAAGAGCGGCATCGGATCCGCGCTATTGAGCTTGTGCATGGCGTCGAACTGGGTGCGCGCCGCGTCAAGTTGGTTATCCTGCAGGTAGAGCTGCGCCAGCGCAAGGCGCACCGCCCGCGCATTGGGATTCTTGTCCAGGAACGCGTTCAGATTGGCGATTGTGTCAGCGCGATTGCCGGAACCGAGCTGAGCCAGCATCAGCGCGGCCTGCTCATCGTCGGGTTTGAGTTTCAGCGCTTGCTCAAGCGAGATCTGGGCACCATGGGGATCGCTCGTCAGCAATTGCTGGCGAGCGATCGCGACCAGCGCTTCCGGGCGCTGCATGTCGTTCTTCAGCAAGGTTTGCAGCAGTTGCAAGTCGCCGATTCGATCTGGCCCTTGAGATACCAACTGCTGCAGCGAGATAATCGCCCCGCCGCGCTTGGCGTCGGGAATCGATGCCAGTTCGCGCTCGAGTATCGGCTGGGCTTCGCTCAGGTTGCCGTTCAGCACCAGCATCGAAGCAGTAAGTTGTTCGGCGCGTTCGGAGTCCGGTGCATACTGGTACCACAAGCGCGCGGCGACGAGCGCATCAGACGGGCTTTGCGCCTGCAGCGCGATCTGGGCTGCCCGTTCCGCCATGCGCGGATCGTGGGTATCGCGTGTCAACGCAAGGTAAGTTTGGTAGGCTGGGGCCAACTGGTCGCGCTGCAGCGAGATTTCGGCTGCCAGAACCTGGAACAGGATCTGGCCCGTCAGTTCGACGTTGGGGAGGTCTTTGGGGCTGCCGTTCAGGCTCGGCGCGCTGGCGTCAACCGGAGCGGCGGCAGCATCGGTTGCCGGCCTGGTGGCGATCGGTGCCGTTGTCGGTGCGGGGGCCGGAGCTTGTGCGTTCGCAGATGCGCTCGCCAATCCCGAGAGTAGCAGTACGGCCACAGGCACGGTGCGCATCGACAATACGGTTGTCGGCAATTTCGAAAAAAGCTTCACGAATGGGGAACTCATGGATTTCCGGTTTGGTTTGGACGATTGTAACGCGATGGCCCGGTTTGCGGGCGCCGATACCCTCTATCGCGTATGACGGATTCTGAATTCGTCGCCCGGGTTCATAGGCTGACCGACGCAGGCCGGCCGACGCCCCATTGATACAGACCAAAAAAATATGCCAGAGTTGCCAGAAGTTGAAGTGACACGGCGTGGCATCGAGCCGTTCATTGCCGGTCGCGCGGTGAGGCGTGTCGAGGTGCGGACCGGCCAACTGCGCTGGCCGGTCCCTCAGAGCCTACCCGCGCTGCTCGCGCAGCGCGTGATCCTGCGTGTCGAACGGCGCGGCAAATACCTGCTGCTCGAATGCGAAACCGGATGGGTGATCGTCCATCTCGGCATGACCGGGACCCTGCGCGTCCTGCCGCTGGAGCAGGTTTTGCCGCCCGGCAAACATGATCATATCGACTGGGTGTTCGACAATACCGTGCTGCGCTTTCGCGATCCGCGGCGCTTTGGTGCGGTGCTGTGGCATCCGCGCTCGAGCGGCGACGTGCGCGAGCATGTGTTGTTGACCAAACTTGGCGTCGAGCCGTTTTCGGATGCCTTTAGCGGTGCCTTGCTGCATGCGCGAACGCGCGGCCGGACCACGGCCGTCAAGCAGATCCTGCTGGCGGGCGAGATCGTGGTCGGCGTCGGCAATATCTATGCGTCGGAAAGTCTGTTTCGCGCGGGTATCCGGCCGACGACGCCGGCCGGCCGGATTTCGCTCGAGCGCTACAATAGGCTGGCCGCCGAGATCCGGGCAACCCTGGCCGCTGCGATCGAAAAGGGTGGCAGCACCTTGCGCGATTTCGTCGGTGGGACCGGAGAAAGCGGGTATTTCCAGCTCGATTACTTTGTCTATGATCGTGCCGGGCAGCCCTGCCGCGTATGTGGCACGCCGATACGGCAGATCGTCCAGGGCCAGCGTTCGACGTATCATTGCCCGCATTGTCAGCGTTGATGGATGTACCCTTGTTTCTCGTCCTGTCCCGTCTTGATTTGAAGTCCCGATGATTCCTCATACCGAATTCGCACCCCGGCTGATCGCATGGCAGCGCGCGCACGGACGCCACGATCTGCCTTGGCAGGGAACGCATGACGCCTACCGCATCTGGCTGTCGGAGATCATGTTGCAACAGACGCAGGTGAGCAGCGTGATCGCCTACTACACGCGCTTTCTGCATCGTTTTCCGGACGTTCACACCCTGGCCGCAGCCCCTCTGGACGACGTGATGGCGCTCTGGAGCGGCCTGGGCTATTACAGCCGCGCACGCAATCTGCACCGCTGCGCGCAACAGGTGGTCGCGCATGGCGGCACGTTTCCGGCAGATCCGGCTGCCCTGTCCGAGCTGCCGGGCATAGGTCGTTCTACCGCGGCGGCGATCGCCGCTTTCGCCTTCGGTGTACGCAGCCCGATACTCGACGGCAACGTCAAGCGCGTCCTGGCGCGTGCGTACGGGATCGAGGGCTACCCTGGCGAAAAGCGTGTCGAGAACGCAATGTGGGCGCTGGCGCAGGCGCTGGTACCGCCGGCCGGCGCGCTGGCCGCCGAGACCCATGCGCGGATGAGCGGCTATACGCAAGGTCTGATGGACTTGGGCGCGACGGTGTGCGCGCGTGGGCAGCCCGCATGCAACCGCTGTCCGTTCGAGGCGGATTGCGCCGCACGCCTGAGTGGACGTCAACGCATCTTGCCGCAGGCGCGACCACGCAAGGCGGTACCGACCCGCAGCACCTTGATGCTGATCCTGCGCCACCGCGATCGTGTACTACTGGAACGGCGGCCGCCCAGCGGCATCTGGGGCGGGCTGTGGAGCTTGCCGCAGGCGGCAGACGACGCGTCGCTCACGGTCTATGCGCAACGCTTTGGCGCACGGGCGCCGTTTGCGAAGTTGAATACCATGAGCCATGCATTTACGCACTTCAAGCTCGACATCGAGCCGCGTCTGGCCGAGTTGACCCAAATCTCGGCGCAGGTGGCCGAGGGTGACGATCATGCCTGGGTTGCGCTGCAGGACATCGATGCGTATGGCTTGCCGGCGCCGGTGCGGCGTTTGCTCGAAGGCTTGGGCGGTTCGTTGCTGTGAGCGGTTTGGCTGTCTAGAGCATGCCGTGCTGCAGCATGTAATGGTGCACGATCTCCAGCCGCGCTGTGGCGTCCTCGATCTCCATCAATTTTTGTCTTGCCCGCATGGGTATCGGCAGGACCTCTCCCAGCCGGTTGCTGACCCAGGCGCCATCAATCAGATCGTAGGGTTCGAGAAACGGCAGATTTTCGGGGTCGCGCTCGGCGAATGTCGTGATGATGCGCTCGAGCACTTCCGCGCAGGCCGCCAGACGGGCCAGATGCTCGTTGCCCGAAACCGGACGGTCCTGCCCGATCAGCGTCGCATGCCCGAGCAGCAAGCCATCTTGCTGCGCATGCCATTCGGCCAGGCGAAAGCGCTGGGTGCCGCGCGTGCGCAGGAACATCAGGCCATGTTGATCGACGTCGCAGCTTAGTATCTCGGCGAGGCAACCGACCGCTTCAGGCGTCGTCTGCACGTCCGGCTGCGCCACTTCGGAGCCGCTATGCAGCATGCACACACCGAAAGGTATTTCGTCGCGCAAGCAATCGCGCACCATATCGACGTAGCGCGCTTCGAATACCTTCAACGGCAGCAAGCCGCCCGGAAACAGCACCGTGTTGAGCGGAAACAGCGGTAAATCGGCGAGCAGTTCGGACATGGCGGCGTCCCTTTGGGGCCGGCTGGTTTGGCCGGCGATGCCTAAGACTCAGTACGGGTCGGTACAACTTAACCCGGCGCGGCAGACGTGTGCGCAGCCTCTTCGGGTACAGGCAATTCCCGATGGCGCACCAACACGTCGGCGTCCTTTGCAAACAGGGTGCCAAGCGTCTGCGCGATATACACGGAGCGGTGCTGGCCGCCGGTACAACCGATACCGACCGTCAGATAGCTCCGATTGTCGTCGCGAAAACGCGGCAGCCACTTGTGCACGTAATTGGATATATCTTCGATCATTTCGCGCACGTCGGCCAGCCCCGACAAAAAATCGATTACCGGCCGATCGAGGCCGGTCAAAGGACGCAGCGCATGGTCGTAATACGGGTTGGGCAGGGTGCGGACGTCGAATACCAGATCGGCGTCGAGCGGGATGCCGCGCTTGAAGCCGAACGATTCGAACATCAATGTGAGTCCGCGGTGGTCATGTTCGACGAATTTCTTCACCCAGGCGCGCAGCGTATTGGCACGCAGGTTGCTTGTGTCTATCTGATGACCGTATTCGACCAGGCTGGAGACCAGTTCACGCTCGCGTTCGATCGCATCGGCGAGCGACGCCTCGGGGCCGTTAGCACCCAGATTGCCGGCGCTCGACAGCGGATGGCGCCGCCGCGTTTCCGAAAACCGCTGGATCAAGGCTTGCGTGTTGGCGGTCAGGAATAGCGTGTGCACGTCGTGCCGCTGTTTCAGCCCATCGATCACACGGGGGAGATCGGGGAGCGAACTGCCCGAGCGCGCATCGATCGCGACCGCCAACTTGCCGTAACCGTCCCCTTCGAGAAAGTCGGCCAATTCCGGCAGAAAGCGCGGCGGCAGATTATCGACGCAGTAATAGCCGGCATCCTCCAGCGCATTGAGTGCGACTGATTTGCCGGAGCCAGAAATACCTGTGATCAGGATGATGCGCATAACACTCGCGTATCGTTAGCATCAGGTGATTGTAACGCGCTAAGCGATCCGTTTTATGTCAGCGCCCGAAATCCTCTGCATGCGCGTCAGATCATCTTGCCCGGGAACTGACTTTCCGGATCCTGCATTGCCAGACGCTGGCGATCCATGAAGTCGCGCAGGGTATCGATGCCGCGCAGCTGCAAAATGGTATTGCGAACAGCCGCTTCGACCAGCACGGCAAGGTTGCGCCCGGCCGCCACCTGCAGCGTGACCTTGCTGATCGGCAGGCCGAGCACATCGACGGTCTGCGATTCCAGGGGCAGGCGCTGGAATTCGCCGTCGGGCCGCTTGACCAGTTGCACGATCAGTTTCAGCTTCATCTTACGTCGCACCGCGGTTTCACCGAATATCGTCTTGATGTCGAGCAAACCCAGGCCTCGGACTTCGAGCAAGTTTTGCAGCAGCGGCGGACAGCGCCCTTCGATGAAATCCGGTCCAAGGCGGACGATGTCGACAGCGTCGTCGGCGACGAGTCCGTGGCCGCGGCTGATCAGCTCCAGGCCCAGTTCGCTCTTGCCGAGACCGGAGTCGCCGGTCAGCAGCACGCCCATGCCGAGGATGTCCAGGAATACACCGTGCATGGTTGAACGCGGGGCGAGAATGCGCGACATGTACAGGCGCAGGCTGTCGATCACCGCGGCCGACGACATCGGCGTGGTGAACAGCGGCGTCGACGAGCGGGTACAGCGCAGCACCAGATCGGGCGGCGCCTCGATACCACCGGCCACGACCAGGAACGGCGGTTCGAGCGACATCAGCTCGGCCATGTTGCGCTTGCGGTCATCTTCGGACTGGCGTTGGTAATAATTGAGTTCGGCATCGCCCAGGACCTGGATCCGGTTCGGGTGGATCAGGTTCAAGTGGCCGACCAGATCGGCCGAGGACGTGGCGCTTGCAACCGTTTCGGGCGAGAAGCCGCGCTCCCAGCCTTCATG